>Ga0207693_10001892_pt1 | contig 18322 bp, 21 predicted proteins | sample LARL81metaG_FD_184347 | JGI IMG/M metagenome (GOLD analysis project Ga0207693, IMG submission 184347) | Corn, switchgrass and miscanthus rhizosphere microbial communities from Kellogg Biological Station, Michigan, USA - LAR L8-1 metaG... | ecosystem: Host-associated > Plants > Roots >...
GGATGTGCCCTTCGTGAAGCAGGAAAAGAACGGCTGCGGCGCTGCCAGCATTGCGATGGTCATGCAGTTCTGGCAGCGCCAGCAGGGACTCGCGCCTACTGCGGTCCCCGATGCGCCCGAGATCCATTTATCTCTCTATTCTTCGAAAGCACATGGCATCTACGCCTCCGACCTGGAACGTTACTTTGAACAGCATGGCTACCGCGCTTTTGCATTCGAAGGGCGAGTGCAAGATCTACAAGATCATCTTGCAAAGGGTCGTCCACTGATTGTGGCCTTGCAACCAGCAGCCAAAACTCCCTTACACTATGTGGTGGTAGCCGGGTTTGATCCAGCGAAGAACGTGGTGCTCGTGAACGATCCGGCCGAGCGCAAGCTACTGCAGCGCGACCTTTCGACCTTCAAAAAAGAATGGAAAGGCGCAGGCAATTGGACCTTGCTGGCAGTGCCTCAAGCCGAGCGCGCATCTTCCCAGCGCTAGATCGCCGGGCACTATCGAGCGAATTGCACGCGAGCTTGCCATCACGCGCACGAATCGCTGCGGCCTTCTTTCTTTGTCTAACTGTTCCATTGTGTTGGACTCAGTCAGCTGCCTTACAGCCAGTAGATCCGCAGCAATCGCAGCATCTGCAGCAACTCGCCGTTGATCAGCGCTGGCCAGAAATCATCCGCGAAATCGAGCCGATCCCCGATAAGTCGGCTGACCTCGAATACACGTACGGAACCGCTCTGGCTCAGGTCGGTCGCCTCGACGAGGCCCGCTCCCAATTCCTTGCTGGAAAGAGGCTCGCTCCTCATGACAAGCGATTTCCCATCGAGTTGGCAGGCATCGCGTTCAAGCAAAAGCATCCCGCGAACGCCAGCCGCTATCTGCGCCTCGCGCTTCGAATCGATCCGGCGGACTCCTACGCGAACGATTTCCTCGGCACCATCTACTTTATTCAAGGCAATCTGGAAGCTGCGGTCAAATACTGGAACCGGGTCGGCAAGCCGTACGTTGAAAATGTCCAGCCCGGACAAGCCCTGCGCACGCGTCCAGCGTTGGTCGATCGCGCGATGGCTTTCTCTCCCACAGCCAAGCTACACCTGGCCGATCTCCAAACGTCACAAGTCCGGCTGGAAGGCTTGGGCGTCTTCCCTGCGCCGCGCATTCAGCTGGCGGCGCATCCGGATAACAAATTCGACGCCATCCTCAATCTTCAGGAACGCCACGGCTTCGGTGACAGCATCTGGCAAGGACTGCTGTCGACCTTCAGCGGCGTCGCTTACCAGACGATCTATCCCGAGTACTTCAACATGGGCGGGGCGGCGATCAACGTCACATCACTCGTGCGCTGGGACGCGCAGAAGCGTCGGCTCTCCGCCGAAGTCTCCGCCCCACTACGCGCGAATCCCCGCCGGCGCTATCGCTTCGGACTCGACCTCCGCAACGAGAACTGGGACATCAGGGAATCGTTCACCGGCCCATCGCCGTCGTTGGGGTCGCTGAACATGCGCCGTGAAGTATTCGGCGGCGGGATCGATTCCTTCAACAGCGGCCGCTGGGGATGGTCGGCGGGAGCGGAGTTCTCTCACCGCGACTATCGCAACGTGACGCCTGGCTCGTCGCTCACGCCACCCCTGTTGCTGGAAGGCGGACAACTCAAGCAAATCACGCGTATTCACTACCGTGCACTTGATGCACCCGAACGTCGCTTGAGGGTCACTAGCGAAGCAATGTCGCAGATCGCACGCATCTGGTCACAACCCGCGCACGCCTTCGCCAAACTGGAAGGGGCAGCCCAAACACACTGGCTCCCCCAGATGCAGGGCGACGACTACGAAACGACAATCGATATTCGCGGTGGCGGCACAACTGGGCAGCCACCGTTCGACGAACTGTTCGAACTCGGCATGGAGCGTGACAACGATCTGTGGCTGCGTGGCCATGTCGGCACGCGCGATGGCCGCAAAGGCAGCGCGCCTCTCGGCACACACTACTTCCTGGTCAACAGCTCGCTCGACAAAAACATCTACGGAAACGGCCTGCTTAGTTTGAAAATCGGCCCTTTCCTCGACACTGGCAAAATCGAGGGTGCCACCGGAAATCTCGGCTCCCGAAATTGGCAATGGGACACTGGCGCGCAAGCCCAGTTGCGCGTACTCGGTGTAGGCGTGACGTTCGTGTACGGAAAAGATCTGCGCACGGGAAACAACGCGTTTTACTTCACCGCAGGGAAGCGAGAGAGAAGTGGAGCGTTGTAGATCTGGGTCGTACACTCCTGTCCGACAAAGCAATGAAGGGAGCACAATCTTCAAGACGCTGAAGCGCAACGGCGCTGCCCAGACCGACAAAACGGTCCGCCCCACACGATTTTGCAGATGATCCGTCTCACACGGGAATATCGCCATTCTGCCGCAGCCAGTAAAATCTGTATCCATGCCTCATATCATCCTGCTCGGCGACTCGATCTTCGACAATGCCAGCTACACGCGCGGCGGACCTGACGTCATCGCCCAGGTCCGCCAACTGCTCCCGCAAGGATGGAAGGCTTCCTTGCTGGCAGTCGATGGTTCGGTCACGCTGAATGTTCCCGCGCAACTGGAGCCCCTGCCGCAGGATGCCTCGCATCTTGTCCTCAGCGTGGGTGGCAACGATGCGCTCATGAAATCCGAAATCCTTAACACGCCAGTTCGCTCCACCGCAGAAGCCCTGGCGTTGTTGGCAGACGTGGCTGGCCGTTTCGAGGAAAACTACCGCGAAGCCGTCCATGCGTGCCTGCAGCCAAATCTTCCGCTGGGACTGTGCACGATTTACAACGGACGTTTCGACGATGTTAAATTTCAGCGCGCCGTGACGACTGCCTTGAAGATCTTCAACGACGCAATTCTCAGGGTAGCCTTCGAACTAGGGCTCCCCGTGATCGACCTGCGATTCATATGCACCTCCGTCCCCGATTACGCGAACCCGATCGAGCCCTCTTCCGTCGGAGGAGCCAAGATCGCTCGCGCCATACTTAATCTGGCGTCTCCACCCTCGGGCCAAACTTCCAGAACCGAAGTGTTCATCGCGTAACGGACGTACTTGAGCAATTCCCGCGGCCGGCGCGCTTTCCCAGGGAATGGATCTCATGTAAATGGCGCGCCCACCGCCAGATACGAGGGGCGGCCAGGTAACCTCGGAGTGGGTGACCGAGGTGTATTGCAAGTCCGAAACTCTCGGGCTATTTTCTCAGGTCAGCATGAACCTCAAACCCCTCGACCGCACCGCCAAGCCTCAACGTCCAAATCTGTTGGTCCCCAACAACGTCAGCCGCAGCCAACTGGGCAAACGGCGTAGCAGCCGCATGGCCTTGAACGCAGCGGTGGGATTGTCGGGACAAGACCGTCAGAAAAATGCATTCAATTTGCCGGCACGCGCCACGAATCTAAATCGGCATGGCGCCGCCGTTGCCCTGCATCGCGAACTCCAGGTGGGATCCACGGTGATCGTGCAGAACAAGCGAGGCACCGAAATCGCCGCCCGCGTCGTGGCGCAGCTCGCTGCTTTGCAGGGAGTTCCCACGTACGCCATCGAGTTTCTGGATAAGGACGAAAAGGGCAAGGCGTTCTGGGGAATTACGTTCCCTACCACTTCCTAGAGAACAAACTGCGGTATGCGGATGCGAGACATCCGCCCGAAAGCCACGCCTGGCAACCGTTTTTGCCGAAAAGCCTTGCCGAAGACGCGGCATCGCATCCATAATCTCTCGTTCGCCCGGCGCCATTTTGTGTCGATGACTTCCGAAAAGCTGAGAGTTGCTGCCCGCACCCTCTACGAAGAGGTCGCCGAGTTCCGCTTTCGCTACCCCTTAACGGTTGTGGCCGAAGCCGGGCCCAAAGACTCCCTGCACTATTACATGCATAAGTACCGCAAGCAGCCGCCCTATCGCACCATGACGCATTTCGACGCGAATGGCATTCCGCGGGTGTGGAATCGGCTCACTGGAGTCGTCTACCGACCGGGCTATATCGCGATGTACGCGATTGGTAACTTGAGCCACTACCTCCGGCAAAACAATCCCGAGTTCTTGGATAAGTTCCTGAAGCAGATTGATTGGCTCGAGCACCACGCAGTGATTCGCGACGACGGCGCAGCGGTCTGGCCGCACAACTTCAATCTGCGCGATGGGGCAGTGCATCACAAGGCACCCTGGTTGTCGGCCAACGTGCAAGGTCTGATTATCAGTGCGCTGGTACGCGGGTGGCGCGTGACCCGGCGCCCTGAATTACTGGAACTGCTCCGCCGCACCTCGAAAGTCTTCGAACTCGACGAGCGCGAGGGCGGCGTGCGGGCATGCGGAGAAGGTCACGTCGTATACACCGAAGCGCCGGGTCTGCCCACACCAGGCATCATGGATGGCTTTATGAGATCGTTAGTTGGCCTCTACGACCTCTACGTCGAGACCGAGGATCCCCGCGTGCATCAGTTGTTCCTGGAGGGCGTTGCTGGCCTGCAGCATTTCCTTCCCACTTGGGACTATCGCGGAAAATGGTCGTGGTACTCGAACCGCGAGTATCTCTGTCCGCCGTCGTATCACTGGCTGAATTTTCTCCTTCTCGATATTCTCGGGCGGCTCACCGGCATCGCGCGGTTCAGTGAAGTCGCGGCTTCGTGGAATCCCGCACGGCTATCCCTCGCCGATCGGCTGGAAATCTACAGCAAATTTCTCTTAACGAAGAACGCCAGCCGTTGGAGATATCGCACCTGGCGCAACGAAGAAGAATCTGCCACTAGCGTTTCGCTGGTGCCGGTCACGACCGAAGAGCAAGCGTAGTGTCCGGCGGGCCGGGTCACTTCTTCCCTGCTCGAATCGCCTTTCAAGATTAAAAGGGACTTGCGAAAAAAGTCGTGCTTCGGAGACTAGGCCGCGTCTTTGGAGGGGGGAGAGTTTGGTAGTTCCTTGCTCATGCGAATCAGTGTTTTACTCGCCATGAGGCGCACGAAGCGCGCGTGCTCCTTCAAAGCGACTCGCAGCTCAGCCAGAATTTCTTCGGCTTCATCTTCGCGGGCGGTCGCCGCCTTTGCACACAACTTCTTCACACGTTCGTCGATTGCTGACAACTCCACAATCTTTCAACAATAGTTCCTGCTGTAGCCATCGACAATACAGGCTTTTCCGTAACGACCCGCGCTGTCCCGGTTTCATTCGGAACGGGCGAATTCTATGTAATCCCGGCCCGCGTACAAGCGATACTTCCCGTTGGAACCTAGCACCTGCAGGGGCAGCGGACGCTTGATCTCCGTATCCCGAGCCGAATCGGCCTGCAGCAGATCATGCGCTCCCAGGTCCATCACCAAGAACTTGCCCTGCACGAAACCGACTCCGTACGCACCAGGGGCGAGCTTTTTGCCCGCAAAATCGAGCGCCACTTCGGAGATGAAGTACGCCTGGTATTTTTGGCGAATGTCGCTGGAATATCCGGAGTTGTCGACCAGGGCTGCGAGAACGAACATCTCATCGGCAAAACGGACGCCGCCGGTGTTTCGCATTTGTGCGGAAGCGACCTGTCCGCGAAAGAAGACCTGGTCCGGGAATATCTTGTTCGTGATGTCGGAAGCCTTGAGTGCTGCTTCACTGCCGGCCGCCGCCACCGAATCCACACCGCATTGCAGCGCGAGCCAAATCGCCATGATACACACAGTCAACGTCCTTACGGATTTCATGAGGGACCTCCCTGCGAGGATGACAGCGAGCACTGTATTGTACGCGTTGAAGACAACGGGCCGGTTGCCATTGAACCCAGTCGCTGCCCGCAGCGGAAGGGCGGCCGACGGTCGTATTTTTACTGAAGAATGCGAAAGCGGAAATTCTATCGAACGATCTTGTGCTACTCAAACTGCTTTCTGAAACTCGCTATTTCCTCGCGCAAGTCGGCCATTTCTTTTTTCAGGGCGGAAACTTCTTCTTCCAGCGAGGCCAGACGCTCGTTGTCCCCAGAACTCTCAGTCCGCGTTTCGACGGCCGCTGCCTGTGGCGCATCCCATTCCGGTTTCTGGCCGCACAGCAGGTGCGCGTAGCGAGCCTCTTTCGTCCCGGGTTGGCGGGGCAGCACTTTGACCAAGGGTTCCTCGCGCGTCATGAGTTTCTGCAACGTGGCCTGCACGTCGGTCAGATCTTCAAAACGCTGCAGGCGCTCCGATCGGCCGCGCAGTTCGCCCGGGGTCTGCGGGCCGCGCAGCATCAGCACGCACATGATGGCGGTCTCGCGACGCGTGAAATTGAAGGCTTCCTGCATGCGGTGCTCGTACTTGGCCACGCGGCTGTCGCCCGCGCTGCTGGCCGTGCCGGTCAGACCTTTTTCATTCAGCGAATGCAGCGCCTGCCGAACAGCCTCTTCATTCAGGCTCATCACGGGATCGCGGTTCGACTTCTGGTTGCACGCGTTGATCAGCGCGTTCAGTGACAGCGGGTAATAATCCGGAGTGGTGATTTCTTTTTCGACCAGGCAGCCGAACACCCTGGCCTCGTGATCCGTGAGCAAAACATTCGTGGCGCGAAATGGCATAGGTGATCGGACTCCGGCGCGGAGTTCAATCCGCGCGTCTCAGAATGAGGGAGAAGAATGCGTGGCTATAGTACTTGGGACGGGCGGGCTATCGCAAAACCCATAGTAATCATTCGAAAGATTCAGAGATGAGGTTCCGGACGTGCCATATCGCTGGAGGTCAGCGAGTGAACTTGCCGTACGCACGCAAGGTGGAGATCTCTTTGCGTAGACGCTCCATCTCGACTTCCTTGCGGCGCAGGACCGTGCGCAGGTCGCCGCTTTCCGCAGCCTTCGGAGGCCGCACCGCGACTGACGCCTTAGGAGCCTCACTGCCCAGCGGGGTCAAAAACTCCAGCCCGAAGCAATACCCGGTGCGATTGCGCACAATCGCCGAGACACGCGTGCGGCCAGGCGTCTGAAACTCCAGGTCCATGTGGTCGCCGGGCTTCAGCGGCACGCCCGCATACAGCGTCATGCCCCCTTCGCTGATCTCAATACCACGACCCTGCACAGCAAGTTTGGAATCCCCGCCCCGAGGCACAACCAGGACGGGCAACTCTACCGGATGGCGCAACCAACGGCGCGTGTTTACAGGGGAGGACATCTTTTCACACCGCCCAAATCGAGGAAGTGATGGTAGTCCGGGTTGGCTGGGGTCACAAGATTACGAAGGTTTCAGCCGGCCATGGTTACTGGTAACCATGCTCTGTCTGGCTGCTTATCTTTGCGGCGACCGATTCTCTACGCCCAGAAGATCTCCGGCATGGCGGTCGGCCCGTCCAGATGCCCCGTCAGGTTATGCTCCAGCCCTTCGCGCGCCGGCCCCACATCTTTGCGCAATCGCTCCATCTCTTGCTCGGAAAAGGGCGCGAAGCTTCGGGCAATCTCCACGTTGTGTTCGAGCATTTCAAGATGCGGCATGCCGACCACCGCCGTCGCCACCTGAAGGCTCATCGAATAGCGCAGGAGCGCATTGATATCGGCTTTGCCTGTGCCCTGCCCCAGCAGGAACTCCTGCCCGGTGATTTTCATGGCGATGACACCGAGATTTTTCTTGTTGGCCGCAGGCAACGCCAGTTCCTCGAACCGCCCGTTGCGCGAGGCATTCAGCGCCATCTGCACGCAATCGAGATCGTGCCGCTCGATCGCCTGCGCCATCACAGTGCCGTCGGTGTGACTGGTCATTCCGATGAAGCGCGCCATCTTCTGCTCTCGCGCTTCCATGGCAGCCTTGAGGCATCCGTCAGGCGCTTCGATCTTTACGAGATCATCGGCGTGACCCAGGCTGTGCATGTGCACCAGATCCACGTGATCAGTCTGCAGCCGCTTCAGGCTGCCTTCCAGCCGACGTTTGAAGCCGTCGTAGCTGCGATCGGGAATTTTCGTGGCGAGCCAAACGTCCTTGCGCCGCGTGGCCATCGTCTTACCAACGCGCGTCTCGCTCTTGCCATCACCGTAAGCGTAAGCCGTGTCGAGGTAGGTGATACCGAGATCGATGGCGTGATTCAGTGCTGCCTGCGCCTTCTCCTCATCTTCATACATCAGGAAACGGCTGCCGCAGCCAAATGCCAGGATCGATACCTTGGCTCCAGTGCGCCCCAATGTGCGCGTCGGCAGAGAGGACGTAGGAGGTCCAGCCTGCGCCACATCCTTCAGCAACCACACGCCGGCGCCAGTCGCCGCTCCAAGTCCAACTTTTTCAAGGAATTTTCTGCGCGAGAGATCGTTGCTCATGGATCCTCCTCGGAACGCGGCGACGAGATGAGCGCTGTACTTCCTGACTCTACCGCAACTTGCGCGGCGGTGGGAAACTACTCACAGTCTCTTACAGATTCAGGAAACTGCTATTCTTTGATTTCCGCCAAAATTCTTGGGAGGATTCATGCGACGTCGATTTGCCACGCTACTATTGATACTCGCCGCATCCAGCGTGGGCTCATTCTCCGCCGACAAGAAGGAACCGTCGCAGGGACACTACCTTTTCGCCTGGACCGGCGACGCGGATGGCAAGGGCAATGACTTTCTCGCAGTCATCGATGCCGACCCCGCCTCGACTTCCTTCGGGCATCTCGTCACAGCTCTCGCGACCGATCAGCCTACCAAGAGCGTCCACCATACCGAATACTCCATGCCCGCGAGCGGCATGCTGTTCGCCAACGATCACGAAGCGGGGCGCACCTTCATCTTCGATCTCCATGATCCCATTCATCCGCAAGTCGCAGCTTCGTTCACCGACATGGACGGCTACATGCATCCGCATTCTTATCTGCGGATGCCCAATGGACACGTGCTCGCCAGCTTTCAGCATGCCCACCACGCCGTCACTCAAGGCACCGGCGCCAGCGGCGGACTGGTCGAGATCGACGATCACGGCAAACTAGTGCGCTCCACCAGCAGCGCGGACCCCGCATTTCCGAATGCTCTGCTCACTCCGTACAGCCTCGTCGTCCTTCCCGACAAAGATCGCGTCGTCGCCACCGACTCTTCGATGCATCTGGAAAACATCTTCAGTGGCGTGACCTATCAAGTGTGGCGCCTCTCGGATCTCAAACTGCTGAAAACCTCGTACTTCGATGTCGGCGAGAATCGCTATTCCCAGATCGGCCCGCAGGAACCGCGTCTCGGTCCCGACGGATCAGTCTTCGTGCAAACCCTCAGCTGCGGTATCGAGCGCATCACCGACGTCGACACCAACGATCCCAAGGCCAAACTCGTCTATGCGTTCCCCGGCAACTGGTGCGGAGTTCCGACCATCGTCGGACACTTCCTGATCGTAGGCGTGCGCGCCACACACGGGCTGGTTGTGCTCGACATCACCAACGGCGCGAAACCCGTCGAAGTCTCACGATTGAAGTTGACCGACGACTACATTCCTCACTGGACATCTTGGGATGCCAAGACGCAGCGCCTGGCCGTAACGGCGGGCCTCAACACACGCGGCCGTTTGTATCTGGTGAAATTCGATCCCGCTAGCGGAGCCTTAACGATGGACGAGACCTTCCGCGACACAGACGGCAAAGTCGGCTTCAACTTCGAAGACCGCCAATGGCCCCACGGATGGAAGGGAACCGGCTTGCCGCACGGCGTGGTGTTCTCAAGATGAAGAGGACAATCGCCGCTATCCTTCTAACTTTTCTCGCGACGGCTCTCGTTTTTGCCCAGCAGGCTCCGCCAGTAGCCGCCACCGCCCCTCGCTTAGACGAGGGCCAGTACGCGCACGACACCTATTCCAACGAATGCCTGGGATTTTCCTTCCACATGCCGGCTGGATGGCTGGCCAAGAGCCAGGGTATAAACGGCTTGGCGCGCGCCATCCATCAGCCGGGTGGTGGACTCGGCTTGCTGATGATTGAGCAACCCAAGCAGGGCACGTTCGGAAACACGATCACGCTCTACGCGACTGCCACCACTGCACAGAATGCGGACCCCAAGGAATTCGTGACCCATGCCGTTCAGGCACAGCTCAAACACGCGCCCGACAAGAACCAGGTTTTGCGTGATACGAGTGCCGTGGAATATGGCGGGAAGAAATTCTTCCGGTCGGACTACAAGGCCGCCCTTCCCTACGGTCACGACGCCTATCGCTCGTTTGTCTTCACGCGCTTTCGCAATTACTTCCTCGGCGAGATGGTCAATACCGGGTCGCAGGAAGAACTCGATCATGCCGTCGATTCCCTGAAGGGCATCTCATTTCGCGAAGACGTTCCCAACCCATCATGCGCCAAGTGAAATCCGTGCGCCGCAAATCCGCCCCTAAGGACAAAGACGGTCAGGCGAGCATCGAAGCATACCTGGCAAAGGTCCCAAAAGGCAGCCGAGCCGCATTCGACGAGTTGCGCGCCGCCATTCGCTCCGCTGTTCCTCGAGTGGCCGTGGAAACCATCAGTTACCGGATCCCGGCGTTCAAAGTTGACATGGTTCTGGTGTGGTTCGCCGCTTTCGCAAACCACTGCAGCCTGTTTCCCACGGCATCCGTGATCGCAAAATTCAAAGCGGAACTGCGGGACTATTCGACATCGAAAGGCACGCTCCACTTCGCGCTCGACCAGCCAATCCCTGTGGCTCTGGTCAAACGAATTGTGAAAGCGCGTGTTGCGGAAGTTGCAGGCAAGAAGCGCCGGTGACGGCTGGGTACGCCGCCTACTCCTTGCGATACAGATCCGTGCTGACATACTTCAAGCCGGAGTCGATCATCAGCGTCGCTATTCTTGCCGACGGCCCGAGTTCTCTCGCGACGCGGATCGACGCATGCACATTTCCGCCGGAAGATGTGCCGGCGAAGATACCCTCTTCCCGCGCGAGCCGCCGCGCCATGTCCTTCGCATCGGCAGTGTGCACCGCAAGCACTTGATCCGCGAGCTTTGCATCCCAGAGCGGCGGCGCGTAGCCAATTCCGATTCCTTCGATATCGTGCGCGCCCGGCTTCCCGCCACACAGCACCGCGGACTCGCCCGGCTCTACCGCCACGATGCGTACCTTCGGATTATGCCGACGCAGAACCGTCGCGACTCCCCGCAATGACGCTCCCGTGCCGATCGAATGCACAAAAGCATCCACCTCGCCGTCCATCTGCTGCCAGATCTCTTCGCCCAGCGAAGCATAGCCCGCAACGCTGTCAGTATTGTTGAGCTGATCCGTGAAGTAGGTGTTCGGTGCGAGGCTCAGCTTGCGGGCTGTTTCGATCATGTCGAGGAAAAGCTGCTTCGTGAAGCCGCCCCCTTCATAAGGTACAAGCGTCAACCTCGCGCCGTACGCAACCATGTGGTCGAGTTTCTCCTGGCTGAAGGCACGTGCGCTCACGACATGAATCGGATACCCCTTTGCCGCGCACACCAGCGCCAGCGAAGCCCCAGTGCTACCGCCCGTGTATTCGACCACCGTGCCACCCGGCCGCAGCCGCCCGTCAGCCTCGGCTCTCGAAATCACGGCGAGGGCCATTCGGTCTTTCATGCTGCCGGTGGGATTCTCCCATTCCGCTTTGACGAAGATCTGGCCGCAGCCCTCAGGAACAACGCGGTGAAGTTGCACAAGCGAAGTGTTGCCGATGGACTGCAGGATATTGGCGCTCATAGGTGTTCGGAGCGTTTGATTCCGCAAGATTGCTAGCGGTCGCAGGCGGAGGAAAGAAATTACAAACTGAGCTGCTCAAGAAGTTGTAGCCAGATCGGACATGACGAGTTTTCTCAATTGCCGATGGCTGCCACCATGACCTCACAATCCACGCCAAAATCTACTTTCACGCAATTGGTGAAGTAGATGGTTTTCCCATCGGGCGACCAGCGAGGCTCGGTGGCACGGCCCTCGGTATTCGACAAAAGCCGCGCGCCGCTTCCGTCGGCGTTCATGATGTGAATCTGATAATTCGCGCGCCGGTTCGAGGAAAACGCAATCTGTTTCCCGTCCGGCGACCACGCAGGCCATCCATCGAATGCCATGTGGTTGGAGATGTTTCTGGGTTCCGATCCGTCCGCGTTCGCGACAAACACTTCCGAGTTCATATCCCCGATCATCCTTCGGAAGGCGATGCGCTTTCCATCCGGCGACCACGAGGGATAGGTATTCACACCACCAGTGATCAGCGTCTTGATGGTTTTCGCCTGCACGTCAACGCTGTAAATCGACGCGTCATTCTTCTTGGGTGGCTTCAGGTCGTCGTCTGCGCAGTAGATGACTTGCCGGCTGTCGGGCGACCAGGTGGGATGAATCGACTCCGCATTCTCGGGCGACAACCGCTCCAGCCCGCTTCCATCCACGTACATGACGTAGACAACCGAATGCTTGTTCTGATCAGAGACGAAGGCAAATTTGGTTCCGTCCGGAGACCACGAAGGCGTGTCGTGGTTCCACGCATCGTGAGTGATCTGAACGACGTCGGATCCGTCCGGATTCATCGTCAACAACTGGTAGTAGCCCGCAACCTTGCTCTCGAAAACTATTCTTTTTCCGTCGGGCGACGGGAAGGGCTCACCGGTATCCACGTGCGTCAAGTGATAAGCGAGCACGGGCTTCTCCGACTGGGCCAGCGTATGGGTAAACGCGATCGCACAGACCAACACCCCAAGAAACAAGCACCAGCCCCGCTTTCCACTGAGAATCGCCAAGCACACCTCCGAGGATTTCATGGAAGATCCGGTCAGCGATGTCTTGGACGTTTAATGAAAGGAAACGTCTCCGTGAGTCGCAGAGCCAACTAGTTAAGGTCGCCCGTACGTCACGGCTGTGCAACGCCCTCAGCAATAAATATCCGGCTTTTAGTTGAACTCTGCCGAAACGGTCGGATGGCCGCATAGTCAGGCGAGTCGTACCACGCGCGCGCTTTTTCCAGGCTGTCGAAGCCGATGACGACGATATAGCCCTTGGGTGGTTGGCCCTCCAGTGCCACGGTCTTGCCGCCGCGAACGACGTAGTGTCCATTGAAAGACGCCACGATCTGGGGCGCCTTCTCGCCATACTTCTGCAGAGTGCTGGGGTCGGTGACCTCGACTTCCGCGATGACGTAGGCCGGCGCCGTCCTGGGTTGTTGTGCATGCACCAGCCGGGCGCCCGCAACGCCGATCAAGATGCCGGCCATCAAGACCAGCGCGATTCGGTAATTCAGTCTCATGATCATTCTCCCCACACTATTTGCCGCAAGCTCCAACCCATTGCTAGTATCCGTGGCGGCAGGCGTGCGCGTAGGCTAGGCGGAGCACAGAGTCGAGTCAAGAACGCACAATTTCGTAACTTACTACCCACTTGGATACCGGGAGAAAGTCGTATGCGGAAGCTCAAGAGCGAAACGGTCAGCGAGTGCCCTTGCGAATACGCTCTGCGCTACCTCGGTGGGGCGTGGAAGATTCTGATCGTCGCGCACCTGGTTCGAGGCAAGATCCGCCGCCACGCCGAACTCAAGCGATCCCTTCGCGGAATCACGGCCAAGATGCTCACGCAGCAGCTCCGCGAGATGGAGCACGACGGCCTGATCGAACGCACGGTCTACGCAGAAGTTCCACCCAAGGTGGAATACAAGCTGACTCCCCTTGGTGAAACCCTACTGCCGGTCCTCGAAGCCATGTACGCGTGGGGCGCAAAGACTCGTACCGCGCGTGCACAGTTGGGCAATACAGATACGGGCGGAGCGAAATCTCAAGGGCCCGGGGCGCCCAGTCGTACCGGCTACCGCAACCTGTCCCTGAACCGGGGCCGCTGGTAGCAGGCGTGACCACCGCGGAGAGTACGCGACGCTAGCAGCGTCGCCGCGCCGAACGCGCGCGATCTCTCCACGGTCTCTGGACCATGTAACAGGGAGTCGCAGTGACACTGTCCTTGCTGACCGCCAACAGTTTCCTCCGCAGCAGCCAGTTCACAGCAACCTGCGCCGAGCTTTTCGACACACCCACCGACTCCGCCAACTCGACGTAGCTCACCTGTACCGGCCCATCCCGACGCGTCTGCTCAGCATCGAGCCACAGGTACACAAAAAAACTGGTCGGCTTCCGGTCATGGCCGACCAGGTCGCGCAGCAGCACGTCGATCACATAATTATCGAAAGAAATCATCGCTATACCGATCGTCAATATAGCATCGGATAGCACATTGCAGTGCGGAATTTGTCTACGTTATGCTCCCGGAATTCGAGGAGGATGGAACGATGGTCCGAGGCATCAAGTTCGTCAGCATTCCGGTTCGCGACCAGGACGCGGCGCTGGACTTCTACACTGAAACCATGGGCTTCAAGGTCGTCACCGACCAGCCCTTCACGTCCACGCAAAGATGGATCGAGCTCATGATTCCCGGCTCCGAGACCGGCCTCGCTCTCTTCACGCCCGAAGGCCACGAAAGCCGCATTGGTCAATTCCAGTCCATCGCCTTCTGGTGTGACGACGTCTTCGCCACCGCCAAGGCTCTGAAAGCGAAAGGCGCGAAGTTCACGCAGGAGCCAAAGAAGGAAGTTTGGGGAGCGAGCGGGGTCTTTCAGGATCCAGATGGCAATCAGTTCGCCCTTTCGAGCAAAGGGAAAGCGAAGTGAAAAATTCGCGTCCTCAACGAATCGACGCATGCCCTTGCATTGACAGTCCCGACTGCGCGGACTACAGTCCTGTTCGCGAACAGACTAGCAATCAAGGAGAAGCTATGAAGAGAGCATGGATATTGTGTGTAGTGAGTTTGTTCCTGCTCGGAAGCGCTGCATGGTCGCAAGACGGGTCTGAGAAAGCTGTGGCGGCGTTGGAACAGAAATGGCTGGACTCCCAGAAAACAAACAATCCTGACATGGTCGCCCCGCTGCTGTCCGACAAGTTCGTGAATACGGGCAGCGATGGCAAAGTAACCAGCAAGGCCGAGTCGCTGGCCAGCGCGAAGGCCACGAAATATGCCAGCGTGGCTTATGACGATCTGAAGGTAACGGCGTTCGGCGACGCCGCCGTCGCGACCGGAGATTTCAAGGCCAAGGGCACAGATCCGGATGGCAAGGCTCTCGATGTTCACGAACGTTTTACGGATACCTGGGTGAAGGGCCCGAAGGGCCAATGGCAGTGTGTGGCGAGCCATCAATCGACAGTGAAGTAGTACGAACCTTTTCCTCTTAGATAAAGCTAGTCAGCCCAGCCGAAAGACAGTCAGGTACGCGTGATTGCCGGCGGGGAAATTGGTTCGCTGAGGAGGAGTTGCTTGTCCGTCAGCGACCACCCCGCCAAGCTAATCAGGAACAAGACTGCCGCGATCCAAACGGCGTGATGTGCGACGCTATTTGCCACCATGTCCACGGGAGTATGCACGCCGAGCAACCGCTCAGCGATCCATCCCAGGGACGCAATGCCCGCAAACATGGCGCCGCCCATTCGAAAAGCTCCATATGCCCGCGCGCGGCTCAACAAAATTAGGGATGGCATGATCGCGGCCACCACGATCAACTGCATCGACTCGATACCCAGATTGAACGCCAGAATGCCGGCCACTTGCTCCCAGCGGCCGAGTCCCAGTTGAGCTAGCGTTGTCGCGAATGCCAAACCGTGAATCAGTCCAAAGAAAGCTGCGATTCCGGCCTCTTTCCCCGGGAACAGCGGGCGCAGAGCGTGCATCGCAGAAACCAGAATTGAAACGGCAATCAGCACTTCAATCGGACGACTGGGCACCCGCACGAACCCCAAGGCGGCGAGCGCCAGTGTAATCGAGTGTCCGACAGTAAATGCCGTCACAATCTTAAGAATTCGGACGAGACTCTGACGCACTCCAGCAAAGCCGGCCCAGCGTGAAACGACGACGAAGAGAGGCGCAGGCAGTAGAAGCGCCAGCAAGAACAGCAGATGGTCGGTGCCTTCGGCGATGTGCCGCATGCCGAGGCGGAATACGCTGGTGAAGCCCCCCGCACTCGTCCATCTGCTGACGCCTCTCCACCATTCACTGCCCGAGGAAACTGAAGCAGCGTCGGCTTGCACATAGTCCAATTGATAGAAGGACTGCTGCTCATTCCGATGCTGCGCAACGATGTGGATATCGCGATCGCGCGGAACCAGGCAGTTCATCAGGTAGGCTGCGCTCCGGCTTTCGTGGTGGTTTTCGAGAATGAGTCTTCGGCTAGGCCCGCCCTGCGGCAAGTCCGCCGTGAACTCAATATGGATCTCCCCGAGGCCCTCTTTCATCTGCTCGACTTGCGGGAAGTCCACGGAGACAAGTTTCGGACCCAAGCGAATGCCGTCCACCGAGAGCGACAAATCGCCGAGCACTCGCCGCGCATAGGCCCACTTCTCTGCCTCTGAGATCACGCCGTCCGCGTTGCTGTCGATCGTCGCGATCACCGCAGACGACACCGCGACTCCGGGAATCAGACGCATGGATGCCTGCACATGGTCCTTCTCCACCGACAGGATCGTAGCCTGCAGAAACTCGTCCAGCCTGTGCGCAGACAAGGGCGCCTCCAGCACCAGACAAATTGCAGCCGCGGCGATCAGCATCGCCTTCATTTCACAGTGAGCCCTCGGCCGTAGTCATTCGTCGGATCGCGATACATCGTGTGGACATGCATGGAAAGATCACCGCCCAGTTTCTGTGGTGCATATTCGATCACCAGATGCGGCCCTTGCACCCGATAGTAGGCGGTGATGTTTTTCCCGGGATCCGCCGTCGTTGGACCGCTCCATGCGAACCAGGTCTCCCTGACATCGGCTTTAAGTTCGGCCATGCGTGCCCCCGCCGCGCTTTCGTGAATAATGTTCGCCCACTCGGAGATCAAGTCGAGCAGCATGGCGCGCTGCTTGTCGTTCATCGCGGTAGCCTTCAGGCCTTCCGGCTGGATGGTTTTCCCGTCCTGCCCGGGACCAAGCACCAGATCGGCGGTCTGAAAGCCGAGAACCGCTTGCTTCCGCTGGCCCTCATCAAGAGCATTGAGCAAAGCCAAAGCCTTATCGCTCTCCTGGCCGAGCGGTCGCACGGTCTTTCCGTCGAGCGTGTACAGAGCAGGCTGAGCTCCCGTGAGAGTCGGGGTAAGCACACCGCGTTCGCCGGCAATCGTGATGTTCAAAGCAAGATGGTGCCCGCCAAACTGCACCATCCAGGGAAGTCTTTCGGAAGGCTTCCCTAGAATCGAAATGAAGTAGAGGTCTTTGCCGAACATCGGGTTATTCCCGCCCTTGGTCTTAAGCAGTTCGTCACCTTCCACAATTTGCTCGACCTTCTCGAAACCCCTTGGGCTGAGAGCGGACGAAACCAGCGCCATAGCGGCAGCACGCTGATCAGCATTCAGATCCTTCAAGCCCAACCCGGCTCGGGCCACCATCGACACAGGAAGATTGGACCAGCGCGCACGCTGCTTCTCATCGTCAAAAGCAAAGAGCACACTCTGCCGCTGTTTCTCATCAAGCTTCGAAAGAAAAGTGTTCGCCGCCGTTACGATTCGCGCAGTCGCTGTCTGGGCGGCGACGGACAAGGTCGAACCGACTAGGACCAATGCGAGTCCAACACGAATCGTTCTCCCCGGGGAAACACTCATGTCCAGTTCTCCTTTAACGGCGTACAGACTGTATCGAAGAATCATCACGGAAACGAAGGGAAAAGGCGGCCAAGGATGATCAAAGAGTTGGAACAACATCGTCGCCTCTACACCATCATTCAACACAGGCGTTGTGCCGAGCGAACCTAACCTCCTCCAGCAAGCCCTTTAGGGAACTTTCCCTCGAACAAATACAGTCGCGCGTGCGGTCAGCCTTGCGCGGTGGCCCATCTGATTTCGTGTACGCAAACGGGGCCCCAAATGGACTCGGAGAACCTACAACGCGCATGGGAACTCATCGCCGAGAAAGCTGCACAGGAGAGTGATCCACAAAAGCACCTGAAACTGATTGACGAGTTGCTTAGGGTGATGCATGAACTGCAGGCATCGCGCGCTGAAGATAAGCGGAACGACAATCAGAAATGAAACAAAAGGCTCGTGCCGAACAGGATACTCGCCTAAGTACTGCGACCCGGAGTGGAAACCGCTGATTAGAGAAATGGTCGGGCCTAGCCGACGATTTTCGAACTCTCCTGATGACGTCGGGTGGCCCCTCTCCCATGTTTCAACAGTTTACAACCTGAAAGGGTGGTCCGCTCAGGGTCACAACAGCTGCCCTGTGGCGTAACCAGAGCTGCACTTTTACTGGTACATGCGGTGCCGCCGATAGAACTCCACTAGGTTCCGAAACTGCTTTCGGGCCCACGTGGCATCGTTTCGAAGGAGACTGGCGAAAGCAATCGAAATGATAGCTGCAATTGCGAATATCACTGCTGGGATCACAAAGAGCAGTGAGAAGGTTCCCATCCCAATCGTCATGTAAGCGGTTATCGATAGCAGCCCGCG
>Ga0207693_10001894_pt1 | contig 18316 bp, 17 predicted proteins | sample LARL81metaG_FD_184347 | JGI IMG/M metagenome (GOLD analysis project Ga0207693, IMG submission 184347) | Corn, switchgrass and miscanthus rhizosphere microbial communities from Kellogg Biological Station, Michigan, USA - LAR L8-1 metaG... | ecosystem: Host-associated > Plants > Roots >...
AACGGGTCGACGTCGATGGCGAGCGTCTGCGGCTCAACCCTGTCGATGATGGACGCCGGTGTGCCGCTCAAGGCGCCGGTGGCCGGCATCGCGATGGGCATGATCGCGGACGACGGTAAGTTCGTGACGCTGACCGACATCCTCGGCGCTGAGGATGCGCTCGGCGACATGGACTTCAAGGTCGCCGGCACCGAGGAGTTCGTCACCGCGATCCAGCTCGACATGAAGGTCGCCGGCATGCCCGCCGACGTGCTCGGCGCGGCGTTGCAGCAGGCGAAGGACGCGCGGCTGAAGATCCTCGACGTGATGCTCGACGCGATCCCCGAGCCGCGTGCAGAGGTGAACGCGAACGCGCCGCAGATCATCACGATCCAGATCCCGGTCGACAAGATCGGCGAGGTGATCGGCCCCAAGGGGAAGAAGATCAACGAGATCATCGCGATGACCGGCGCCGAGATCAATATCGAGGACGACGGCACCGTGTTCATCGGGTCAAGCGGCGGCGAGGGCGCCGACGAGGCGGCCCGGATGATCGACGAGATCGCGAACCCGCGTCCGGTCCTGGTGGGGGAGACCTACGAGGGCCGCGTCGTGAAGACGACGACGTTCGGCGCGTTCGTCAACCTCGTGCCCGGCCGCGACGGCCTCGTGCACATCTCGAAGCTCGGCAAGGGCAAGCGCCTGTCGAGTGTCGAGGAGGCGGTCCGGGAAGGCGATGACCTCACCGTGCTGGTCGAGGACATCGACCCCCAGGGCAAGATCAGCCTGAAGCCGGTCGGCCCCGAGTGGGAGGCGCCCGAAGGCGCCGAGACCTCGGGTGGCGACGGCGGCGGACGTTCGGACCGTGGCGGTTCGCGGGGTGGCGGGTCGCGGGACCGCGGCAACCGTCCGCCGAGGCAGGGGAAGCGCTTCCGTGACCGCGAGGGCGGCGGAAGCACCGACACCAGCGACGGCAGCGACAACTGACCTCGATGTCGATCACGCGTACCGAGTTCACCTCGGGCCTGCGCGTCGTGACGGAGCGGATGCCCGGCGTCCGCTCCGTCTCGATCGGCGTCTGGGTGCTCGCCGGCTCCCGCGACGAGCGCCCTGCGATCAGTGGCCACTGCCACTTCCTCGAACACCTGCTGTTCAAGGGCACCGACCGGCGTACAGCGCTGCAGATCGCGGAGGACTTCGACGCGGTCGGCGGTGACGTGAACGCGTTCACCGCTAAGGAATACACGTGCTACTACGCGCGTGTGCTCGACCGCGACCTCGAGATGGCGGTCGACCACCTGGTCGACATGCTGCAGCACTCGACGATCGCGGCGACGGATCTCGCCGCCGAGACCGACGTGATCTTGTCCGAGATCGACATGCACGAGGACTCGCCCGAAGACCTCGTGCATGACGTGTTCACCGAAGCGCTGTGGCCCGGGCATCCGCTCGGCCGCCCGATCCTCGGCACGAAGGACCGGATCAAGTCCTCAACGCGGGCATCGGTGCGCGGCTTCTACCGGCGCCACTACGTGCCCGGCCGGATGGTGGTGTCGGTGGCCGGCAACGTGCACCACGACAAGCTGCTCGCGCTGCTCGGCGACCGGATGGAGGTGGGCAGGCCGCTCGGCCCGCGCGGGCAGTCGAAGATGACGCTGCGCTCCACCGCGCGGGCGCCCAGGCCGTCGGGCCACGACGCCCTTAAGCGCAAGCCGGTCGAACAGGCGCACATCGTCTACGGAACCAACGGCCTGCCGCGCACCGACCCCGATCGGTTCGCGTTCCTGATCGCCAACACCGTGCTCGGCGGCGGGATGTCCTCGCGACTGTTCCAGGAGATCCGCGAGAAGCGCGGCCTCGCCTACACCGCGTACAGCTACCACTCGCAGTACACCGAGGCCGGCGTGTTCAGCGCGTACGCGGGCACGACGCCGGCGAAGGCCGACGAGGTGATCCGGGTGATGCGCGACGAGATCGAGGACGTGCGCGACGGCGGTATCACGCCCGAGGAGTTCGATCGGGCGAAGCGCCACGTGCTGGGGTCGACGGTGCTGTCGCTCGAGGACCCGGGCAGCCGGATGTCGCGCCTTGGCAAGTCCGAGGTCGCGCACGGCGAGATCCTCACGCTCGACGAGACGCTCAAGCGGGTGCGCGCGGTGACGATCGACGATGCGCGCGAGGTGGCCAACCGGGTACTGTCGCAGCCGATGACGCTCGCGGTGGTAGGGCCCAAGAGCATGAAGGGGTTGCGCGGGGTTCACGCGTGATCCGGGTCGGCGTCCTGGGGGCCGCCGGGCGCATGGGTCAGGAGGTCCGGCGCACGGTCGCATCGGCCGACGACCTGGAGCTCGTCGCGGCCGTCGACCCCGACCATGTCGGCGAAGACGCCGATGGCGTGCAGATCACGGGCTCGGTGGATGCGCTGTCCGATGCCGGGGCCGAGGTCGCGGTCGACTTCACCCGTCCGTCGGCGGTGAAGGCGAACGTCCAGTGGTGCCTCGAGCACGGCGTCCACATCGTCGTCGGCACGACCGGGATGACGGCGGAGGACATCGACGACCTCCGCACCGTCGCCGAGGGCGCCGAGGCCAACTGCGTGATCGCACCGAACTTCGCGCTGGGCGCCGTGCTGTTGCTGCGGTTCGCGGCCGAGGCCGCGCGGTTCTTCGACGCCGCCGAGGTGATCGAGCTGCATCACGACGGCAAGGCCGACGCGCCGAGCGGCACCGCGCTGGCGACCGCGCGCGCGATCGACGCTGCCCGCGCGGGCGACTGGTCCGCACCCGACGCGATCGGCGCCGACCCGAGCTCGCGGGGTGCCGATGTCGACGGCGTCCGGGTCCACGCGGTCCGGCTGCCCGGGCTCGTCGCCCACGAAGAGGTGCTGTTCGGTGGCCCCGGACAGGTCCTCACGCTTCGCCACGATGCGCTCGATCGGTCGGCGTTAATGCCGGGGGTGCTGCTGGCTGTGCGCTCGGTCGCGACCCGGCCGGGCCTGACGGTCGGTCTCGACGCGCTGCTCTGACTGAAGCGCCCTGGTCGCGGCCGATAGGCTGAGCCCGATGTCGGACCTGTTCTTCCGCGCGATCGTTCCCGACGAGGTCGACGACTTCTTCGCGTCGCTTGCCGTCGCGTTCTCCGACCCGCGGCCCGATCCCGAAGAGGTCGAGACCGACAAGAAGGTCGTCGAGCTCGACCGGACGTTCGCCGCCTTCGAGGACGATCGCATCGTCGGCTGCGCCGGCATCTACACCCAGCAGATGGTTGTGCCGGGCGGGGCGCGGGTGCCGACCGCCGGCGTCACGATGGTGGGGGTGCTGCCGACGCACCGGCGGCGTGGGATCCTCCGCGAGCTGATGGTGATGATGCTCGACCAAGCGGCGGAGCGCGGCGAGTCGATGGCCTCGCTCTTCGCGTCGCAGGGCGCGATCTACGGCCGGTTCGGGTTCGGGCACGCCGCGCACTATCTGGAGTTCGACATCGCGCTCGATCACCTCACGTGGGCCGAGGGCACCGCGCCCACGGGCCGTGTCACGTTGCTCGCTCGCACCGAGGCGCTTCCCGTGATGCGCCAGATCTACGAGCGCGCCATCGAGAGCCGGCCCGCGGCGCTCGAGGTCGACGACACGTGGATGGACGTCGGGTTCTGGGAGTCGAGCAAGAACGACGAGCGCGTGTTCTACGCGATCCATGAGGACGACGCGGGGACGCCGGACGCGTTCGCGATGTACGGGATCAAGCACGAGTGGCCGCGCGGGCTCCCGAGCTCCGAGGTCAAGGTGAAGCGGTTCGCGGCCACGACGCCGGAGAGTTCCATCGGGATGTGGCGATACCTGTGCGCGATCGATCTGATGGCGCGCGTGAAGGTGGACCTCCGGCCTGTCGACGAACCGCTGCAGTGGCTCGTCGAAGAGCCGCGGGCGCTGCGGCCGCATCTGGAGGACGGATTGTTCCTGCGCCCCGTCGACGTCGCGGCCGCGTGGTCGGCGCGCGGGTACGCCGGCAGCGGCTCGCTGGTCGTCGAGGTCGATGACGCGTTCCGGCCAGAGTCGGCAGGCACCTTCCTGCTCGAGGTCGACGACGGCGCCGGCACGTGCGTGCGCACCGACCGTGAGCCCGATCTGCGGTGCGCCGCCAACGCGGTGGGTTCGACGTACGTCGGCGGCGTGACGTGGACGACGCTCGCCGGCGCCAAGCGCGTCTTCGAAGTCACGCCCGGGGCGCTGGCGCGGGCCGACGAGCTCTTCCGCTGCGACGTCGCGCCGTGGCCCGCGTTCTACTTCTAGGTCGACTTCCCGGCGCTACCCGGGGAGCCGAAGCTCGTCCACGGTGATCATTCCGTCGTCGGCGCGGGTGATCAGGAGCCCCTCGCACTCGCGCATCGGCTCGACCGTCGTGCCGGTCAGGCCGGCGGCGGCCCGCTCGACGAGCGGCGTGTGGCTGATCGCGAGCCCGATCCCATCGTCGGGGACCTGGTCGAGCAGCGCTCGCACGCCGGCGGCCATGCCCTCGGGCGACCCGCCGCTCGCATCCTGTCCGGCGAGGCCCGGGATCACCGCGTGGTCCGGTGGGAGCGGCTGGCCCGCCCCGCGAAGGATCCAGGCGGCGGTCTCCGCCGCGCGGGCGGCGGGCGATACGAAGATCGCGTCATAGCGGATGCCTCTCGAGCGCCCGACGTCTTCGGCCATCGCGCGGCCGCGCTCAGACAGGCCGTCGCGCTCGCCGTCCCGCGGCGCGTGGCGCCGGAGCTCCAATCGTTCCATCGTTCTCTCCCGAGCCAACGTGTGACGATCCCGTGCGCAGCAGGGGCGGCGCCGAGGGGCTCGCGTATCATGCCGCATCCATGCGTGCCCGAAGCCTGCCCGCCCTCCTCATCCCGCTCGCGCTCGTCACAGCCGTAGCGTGCACGAACGGCGGATCGTCGGCCGATACGCCGGCGACCTCCACCGTGTCGGTGAGCGCGCCTCCGACGGGCACGATCGACGTTTCACTCGTGCCGGGGGAGTGGACCTACGAATACCTCGGCGTGAAGGCCACCTTCGACTGGAAGGAAGGCAGTCCCGCGACCCTGCATGTGAAGAACGGCAGCGACAACCCGGTCGGCGCGCCGGACGTCTACATCGTCACGAAGGACCAGCGCCACGTCGACGGGAACGCCGGCGGCGCGAAGGCGCTCGACCCGGGACAGTCGGGTGACTACACGATCACCTTCCCCGACGGCCTGACCGTGAACGACCTCGGGCTCGTCGTGCTGACACTCGGCGACGTGAACTGGGGCGCGCTCGGGCCGAAGGTCATCCAGCACTAGTGGCTCGGTTGCCGGTAGGAACCCAGCCTGCCTAGCGTGGCCGCGTGACGTCTCGCACATCCACCATCCGGTCGCTCGCGCTCGCCGGGGCGCTCGCCGTCGCGCTGCAGCTGGCCGCGCCCATCGCAGCCCGTGCGGCGACCGGCTCCACCCTCACGCTCGACGCGACCCCCGCCACGGCGACGGTCGGTGACCAGATCGGCCTCTCCGGACAGCTCACGTTCGCCGATGCGTCCTCGAGCGAAGGCCAGACGATCACGCTCACGCGGGAGGACGCGGCCGGCTCGACGCCGCTGCCCGACGCAGTGACAGACGTCAACGGCAACTACTCGGCGACCGATACGGTCGACGTTGGCGGCACGGTCACGTATCAGGCGTCCTTCACCGGCACCACTGACTACGACCCCGCCAACGCGAGCGACACCGTTTCCGTGACGAAACTCGCGTCGAAGGTCTCGCTTGCCGTGAGCGCCAAAGCGGTGACGTACGGCACGTCTGTCCATCTCACCGCACATCTCGGCGCGGGCACCGAGTCGCTGGTCGTCGCGATCTCTGCGAAGCCCGACGGAGGAAGCGAGACGTTGATCCGCAAGGCGGCGGTCGGGGGCCATCGCGACCTGCACGCGACCTTCACGCCGTCGAAGGACACGACGTTCATCGCCCGGTACGACGGCGATCTCTCGCATCGGGCGTCACACGATCAAGGCGTGACGCGTGTTCGCGTCATCGTGAGGGAAAGGCTGTCGAACTTCGTTGCCAAGTCCGGCAGGTACCACATCTACAAGAGGGGGGCACGGGCACCGTGTCTCGCGCACGTTATCCCGAACCACAAGGGCTTCGCGATCCGGGCCACCCTGCAGATGTTCGTCAACGGCAGATGGCGGAAGTCCGCCGCCCGGTCGTTCCGACTGAACGGCTCGAGCGTCGCCGGCTTCGCGATCCGAGGTACGCCGAACGTGAACTTCCGGGTGCGCGCGTCGCTCCCGGCCCACAGCGATCATCTCGGCGACACGTCACCCTGGCAGTACCTCCGGTTCCGCTAGGCGGCCGCGAACCGTCTGCGGGGGGTTGTCTCCTGAGGGCACAGCCGATACCCTGCGCCACCATGACGAAAAATCGTTTCCTCTCCCTCTCGCTGACGATGGCCCTGATCGCCGTGGGCGTGCTCGCCACCGCACCGGCCGCGCAGGCCGACATCGTTCGGACCGATGGGAACGACACCAAGGGACCCCTCGACCTGTCGAACGTTCACCTCACCCCGCTGAGGACCGCGGACCGGTTCGAGGTCAAGACCTTCACGAGGTTCACCGCGTCGCAGCTCGACGGGGATCACGGGTGGATCGAGGTCGACTTCGATACGAACGGCGACCGGACGTACGACTTCTGGGTCGCGGTCTTCTATCACAAGGGCAAGCTGATCGCGCTGCAAGGGCACCGATCCAACGTGATCCGGCAGCTCCCGGCCCGCCGGGTGGACCCGAGAACGATCTCGTTCGAGATCACGCATAACCAGCTGGATGGGGTGCACAGCTACGACTTCGCCGCGGTGTCGGTGTGGCGCGCAGCTCCCTGTTCCAACAAGAAGCCATGCGTGGACACGATCCCGAACAGGTACCCGCTGCTCCGCTACGACTTCACCCCGCCGACGGTTACGTGGAAGAACCCGCCGACGATGTCGACGCAGGCGTCCGACACGCTCACCTTCCCGGTGAGCGTCGTGCTGAAGGACGACAAGTACGGCTCGGGCATCAAGTCGTGGGTGTTCCAGCTGAGCGATGACGGATCCGACTGGTCGACCTTCCAGACCGGCACGGCGACTTCGCCGACGATCCAGATCCCCGGGGAGTCCGGTCATCGCTACGACTACCGCATGATCGTGGTCGACAAGCAGGGGAACAAGGAAACGTCCAAGTGGCACTACAACACGCTCGTCCCGTTCGATGATCGCGACCCCTCGTTGACGTACTCGGCCGGTGTCCAGAGCGCACGTGCAGCTGCGTTCGACGGCACGATTACGAGCTTGGCGCAGACTGAGACGCTGACGTATACGGCAACGTTTAGCGGCGTCACCGGCATCGCCGGCGAACAGTTCGGCATCATCATGGGGAAGCCCGCGACACCGGGCTCGACAGCGACCGCCACGGTCAGCATCGACGGGTTCTATCAGGACACCCTCACCGAGAACGACAACACGAGCGTGATGCAGATCAGTGAGGGCTTCGGCCCTCAATCCGGCACCCACACGATCGTCGTGACGACAACGTCGGCGGAGCCGTTCGTCATCGACGGGTTCTACGAGTACCCATGATCAGCGGCTGACGGGCTCGCCCTCGCCCGCTTGTCGGCGGGCGAGCACGAACAGCAGATCGCTCAGCCGGTTCAGGTAGACGCGCACCTCAGGGTTGGGCGCGCGGTCGGCGTGTTCCAACGCGATCACCGCACGCTCCGCGCGGCGCACGATCGAGCGCGCGAGGTCGATGGCCGCGCTCGCCGGGTTCGCGCCCGGAACGATGAACACCTGCGGCAGCGGGCGCTCGGCGACGAGCGCGTCGATCCGTGCTTCGAGCGCGCCGACCATCTCGTCGGTGACGAGCGACACGCCGGGCTCCAAGCGATCACGCGCATCGGGATTGGTCGCGAGGTCGGCGCCGACCACGAACAGCTCGCGCTGCAACGCCAGCACCTCGGTGGCGATCGCCTCGTCGTCGGTAAACGCGCGCGCGAGCCCGAGCGCTGCAACAGCCTCGTCGGTCGTTCCGTATGCCTCGGTGACGAGGTCGTCCTTGCCGACGCGGCCGCCGAACAACAGGCCGGTCGTGCCGTCGTCGCCGGTCTTCGTGTAGATGCGCGGCATGGGCGGCTAGCATAGGGCCCGTCCGGCGACCCCCCGCGGTGTGCGCCGGGGAAGGAGGCTTCCTCACGATGACCGGCACCTTCGGCTCCCTCGTCACCGCGATGGTCACGCCGTTCCGTGACGATCACGGGCTCGACCTCGACCGTGCGCAGGAGCTCGCGAGCTGGCTCGTGGCGAACGGATCGGACGCGGTGGTCGCGGCCGGATCCACCGGTGAGTCGCCGACCCTGACGCACGCCGAGAAGATCGACCTGTTCCGTGCGGTGTCCGAAGCGGTCCGCGGCACGGGCAAGATGATCGCCGGCGTCGGCACGTACTCGACGGCGGAGACGCTCGAGCTCGCCGAGGCCGCCGCGGGTGTCGGCGCCGACGGATTGCTCGTCGTGACGCCGTACTACAACAAGCCGCCGCAGCGCGGGCTCACCGCACACTTCACCGCCGTCGCCGACGCGACCGACGTGCCGGTGATCCTCTACAACATCCCGGGGCGCACCGCGCTGCGGATCGAGGACGAGACGCTGCTCGAGCTCGCGAGCCACCGCAACATCGTCGCGGTGAAGGACTCGACCGGCGACTTCCAGTCGGTGTCACGCCTGATCGCGCAGGCTCCCGATGGCTTCGAGATCTACTCGGGCGACGACTGGGCGGCGTTCGGCTACGCGTGCCTCGGCGCCGTCGGCGTCGTGAGCGTTGCCGGCCATCTGGTCGGGAGCCAGATCCATCAGATGCTCGATCTGATCGCGTCTGGCGACGTCCCTGCTGCGCGGAAGATCCACGAGGAGCTGACCCCGCTGTTCAACGCGCTGTTCATCACGTCGAACCCGATCCCGGTGAAGGCCGCGCTCGACATGCTCGGCCGAAGCGCCGGGCCGACGCGCCTGCCGCTCGTCGCCGCCACCGCGCAGGAGTCCACCCGGATCCGCGCCGCCCTCGAGGACGCCGGTCTCCTTGCCTGACGCGGACTGCCGGCTCGTCTTCCTCGGCGGTGTCGGGGAGGTCGGCCGCAACATGGCGTGCCTCGAGGTCGACGGCCGCCTGCTCATCATCGATGTCGGACTGTCGTTCCCGTCGGCGGACATGCCGGGGATCGATCTCGTGCTCCCCGACATGGAGTTCGTCCGCGACCGCGCCGACGCCGTTGCGGCGATCGTGCTCACGCACGGACACGAAGATCATGTCGGCGCGCTCCCGTATCTGCTGCGTGATCTCGGGCGTCCCGTCCCGGTGATCGGCTCCGCGTTCACCCTGGAGCTGCTGCTCGGCAAGCTCGAGGAGCACGACGTCGTCGGGCTCGCCGACCGGATCATCGCGGAGCCCGGCGGCTCACTCGAGATCGACGGGTTCTCGTTGCGGTTCCTGCACGTGACGCACTCGATCCCCGACGGGCTCGCGGTCGCGGTCGACACGCCCTTCGGGACCGTGCTGCACACCGGTGACTTCAAGCTGGACCCGACGCCGATCGACGGGTTCGCCACCGACCTGCACGGCTTCGCCGAAGAGGCGGGGCGCGGCGTGCACGTATTGCTGTCGGACTCGACCAACGCCGAAGAGCCCGGGCACAGCATGAGCGAGCGAAGCGTCGGCCCGATCCTCCGCGACATCGTCGCCAACGCGCCGGGGATCGTCGTCGCGGCATGTTTCTCGAGCCACGTCCATCGGATCCAGCAGATCGTCGACGCGGCGATCGCCGATGGGCGCGTCGTGACCTTCCTCGGGCGCTCGATGCAGAACTCCGTCGCGGCTGCGCGCCGGCTCGACATCCTCCGCCTCGACGACCGCGATGTGATCGACATCTCCGAGGTCGACGCGCTCGACCCGGGCCGGGTCGTGATCATCTGCACCGGCAGCCAGGGGGAGCCCTACTCGGCGCTCAGCCTGATGGCCGCGCGCGAGCACAAGTGGGTCAAGCTCTCCGAAGGCGACACCGTGGTCCTGTCCTCGAGCTTGATCCCGGGGAACGAGCCCGCGATCCACCGTGTGGTCGACGCGCTGTATCGCAGCGGCGCCGATGTGTTCCACATGCCGTCCGATCCGGTGCACGCGAGCGGTCACGCGGCACAGGAGGAGCTCCGGCTCCTGCTGTCGCTCGTGCGCCCGCGGTGGTTCATCCCGGTGCACGGCGAGCGCCGGCACCTGCAGCATCACGCCCGTCTCGCCGAGGAAGTCGGCATCCCGCGATCGAACATCCTGATCTGCGAGGACGGCGACGTGATCGAGATCGGCGAGCGCGTCGAGAAGGGAGACCGTGTGCGCGCGGGCATGACCTTCGTCGACGGGCTCGGCATCGGCGACATCGGCGGCGAGGTGCTTCGAGACCGCCGCAAGCTCGCCGGCGACGGTGTGGTCGTGGTCGTCGTCACCGTGGACGCGCAATCCGGTGAGCTGGTGGACGGGCCCGATGTCGTGAACCGGGGCTTCGTCCACGAAGAGACCTCCGGCGACATCCTCGAGGAGGCTCGCCGCCGGGTGATCCTCGCGCTCGAGGAGTCCGCGGCCGCCCGCGTGACCGACCCATCTGCCTTGCAGCAGAACATCAGACGGGTGTTGAAGCGCTACTTCGTCGAGGTGACGCAGCGCAAGCCGGTGATCCTGCCGGTGATCATGGAGGCCTGAGGGGCCGGGTTGCTTGCCTCGGCCCTTTGACGCGTCAGACTGACCTCCCCATGGCCACGAAGACTTCCCCCTCGCGGCGGTCTCGCCGCGCATCCACCAAGCGCCCCAGCACCTCTGCTCACCGCAAGCGCCCCGCTCGCCGGCCCGCGAAGAAGAAGGCGCCCCCGAAGACCCCCGTTCGCCAGATCCTGTCGCCGCACGCGCGCGACGCGCTCGGCATCTTCCTGTGCGTCCTCGCGCTGGTGGCGGTGCTCGGCCTGTGGTTCGACGCCGCCGGCCCGGTCGGGGACTTCCTCGGGTGGCTGTTCCGCGGCGCGTGGGGCGTCGCGGCGATGACCTTCCCGATCATCGGGATCTACTGGGGCATCCTGCTGCTGCGCGACACCGCGCGCGAGGAACGCGTCCGGATGTTCATCGGGTTCACGATCCTCGGGCTCGGCATCCTTGGCTTGCTGTCGCTGCTCGGCGGGAACCCACCCGCGACCGCCGGCTACGACGCGGTCGCCCACGCCGGCGGGGCGGTCGGCGCGCTGGTGGCGCACCCGCTCTCCAGGGTCATCTCGCCGATCGGCGCCGCGATCGTGTGTCTCGGGTTCGCGATGCTCGGCGCCCTGATCTTCACGGGCACGCCGATCGCGGCCGTCTGGGCCAAGCTCCGTGACTTCTTCACCGCGGCCGACCTCGCGGAGCGCCCGGTCAAGGAGCGCGACGAAGAACCCGTCGAGGAACCCGACGACGAGCCCATCCAGATCGGCTTCGACACCGGGTCGGTCCCCGTCGCTGCGGCTCCGGCCCCCCAGAAGGAGCGGCTCCGCCATATCAAGGAAGCGTTCGGACTCGTGGTGCCCGAGGACGGCGACGTCGTGTATGTCCCCGAGGCAGCGTGGGAGCAGCCCGACGAGGACGAGCCGGCCATCGACGCCGACGAAGACGACGAGGCGTACGACCTCGATGAAGACGAGTACGAGGAGGCAGCGCCCGTCGGTCGCCGGCAAGCCGCCGTGCCGACCGATGGCTCCTACCACCTCCCACCGCTCGATCTGTTGCGCGAGGCGCCGCCGAGCAACGCGGACAACGCGGATCAGGCGCAGATGCAAGAGGCCCTCGAGCGAACCCTCCGCACGTTCGGCGTCGACGCGCACGTGACAGGGGCGCACCGCGGGCCGACCGTCACGATGTACGAGGTCGAGGTGGCCGCCGGCACCAAGGTCAACAAGGTCTTGGCGCTGTCCAGCGACATCGCCTACGCGCTCGCGACCCCCGATGTCCGGATCCAGGCGCCGATCCCGGGCAAGTCGGCCATCGGGATCGAGGTCCCGAACAAGCACCGAGACTTCGTGATGCTCGGCGACATCCTGCGCTCGCCCGCGGCGCGCGAGGCGACGCACCCGCTGGAATGCGCGCTCGGTAAGGACGTCCACGGCCGTGCGCGGATGGTGAACCTCGCGACGATGCCCCACGTGCTGATCGCCGGCGCGACCGGGGCGGGCAAGTCGAGCCTCGTGAACTCGCTCATCGCGTCGCTGTTGGTGCGCACGACGCCGGACGACGTCCGGCTGGTGCTCGTCGACCCCAAGCGCGTCGAGCTGAGTCACTTCGCCGAGGTGCCGCACCTGCTGTCGCCGGTGATCGTCCATCCGAAGCGTGCCGCCGAGGCACTGCAGTGGATCGTCCGCGAGATGGAGACGCGCTACGAGACGCTCGCGACCGTCGGCGTCCGCGACATCGACGGCTATGAGGAAGGGCTGCGCGACGGGACGCTCCGCATCCCGCCCGGCATGGATCACCGGTACGAGCACATGCCGTTCATCGTCGTCGTGATCGACGAGCTCGCCGACCTCATGATGGTCGCGCCCCGTGACGTCGAGGACGCGATCTGCCGGATCGCGCAGATGGCGCGCGCGGTCGGCATCCACCTCGTGGTCGCGACGCAGCGTCCGAGCGTCGACGTCGTCACCGGGCTGATCAAGGCCAACATCCCGTCGCGCATCGCGCTGATGACGTCGTCGCAGGCCGACTCGCGCGTCGTGCTCGACATGAACGGGGCCGAGAAGCTCGTCGGCCACGGGGACATGCTCTTCGCGCCGGCCTCGGCGTCCAAGCCGGTCCGTCTACAGGGCGCCTGGGTCACGGAGCAGGAGATCCAGGGCATCACGGACTTCATCCGGGGCCAGCGCGAGGTGTCGTACGACCACATGGTCGAAGGGATGGGTCTGCCGCCCACCGAGGCCGAACTGCACGGCGGTGGCGGCGGGCTCGGGAGCGACGACGACCTGCTCGATCAGGCCGCCGATCTCGTCATCCGCTCGCAGCTGGGCTCCACGTCGATGCTGCAGCGCAAGCTCAAGGTCGGGTTCGCCCGCGCGGGCCGGCTGATGGACCTTCTCGAGGATCAGGGGATCGTCGGCCCCTCGCTCGGCTCGAAGGCGCGCGACGTACTCATCACGCCCGAGGAGTGGGAAGAGCGCCGCAGCGCCTGACGGAGGTCGGGTCTAGAGTCGCGATGTGAGGAGCGTCACGGTCTTGACGACCGGTGGTCGCCGGCTCGATGTGCTTGTCGCCGAGGGGACCGGCACGCCACTCGTCTTCCATCACGGCACCCCGATGGCGAAGGTCCAGTTCGCGCCGTGGGCGGGCGTCGCAGCTGCCGCGGGGCTCCGTCTCGTCACCTATTCCCGGCCCGGGTACGGCTCGTCGGAGCGAGACGCCGGTCGCACCGTCGCCGATTGTGCCGACGACGTGGAGGCGATCCTCGACGCGCTCGAGGCCGATCGATGCGTGACCGCCGGATGGTCGGGAGGAGGACCGCACGCGCTCGCGACCGGCGCGCGCCTCCCGTCGCGCACCGCGGCGGTCGCCACCGTCGCCGGGGTCGGCGAGTACGGACACGACGACCTCGATTTCCTCGCCGGGATGGGCGAGCTGAACGTCGAGGAGTTCGGCAACGCCGTGGCGCGCCGCGACGACGCGCTGCGTTCGTTCATGGAGGGCTACGTCGAGGACACCGACGGGCAAGACGTCGACGCGCTGATCGCGGAGCTTGCCTCGCTGCTGCCGCCCGTCGATGTCGCGGAGCTGACGGGCGCCTTCGGCACCTTCATGGTCGACAGCCAAGCGGAGGCGTTCCGCAGCGGGATCTGGGGATGGTTCGACGACGACATCGCCTTCACCGTGCCGTGGGGGTTCGACCTCGCCGCGATGACCGTGCCCGTCACGATCTGGCAGGGCGCGCAGGACCTGATGGTGCCGCTCGCCCACGGGGACTGGCTCGCCAAGCACGTCGCCGGCGCGAAGCACGAGTACCGCCCCGAGCACGGGCATCTGTCGCTCGCGATCGCGGCGTTCGATCAGATCGTCGAGGACCTGGCCGCCGCCCTTTAGAGGGCGCCGACGCGCCGGGCGACCTGGAACATCGTGTCGGCGTGCTGCTGCGGGTCGATCATGATCGCGCCGGCCGCGCCCACCTGCGCCTGCCAGTAGCGGTAGATCTGTTCGTGGTTCCACCCGCGCGCGAGCGCGCTCCGGACGTTCCGCACCATCTCCGAACCCGGCCAGATCGCCTCCGGAGAGACGAGGAAGCCACCGCGCTTGCCGTCGATCGAGAGCCAGAACGCGCCGATCAGGCCCCAGGTCTCGTCGTCCCGCGAGCCGGAGATCAGGAGGAACCGGACGGGTCCCTCGGCGAGCGCGTCGGGCGCGATGATCCGATCGCGCAAGGCGGCGAGCGGCGACTCGTCGTGGTGCAGCTCATCATCACGTGCCCGCACGCGCCCCCCCGGCTCGAACGTTCCAGACGCCTCTACATCCGCGATGCTACGGGCCAAACAGTCTTGGCCGCACCTAGCGGACGGCTCGATTCACGGGCGCCGGGTCGTGCCTCGGGCCTAGGCCCTGCGACGGGTCCTCGTCGTCACCTCGAGGTGCGCGACGACCTCGTCCTCGAGGATCTCGCCGGTCTCGCGGAAGCCGAGCGATGCGTACAACCTGCGCGCCACGTCGTTGCCGGGCATGTACGTCAGCACGATCCGGCGGCACTCGGGCTTCGCGCGGAGCGCCTCCATCAGGGCGACGAGCGCCGAGCGACCGTATCCGCGCCGCTGGTACCTGCGGTCGATCAGGAACCCGCCGATCCAGTAGCTCCCGTCATCGGGGGAGCGCGCCCACATCACGAACCCGACGATGGCACCCTCGGCGCGGATCGCGATCGGCTGCCACTTCATCTCGAGCAGGCACGTCGCGAGGTACCGCGCGACCTCACTGATGAACGCGCGCTGGTCGCGAGACACCCGCAGGTCGAGCAGCGCGCGCCGGTCTGCCGTCGTCACGTCGTGCAGGGTGACGTCGCCGGACGCCCCGAACACCGGCGGCCCCGGCTCCCGCAGCCGGACGTAGCCGACGTGATCGCGCCACTCGCCGTCGAGGAAGAGGTAGCGCGGAGAACGTGACCGCGGCTCGAACCCGAGCGACCGGATCAGCTGCACCGACGCGACGTTCTCGGGCCGGACGTTCGCCTCGAGCCGGTGCAGATCGAGATCCTCGAACGCGTGCCTGACCGTCAGCTCGAGCCCCTCGTGCAGGTACCCCTTTCGCGCGTGCGGCGTGAAGGCGTAGTAGCCGAGGAACCCGCTCTGGAACGGGCCGCGCACGATCGCGGACACGTTCGCCACACCTGCGATCGCATCGTCGGCCGTCCGGCAGATCAAGAAGCAGGCGTTGTCGGCGCGGCGTGCCCGCCGCAGGTACCCGTCGAACGCATCGGGCGTATCGGGCGCCTGGACCCACGGGCCGTGCAGGCGGCGAGACCGGCGTGCGGCGGCGACGAACGCCGCTCGATCCTCCGGTGTCGGATGGCGGATGAAGGCGCGGTCCCCACGCGCGAGCGCGCGAGTCATCGTGGGTAGCCGGCGCGCGTGAACGCCTCGTCGATCACCCGCTCGGCGGCTGCCAGGTCTTCGAACCCATCGGTCTCGACGGCGTGGCCCTCCAGGTCCTTGTACACCTGGAAGAAGTGCTCGATCTCGTCCAGGAGCGGTTGAGGGATGCCACCCAACCCTTCGACGTGGGACCACATCGGATCGCGGAGCGGCACACAGAGGATCTTCTCGTCCTCGCCCTTCTCGTCGGTCATCCGGAACATCCCGATCGGCCGTACGCGGATCCGGCAGGTCGGGAATGTGGGCTCGCCGACGAACACGAGCGCGTCGAGCGGGTCGCCGTCGCCGCCGAGGGTCCCGTCGATGTAGCCGTAGTCGGCGGGGTATTGCATCGAGGTGAAGAGCATCCGGTCCAGGTAGATCTCGCCACTGTCGTGGTCCAGCTCGTACTTGTTCCGCGATCCTTTCGGGATCTCGACCACCACCGTGAGCACCTCGGGCGCCATGCGCGGAGTGTAGCGACGCCGGAACGGTCCAGAGCCCGGGGTAGCATGGCTCGTCATGGCCGGCACCATCGGAGTGGGAGCAGCGCTTCGTCGTGCCCGTGAGATCCGGGGGATCACGCTGGATGAGGCCGCCCGTGACACGAAGCTCCGCCCCGAGCAGCTCGAGGCGCTCGAAGGCGAAACGTTCGAGGAGCTCGGCGACGCGGTCTACGCGCGGGCGATGCTGCGGACCTACGCGCAGTACCTGGGGCTGAAGCCCGACCGGGTCCTGTCCGTCTACGCCAAGCACGGCGAAGAGGTCGCGCCACCCGAGCCGCCGGGCAAGCTCGGCCGGGTCGAGCGTGGGCTCGCCGCGAGCCGGGTACGCGACAACCAGAAGTTCCTGTTGGTTGCGGCGGCGGTGATCCTCGTGGCGTTGATCGGGTTCGGGCTGGTGTCGCGCAACGGCGCCCCGCCGGCGGCAGCGATCACGACGCCGTCGTTCGTGCCCGCATCCGGCGGAGCGTCTCCCGCGGCGGGCGTCGATGTCATCGTCACGGCGACCGCGCCGGTGCAGGTGAACGCGGTCGTCGATGGCGCGGCGCAGGACCCGACGACGCTTCGTCCCGGCGAATCGGTGTCGTTGATCGCGACGGAGGAACTGCAGGTGTCGGTCAACGACGGCGGCGCGATCCAGCTCACGATCGACGGGCGCGACGCCGGCACGCCGGGCCACGCCGGGAAACCGTGGTCGCAGACGTACACACCGGAGGCGGCGAGCCCATGAGCGACGCCTCGCCCCGCCACGACCCGTTCGGCTTCGGCTGGCCCAATGTGATCTCGGTCGTGCGGATCGCGTTGATCCCCGCGATCGTCGCCCTGATCGTGAAGGACACCGATGCGGCGCGCTGGGCCGCGGTGGCGATCTTCAGCGTGGGGGCGGCGAGCGATTTCCTCGACGGGTACCTCGCGCGGCGCCACGGGATGACCACGGCGACCGGCGCGTGGCTCGACCCACTGTCGGACAAGCTCCTCGTCGCGATCCCCGCGGTCGTGCTGTCGCTCCGTGGCGAGTTCCCGTGGTGGGCGACCGCCGTGATCGTCGCGCGCGAGCTGGCGGTGACCTGGTTGCGCTGGCGCCTCGACCAGCGCGGGGGTGTGTCGATGCCCGCGTCTCGCGTCGCGAAGTTCAAGACCGTGTCACAGCTCACCGCCGTCGGCATGGCGATCGCGCCGCTGCCGTCATCGTGGGACGGCGTGGTGCTCGCCGTCACCATCGTCGCGGTGGTCCTCACGGTGTATTCGGGACTGGAGTACTTCCTCACCACCCGGCATCGGGTGGCCGCGTCGTGAGGGCGGAGATCGTCGCGGTCGGGACGGAGCTGTTGCTCGGTCAGATCGCCGACACGAACGCGCGGTGGATGTCCGAGGAACTCGCCGGCGCCGGGATCGACGTGACCAATCACCAGGCCGTCGGCGACAACCTCGACCGCATCGTCGAGGCGCTGCGGTTGGCCGCGGGTCGTGCCGACGTCGTGCTCGTGAGCGGCGGCCTCGGTCCGACGGAGGACGACATCACGCGCGACGCGATCGCGGCGTTCGCCGGCGTGCCGCTCATCTTCCACACCGAGCTCGAGACGATGCTGCGCGAGAAGTTCCGTCGATGGTCCGCGATCGGGGCCATGCCCGAGAGCAACCTCCGCCAGGCCTACGTGCCGGAGGGCGCGCGCTGGATCGTCCCGGACCGGGGAACCGCGCCGGGCCTGGCCTTGCGGATCAACGGCACCCTCCTGTACGCGGTGCCGGGCGTGCCCGACGAGATGCAGGAGATGATCGGCGGGACGATCGTGCCCGAGCTCCGAGAACTGGCCGGCGGCGACGTGATCGTCTCGCGGATCCTCCGCTGCGCCGGGATGGGGGAGTCCGCCGTCGCGGAGCGGCTCGCCGACCTCTTCACGTCGTCGACGAACCCGACGATCGCCTATCTCGCGTCGATGGGCGAGGTGAAGGTGCGGATCACGGCGAAGGGGCCGTCGAAGAAGGACGCCGAAGGGCTTGCCGAGCCCGTCGTCACCGAGGTGCGCGAGCGGCTCGGCGATGTCGTCTTCAGCATCGACGACGAGTCGCTCGAACAGGCGGTGCTCCGGCTGCTCGGGTCGACCCACCGCACGCTCGCGTGCGCGGAATCGCTCACCGGCGGCGG
>Ga0207693_10001895_pt1 | contig 18301 bp, 15 predicted proteins | sample LARL81metaG_FD_184347 | JGI IMG/M metagenome (GOLD analysis project Ga0207693, IMG submission 184347) | Corn, switchgrass and miscanthus rhizosphere microbial communities from Kellogg Biological Station, Michigan, USA - LAR L8-1 metaG... | ecosystem: Host-associated > Plants > Roots >...
GAAGGAGAGAGATAGTTGGCGAGGCGGCGTATAGAAGTCGGGATAAGATTTGTAATGAAAAAAAAGATTCGCCAATGAATTCAGGGCGCGAGACACGGAACGTGCGTAAAAAAAGAACGACTTATCCAATGACAGGCGTAATTTTTCCGCGCGGAGACGCGGAGAGCGCGGAAACGGGTGTGCAAAGCGAATTCCACTCGACCTCACTGTCATCCCCGGCGAACATTGCGTGCGGAGCACGCAATGGAGGGAAGGGGATCCAGCGGAAACGCCGGCAGGGATACGGACAGAATGTCCTGAGTCTTCACTCTGGATCCCCTTCCCTCGCATTCGCTACAACGCGAATGCTCGCCGGGGATGACAGTGGAGCTTGGGCTCCGAGCTGCGTCATTTGTCGGTCTTGCCATTTCTGACTAAGAGATATCTTGTAAGTTTTCCGCTGCCCGACGGCTGCGGCGCGTGAAGGATGCGTGACATGGGGCTCGAGACGAAGATCAAGGACCTGGCCGCGGAAGAAGCGGCCAACACGCCGCTCGACAAGTTCGACGTTTCCGATCCCGAGCGTTTCCGCACCGACACGCATTGGCCGTTCTTTGCACGTCTGCGCAAGGAAGCGCCGGTGCACTTCTGCGCCGAGAGCCGCTTTGGGCCTTATTGGTCGGTGACGAAATTCAACGACATCATGGCGGTCGACACCGACTACAAGAACTATTCCTCCGACTGGACCTATGGCGGCATCACCATCAACGACCCTGACGCGGACTTCCAGCTGCCGATGTTCATCGCCATGGATCCGCCCAAGCACGACGCGCAGAGAAAAGTCGTGAGCCCGATCGTCGCGCCGGAAAATCTGCACCGGATGGAAAGCCTGATCCGCGGCCGCGTCGGCAAGATTCTCGACGAGCTGCCGCGCAATGAAGAGTTCGACTGGGTCGACCGGGTGTCGATCGAACTCACCACCCAGATGCTCGCCACGCTGTTCGATTTTCCCTGGGATGAACGGCGCAAATTGACCCGCTGGTCGGACGTGGCGACGGCGGACGAGAATTCCGGCGTCGTCGAGTCCGAGGAACAGCGTCGCGCCGAGCTCTTCGAGTGCGCCGACTATTTCATGCGCCTGTGGAACGAGCGCGTGAATGCGCCGGAGGTCGGCGGCGATCTGATCTCGATGCTGGCGCACGGCGAATCCACGCGCAACATGGATCGCATGGAATATCTCGGCAATCTCATCCTGCTCATCGTGGGCGGTAACGACACGACGCGCAATTCGCTGTCAGGTGGGCTCTATGCGCTGTCGCAGAATCCGGACGAGTGGGCCAAGCTGAAGGCCAATCCCGGCCTCGTCGAAATCATGGTCTCGGAGATCATCCGCTGGCAGACCCCGCTTGCCCATATGCGCCGCACCGCGACCCGGGACATCGAGCTCAAGGGCCAGAAGATCAAGAAGGGCGACAAGGTGGTGATGTGGTACGTCTCGGGCAACCGCGACGAGGAGGCGATACCCAATGCCGACAAATTCCTCATCGACCGGGAAAATGCGCGGCGCCATCTTTCCTTCGGCTTCGGCATCCACCGCTGCGTCGGCAATCGCCTCGCCGAAATGCAGCTCAAGATCGTGTGGGAAGAGATCCTCAAACGCAAACTCGACCTCGAAGTGCTGGCCGAACCGAAGCGCGTGCTGTCGAGTTTCGTGAAGGGCTACGAAACGCTCCCCGCGCGCATCAACGCCTGAACAGTGGCTGCGTCGGGCCGCTGGACTTTTTCGCGCGTGTGATTGACGAATATACCCTTGAAAAAATGGCCGCCTGAACGCGCCTAGTGCGCGGGGGCGGCAATGGGGAATGCAATGGCGGACGGAATGCTTTCAGACCTGCTCGTGCTCGATTGCGCGAGCTTCGTGGCGGGACCGGCCGCGGCCACGATCATGTCCGACTTCGGCGCGCGCGTGATCAAGATCGAGCCGCCTGGTGCCGGCGATTCCTATCGCCAGTTGATCAAGCTGAACGGCGTGCCCACCTCGGCGCACGACTACTTCTGGCTGCTCGACAATCGCAACAAGGAGAGCCTGGCGCTCGATCTCAAACAGGACTCCGCGCGCGCCGTTCTGGAGACGTTGATCGCGCGCGCCGACGTTTTCATCACCAACTTTCCCGGCCCCATCCGCGAGCGTTTGCGGTTGCGCGCCGAGGACATCCTGCCGCTCAACGAGCGCATCATCTATGCCTCGCTCACGCCTTATGGCGAAGAGGGCCCCGAGAAGGATCGCACCGGTTATGATTCCACTGCCTGGTGGGCGCGCTCCGGCCTGATGAACGCGGTGCGGCCATCCGCGGACGCCGAACCGGCGCGTTCGATTCCGGCGATGGGCGATCATCCAACTGCGGTCGCGCTGTTCGGCGCGATCATGGCCGGCCTCTATCGCCGGCAAAAGACCGGCAAGGGTGGCGCGGTGTCGACATCGCTACTGGCGAACGGCTTATGGTCGATGGGCTGCTATCTCCAGGCGGTGCTCTGCGATGCGACGTTCCCGCCGCGCAGCGAACGCTATCAGCGCAGCGCGCTTCTGGAATTCTTCCGCTGCCGCGATCACCGCTGGTTCATGTTCACGATCGTCAACCACGCGCGCGAGTGGCCGCTGCTCGCAACATGCGTCGGCAAGTCGGAATGGATCAACGACCCGCGTTTCGCGACGCCAGAAGCGCGCACCGCCAATGCCGAAGAACTGACCCGCGCACTGGAAGAGATTTTTCTCAAACGCGACTGGCCGGAGTGGCGCCAGATCTTCACCGAGGCCGGCATCACCTTCGGTCCGATCGCCGAAGTGGCAGATCACATTTCCTGTCCGCAGGTTGCCGCCAACGGCTTGTTGCCGACGTTCGCAGACGGCGGCGGGATTCGCACTGTCGACAGTCCGATTCGGCTCGCCGGTGAAACAAAGTCCGTGCCGCGGATGGCGCCAGATATCGGCCAGCATTCCCATGCCATCCTGCGCGAACTTGGGCTTTCGCAGAGCCACATCGCGCAAATGTTGGAAAGCCGCGCAGTGTCCTAGGGCGCCGAGTCCGCAGGTGTGACCGAGGCGCGAACGGCGGGCGCCGTGTCCGCAGGTGCGACCGATGCGCGAACGGCGGGCGTAGCGTCAGCAGGCGCAACGGAGGCGCGAACGGCGGGTTGCGACTTCAAAGCCGTGCTGAGCACCCAGCCGTCATGCGGCTTTCCGTCGGTAGCGAGGAACTGGATATGCGTCCAGCTGTCGCGCTGTTCCAGCGTCACGACCGCGACGTCGCTCGCCAGTGTCGTGACCAGAGTCTCGGTTTTCGCAGGTCCGCTGCGCACGTTGGCCGTACGGATGATGACATCGGTCGGCTGGAACGCCGGCGCCACCGGTGGATGCGGGCGCCGAACCGGCGCAGTGACGGGAGCCGGCTCTTCTTCGTCGGCGTAGGAAGCGCCGGGTTGCCAATCATAGGGCAACAGGGCCACGACGTGCGGATAAAGCAGGATGACGAACGCGGCGACCACGGCGACGATCGCCATGTCGCGCCACAGCGGACGCTTCACCTTCGCCTCGACGCTTCTCTCGCTGCGTCCGCGTGAGATTCTCACGGGATCCTGCTTGAGACGCGGCGAGTCGTCACGCAGTTCGCCTGTCAGCCTGGCGCGGGCGCGTTCTGCGCTGGCGCGCGCCTGCGCCAGTTCGACGTCGCGCACCGCCGCAAGCGACTTCAGCCGCTCGACTTCAGCCTGCAGGCGCAGAATTTCGATCTTGCTGCGCGTCGCGGCAGCATCTTCAACAGTTTCGGCGGGTTCCGGCTCAGGAGCGGGTGCTTGTTCCTGCGCGGCGGTCTGTTCGGCGAGCGATGCGGCGTATTGCGCGCGCCAGGATTCCTCCGCCGCGGTGAGGCGCGCCTCTTCTTCACTCTGCCAGGTGCTTCGCGCTACGCGCAGCGCCGTTTCGTTCTGCTCGCGCAAGCGCTCGCCTTCCGCCTCGAGTGCCTGACGTGCTTCGACGAGCTTGGCATCGCGCTCCGCCAGCTTGGCATCTCGCTCCGCGAGGGCTGCTTGCGCGCGGGCGAGCTCCTCAGCGCTGCGGCGGGCTTCCTCGCGCGCCCGCTCGGCAATCGTCGCGCCTTCGTCGCGCGCGGTGGATTGCGCCGTGGCTGTCTGTTCGCGCCACGCCGCTTCGGCCGCGGCATGGCGGGCGGATGCCTCCGCGTTCCAGCGGTTTTGCGCTTCGGATAGCGCGGCCGCAATTTGACTTTGTGTGCGTTCACCCATCGCCTCGGCTTCGGCTTTGGCGCGCGCCAGCTCCGCGTCACGGTTCACCAAAGCGGCCGTCGCCTGCGCCAATTCGTCGTGCAGGCGATTGATCTGATCGTTCTGGCTCGTTTTGCCGTCGCTGGCGTTTCGGACACGCGCGTCGGCAATGAGCTTGGCGGATTCTTCGCGCCATTTTGCTTCGGCCGCGGCGAAGCGCGCGACTTCGTTCGCCTTCCAGGCGCGCTGGGCCTGCTCGAGCGCGGCTTCGGCGTCGCTTGCGGCCTGGGCGCGCGCATCCGCGACGGCAGCTGCCAATTGCTGGCGCCACGAGGCCTCGACTTGCAGCAGGCGCGCGGCTTCTTCCTTCAGCCGTTCGCTACGCGTGCCTGCATGCAGCGCATCGATCTCCCTCGCGGCGCGCGTGCGTGCTTCAGCGATTGCTTTCTCGCTCTCGGCCTGCCACCCGGCGCGTGCTTCGGCCAGTCGCGCGGCTTCGCGTTCCTGCCAGGCGGCTTGCGCGCGCGCCAGTTCGACTTCGAATTCCTTTTTCTGTTGTTCGCGTGTGTTACTTTGTTCGCCGGCATACTTCGCCTTCCAGCTTGCCTCGGCTTGCGCAAGACGCGACGCCTCGGCCTCTTTCCAGGCGGCTTGCGCGCGCGCCAGTTCGACTTCGAATTCCTTTTTCTGCTGTTCGCGTGTGTTACTTTGTTCGCCGACATACTTCGACTTCCAGCTTGCCTCGGCTTGCGCAAGACGCGACGCCTCGGCCTCTTTCCAGGCGGTTTGCGCCTTGGCGAGTTCCGCCTCGAACGCGTCGCGCGTTCGCTCATTGCGCTGAAGCCGGGTCGACAAAAGCCGAACTTCCTCCTCCACCGCGCGTTTTGCGGCCTCCCCGGCCTCAATGCGCTGTTGCGCCAGTGCGAGCTTTTCTTCGCCTTCGCGGCGCACACGCGCGCGCTCTTCCTCCAGACGCTCAGCGGCGTGGCGCTTGGTCTCCGCCAGACGTGCGTCTTGCTCGGCCTGCCAGCTCTTGCGGTGCCACTCCGTATCGGCCCTGCTGCGTTCGGCCAAGCCCGCAAGACGCGAATTCAATTCGCTTTCCCAGGCCAGGCGCGCCGCTGTCAGCTCGGACTCGACCGCTTGTACCGACTGCGCTTTCCATTCCTTCTCGAGGCTCTCGCGCTGGGCGGCGAATTCGGCTTCCTGGGTAGCGAGAGCGGCGTTGGCTTCCGCGAGTTGCCGGTTCAGTTCGGCGACCGCCGCATGGTCGGAACCGAGAGAGCCGTCGATGGCCGCGAGTTTGGCGCCCTCCGGCCCAGGAACGGTATATTCGAACACCGCCACCGTCGCACCATCGCCGCCATCGACTCTGATGACGCGGATCGAAAGCGTCTGCGGACCGGCAAGGTTATCGGGCGCGAGATAGTTGAGCCTGTCCAATTCATCCCACGACAGCGACCAGGAGCGGTCGCCGTTATTTTGTCCGCGCGACAAGCGGGTTCGGTGCGGCAGGCGTTCGATGCGAAGCGAAATCCTGCCCTGACCGCGATAGGGCGCCACCAGCGGCGCGAGATCGAGGGGCACGACACGAATGGTGGCCTCGGTTGCCGCCAACGCTACGCCCGCATCGCTCCGCGCCGTCTCCGCGCCGGCCGCTCGTTTGGCAAATCCCGTTCCGCGTAATGCCATATGGCAGAGTTCCTACACGCTGCTTCGTGCGCAGCGTCCGCGCGTCCCACAAAACTGGCGCCATAGTTTCTCATTTTGGGTAAAGCAATCGTTCGTCCGGCGTTCGAACGACAACAAACTTTCGCTCGGACAAGCGCAAGATTGATTCAAATTATCGCAATTGCGCTCACCAAAGCAGGCAAACAGCGCCAGAAATTCGAACCAGCGCTCTGGCGCTCGCACACCGTGTCACGCGCGCACGCTTTTTCCCGCAGGATCGACAATCAAGCACAAATTTGAGCAATTGCGGCAACGGCTGGGAAGTGGAGGATCGCTATGCTAAAAAAATCCGTGCGAACATCCCAAGGAGGCGTTGTTGCCGAACAGTCCCGACATCTCGGCAGCCACAGCCGTCGAACATACGCCTTCCGTCGATCTGACGGTCCGTTGTGAAGGCGTAAGTTTCGCCGCGAAACTCTTTTTGCCGTCGACCGATGCAGAATTCGATTGCGTGGTAAGCGAGCTTTCGCCGCATGGCGCGCGCATAGAATGCGCGGAGATTCCGCCGCGCGGCAGCGACGTCGTGCTCTACGTCGACGGCTTCGACCGCTTTTCGGCCTTCGTCGAAACGGTGAGCGGCACGAGCGCCCAACTTGGATTCACCTGCTCGGACAAGAAACGTCGAACGACGGCTGAACGTATTCGAAGCTTTCTCGCCGGCGAGCCCCTGCCGCAAACCTACGCGCGCAGCGCGACGCGCTCGCCACTGCCCGCCGTGCGCCAGTTCGGCCGCGCCAACGGTCAGGTTGCCGAATTCGAAGTCATCGACGTCTCGCTCAACGGCGCCCTTTTGCGCACACGCTGCCGGCCCGAGATCGGCGAGGCGATCACGATCGGAAACACGCAAGGCCGCGTCACGCGCCATGTTCCCGGCGGCATCGCGGTCGAGTTCATCCGTCGCCGCCGCCGCGCCTAGACAGCAGCGAATTCGCTCGATTTTGCCGTCTGAGGGGACGCGGAACGCCCCCCGTTGGGCTAGGATCGCACCTGCGGGCGATCTTGCCTGCAAACCGGAGGATGCATCATGGCCAAAAAAAGTTTGGGCGGCGGCGTGTATCGCGTGACCGAGATCATCGGCAGCAGCCGCACCTCATGGGAGGACGCGGCGAAAAACGCCGTGCAAACCGCCGCCAAAACGCTCAGGGATCTGCGAGTCGCTGAAATCCAAAAGCTCGACATGACGGTAGAAAACGGCAAGGTCTCGACCTATCGCGCGCGGGTGTCATTGTCGTTCAAATACGAACGCTGAAATCGTCCCTTCGGACGGACCGGGGTTAAGACCGCAGCGCAAATCAAGGCGTTGCGCGGTCCGCGCGCGTCCGATCCGCTCGCGTTGTTGCCCGAATCCGCGCCGTGCGGACAGCAAAGTTTTGTTCTCGACTTGCCGCCTGGCAGTTTGTGTCTTTGCACGTTCAACGCACCGGCTTCGAGACTTTCGCGCTAGACTTTGCGCGCACTGAATCGGATCGCCCATGAACAAGACAGCTTCGCGGATCGCAAAGCCCGCGCACTCGGCGCTTGAACTCATCGGCAATACGCCGATGCTGGAACTGACGCACCTATCCACTGGGTCGTGCCGCCTCTTCGCCAAGCTCGAATGCGACAATCCCGGCGGCTCGATCAAGGACCGCATCGGATTGTCGATGATCGAAGCGGCGGAAAAGAGCGGCAAGCTCAAGCCGGGCGGCACTATCGTCGAAGCGACGGCGGGCAATACCGGCCTTGGCCTCGCCCAGGTCGGGGTACTCAAGGGTTATCGCATCATCCTCGTCGTTCCCGACAAGATGGCGCGCGAGAAAATCCAGCACCTGCGCGCGCTCGGCGCCGATGTGCGGCTGACGCGCTCCGACGTCGGCAAGGGCCATCCGGACTATTACCAGGACATGGCCGAACGCATCGCCGCGAAAACGCCCGGCGCGCATTTCATTAATCAGTTCGCCAATCCGGCCAATCCGCTGGCGCACGAGACGACGACCGGACCGGAAATCTTCGAACAGATGAACCACGACGTCGATGCGGTCGTCGTCGGCGTCGGTTCCGGCGGCACACTCACCGGTCTGGGACGCTTCTTCGCGCGCGCTTCGCCAAAGACCGAGATGGTTCTTGCCGATCCGGTGGGCTCGATACTTTCGCCGTTGATCGCCACCGGCAAGATGACGAAGGCCGGCTCATGGATCGTCGAAGGCATCGGCGAAGATTTCGTGCCGGCGAATGCGGAGCTGTCCTTCGTCAAGTGCGCCTATTCGATTTCCGACCGGGAAAGCGTGGAAGCGGCGCGCGAGCTCCTGGCCAAAGAAGGAATTCTCTCCGGCTCATCGTCCGGCACGCTGCTGGCCGCGGCGCTCAAATACTGCCGCGCGCAAACGACGCCGAAACGCGTCGTCACGTTGGTGTGCGACAGCGGCAACAAATATCTTTCCAAGGTCTATAACGACTTCTGGGTGGCCGAGCAGGGATTGTCGGACAGTCCGGAGCGCGGCGATCTCAGCGACCTCATTTCGCGCCGCTTCGATACCGGCGCCACGGTTACCGTCGGTCCGGACGACACGCTTCTCACCGCCTATCACCGCATGCGTTCGGCCGACGTGTCGCAGTTGCCCGTGCTCGTCGAACGCAAGCTTGTCGGCATCATCGATGAGAGCGACATCTTGAACGCGATACATGGCACTGAGCGTTCGGCGCGTTTTGCGACGCCCGTGAAGGACGCGATGACCTCTACGCCCAATACCTTGCCGATCGCGGCCCCGGTGTCGGCGCTGCTCGAAGTGTTCGAACACAACGAGGTGGCGCTCATCTGCGAGGGTGATAGATTCGTCGGCCTCATCACCCGCATCGATCTCATCAACTATCTCAGGCAGCACCCATGACCGAGCACCGCAACCGGCTCGCGTTTTCGACGCGCACCATTCACGCCGGACAGCAGCATGATCCCTCGACCGGCGCCGTCATGGTGCCGATCTACGCGACCTCGACCTATGCGCAGGAGAGTCCGGGCGTCCACAAGGGCTTCGAATATTCGCGCAGCCAGAATCCGACGCGCATGGCGTTCGAACGCTGCATCGCCGACCTCGAGAGCGGCGCGCACGGTTTCGCCTTTGCCTCGGGGCTTGCGGCTATCTCAACGGTTCTGGAATTGCTCGATGCCGGCGATCATGTGATCGCGACCGACGATCTCTATGGCGGCTCATTCCGCTTGTTCGACAAGGTGCGCAAGCGCTCCGCCGGTCTGCACTTCAGTTTCGTCGATCTTTCGGACGTGAAGGCGATCGAGGCGGCCATCCGGCCCAACACAAGAATGATCTGGATCGAGACACCGACTAACCCATTGTTACGTCTGTCAGATCTTGCAGCCATCGCCGCCCTCGCCAAGCGGAAAAAGTTGCTCACTGTCGCCGACAACACCTTCGCCAGTCCCTATGTGCAGCGTCCTCTCGAACTCGGCATTGACGTCGTGATGCATTCGACGACGAAGTACCTGAACGGTCATTCCGACATCATCGGCGGTTGCGTCGTGGTGGGCAGCGCCGAATTGGGCGAGCGGATTCGGTTTCTGCAAAACGCGATCGGTGCGATCGCCGGCCCGTTCGACAGTTTTCTCGCCTTGCGCGGCTTGAAGACGCTGGCGCTGCGCATGGAGCGGCATTGCGACAACGCACTCGCCATCGCGCGCCGGCTCGAGACGCATCCGAAGGTCGCTCAAATGATCTATCCCGGACTCAAAAGCCACCCGCAACATGCGCTGGCCAAAAAACAGATGAGCGCCTTCGGCGGCATCGTGACGCTTGTCGTGAAAGGCGGACTGGCCACGACCAAGCGGGTGCTCGAACGCACCGAGCTCTTCACGCTCGCAGAAAGCCTCGGCGGCGTGGAAAGCCTGATCGAGCATCCCGCGATCATGACGCATGCCTCGATCCCGAGCGAGCAGCGTGCGCGCATCGGCATTTCGGATTCCCTGGTGCGGCTTTCCGTCGGCGTCGAGGATGTGGACGATCTGATCGCAGACCTGGAACAGGCGCTGGGTTAGTGCAGCTCGTCACGGACTAGATCGGAGACACCTCGTCCTTCGACAGGCTCAGGATGAGGTTGTTTAGCCAAACCCTTATGCTGAGCTTGTCGAAGCATGATGGCGTGCGATCGACACGCTCAGGACGAGGTTGTTTAGCCAAACCCTCATGCTGAGCTTGTCGAAGCATGAGGATCCCATTCCAAAATATTTTTGTCCTTTCTACCGAGACGACGGCAACAGTTCGCCCAACAGAGTACGCAGCGTGCCGGCGCGCACATACTGCGTAATCGCGGCGATGTCGGGCGCGAAATAGCGATCGCGGTCGTACGGTTTGACGAGCGAGCGGACATCCTGCGCCGCGCGCTCGAGCAGTGCGGAAGTCTTGAGCGGGCGGTGAAACTCCAGGCCCTGTGTGGCGGCAAGCAGTTCGATCGCCGCCACCGCCGCACCGTTTTCGGCCATTTCGAGAAGGCGCCTGGCGCCATGCGTCGCCATCGAGACATGGTCTTCCTGATTGGCGCTGGTCGGCACCGTGTCGATCGACGCGGGATGGCCGAGCATCCGGTTCTCAGCCACGAGCGCAGCGGCGGTGACTTGCGCAATCATGAAGCCCGAGTTGAGCCCGGATTCCTTGACCAGGAACGCCGGCAAGCCGCTCATCTTCGGGTCTACGAGAATGGCGCTGCGGCGCTCGGAAATGTTGCCGATCTCGCAGAGCGCGATCGCGAGTTGATCGGCGGCGAACGCGACGGGTTCGGCGTGGAAGTTGCCGCCGGAAAGCACATCGCCGTTCTCCATCACCAGCGGATTGTCGGTGACGCCATTGGCTTCGATCTCCAACGTCCGCGCCGCGGCGCGCAGCAAGTCGAGCACGGCGCCCATGACCTGGGGTTGGCAGCGAAACGAATAAGGATCCTGCACCTTGTCGTCGGCGCCCGGCGCGCGATGCGACTCGCGGATTGCACTTCCCGCCATCAGATTGCGCAAGGTCGCGGCGACGTCGATCTGTCCGGGTTGTCCGCGCAGGGCATGGATGCGCGCATCGAACGGCGTGTCGGAGCCTTTGAGCGCATCGGTCGAGAGCGCGCCGGCGACCAGCGCCGCGGCGAAAACCTTCTCCGTCTCGAAGAGACCAGCAAGTGCCAGCGCGGTCGACACCTGCGTGCCGTTCAGGAGCGCGAGGCCTTCCTTCGGTCCGAGCGCAAGCGGCGCCAGTCCGCTGCGTTCGAGCGCCGCAGCGGCGGACACGACCTCGCCTTTCAGCCGCACCTCGCCGATGCCGAGCAAGGCGGCGGCGAGATGCGCGAGCGGCGCCAGATCGCCCGACGCACCGACTGAGCCTTTCGACGGAATGCAGGGATAGATATCGAACGTCAGAAAATGCAGCAGGGCTTCGACCGTTTCGACCCGAACGCCGGAAGCGCCGCGCGCCAGTGACGCCGCCTTGAGGACCAGCGTCAACCGAACCACCGAGTCTGGCAGCAACGGACCGACGCCGCAGGCATGGCTGAGCACCAGATTGCGCTGCAGGGCTTCGAGATCGGCGCGGCCGACCACGGTGTTGGCGAGGAGGCCGAATCCCGTGTTCACGCCATAGACCGTTGCGCCGCTGTCGACGATTCCTGCGATGACGGCTGCACCGGACGCGACGCGCGCTCGCACAGTGTCGGTCAGTTCGATTCGAGCTGAACCTTCGTAAAATTCGCGCAGCCGCGACAACGACAGTGGTGTGTCGAGCGTGCTGCTCACGGCGTGCTCCCGAGCGAGGGCAGGTTCAAATGTTTCTCCCGCGCGGTTTCGATGGCGATCTCGTAGCCGGCATCGGCATGACGCATGACGCCGGTGGCGGGATCGTTCCACAGCACGCGCGCAAGTTTCTCGCGTGCCTCGTCGCTGCCGTCGGCGACGATCACGACGCCGGCATGCTGCGAATAGCCCATGCCGACACCGCCGCCATGATGCAGCGAAACCCAGGTCGCGCCCGATGCTGTGTTCAAAAGGCCATTGAGCAAGGGCCAGTCTGAAATCGCATCCGAGCCGTCGCGCATCGCTTCCGTCTCGCGATTGGGGCTTGCGACCGATCCAGCGTCGAGATGGTCGCGACCGATCACGATTGGCGCGCTGAGTTCGCCGCTCGCCACCATTTCGTTGAACTTGAGTCCGGCGCGATGACGCTCGCCGAGACCGAGCCAGCAGATGCGCGCCGGCAAGCCTTGAAAGGCGATGCGCGTCCTTGCCATCTCGAGCCAACGATGCAGATGCCGATTATCGGGAAACAAATCGCGCACCGCCTTGTCGGTCTTGTAGATGTCTTGCGGATCGCCGGAGAGCGCTACCCAGCGAAACGGTCCAACGCCGCGACAAAAGAGCGGCCGGATATAGGCCGGCACGAATCCCGGAAAGTCGAAGGCGTCCGCGACGCCTTCGTCCTTCGCGACCTGGCGGATATTGTTGCCATAGTCGAAGGTCGGGATGCCCTGGCGCGCGAAGGCCAGCATGGCGCGGACGTGCTTGGCGATCGACGTCTTCGCCGCCGCCGCGACGCCATCGGGGTCGCTCTGGCGTTTCTGCTCCCACTCGGCGACCGTCCAGCCCTCCGGCAGATAGCCGTTGACGACATCATGTGCGCTCGTCTGATCGGTCACCGCATCGGGCCTTATCGCGCGGCGCACGAGTTCGGGCAAGATTGCGCTCGCGTTGCCGACAAGGCCGATCGAACGCGGCGTGCGCGATTTGATTGAGTCGCGAATCTGCGCCAGTGCGTCGTCGAGATTTTCGGCCGACGCGTCGAGGTATCGCGTCTCCAGCCGCTTTTCGATGCGCGAACGCTGACACTCGATCGCGAGCAACGAGGCGCCGGCCATCGTGGCCGCGAGCGGCTGCGCGCCGCCCATGCCTCCAAGCCCCGCCGTCAAAATCCACTTGCCAGCGAGATTGCCGCCATAGTGCTGGCGCGCCATCTCGACGAAGGTTTCGTAAGTGCCCTGAACGATGCCCTGGCTGCCGATATAGATCCACGACCCGGCCGTCATCTGGCCGTACATCATCAGACCCTTGCGATCGAGCTCGTGGAAGTGTTCCCAGTCCGCCCATTTCGGCACCAGATTGGAGTTGGCGATCAACACGCGCGGTGCCGCGGCATGGGTGCGGAAGACGCCGACGGGCTTGCCGGATTGAACGAGCAGCGTTTCATCGGCCTCGAGCGTCTTGAGCGTTTCGACGATACGATCGAAAGCGTTCCAGTTGCGCGCCGCCTTGCCGATACCGCCATAGACGACGAGATCCTGCGGCCGCTCGGCCACGTCGGGATCGAGATTGTTCATCAGCATGCGCATCGCCGCTTCGCTCGACCAATTGCGGCAGGTGAGCCTTGGTCCGCGCGGAGCGCGAATGACGCGAATATTGGGGATGTCGCTCATGACACTCTCTCCCGGTCGGAGCGGCCCTCATAGTAGCGGTCCACCAGCAGGTCGGCACCCAGCCAGTAGGCGAGTTCGGCCGGTTCGGAGATGTCCCATATGGCCAGATCGGCAGCCTTCCCGGCCTCGAGAGTGCCGATGGAATTTTCAAGGCCAAGCGCTTTTGCGGCGTGACGCGTCATGCCGGCAACAGCCTCGTGCGGCGTGAGGCCGAACAAGGTGCAGGCCATGTTGAGTGTCAAAAGCGGTGAGAGGTTTGGAGAGGTTCCGGGGTTGCAGTCTGTCGCCACCGCCATGGCCACACCGGCGCGTCGCAATTCGGCGACCGGCGGCTTCTTGCTCTCGCGCATGAAGTAATGCGCTGAGGGCAGCAACACGGCGACTGTTCCGGCCTTCGCCAGCGCGGCAACGCCGGCCGAATCGAGGTGCTCCAGATGATCGGCCGAGCGTGCGCCCAACCTGGCGGCGAGAGCGGCACCTTGCTGATTGGACATTTGCTCGGCGTGAATCTTGATCGCGAGTCCATGCGCACGTGCTGCAAGGAAAACGCGCTCGACCTCCGCAGGCGTGAACGCGAAGGTCTCACAAAAGGCATCGCAGGCTTCTGCCAGCTTGGCGCGCGCGATGCGCGGAATCATAGTCGCGCAGACAAGATCAAGATATTTCGCCCGCGCCACTTCAAGTTCCGGCGGCAACGCATGCGCACCGAGAAACGTGCGTGAAACACGGACGTTGGCGCGCCTGCCGACGCGTGCGGCAACGCGCAGCATTTTCTCTTCCGTCTTCAGGTCGAGGCCATAGCCGGACTTGATCTCGACCGTTGTCACACCCTGAGCAGCCAGAGCGCGGGCACGACGTTCCGCCGAGGCGAGAAGCGCTGAGGGCGACGCCTTTCGTGTCGCGCGCACGCTTGATACGATTCCGCCGCCGGCTGCGGCGATCTCCTGATAGGTCGCGCCTGCTTGGCGCAGGCGCCAATCGCCAATCCGCTCGCCACCGAAAACGAGATGCGTGTGACAGTCGATGAGTCCCGGCGTGACCCAAGCACCATCCAGCCGCCGCGTGCGGCGCGCCCTGCCCGACGGACGGTCTTTGGCGCGGCCGATCCAGGCGATGCGCCTGTCCTTGAGCGCGATCGCGGCGTTGCGAATCACGGCGAACTCCTCGCGAGATCCCTCCGCCATGGTGGCGGCATGACAATCGAGGAGTAGAATATCCCACATCGCAAAGCCCCTGCCGGATGAAGACGTTACAGATTGTATGGGCGCAGACGAGGATAATCTTAGATGTCTGCTGACGACCGCGACGCAACAGAGGTGTCCGAAAATCGTTCCTGGGTTTCCATTCATTCCCTGCTGACTTCCGATCCCGGCAACGGTGTTGCACTTATCGGCGCCCCGCTGGTGCGAGAATCACTGACGCCCGGGCGATGCGATCTTGCCCCGGACGTCGTACGAGGAGCGCTGAAGCGGCTTAGCGTCTATGACCTCGAAAGTCGCACCGACCTGTCGCCGCTTCGAATCAGCGACGCCGGCGATTTGCCGATCGCAGCCTACACGCCGGCCGAAGCCTTTTCGCCGCTGTCGAAAGGTATTCGAGATCTGACGCGCCGTCATGCACTGACGATTGTGTTGGGCGGCCACAATGGCGTCACGAGAGCGGGCGTTCACGGCAGTGCTGCGTCGCTCGAGACGACCGGGCTGATGACCCTCGATGCGCATTTCGACTTGCGCGATACCGATGGCGGCCTCAACAACGGCAACCCGATTCAGGCGCTGCTCGAGGACGGCATGGCAGGCGCGCAGATCAGCCAGATCGGCATCGCGCCCTTCGCCAACACAAAAAAGGCGCACGGCAAGGCAACGCGCGCGGGAATCTCGGTACGAAATTTGAGCGAGTGTTTCGAGCGGGGCTTCGTTGCCGTCGTGTGCGAGGAACTCGACCGGCTCGCCGCCACGGCTAAGGACATCTATGTCGATTTCGATATCGACGTGATTGATCGCGCGCAGATGCCGGCCGCGCCGGGCGCACGCGCCGGTGGGATTTCGGCACGCGATTTCTTTGCGGCCGCGCGCGTCATAGCCGCTCATCCCAAGGTCTGCTGCGTCGATCTCGTCGAGTTTGATCCGGCGATGGACGTGAACGCGATCGGCGCGCTGACTGCCGCGCGTTGGTGCGGCGAAATATTGGCCGGCTTTGTGCGCCGAACGGCATGAGGCGCGGCGCCACGGCGCGCGCGGATTTTGCCCCATCGCAATCCATCGTTAACGCCCGGAGCGCAAAAACACTGCGCAATTTGCAAAGTAGCAAAACGCTAACCAACTTCTGCGCGCCGCTCCTTGGCGAGCGAATGTTAGCGAACTGGTAACAGGCGTGATGCTTTCATGGGCACACTGTTAGCGATACCCGAAGTTGAGGAAATTTGTCACAAATCAAGGACATGGCATGTTTCATCTCTTGTCCCAATTTCCAACCCACGCGCTCAATGCGATCCTGTTGGGATCGCAGACCGTGTATTGCCTGATCACGGGCAGCATCCCGGTCTTGGGTGGAGCAGTTCTGCGCGCCCAGCGTCCGGGCTTCTACGCGCTCATCATCAGTTTGATGACCGGCGGCTTTGGGCTGCAACTCTTCGGCGTGCACTTCTAGCATTCCAGCCGAGCATTCGGCTCCCTACGACGTACGCAAGATAGCTAGCGATTCGGCACTGCCACTCTAATCAGACACTGATGTAGGTAGCCGCAGTCCTGCGTCGGACAAACTAAGTGATAACGTCGTACAAAAAACGACCACCAAGTTCTCTGATAGCGAAGATGCGCGCCGCAGAATGGGCATGTCTGTGTCGAAAAGTGTTCCATAATGCCATTACCGATGTATGCCCACTCAACTTCGACGCCCGCCTCGAAATCGCCGCTATCGAGACTGAACTTATTGAGCGACGTTGTGGTTCCGTAGTGGACGCCAAAAGCAATACCTTGTCGTGTTTTCATTGCGTGACAAAAACATCGGAAATGGTCGCCACCGATATGAGACATGATTTGCTAGAGTGCGACTCGAACGAGCCGAGGGTGATCGGGCCAAACTGGTCTGCTGGGCTGGAACTTTGGCGTCACGGCCTCGTTAATTCGGGGTCCCGGTGCAGGAAGGCCAAATGGGAAAAGATGGACAACCTCCGGTGATTTACGTCATAGGCGCCGATGGTGACATCATAACGCGCGGCAGCCTTCCGCCTTCCACCACCCAGCAATGGCGTATCCAACTCAAGGCCAAGGTCGTCGCGGCCGTCGAGAGCGGGATTATCACCCGCGAAGAAGCGTGTGCCCGCTATCATATGTCGGACGACGAATATTTGGAGTGGCGGCGCCGAGTCGAGAAGTCCGGCTTGGCCGGCTGGAAAGCGCGACAGGCCAAGGGCAGCGGACCGGCTACGGGGTCCTGAGCCCGGCTTCCAACCGCGCATAAAAAAGAAGGAGGCGAGCCGTCGTGCGACGCTCGCCTCCTGATCATTCAGATCGCGGCTAGTATTCCGTTTCCGCCGAGGTACGAGCTTTATAGATCAGCCCGTCAGCCTGGTACATGGCGTTCTCGACCGCCCGCTTGAAGCATGGCGGACTGTCCTCCGTCGCTACCGGATAGAGGAAATCCATCTTGCGGCAGAGTTGGTCGGCGGTATTGCGGATACGCGCCCGAAGCACCCGTTCGCCGTGCAGCGTGCGAAGATCCAGATCGTCTACGCGGACTTCGCGCGACATCGCGACGTCGCGAATTTCCGCGCCGATCGAACTGCGCGCATGATGACGCGGAACGATGACTTCAATTTGTTCGTCGGAACTTGAGGCGTATGCCGCATCACTGTAACGGTCATAGTCTTGTGCAGTGACCGGGCCGCTGGCAAGCGCCAGTCCGCACGCAGCCACCGCCAAGAGCGGCAGACGACGTGCCATGTTGCTGAAGCGATGAGTTGACATAGCCAATCTCCTTTCTTCTTGCGAATCTCCAAGAACAGAACGCGCGTCTTGGGTTCTTGGTTCCGGCTGAAATGCGTCTCGCAGCGACCTCAAGTTTCACCGCTCTCATCGCACGATTTTTGAAACTCACGCGCGACCCAGCCGTACGAAGCGCGCGCTCTTCACTTGCTCACGCGACAATCGTTCGGAGTCAGTAGCGATGGCTGTGGCGAAAATCGCTGCCGCGCCAGCCTCTGCCTTCGCGCCAACTGCCATGCCAGAAGAACTCACGCCGGCCGTCGAAGTCGCGCCAGCGAACGGGGCCGTTGATCCACACGCCATCGATGAATACAGGGCCGTAATAGTAGTCGGCATAATAGGCATCGCAGCGATAGGGATCGTACCAGCGGCTATAGGGATCGCACACCGCGCGGCCAGGCGAACCGTAATAGTAGTCGGGGTAACCGCCCAATCCGATGCCGATGGACACGCGTGCCTGAGCGGGCGCGCTGGCTGCAAGCGCAGCAAAAATGGCAACCGCACCAAGTGCGACATTTCTCAACTGTTTCATGTTGCACCTCTCAGACTGAGAAAACGTCCAGACGAAGGCGGAGTTCCTCGCCCCAATCCGGCGGGCAGGGAGCGATTGGCCGCGCCAAGCGTTCAGTCGATGTGGCGAAGAGCGAAGCTGCCTTCGTCGCGCTTCCGCCGCGATGGTTCTTTCGCGACGCGAGCTAACACCGAATAAAAGGAGCATCCTCATGAAACGCATACACAGTGGCGTAGCCGCGGGAGTCCTTGGGATTTTCGTGGCGAGTTCCGCTCTTGCCGCTGGCGGGGCGAGTGGAACCCACATGAACGGCGCAGCGTCCGTCATGGGAACCCACACGACGACCACGACGACCGCACCGACGGGAACGCCAAAAGCGCTTGGGCAGCCC
>Ga0207693_10001897_pt1 | contig 18288 bp, 12 predicted proteins | sample LARL81metaG_FD_184347 | JGI IMG/M metagenome (GOLD analysis project Ga0207693, IMG submission 184347) | Corn, switchgrass and miscanthus rhizosphere microbial communities from Kellogg Biological Station, Michigan, USA - LAR L8-1 metaG... | ecosystem: Host-associated > Plants > Roots >...
AGAAGGAGACGCCGATTGGCAGCGTCACCTGGAGCACCGGCACGCCGACATCCAGGCCGAGGCGGGCGAAGCCGTTGTGTACCGAGACGAGGAAGAAGTCGGCGTACTTGAAGTAGCCGAGCGTGGCCAGGTCGCCGGCCACCGCAATTGCCAGCCGCAGTGACCGGGCGCGGCCCTCGGCGCGGTCGATCAGGACGGCCATCAGCTGGTTCCAGAGCGTCATCCCGGCCAGCAGCAATACGAACCGCGGGTCCCACCAGCCATAGAAGATGTAGCTGGCGACGATGATGAAGACGCTCCAGACGCGCCCACGCGGCAGGAGCAGCCAGTTCAGCGGCAGCACGATCGCGAAAAAGACCGCGAACGTGACCGTCGGAAACAGCATGATCGAGATGGTACGAGCGGTCGGTGAATCCTGCTCCAAGGCCGCCGTGGCATTCTGCGGAGGTGCACCTTCCGTCGGAATCCACGTTGATTGCGCTGGTCCAGGTGGCCGGGTTGTTCGTGGCCGCCTGGGCGATCTCGCGCCTTGCCGGGCGGCTGGCCGAGGCGCTCGTCCGCCGCCGCGAGCGTCGTGCCGAGGGGTCGACCGTCGACACCGGCACGATCGTCGCCCTGAAGCGCCACGAGACGACCGTCTCGCTCGTCCGGACGACGCTTCGCTACGCCGTCTTCGGCATCGCGCTGGTGATCTCGCTGGCCCTCTTCTCGGACACCGGCCGGCTGACAGCCGTCGCCGGAGCGTCCCTCTTCGTCCTGCTCATCGGATTCGCCGCCCAGCGCTTCCTGACCGACATCCTGGCCGGCTTCTTCATGTTCTTCGAGGGCTGGTTCTCGGTCGGCGACAACGTCACCCTGGAGCCGTGGGGGCTGCAGGGCGTGGTCGACGAGATGGGCCTGCGCTCGACCCGGCTGCGGGCCGTCAACGGCGACTCGATCAGGATCGGCAACTCACAGATCACGGCCGCACGGGTGCTGCCCTCGGCAACCCGCGAGGTGGCGCTGGAGCTTTTCGTCACCGACGAGGGCGAGGGCCGCGACCTGGTCGAGCGGGCGGCGTCGATGGTGCCCACCGGCCCGACCCGATTCGTGACGCCGCCCTGGGTGTCCGAGGTCGAGCAGCTGGACAGCGACCTCGTCCGCATCCAGGCCCGGGCCTCGGTCGCGCACGGCCGGGAGTGGCTGGCCGAGAGCCTGCTGCCCAGCCTGATCAGCGAACGGGCGCCGGAAGGACTGGTCGTCCACGGCCCGGTCGTGATGCACAGCGACCAGTTCGCCGCCTCGCGCTACGCGCGGTCGGCGGCCCGCCGCCGAACAACCGCCTAGAGCCGCCTTTCGACCCTGGCGGTTCGCGCCTCGGTGGTGGTCTGTACTCCGCAGTTGCGGCTGGGGGGAGCCAGGCCTGTAACGACCGGCCGCCCGGATGTACTCCGACGTGGCGGATCCTTACAGACCTGGCACCTGGGGCCGGCGGATTGCTGGCGGCCTTTGCGTATTCACGCCGGCTTGCGCCGGCGTGGCATACGCCTAGATGCGGAAGTTCCTTTCGGGCGCGCGCTCGTGCAGGATCGGCCGGTCGAAGCGGAAGGGCGACAGGTCATCGGCGCAGTCGCCTCCCAGCGCCAGGTCGCTCATGATGCGGCCGATCACGCAGGCGAACTTGAAGGCGTGGCCGGCGCCGACGGCGAGCGCGATCTCGGGGTGCCCGGGCAGCGTGTCGAGGATGAAGTCGCGATCCGGCGGCATCGTGTACAGGCAGGTTTTCGTGTAGAGCTCCGGGCCGGCCGCGCGGGGGATCGTCCGTTCCACGAACTCGCGCACGGCGCGGGCGTTCTCGGGGTTCGGGTCGAAGCTCCGGGTCTCGGCCGTCGTCTCGGCGCCGCCAGCGTCCCAGGCTGCCTTGACCGCCTGCTCCCCGTACACCGGGAAGCCGTAGAAGCAGGGGTCGCCCATCCAGATCCAGATCGGGAAGCGATCGGGTGCGAAGGCGCCCGCCGCGTCGGTCTGGAAGTAGGTGACCTGCTCCTGCGTGACCGTCAGCGGCAGCTCGAAGCCGAGGTGGCCGAGCGCCCCGTTCGTCCACGGCCCGGCCGCGATCACCAGCCGCGCCGCGCGGTAGCGGTCGCCGCCGGCGGTGACCTCGACCTCGCCGCCTCCGGCTTCGATGCCGGTCACCCCGGCGTGCTCGACGAGGAGCGCGCCATGCTGGCGGGCCATCCGCTGGTGGGCGGCGTTGCAAAGCGCCGCCGGGGCGATCCCCGACTCGGCCTGGAAGCAGGCCTCGACGTCCGCGTCGAGCCGGAACTCGGGCCAGCGCAGCATCGCCTGGCCGGCGTCCATCAGCTCGTAGGGGACGTCGCAGGCGTCCATGCTGGTCAGATAGTCGGAGCGCTCGGCGGCTCCCGGCGGGTAGAGGTCGACGCCTCCGGTGCGCACGATCAGCGGCCCACCCAGGTCGGCCTCGAGCTCCGACCAGGCAGCGTATGCGGCCTGGGCCAGGCGGACGTACTGCGGCGTGTGGTACGAGAGGCGGATGATCCGCGAGTGGTCCTGCGACTCCCCGTTCGAGTGGCCGAGCTCGAACTGCTCCAGTCCGACCACCGACTGGCCGCGCCGGGCGAGCCAGTAGGCGGCAGCGCTTCCCAGCCCGCCCAGGCCGAGGACGATCGCGTCGCTCTCCCGCTGCATGCCTCCGACGCTAGACGATCCGGGCGAAGATGCACGCCGATGGCCGCTGCCCCGATCGAGATCCCCGTCGCAGGCGGCGCCGCCCTGCCCGGACTGTGGACGGCGTCGGACGGAGACGGCTGTCTGGTCGCCCTCGCCCACGGGGCCGGTTCGGGGATGCAGTCGGGCTTTCTCGAGGGCTTCGCGGCCGAGATGGCGGCGCTCGGGCACCCGGTGCTTCGCTTCGACTTCCCCTACATGGCCGCCGGGCGGCGGGCGCCGGACCGGCCGCCGGTGCTGATCGCATCCTGGCTGGCCGCGTTTGCCGAGGCCGGCCGCCGATCCGGCGGACGGCCCGTCGCCGTGGGCGGGAAGTCGATGGGCGGCCGGATCGCGTCGATGGCGGCCGCCGAGGGCATGCCGGCTGCGGCCCTCCTCTTCCTCGGCTACCCGCTGCACCCGCCCGGCCGGCCGGAGCAGCTCCGCGATGCCCACCTTGCCTCGGTGACGGCGCCGATGCTCTTCGTCCACGGCACGCGCGATGCCTTCGCCCGCCCCGATCTCCTGCACACGGTCATCGACAGACTCGGCCGGCGGGCGACGCTGATCGAGGTGACGGACGCCGACCATTCCTTCAAGATCCGCGGCGAGCGCCGCGACGCCCGCCAGATCGGCGCCTCGCTGGCGCCGGCCGCGGCCCGATTTCTGGCCGAGCGTGCGATAACGTGAAGCTGTGCACACCTGCCCGGCATGCGGCTCCCAGAATGAGGCGGGCAGAAAGTTCTGTGGGGAATGCGGCGTCTCGCTGGCGATTGCCTGCCTGGCCTGCGGCGCCGCCAACTCGCCCGGCGTGAAATTCTGCGGCGAGTGTGGCAGCCGGCTGGCTGCCACGCCCGCACCACGGCCCGCTGAGCCGGCGTCCGAGCGGCGCCTGGTCAGCGTGCTCTTCGCCGACCTCGTTGGCTTCACCAGCCTCTCCGAGGCGCGCGACGCGGAGGAGGTGCGCGAGCTGCTCTCGCAGTACTTCGAGGTCTGCCGGCAGCTCGTCACCCGCTACGGCGGCACCATCGAGAAGTTCATCGGCGACGCCGTGATGGCGGTCTGGGGCACCCCGGTGGCCCAGGAGGACGACGCCGAGCGGGCGGTGCGGACGGCGCTCGACCTGACAGCGTCGATCCAGGCGCTCGGCGAGGAGCTCGGGATCGCCGAGCTGCGGGCACGCGCCGCGGTGCTCACCGGCGAGGCGGCAGTCACGCTGGGCGCCGCCGGCCAGGGCATGGTCGCCGGTGACCTCGTGAACACCGCGTCACGCATCCAGGCTGCGGCGGAGCCGGGCGAGGTGCTGGTTGGCGACGTCACCAAGCGGGCCAGCGAGGCTGCGGTGATCTACGCCGACGCCGGAGAGCGGGAGTTCAAGGGCAAGAGCGGGCCGCTCTCGGTCTGGCGCGCCGTCCGCGTGGTCGGCGCCGTCGGCGGCGCGCAGCGCTCCGGCGCGCTGGAGGCGCCGTTCGTCGGACGCGCCCGCGAGCTGCGGTTGATCAAGGAGCTGTTCCACGAGACCACCGAGGAGGGGCGCGCGCAGCTCGTCTCGGTGATCGGCGCCGCCGGCATCGGCAAGTCGCGCATGGTCTGGGAGCTGTTCAAGTACATCGACGGGCTGGCCTATCCGATCCGCTGGCATCGAGGGCGATGCCTGGCGTACGGCGACGGGGTCACCTACTGGGCACTGGCAGAGATGGTGCGCACCCGGTGCGGGATCGTCGAGGGCGAGGACCCGGCGAGCGCGCTGCAAAAGCTGCGCGCGACCGCGTCCGAGGCGATTCCCGACCCCGAGGAGCGACGGTGGATCGAGCCCCGGCTGGCGCATCTGCTGGGGCTGGAGGGCGGCGGCCCGCGCGACCGCGACGATCTGTTCGCCGCCTGGCGGCGCTTCTACGAGCTGCTGGCCGACGACATGCCGACGGTCCTCGTCTTCGAGGACCTGCACTGGGCGGACGAGGCGCTGGTCGACTTCGTCGAGTACCTGCTCGAGTGGTCGCGATCGCACCGGCTGCTGGTGCTGACGCTGGCCCGACCCGACCTGCTCGAGCGCCGGCCGCAATGGGGGGTCGGCCGCAGCGCCACCTCGGTCCGGCTCGATCCGCTCTCGACGGACGCGATGGCGGACATGCTGAATGCGCTCATCCCCGGCCTCCCCGAGGGTCTCGAGCAACAGGTGCTGGACCGGGCGGACGGCGTTCCGCTGTATGCCATGGAGACGGTCCGGATGCTGCTCGACCGTGGCCTGATCGTGGAGGAGGAGGACGGGAGCTACCGCGCGCTGGGCGAGGTTGCGACGCTGGAGGTGCCGGAGACCCTGCAGGCGCTGATCGCCGCTCGCCTGGATGGCCTGACGCCTGACGAGCGCCGGCTCGTGCAGGACGCAGCAGTGCTCGGTAAGACCTTCGCCCGCGAGGCATTGGTCGCGGTGTCCCGACTCCCGGTCGACGAACTCGAACCGCTGCTCGCGTCCCTGCGCCGGAAGGAAGTCCTGACCGTGCAGGCCGATCCGCTCTCGCCGGAGCGCGGCCAGTATGGGTTCCTCGGCGACCTCACTCGCTTCGTCGCCTACGAGACGCTGGCCCGCCGTGAGCGCCGAGCCCGCCACCTGGCGGTCGCCGAGTACCTGCAGTCGAGCGACGACCTGGAGACGATCGAGGTCGTGGCCTCGCACTACGTCCAGGCCTACGAGGCCGCGCCGGCGGCCGAGGACGCGCCGGCCATCCGCGCCAAGGCCGTGGCGGCGCTGCGAAGCGCCGGCGGCCGCGCCGCCTCGCTCGGCGCGCACCTGGAGGCGATGCGCTACTACCAGCAGGCGATCGGGCTGATCGGAGACGATCCAGCCGCCGCCGTTCTGTATGAGGAAGCTGGGCGAGCCGCCTTCAGCTCATCCGACCCGAAACGCGCGGACGAGCTGTTCCGGCGATCGCACGCCCTGTTCGAGACGGCCGGCGATGCCCAGGGAGCGGCGAGGGTGGCGGCACGGATTGCCGAGGTCGACTACCAGACGCGAGGCCAGTCCCAGGATTCGATCGAGCGCATGGAGCAGGCCTTCACGGTGCTCACGTCAGAGGGCGCGGAGCAGACGGCCGACGTCGCGCTGCTGGCCGCGGAGCTGGCACGCAGGACGTTCTTCGCCGGACGTGTGGAGGACGGCTACCGCTACGTCGAGTTCGCGCTCACGCTGGCCGAGCGGCTCGACCTGCCGGAGGTGTTTTCGGAGGCGCTGGACACCAAGGCGCTGCTTCTGGGGATCGGCGGCCGGCCGGCCGAATCGACGCTCCTGCTGCGGCATGCACTCGAGGTGGCGCTGAAGAACGACCTCGCACGGGCCGCACTTCGGGCGTCGAACAACCTCGTCACGGTCGAGGGCCTGCGCAGCCGGCACCACGAGGAGGAGGAAGCTGCCGTGGCCGGCCTTGCCATGGCGCGGCGGATGGGCGATCGGCTGTGGGAGGCGAAGCTGCTGGCGAGCCGGCTGTATCCGCTGACCGAGCTCGGGCGCTGGGACGAGGCGCTGTCGACGCTGGCCGAGGTGGACTCGCTGGGCCCGGTAGCTGAGACGGTCTCGATCGTGAGCGAGATGACCCCGGTCATGCTGATCTACGGCGCCCGCGGCGACCTCCCCGCGGCGCACGCGGCGCTTCGCCGCTGGGACGCGCTGCCGGAGGACGTGGACGCCTACGACCGCATGGCGCGAACGGTGGCAGCGGCGCGGGTCGCCGCCGCCGAGGGCGACCATGCGCGCGCGCTGGCCCTGGGGCGTGAGGTCGCCGGGGTGGCGACGGAGTTCGGGTTCGGCGACTCGAGCCCGGGCGACGGCTATCTGACGGCCGTCGAGGCCGCGTTCGAGCTGGGCGATCTGGACATCGTGGAACAGCTGATCCGCGAGATGGACGCCGAACTGATCAACTCCCGCCCGACCCTGCGCGCCGAGACGCAGCGCTTCCGGGCCCGCCTCGACCGCGCGGCAGGCGACGTACGGTCGGCGGAGCGCCGCCTCCTGGACGCCGTCGAGCAGCTGCGGGAGATCGAGACCGTGTTCCGGGTGGGGGTTGGAGTGCTCGAGCTGGCGGCGCTCAGGGTCGGCGACGGCCGCCTCGGCGAGGCCGCGCCCGATCTCGAGGAGGCGCGAGAGATCTTTCGTAGCCTGGGCGCTCGGCCGTGGCTCGAGCGGCTGGAACGGGCCACGTCGCCGGCGGCCGTCGCCTGACCAGAGCTCGCCGCGGCCACCTCGTCAGGCGGTTAGCCGACGATGCGGCTGGAGCCGGCGGCCATGTCCGCGGCAATCTCCTGGAAGATCGACTGCAGGTTCGCGGGATTGGGGTCCGGGTAGTAGTTGCCGGGGCTGGCGATGTTCTGCATCGCAGTCCACGGCTGGAGCGCGGGCACCTCGTTGGCGCCGGTGTAGTCCTCGCAGGCCGGTCCGCCCGACTGGTCGCCGTAGAGGATCGTGTAGATGAGGACGTGGTTCGCCTTGTAGGTGGCGGCGTCGTTGACGGCGCTCTGGCAGGGCTGGATGCAGTGCGGCTTCGTGTCCTTGACGGTGACCGTCTTGCCGCCCACCTTCTTGGTCGTCGTCACGCAGCCCTGGCCGTTGTTGGCGGCGCCGTCGGAGAGCAGCACGATCACCTTCTGCACACCGGGCCGGCCGTTTGCCTGGAGCTCGGCGTAGGCAGCGGTCATGGCGTCGGCGTAGTCGGTGCCGCCGCCCGGCTTCATGCAGTTGATGTCCGAGATCAGCGGCGAGCTGGCGACCAGCTGGCCGGTCGGCGTCATGTAGCTGTTCCCCAGATGGACGACGGTGTAGGTCGGGTTCGGTGCGTCGTAGGGCGACGGGTTGGTGCCCGTCTCGGCCTTGCAGATGTCGCTGGTGCCGTTCGTGTCCGGCGGCAGCGTCGTCAGGCCGACGTTGTCAACCGACGGGTCGAGGCCGGGCAGGAAGCCCTGCAGCAGTCCTTGCTGGAGCGCCGTCCACTTGACGATGCCCGAGCTCTGGTCGGCCATCGACCCGGTGCGGTCGATCACGAGCTGGATGTCCAGTGGGATCTCGTTGCAGGGCGAGCAGGCCTGGGCGCTGGTCGTGATCTTGATCGAGTTCAGCCCGAGCACGCGCAGGAAGTACGTGGGAACAGACGCCGACTGCTTGACCGTGACGGTGTTCGCGTTGGTGCACGGCAGGTGCGACACGGCGAGCACGCAGCTGGTGCTGACCGTCTCGGTGACGCCTGCGGAGGGCACGCCGGCGATCGGGTTGTGGCCGCCGGTCTCGGAGCCGTAGTACTGGGCGCGCGAGATGGCGTTGGCCGTGTTCGGCGGGTAGGCGAGCGTCAGCTGGCCGGCGCCGGCAGCGGCCGACGCGTCGGTCGACGCCTGCAGCGCCTGCTGCACGCGGTAGGCGTTGCCGAGGTCGATAACGAGTCCGGCGAAGGCCAGGAGGACCACCATGAAGACGACGATCAGCGGCAGGGCCTGCCCTGACTGGTCGCCCGCAGGGGCGCGTCGAGTAACCATGCTCTAAGGGTTTCTCGACAGGCGACGCTGAGGCGTCCCTCGCCCGGGGGGTTTCCGGTCTAGAGGAGAGAGCGCCGTCTTGACCGTCGAACCGATGCCTGGAACGATTCCCGCGTGGCGACGGCCGGCACCATCCCGCAGCTCTTCGACGCAGCCGTCGCCGAGGCGGGCGACCGCGTCTGGCTGCGGTTCGAGGAGCGCACGTTCACCTACGCCCAGGCCAGGCAGCAAATCGGCCACGCCGCGGCGGCGCTGGCCGGGCACGGCGTCGGCCGCGGCGACCTGGTGCTGGCCGCCATGCAGAACACGCCCGAGCACCTCTTCACCTGGCTCGCCAGCGCCTACAACGGCTCGATCGTGGTCAGCGCCAACCCGCGCTCGAGCGCCGCCGAGCTGGCCGGGCTGCGCGACCAGGTTCGCCCCCGGCTGACGGTCGGCGCCGGCGAGCCGGGCCTGGGCGACGACGCGATGCCGGTCACGGAGCTCTTCGCCGGCGAGGCGGTCGCCGACGGCCCCGGGCCCGCCAAGCCGGACGACGCCGCCGTGCTCATCCCCACCTCCGGCACCACCGGCCGCTCCAAGCTGGTGACTCAGACCCACCGCGCCTACGCCATGGCCGGCGAGGGGTTCCCGTGGTGGATGGAGCTGCGCAGCGACGACCGGCTGATGACCTCGCTGCCGCTCTTCCACATCAATGCGCCGGCCTACTCGATGCTGGGGTCGGTGGCGGCCCGGGCCGGCCTCGTGCTGCTGCCGCGCTTCTCGGCCGGCCGCTTCGTCGACCAGGCACGCCGGCACGGGGCGACCGAGTTCAACGCCATCGGCGCCATGCTGGAGATCCTGATGCGACAGCCGGAGCGACCAGACGACGCCGAGAACCCGCTGCGGCTCTGCTACACCGGCCCGGCGCCGACCGAGCAGCGGCAGCTCGAGATCGAGCGCCGCTTCGGGCTTCGGATCGTCTGCGGCTACGCGCTCTCGGAATCGCCGTACGGCACCATCTGGCCGCACGGCGCCCGGCCCTACGGGACGCTCGGCGCGATCCGCCAGCACCCGACGCTCGGCCAGGTGAACGAGGGCCGGGTGGTCGCCGATGACGGCCGACCCGCCGGCGAGGGAGAGCCGGGCGAGCTGCAGCTGCGAAATCCGGCCGTGATGCAGGGCTACTGGGGGATGCCGGAGGAGACGGCGGCGGTGCTGCTACCCGACGGCTGGCTGCGCACGGGCGACCTGGTGCACTGGAACCCGGACCACACGCTGACCTTCATCGGGCGGCTGAAGGAGGTGATCCGGCGCCGTGGCGAGAACGTCGCCCCGGCCGAGATCGAGGAGGCGCTCGCCTCCCAGCCTGGCGTCCTCGAGGCGGCGGTGGTCGGCGTCCCGTCTGAGCTCAGCGAGGAGGACATCAAGGCCTTCGTCGCCGTTGCCGACCCGGCCGCCGCCGATCTTGACGGCATCCGTTCCGGCGCCGCCGAGCGGCTGGCGCCGTTCAAGGTGCCGCGCTATCTGGAGGCGGTGGCCGAGCTCCCGCACACGCCCACCGGGCGTATCGCCAAGCACCGGCTGCCGCGCGAGCGGACCGCCGCCGAGAACGACTACGAAAGGACATCCTGATGACCGAGGGCGACTGGCCGGGGACGGCCATCGGACAGACGACCGCAGAGTCGATCACCGTCCGCGGCAGCGACCTGGCGGACGAGCTGATGGGCCGGGTGACGTTCACCGAGCTGACGTTCCTGCTGATCGGGGGCGCCCGCCCGACGGAGGCGCAGACGCGGCTCCTGGACGCGGTCCTCGTCTCGCTGGCCGACCACGGCCTGACGCCGACGGTGCTGGCCGCCCGGCTCACCTACACCGGCGCGCCGGAGTCGCTGCAGGGAGCGGTCGCAGCCGGCCTGCTGGGCGCCGGTTCGGTGTTCCTCGGGGTCGTCGAGGACACCGCCCGCTTCCTGCGCGAGGTGCTGGACGAGGCCGGGCCCGAGCCGTCCCCACAGCGGCTGGCCGATGCAGCCGGCCTGGCCGTGGATGCGCGGATCGCAGCCGGCGCACGGATTCCGGGTCTGGGTCACCCGGTGCACCGGGTGGAGGATCCGCGGACAGCCCGCATGTACCGGATCGCGGACGAGACGGGCCTGCTCGGGTTGAACCTGCAGGCCCTGCGGGCGGTCTCGGCCGCACACCGCGAGCGCACCGGACGGGCGCTCCCGATCAACGGCGCCGGCGTCGCCGGGGCGGCCCTGGCCGACCTCGGCTTTCCGGCCGAGATCGTGCGCGGCTTCGCCCTGCTCGCCCGCACCGCCGGGCTGGTCGCGCACCTCGCCGAGGAGATGGAACGGCCGCTGGGGATGCCGCTCTTCCGGGAGGTGGAGGGTCGAACCGCGCCCGGTCAGCCACCGCCGTAGGTGATCACCAGGTCGGAGGCCATGCCGAGGGTGAACCCGAGCACGATCCCGCCCAGGACGAGACTCGGCGGCAGCCGCCGGGCGGCGCCCGTCCAGAGCTGGCCGACGACGTAGACGATGGCCCCGGCCGCCAGCGCGTAGAAGCAGATCTCGAGCGCCGGCGACGTGACCCGGTAGCCGACCAGCGTTCCCACAAACGTCGGGCCGCCGCCCACCAGCCCGGCCACGAACAGCCATTTCCAGCTCGGCCGAACGCCGTTCAGCGGCCCCACGATGCCGAAGCCCTCGGTCGCATTGTGAAGCGCGAAGCCGACGATCAGCGTCGTCGCCAGGGCAACGGTGCCGGCGCGGGCCGAGACGCCGATGGCGAGGCCCTCGGAGAAGTTGTGCAGGCCAATGGCGACAGCGATCAGCATGCCCAGCATGAGCATCGCCCGGCGCCCCTCGGCCTGCACCCCTGCCGCTTCCGCTCCCCCCGCCGTCGCGGCCAGCGAGCTGCCGCCTGCGATTGGCACCTGCTGCCGCCGGCGCATCATCGTCTGCTCGATCCAGGCCAGTCCCAGCGAGCCCACCGCCAGCCCGGCCACCAGCGTCAGCGAGCGCACGGCGAAGGCGCCCCAGCCGCCACCGCTCTTGGCGACGGCGAGCGCCGACTCGAGGCCGTCGTGCGCGGCGTCCATGACGTCCCAGAAGATGAACAGGAGGATCCCGGCCGAGAGCACGGACAGGAAAGCCCGGGGGCGCGGGCCGAGGCGCTGCGACCGGCCCAGCGGCAGGCCGAGGAAGATGGTGAATCCGGCGATGGCGCCGAGCAGTGCTGTGCGTTCAGGGCTGATTCTCGGGCTCCCTCGTGGCTTAGGTGACCCTAACCCTTAGGGAGGCCTAACCGCAAGTCGGAAGGACCTCTGGTGATCGCGGTTACGCCGTCGCGACGCGCCGCGCCAGCAACGCCGCCCCCAGCGAGCAGGCGCCGAGGCTGATCAGCGCCGCCACCACGATCGCCGCCGCCGCGCCGGGGCCGATCAGGTGCTGGGCGAGGCCCAGCGAGACGACCGCCGCCGGTAGGCCGAGCTGCGCCGAGGCCAGAAGCCCACTCGGCCACGGCATGCGCATGACCACCGCCACCAGCAGGTGGCAGGCGACGATACATGCGGCCAGGCCGACCGCCAGCGCGGCGTCACGGTGCGAGGAGCCAAGCGAGCGGAAGTTGAGCTGGGCGCCCAGGGTGACGAAGAAGAGCGGCACGAAGAAGCCTTCGGCCACGCCCAGCAGCTGCCCGGACAGCCGCTCCGGCTCGCCGGCCCAGGCGACGATCAGGCCGGCGGCGAATCCGGCGACCAGAATGCTGGTGCCGAAGCGGGCGGCCAGCGCGGCCAGCCCGAAGAGCACAAACAGCGACAGGCGCAGGTCGAACGCCCATCGGCGGTCGCGGGAGTAGCCGCGAACCCGCGCCACCGTCGTGTTCCGGCGCAGAGCGTGGATGACCACATAGACCGCGATCGCCGCCGCGGTGACCGCGACTCCGCCGGCGGCGATGCGAGCCGCCCGGACGGGCGTCAGCGCCAGCGGGACGGCGACGATGGTGGCCACGTCCAGGAGCACCACCCAGGCCGCCACCTCGAGTCCCGGGCCGGAGGTCAGCCCTCGCTCCTGCAATACCGGCAACACGACGGCCGCCGACGACGCCGCCAGCAGGAGCCCAAAGAGCGCCGGATGGTGGATGCCGCTCGCCCCGGCGATCAGCCAGCCGACGGGCGCGGCGACCGCGAACGAGACGACAGTTGCCACGACCGCCCGGCCGAGCGCCCGACGCAGGCGGGCGTCGCGCAGCGGCAGCCGTGTGCCGACCACGAACATCAGCATGGCGAACCCGACCGCGGAGAGGAAGATGAGCGTCGGGTCGGTCAGGTCGAGGAGCCCAAATCCGGTGCGGCCGATCACCAGGCCGGCGATGATCTCGCCGACCACGACCGGCACTGCCAGCCGTGTCGCAGCCGAGAGCAGTGGCCCGGCCGGTCCGCACCCGGCGATCAGCGTCAGCACGCCGAAGGTCACGGCCGGCCCCGCAGGGAGGTGTTCACAGATCCGACGGTAGCCAGCGGGTCGGATTGTCAGCGGATAGCTGCTACTCCGTCGACCGCGATCCGCCGGCCGCCGTGGCTGACGGCGGTGATCACCAACCGCCCCTGCTGGGTCGCCGTCAGGGCCGGCAGCATGATCAGGACGCGCTTGTGCAGCGACCCCGCCGCCAGGTTGTACGTCCCCACCGCCGCACCCTGCCAGGTGACCCGGATCTTGCCGCAGGTTGGGCAGGTCTCGACCAGCACCGCCAGCCGGCGCGCCGTCAGCGGCACGCTGGTGAGCGTCGCGCCGTTGGCGGCGGTCGTGCTCAGGGTGCCCTGGTAGGCGCCGCTGACCGCGGCCCGCGTCCAGCCGCCGTGGGGGGCCAGCGCCGTGTCGTCGAGCGGCACGGTGGTGCAGGTGGTCGGGCTCCAGCCGGAGGAATTGCCGGCCCGGTCGTAGGCCGCCACCTGGAAGCAGTAGGTGCTGCCCGGCTGCAGGCTGGACTCACTCGCGCGGCTCCGCTTCACGCTCCAGCCGAGGACCCTCCATTGCCCGGAGGTGCCGTCGTCGCGCAGCACCCGTCGCCGCAGCGCGTAGTGGGAGATGCCGCTGCCGGAGTCGTGCGCCGACCAGGCGACGGTCAGCGCGGTGTGCTTCTGAACGGCGTGCCGCGGCTGGCTGAGCGCCGGTACCGACGGCGGCTGGGTATCCGGCACACGCCTGCTGGCCGCGCTGCGCGCGCTCGCCCGGCCGGCCGCGTTCTGGGCGGTGACCCTGACCCGCAGCGTGTGCCAGACGTCGGCAGCGGTGACCATGTGCGTCGAGTTGGTGGCACCGGGGATCGGCTGGCAGTTCTTGCCGCCGCCGTCGCAGCGCTGCCACTGATACGTGAACGTGATCGGCGTCGTGCCCGACCAGGCGCCGGGCGAGACCGTGGCCTGGCTGCCCACCGCCAGGGAGCCCTTGACCACCGGCGCCTTGAACGACTGCGGCTGCAGCGGGATCCGCACCGCGCCCAGGTCGGAGTGCGCCGACTGGTCGGCGTCCACCCGCCCCCGCACGCCGGACACGCGGGCGCTGTTCGTCCACTGCCAGAGCGAATAGCCCTTGCCGGCCCAGTTTCCCGCCGGCACGGCAGGGGCGGCGACGCGCCAGTGTGCGATCCACAGCGAGACGCCGTTCTGGGCGAAGATCTGGGTGTCGTCCAGGCGCTCTTCCCAGAAGAGCGGAGAGACGTAGATCATCGGCGCCATCCCGATCGAGCCGCGCACCTTGGAGATCCACCCGTGCAGCCAGGCAGTCAGCTTGTTGGGGCCGAGGCCGTTGGTCACCTCGACGTCGATCGTCGGCAGGATGTCGCCGGCCTTCGGCTTGGCGACCGAGAGGAAGTACGCCGCCTGCTTGCGGCCGCTGGCGTATGCCTTGTCGGGCGTCGAGCCGTGCGGCTGAGCGTAGGCGTAAGCGCCGATGACGAGGCCGTGGGCGTTGGCGGACGAGCGGTCGGAGGCATACAAGGGGTTCGTGTAGTTGGTCGACTCGGTCGCCTTGATCATCGCGAAGCGGATGTTGTCCCCGGCAACCGCAGCCCAGTTGGTGCCCGGCTGGTGCGAGGAGACGTCGATCCCCAGCCGCACGCTCGACGAGGCCCGCGGAGCCGGCGACGCCGCCTGGGCGGCCGGCACAGCCACGAGCCCGACGGCGAGCGCGAGCGCCACGGCGAGCAGCCCACGCCGTGGCCGCACTGCCTCTCCCCCTTGCTGCTGGCCCGGATGAATCTGCACAACGCCCCTGGGTATCGGCTCGTCCTCGGTGGAGGATGAGCCGAGCGGACATTCTGAACCCCTGCGAGCCCGAATTCCAGGGCATCCACAATTTCTTAACCGGGCCTGGCCGGACGACGGAGGTATGCATTACCCTGTCAACGTGGGCATGCGCTGGCTCTCGGTGGGAGCTCTCGTCGTCGCCGGAGCCGCGGCGGCGGGCGCGTATGTGTGGGCCGGCCAGCGAGACAATGCGGCCGCCTCCAGCCGGCCGCATGCCAAGCCCGCCTGGACGCACCCCCAGATCAGCCATCGAAACGCCGGCCTGGTCATCCCCAAGGGCGGCCTGGTGCCGCGCGGGCCGACCTATCCGACGCTGACCGTCGGTTCCAGCGGCCGCCGTGTACTGCGGCTGCAGCAGCTGCTGGCCACGCGCGGCTACCTGCCGGTCGCCTTCCACCAGCATCGCGGGCCTGCGCCGCTCTTCTGGCTGGCGCCGCGGCAGGGCCGCTTCCACTGGCGGTTCACCCCGCCGTCGACCCTGGCCGATCAGTGGTCGTCGACCCGCTTCACGACCGTCACCCGGGGCGCCGTCATGGCCTTCCAGGCCGACCGCGGGCTGGCGGTCGACGGGGTGGCCGGCTCTCAGGTGTGGCGCGCGCTCATGCACTCGGCGGCGCCGCCGGCGCTTCCCGCCTACCCGTACGTGGTCGTCCACGAGACGGTCCCGCAGTCGATCCAGATCTACCGCGACGGCCACCAGGTGTTCTCGTCCGCGGCCAACACCGGCATCGCCGCCGCACCGACCGCCCAGGGCACGTTCCCCGTCTACCTGCGCTACACGTCGACCACGATGAGTGGCACCAATCCTGACGGCACCCACTACAACGATCCCGGCGTGCCCTGGGTGAGCTACTTCAACGGCGGCGACGCGGTGCACGGCTTCCTGCGCCCCAGCTACGGCGTGCCCCAGAGCCTGGGCTGCGTGGAGCTGCCGTACTCGGCGGCGGCGCAGGCGTACCGGCTGATGAACTACGGCACGCTGGTCACGGTCACCAACTAGGCGCCGTGTCTGCCTACTACGACCTCGGGGGCTACACCCGGCCGGTGACGACCGCATCCGCCGAGGCCCAGACCTGGTTCGACCGCGGCCTGGCCTGGTGTTACGGCTTCAACCACGAGGAGGCCGGCCGCTGCTTCCGGCTGGCCGCCGAGGCTGACCCGGGCTGCGCGATGGCCCAGTGGGGAGTCGCCTACGCCATCGGTCCCAACTACAACAAGGACTGGGAGGCGTTCGACGAGGAGGAGCTGCGCCAGGCGTTCGCCACCGCCCGCGCCGCGCTCGACCGGGCATCCGAGCTGGCCGGGCCGGCGACGCCGGTCGAGCGGGCGCTGATCGAGGCGCTGGCAGCCCGCCACCCGTCTGCCCAACCCCCGGAGGACTGCGCCGTCCTGAGCGACGCCTACGCCGACGCCATGCGCGCCGTCTACGAGCGGTTCGGCGACGACCTCGACGTCGCCTCGCTGTTCGCCGAGGCGCTGATCGGCCGCACGCCCTGGCAGCTATGGAGCCTGGACACGGGCGAGCCGGCGGAGGGCGCCGACACCGACGAGGCGATCGCCGTCCTCGAGGCTGCGATGGCAACCGCCGAACGCTCGGGCGCTGGGCCGCATCCGGGTCTCCTGCACATGTACGTGCACGCGATGGAGATGTCGCCCACCCCGGAGAGGGCGCTGCCGGCTGCCGATCGCCTGCGCGACCTCGTCCCCGATGCCGGCCACCTGCAGCACATGCCGACGCACATCGACGTCCTCTGCGGCAACTACCGCGACGTGGTGGCCTGGAACGAGCGGGCGATCGCGGCCGACCGGGTCTACGTCGAGCACCGCGGGCCGGTCAACTTCTACACCCTCTATCGCTGCCACAACCTCCACTTCAAGGTCTACGGGGCGATGTTCCTGGGCCGCCAGGAGGCGGCGCTGGAGGCGGCGGCCGAGCTCCAGGCGGCGCTGCCGGAGGAGCTCCTGCGGGTCGAGCAGCCGCCGATGGCCGATCTCCTCGAGGGCTTCGTCGCCATGCGCCTGCACGTGCTCGTCCGCTTCGGGATGTGGGAGGAGCTGATCGCCCAGCCGTTCCCCGCCGACCCCGACCTCTACCTGACGACGACCGCGATGCTGCACTACGCCAGGGGCGTCGCCCAGGCGGCCACCGGCGACCTGGACGGCGCCGACCGCGAGCGCGAGCGGCTGGCCGCGGCGACGGCCCGGGTGCCCGACACCCGCTACCTCTTCAACAACACCTGCCTCGACCTGCTGGCCGTGGCGTCGGCGATGCTGGACGGCGAGATCGAGTACCGGCGCGGGAACCACGACCTGGCCTTCGAGCACCTCCGCCGAGCCGTCGACCTGGACGACCACCTCCCCTATGACGAGCCCTGGGGATGGATGCAGCCGACCCGGCACGCCCTCGGCGCGTTGCTTCTGGAACAGAACCGTGTCGAGGAGGCGGAGGCGGTCTACCGCGCCGACCTGGGCATCGACGGGACGCTCGCCCGCGCCTGCCAGCATCCGGACAACGTCTGGAGCCTGCACGGGTTCCACGAGTGCCTCGTCCGGCTAGGCCGGCTCGACGAGGCCGCCATCGTCGAACCCCGCCTGCGGATGGCCCAGGCGCTGGCGACGGTACCGGTGCGATCGTCCTGCTACTGCCGCCTGACGGCCGCGGCATGACCGATTATCATCGTCGCGTGCGCACGATCGCAGACGCCCTCCGCGCCGCCGACCGGGCGCTCTGCCGGCTCGGCCGCAGCTGCTGCGTCGGCCGCTCCCAGGCCGCCTGGTCACGGTCCGTCGAGCGCCGGTCGCGGCGCCGGGCGTGAATTCACCCGTCCTCCTCGCCATCGACCAGGGAAGCTCGAGCAGCCGCTGCGTCGCCTATGACAGGCGGCTGCAGGTGATGGGCTCGGCGGCCCGGCCCCTCGCGACCGCCCGTCCCGGCCCGGGCATGGTCGAGCACGACCCGGCCGAGCTCTTCGACGGCGTCTGCGCGACGCTCGCCGAGGTGCGGCGCGGGGTCGACGCACCGATCGCCGGGATCGGCATCGCCAACCAGACCGAGACGTTTCTGCTCTGGGACCCCGATTCCGGTGAGGCGGTGACCCCGATCGTCAGCTGGCAGGACCAGCGAGCGGGCGATCTCTGCGCCCGGCTGGCTCAGGAGGCGGCCGAGCGGGTGGCGGTGGTGACCGGCCTCGGCCTCGATGCCACCTTCTCGGCGCCCAAGCTGGCGTGGCTCTTCGCGCGCGACCCGAGGCTGCGGGGGCGGGCGGAGTCAGGCGAGCTCCGCTTCGGGGACGTGGCCTGCTGGCTGGCCTGGAAGCTCTCGGCCGGCGCCGCTCATGTCAGTGAGCCCTCGAACGCCTGCCGGTCGCTCCTGGTCGACCTGGCGACGCTGGACTGGGACGACGGCCTGCTTGAGCTCTTCGGGGTACCGCGGGCGCTGCTGCCGGCGATCCGGCCGTCCGACGATCCGGGGCTCCAGACCTCCGGCACCGTCGTCGGCTTCGAGGCGCCGGTCGCGGCGATGCTCGGCGACCAGCCGGCCGCCCTGTTCGGCCAGGGCTGCACGCGGCCCGGGATGGCGGCCCTCACGCTCGGCACCGGGGCGTTTCTGTGGCTGAACGCCGGCCCCGAGCGCCCCCAGGCACCCCCGGGCGTGCTGGCGACCGCGGCCTGGGACAGCCGGCGGGCCGGGCGCGCCTATGCCCTGGAGGCGTTCTGCGCCAACGCCGGCAATGCGCTCGCGGTGCTGGCCCGCGTCGGCCTCGGGAGCGACGCCCCGC
>Ga0207693_10001898_pt1 | contig 18284 bp, 38 predicted proteins | sample LARL81metaG_FD_184347 | JGI IMG/M metagenome (GOLD analysis project Ga0207693, IMG submission 184347) | Corn, switchgrass and miscanthus rhizosphere microbial communities from Kellogg Biological Station, Michigan, USA - LAR L8-1 metaG... | ecosystem: Host-associated > Plants > Roots >...
GAGTAGGGTTGCTGCAATGGCTTGTGTCGCGTTCACAGTGGCTGCGCCGCTGCCGCTTGGACTAGATCCTCGACTTCCACGAAGTAGCCGAGATCGTACGGAACGATTCCGCCCTTGTTCGTCCAGCCGATTTGCGCACCATCGTGGATGTACCTGCACCACCACGGAAGATGCGTGACCTTCTCGTCACCCGTGAGAGGCACAACCTTCTCCATGTGGATGACAGGAATCGAGAAGTTCTCTTTGGTCGGGATGTACTCGACCCAGAACTTCGGACAGAACGGAAGATGAGCAATGCGCTTGAGCACACTGATCTCATATGCTTGTTGTCCGAGCCCGCCCGTCTCGTGTGTGGCGAGGTTGCGAGGCACCTTCACGACCCAACCCGGTTGATACGGGTTGTCGTACGCGGCACGCCCTGCACCCTCGTGGATGTAGTAGAACGTCTCTCGACAGAAGTCGTGAAGGTCGTTGAGATCGGCGAACATGGTCACACCCCGTTGACGTTGTGCTGTTGGACTTTCCAATGCGGCGGCAATACGCCTTCGAACCGCTGGAACATCGTGCGAATCTTTTCCGCACTGACGCCGTGCACGTTGCGTGCGCCCAACTCCTCACACGTGAGGCCGGGATGCACCCACACCATGTGCACCTTGTAGCCGAACGCCACACCCAACTGATAGTAGGGCGCTCGCTCAACGTTGGTCAGGTTCGTGTTGTCCACGATGATGCAGTCCACACCACGCGTGGCGTAGTCACATGCATCACGGAAGCACTCGGCGTGCGCCTCACCCAAACCCTTGGGATTGAAGGCATAATCGCCGTTCTCGTTCATGAAGTATGTGTCCGCGGAGACGATCTCGACGCGTTCACGAATCACACTATGCGTGCGCATGATGCGCTTCGCTTCTGTGCTCTTGCCGCTGCCAGGAACGCCGATCATGATGTAGAGGTTTCCCATAACGCCAAAAAGCCACACCTTTTGAGTGTGGCTCTGACGTCAAAGCTTTACTGTCCCGATCTTGACTGGATCGAGGTATTGCACGGCGGTAATCAATCCACCGCGCTTGATTTCGAGGTAACACGAGAACCGACCTACTGTCAGCTTGTGTTTACCATCGATCAACGTGAGCGTGGAATCATCCACACGCACATTGTTGACCTTGACCGCACCTTGCATACACTTGCGGCGTACCTCACCGCCTGCACACGCAAAGCCCACTTTGATCAGTGCATCTTTGAGGAGCATGGCTTCTCCAACACATCGCAGTTGATTCGTGCGAAGTTGACACACAGAACGTTTTTGCAGTGTGGTCTATCGATACGATAAACCTTTGGCGCTGGACGTGGCACCTTGACCGGGCGTTTCACTCATCGCCCCAGCAGCGCACGACCTCACCCACAGGATAGACCTTGAGATCTTCCTGTTTGATCGGTTTCTCGTAGTATTCCGCCGCACCTTGATCCAAGATGAGGCGCAACGCTTCGCCGCGCGATTGAGCAACGACCATGAAACAGCCGCGCCAACCCATGAACAACACGAAGAGATTCATGTTTCACCCTCGGAAGAACGCGATCACGAGAATCGCAAGGGACCATCCCGCGATCCACAGATCGACCCATCGCAGCATGTAGCGACACGTGCGGAAGCGTCCACGCAACGTCCAGACGACCAGAGCATCGCGAGACACGAAGGCTTTGATTCGCATCATGATTTCAACGCCTTAGTTGCCGAAATGATTGCCATTTCGAGGTGATAGGCTTCGGCCTCGCGCTTGTTGTCGCGAAGCCACCAATAGCGCGACCACATAACGGTCAACATTGCGTTGACCACATTCCACGGGACCATTAGCCAGCGATCAACGTGCGCACGAAGCGCCACGCGCCGCCGACGATTGCCTGTATGCCGTGGTAGTGAATCCATGCGCCAGTCGCCGCGGGGCCGAACGCCACACAGGACGCACAGAGCATGAGAAGCACCGTGAGCCACGGATGTTTCGTGACGAAACGCACCATGGCTAGTGCGAGCCCGCGACAGGCTCGAAATGCATGTGATCGCCGATGTACTGCCCCGCGACCCATCCGGCCACGAGAACGAGGATGGTGAACAGGAGGAACGTGCGTACCAAGCGCATGATTCATACCTTTCTCAGAACGTGAGAGAGCAGGACGATCCCCCGGGCGAGGTACACTCAACCGTGAGTGTACCATCGGCGCCGAGAACAGTAGCACAGAAGAACGTGCCACCATCGCAGTCGATTTCGAGTGCATCCGACGTCACGGGAACCGTGCGATACGTGTGATCACACACGATCGTCATGTGTCCCGAAAGCATGTGATGGGGGCAGTCGACCTCACTCACCGCGATCTGTGTGGCAGCGAAGCCACAATCGTTTTGCGCGACCGTGGCCACGCTACCAGCGGGGAACATGTCACACGTTCCCATCGCGCCAGCATCCGAGCCCGCGTCAGGATCCACGGGTGAGCCGCTATCCGTGTCTCCCATGCCCGTATCGGGCAACGTCGAGCCATCGCCGACCATCGGCCCGCTATCCGCGTCGAGTAGACGCGTGTTCGGCCGCACGATCTCAGAGCATCCCGTGAGAAGTAGCAGACACACGATTGCGATACGCATGGAAAACCTTTCTGTGAAAGTGAAACGCGCTAAGGCGCCCACTAACCCACGCATACCTTAGTCGCTCGCCCGTGAGGGTCGCTCGCTTGGTAGCGTCGCGGTAAACACTTAGAGCCTAGTGTATCAGCGGATACACGTCGGGCGTAGTGTTTACGCTTAGGTTAGTGGGCGCCCCGGTATCGGCTGCGCGCATATGTGATACCGTTTCAGCGTGCGGGGAATCCTCCGGAGATCGCGGCATTTCGCACCGCGTCATCCTGCCACGTGTCGAGTAGGAAGCGGATTGCGTCACGCGCGAGCGCCTTATCGCGCCCGCTGGACGTACGATAGCGCTCGCAAAGGCGCACCATATCGGCGCACGCCTTACCGCGTGCTCCCTCACGTGCGCCCGTGACGGTATCGGCCGTCGGGAACGCCTGGGGCGCATCGGACGGGCCTGCACTGCCATGCGAGCCACGCACGCGCATACGGTTACGCGGCAACGCGCCCGTATTGTCACGGTCTAGAGCGTGGATCGCATCGATCGCCTCGCCCGACTCGACACGAGCCGCAAGCGTGACAGTGGAGCGCGCAGCCGTAGCAGGCGCACCGATCTTGACTTGTGTTGACTCGAAAGCGCCGAGAATGACACGAGGATCCGACGTGAGAGCACGCGCACGCTTGATCGCTGCGATCGTGTGATCGACGATCGCATGCGCCACAACGCGATCCGTTGCGATCGGAAGCACGGGCGCGCACACGGGCGCATCGGCCGCACGATCGGTGCCGCTCGCACGCACAACGGGGCCACGTTCCGCACGCACGGCAAGGGCGAAGCAAACGCCACACGTGGCGAATGCGTCGGGCGCGTGCTTATGTGAAATGGTGTTCACAGTGGGGCCATCGTCAGTGTGCGCGTAACGCACAGACCATCGGGGGCTTGCGCCCCCTAGGTTTCGGCCTAGCTCACTCCGCGGCGAGCGCTTCCGCGATCGAGGCGTCCAGCGCCGAGCGGAGTGCATCGCGCATCGGGGCCAGCGCACGACGCGCAGCGGCCGCACCCTGGCGACGGTACGCACCATCGGTGCGCGCCAGTGCGAGCGCCACACGGGCCGACTCGGAAGCGATGGCGCCCCCTTCCGCGAACGAGACGATCGTCTCGTGCGTGACCTTGGGTCCCTTGGGGGTCTCACGCGTGATCGTGACGTTGCGACCCTCGATCGTGACGGTGCGATTGGCCATGGTGCGATCCTCTTCTGACACGCCTTAACATCCGAGGCGGAACGGTTTTCCCACAATGGGAAGGGAGACACTAACAGAGAACGAGAAGCGGTCAAAGGCTTTTTCGATGCCTCTCGCCGCGGCTTTGCGCCTACGCGAGACGTTGCAGCCGTCGTGCCAACGACGTAAGTAAGCGATTCTATTAGCTTATTTCAACACTGCTAGTTTGTTCAGCCTTTCAACCTATAGCGGATCCGAGTGATTTCGCATACTTAGCCTCTGTGTGATGCCTCACACTGCCCCGAAACGACTCATGTGTGCTAATGTAAGCCTAATGGTTTCGCATACTTAGCGATTTCGGGTCATTTCGGGGCACGTGGCGAATCGGGGCAATGCGAGCTAAATGCTTGTTTTCATTGGCCTATTGCGTTGTGGCACAATGTGGCACACCGGCGGCCGTTTACCGCCATAGTAAAATCGGTCTATTCCTCAATGATTACGTGAGCTTAGCTCGCACCTACATTGCCTCACATGTGCCAGACTACATTTCCACACATGTAGGTTGTGCCAATGACACTACGTGCCTATACAATACACGTAGTGTCACCTACAGCTATCCCACAACGCATACATTTCCCTACATAGCCTCACCTTTCCCTACGTGTAAACCTTTTCCCTACACTTACCCACATTGTCTACAGTGTAACCAAAACACCTACATCATATTATGATGTGAGTCTTTGCCTACATTCACCTACAGTGTGAGTATTGTCCTACAGCATACTACCTAAGCCCACATTTCCCTTCCTCGGAACACATTTCCTTACACTACGCACAATGTGTGCAAACACCTACATAGCGCACACTGTAGGTGGCATGACTATTGCCTGCGCTGTAGGTGTCAATACTACGTAAACCCACATGTAAGCTGTAAACTGACATGTGTTTCTCTAATACTATCAATGTGTTACATAGCCTCGCTAGAATCGATCTTTACAACGTTCCCCATACCTCGCCGTAGCTCGCCCCGATTGTGTCTCTGCGAGGCGTATAGGCGCCGCAATGGCCTACGCTTGCAAAGCCTGAACATTCGAGCATCGGTTACATGTGAGTCAATGTAAGCCTTTGCCTACATAGCGTTTTGCAATGCTTTGGTATGCCAATGTGTAGGTAAGTGTGCACAATGTCCTACATAGCGATCGCGTAGGGCTCGGCGCGGAGTGTCTCTCAATACCTAAACTCTAGCCTTAGTGTAATCGTGTTTGATTCTCAGTCTCTGCGAATCTGGTAACACCTACATTGCCCTACGTAATACTACATGTGTGCATATTACCTACAGTAGAGTGAATGTGGGATGAGTACCCACCCTGTCCCTGTGTGCCTACACTGGCCCACATTTCCTCATGTATCCGGGGGAGATACGCATGCACGGAATGGGCCATGTATCAAAAGGGGTACGGTTAACAAGCACGTATCAAAAGGGATTCCTTGGGGTCGGGTAAGTCCTGTACCTGCCTCCGGATATTAGATTTTTGAAAAATAGTACCCGTCGAGTATAAGTGTTGATACGTGTCATGCGGGAGACGCTCTCAGTTGATACCCACCATGGAGAGAAAGTTCATTTTCGGCCGGGATCTTGTAGGGAGGCGTTCTCAGTGGATCGCCAGTATGAGCGTGCTAAGCTCGGATTGGAGGAGTTTCGGATGGGCACACTTAGAACGATGGACCTAAAGAGACGTACGTTGAACACACAGGGGTCGTTTATGCATGCGGACGGTGTGGTACTCGCTGCGTATACCCTCGATAAAGGGTTTCTAGAGGTCAGTTTGCCTATTCGTACGGATGTGGGTACCTCTACATCGTTCGAAATGCTACTCAAAGTGACTAAAGCGAGCGTTTCGAGGGACTCTTCGGGCCTAAACACTGCTGTTTGGTTCGACTTTGTGTGTCATACCAAAGGCATAGACTCTTGGGCGTTCGCTAGACCGTGTGTTTGGACGTCTGTGGATGATACTTTTGCCATGAATGACCTCGAATCTGGGCCAGGTGAGAGTATTCAGGCTCAACTTTTCACAGAAATGGGTATGCCGCCGCCTAATACTTCGGAAGAGACTGACACTGCGTTTGAGGAAGTGTTCTTGAAGCATGTAGATGAGTGCTTGAGGAAGCTTGTTGCCCTTGCGATGCGTAAACGTATGGGTGTGATTGAGGAATCGGATATTGTCGTGGCTGAGACTGAGTGGTCTCTGCTAGACTAACGTATGACTACTGAGACATACGACGTGGAAGCTCATCTTAGATGGTGGAAGTGGATGCTTGGCTGCTTTGCGGTCATGATTTGCTTCTGGATTGCTTGTTGGTGGGTGTCGTGGACTGCGGCTGTGTTCGCTATCCTGTCCAACATATACTTTGTGTTCGGTGTTATCTGTGCCATGAACTTGTACCCTCGTAGAAAGGACCAAACATGAAGAGCGAAGCTATGTGGCGAGTCATTGACCGTGTTCTCAAGCGTCAACCGAACATCAAGAGGAACCAGTATGCGGATGGTGCTACTCTCATCGAAGATTTGATGGAGTTTTGCTCGCCATTCAAGAAGGGACATGAGACTGACTTGTTTGAAGTGGCTGTTGTGCCTGACAAGGATGCTTTGATCATTCGTATCACTGGAAAGAACCAGTTTGGCAAGGCTGCGGTCATGCAGTGGTCGGAAGATGCTGTGGCGGCTGAGTTTCAGGACCCAGAGGATGAGTGATGTCTGCTGAGGTTAGAACTGTCGCGGATCGTATGACTGAGACTGGATTGTCGGAGCCGGAGTTGGCTTTCGTCCAGATCATGAATAAAGCGGCTGATTTGCAGGAAACTTGGGCAAAGCATTGTGCTGAGTATGCTGCGATGGCTGTGATCCGAAAGTGTACTGTGCAAGACGTGTACAACCATGGGCAAACACGTGCGCAGTGTATCTCGGCAATCGAAAACATCTTGTTGCAGGCTGGGACTACACTTGGTACGCGTCCTAGGTTTTCTGTCAGTGTAGATAGCAAAGATGAAATCGTCATCCTACCGAGAAATGGTGCCGCTGCGAGGTTGCTCAAAAGGTATGAGATCTTGTACACTCAACGTGAGCTAGGTAGGGAGTGATGCGTAGACGAGAGCGTGAACCTGTGAAGCCAAAGAAGATCATGGATGCTGCTGTTCGAAAGCAGATTCAACTTGAGTACCTAGAGCATGCTCAGATTACTGCTCGCGTGTTCGACCTCATGGACAAGTATTTGGGTACTACGAAGCAACACTCTACTCGTGCCTTGGATTGGCTGCGTCCTATTGCTGCCCTTAGCTTGAGACTAGGAGTTGACCATGAAGACATTGGAACGGCTATTCGAGCGGGTCGACGAGGCGATTGGGTCACTGTGGACATGTTGCTTCTGGCTCACGAGGATTAACCTAGATCATCCATATGATTGGTGGGTGAAGAGCATGTACCGGGACGATACTGTTGGTCTGCACAGGTATTGCTGTGGTTTGTTGGCCATGTCGTCCTGGATCGGTCATGAAGACTGGATGAACCCACTCATCGAGATCTACAAGAAGAATCACCACGTTAGCGACCCAGACGCTCTGAAACGTGCATACAAGGCTGGCCTCAAGCGAGATTGGGACACATACAACCGCTACATTGGCTTGATGGAGCTAGCGTATCAAGGGTCGTGATACGTAGGTGATACTATGAACAGGAAGGAACTTCTCCAACTACATATGTCGGCCAAAGCTGCTCACGACGAACATACTGATGAACACCACGCCCGTATCTTCACGAAAGAAGAGATGGATGATATGTGGGCTCATATGATTCACGTGAACTCGGGCGACGATGATGGGACGTATTCCTGGCAGCCATGGATGGCACCTCTAGCAACTATCTATCGCCAGGTCTACAACTCGCACTCAATGTCGGATGTTGAGGCACACAACGCTAAACAAGCACAGGTTCAACAAGAGATTGAAACTGCTTACCGTGCTGGGTTGGCTGGCGACCTTGAGTCTGTGGACAGGTTTGTTGGCGGCTACGAGCTTTCATCCCTCGACGTCGGACACGTTCCCTATCTCAAAATAGAGTACATCAACATCGAGTTGAAAGTGTTGGCTCATGCATTCGCGGTCCTTGACGACGCGTGTGCGGGTGGTAATATGGACGCAACCACCCCAAACGAGGTCAACAATGGCAAACTCTCGACAGATGATTGTGCAGCAGGCTCTAGCCGCACAGCAGTCCATCAACAGTAACACATCCGGTCCTCCTGTGCCGCCGACGATCGGCTCGATTCGCCAGGAGTTCTACCAGCAAGCGTTTGCTGAGAGCGGACCGTTTTCTGGGCTGCTTGGTGCGATTTTCCGCAAGTTCACCCGCACGATGGTCGTCGGTGCGGACTTCGACATCCAGTTCCACTTTGTGAAGGATACCTGGCAGATTCGGATAGTTCCGAGGACGCTCATCGGTACCTTCGCAATCAAGGTACTGAAAGAGGAAGTGATCAAACAAGAGCTGTCTGGCAAGGAGGAATGAACATGTTCAGCCTACTTACCCGACATCCGTTTGTCGCTCTTCCGGCGAAGTTCCTAGGACGTATCACAATGGGTGCGATCTGGGGCGTGCTCCTCAGCCCATTCGATTCTGAGACGCAGGTTGCCCTTGCAGCCGTTCTGGGCGTCATCGCTGTGTCGCTGTTCCCGTTCTTCGTGGGCTGGGACCGCAAGCCTCTTTCCGCCGCCCGTGTGGCTCTGTACGGCGTTCTCATGGGTGGTGAGGCTATGGCGGTGGGTGCGATGGTCCTAGCGGCTCTGGCGACCTTCACGGGGACCACAGAGCTACTCAGCGCTATGGTCATGTGTACGTTCGGTGGAACCGTGTTGACCCTGTATCCAACAGCAATCATGTACAGGGATAATACACGTGAGCGCCGGGATCAACAATAACAAACCCATTATACTCCCCGAGTATGATCTGATCTTCTTTGTATTTGTTTACCTTTTGGTGGTGATATGTCCACACTTCTCCCTGTTATGGAAATGACGACGCCAGCAATGCCCCGGGCGAAACCTGTGCCGTTCTTCCATTTCACACATGAAGGTGAGCAGTACACAGTCCACATGATGACTCGAAAGGATGCAAATCCTGTCGTACACATGCCCGAGGATATACATCAACCGCAACCAATCAAGAGGCACAGTATTCAACTCAGTGTCCAGAGACACGTGAAGTCCGCAAACCCTTGCGGCGAACTCATACCTTCTGGTGGCATTCATGTTCTAGTCGATGAGTTCGCGGACTACGCGTCAGCTTCGATCGAGCAAGTGCTAGCTTACGAGGACATATTCACATGGCCAGAACTGATGGTCAACCTGCCGTTCCAACCACTACTGGTATGGGTAGAACAACTGGTCCATGTGCCAACGGTACAACAGGTTGTGGTGGTGCCTAAAGACGACATAGAATACGAGTGGGACCTCTTGTAAAACGATCTATTCGCCCATGCAGGATCTCACTTGACAACATCCGTAATACCGGGTACCATTGTTCTGACTCAACTGAATGAGAGGGACCGAGAGGTCAAGTAGATTCCTTGGAAGATCAGATCCTGATGGATCAGAAGATCCAGGAATCAAAGAGGAGACGTGTATGTACCCAGCGGATTACAACCCTGACGGATACGAGTGTAGCTGTGGACAGTCGTCCCCACTATGCAGCAACTGTCGACCAAGATACGAAACGAGAGAAACCATGGCAGCAGAAGACTACTTTCCAGATGAATACTCGGCCTATGATGACTTCCAGGAAGAGGAACCGCGTGAAGGCTGGGACGCCTACTACGCTCGGCAAGATCGGGAACTGCGACTGGACCGTAGGTATCCGCAATCCGCTCGTCGAGTTCAAGTCGTTATCCCCGGGTCACTACCGCTCGAAGAGCTGGGGCCGGGTGAAACCTTTAGGTTCGCTAGTGCTGTCAACCCTGCGAATGTATACATGGTAATCGATTCGATCGACCTCGATGACCAAGACGTTCACTACGTCCTACTTCGCACAGGAAAGGTGTATTCGTCTCGACCAACCAAGCGCGTCATGCAAGTGGATGTGAGCGTTGTGGTTGACGACAAGCGTGGGCGTGGTAGGGTGTGAGCATGACACCTGTCGCAATCATTGACATCGACACTACGATCGCAAACAACGATCATCGAGCGGTTTTGCTCAAGCGTGTATGTGCAGGCTGCAAGATGCCCATGGGTGGTGAACACCGTCCTGTTTGCAAGAACTGCGGAGGCGAGAAGCATCACACACCTCAGGGAGCATGGGACCAGTTCCTACAGCCTGAGTTGATGGCTTTGGACGAACCACAGCCACATTCTCTGGATGTAATCAACGCTATGCGTGAACACGGGTTCACAATCACATACATGACTGGCCGTAACTCCAAGCATCGTCCTGTGACCGACGCCTGGCTCGTGAAGCATGGCTACAAGCAAGATGGCGACTTTCTCATCATGCGACCCATGAAGGACACTGGAAAGCCAGCTTCTCAGATGAAGGAAGAAATGTTTCTCGACTACGTTCATCACGAGGAGTTGAAGGGACCATTCTTCTTCTTCGAGGATGATCGCTATGTCCTTGGAACTTGGCAGAAGTACGGGATGGTGTTCGTCTGTCCCCAAGCTTGGGAGACGATGAATCCTTCGGTTCTCGATCGTGCAGTCGAACCAGCGTGGAATCGATGACCTGGACTTTCGAGGAGTGGAAGAAGTGCATCGTGGGTGCCTATGCATCCGCACAAACTCAGTACCGTTGGACACTGTTGCACGAGCCTAGGCGTGGGGTGAAAGAATGGCGTTGTGATTTGGCTCGTTTGGGAGGCAAGTGTGACGCTCTCGAAAGTCAGATTTACTTACTACACCTGACATTTCCTACAGCCGCCGATGCTGCAAATAGAAAGGATTGAGTATGTACCGACTGGTAGTTCTTGAGTCGCCGTACGCCGGCGACGTGGATACAAACGTTCGCTACGCACGCATGTGTATGAAGGATTGTCTCATGAGAGGTGAGGCACCGTACGCAAGCCATCTCCTGTACACACAGGATGGTGTGCTGAATGACCTCATCCCAGAAGAGCGAAACCACGGCATTCAAGCTGGTTTCGCTTGGCGTCAGGTAGCACAGGCAACGGTGGTCTACACGGACCTCGGAATCAGCAAGGGCATGCAGTACGGAATCGATGATGCCATCAAGCGTGGTGTGCCAGTCGAATATCGACAACTGGCTATCAACGGACATGGCCTCGATTCCCAACTACTCCGTGACGAGGACTGGAAGCTGTGATTGTAGTCAAGGTTGAACTCGTCAGTGCTGTCCACCCGTCTCGATCTCGGGAGCTGGGACGTATGTACATCGCAAACGACGACACCACTAATGGTGATCCTGATCGTGGAGACTACACTGTCGGCGTCTGTCGTAAGGGTGAGACACGTGCTCCGTGGGATGGTGGCAAGATGACTCGGACAGGTGAAGTCAAGGACTACCCACGCTTGTCCTACAACATGTGGCGTCTCATCATCCGTGCACTAAAGTCTGCATTCCCGGAGGAAGCATGAAGATTTACCTGGCTGGTGGATTCAGAGGTACTGTGGACGGAATGCCGTGGCAACACTTTGTGCAACACCGTGCCAGCAAGCCGCACATCTACTTGGATCCTTCGACTCACCCTGAAATGAAGGCCGTTGATCAGTACACATTGTGGGACTTGGCTGCTGTCAGGTCGTGTGATGTGGTCCTGGCATACATGGATGTGGACAATCCAGCAGGGTGGGCATTAGCCTTGGAGATTGGCTATGCTTATGGACTTAGGAAGCCTGTACTGTTGGTAGACAAGAAGTCCGAAGTGGACGAGAGGTTCTCTCGCTATTTCGCAATGGTTCGTGAGGTATGTGTCGAGTTTTCTAGTTTGGAAGCTGCCATTGCATACATCGACAAGTTTCCATCATGAAACGCACAGAACCATATGTTGGCATGCGAGTGTGTTTGCTAACTGCCGATGATGTGTTTGGCAGCTCGGGTAAGATCGTTGAACGCCATCGCTATGACTCCGAAAAGGGACCGAAGCGCTTTGACCGTGTTCTTGTCAAGTGGAATGACGGTAGGAAGGAATGGCTCGATCCTGCCGTCTTGAAGAAGGATTACTGATATGGGTACTCCGCTAGAGATAGAGTGTAAGGGTGAGGACGACGACCTGTTCATACGCTTTCACTTCAAGCAAGCAGGTATGCCGGGGATGCGACTTCCTGGATGCTGGCTTCGGGAGTTTGTTGAGTGTCTCGCAATCACACCTGATTCCAGTAAGATATGCATCTACCAGGATTACCATGTAGTAAACACGCCGCGTGGTTCTACGCTTCACAAATCGTCAATCGAGACACCTTTGTTGTCGATCGACAAAGAGCAGCGTGCTAAGCTGATCGTTCACCTCAAATCGACGTATGCGGCGTTGTGTTGAAGAAACAGGTATGAGTAATGAGTGCTGCTGATTCCATTCGATCTTTCAAGCTTTCCGATTCTTTCCTTGACGAGTACCGAGACAAACAACCAGCCTGGGGCTACAACGGCCTCGGCTATGTTGTCTACAAGCGTACGTATGCTCGCACGAAGCCAGATGAGTCTCTGGAAGAGTTCTGGGAGACGTGCAAGCGCGTAGTTGAAGGTACCTACGACGTGCAGAAGCGTCACTGCAAGAACTTGCGTCTTCCGTGGGATGACCGCAAGGCGCAGCGTTCTGCTCAGGAAATGTTCCGACGTATGTGGGCCTTCAAGTGGCTTCCACCTGGTCGTGGTCTGTGGATGATGGGTTCGCCTGCTATCGACCGTCTTGGTGGTGCAGCACTCAACAACTGCGGATTCGTTTCGACGAAGGGTATTGCTGTTGACTTTGCAGATCCATTCTGCTGGTTGATGGACATGTTGATGCTCGGCGTGGGTGTTGGCTTCGATACCAAGGGTGTCGGTCTCGTCAAGATCCAGAAGCCTGCCTCAATCAACGGTACTTTCGTTGTAGAGGACACTAGAGAGGGTTGGGTGTCTCTGCTTCGTGTTTATCTCGATGCACATGTCGGCAGAGGCTCGATCCCGGAAACAATCGATTACTCTAGAGTACGACCAGCCGGAGCACCAATCCGAGGGTTCGGTGGAGTGGCCAGCGGTCCTGCGCCGCTGGAAGAGCTAGTTCACTCTATCTCAACCATCTTTGAGCCATTGTACGGTCAAACTATTGATTCCACAGCGATTGTGGACATCTGTAACCTGATCGGACGCTGTGTCGTAGCCGGTAACGTACGTCGTTCCGCTGAGATTGCCTTTGGTGATCCTCAAGACGAAGAGTTCTTGCTGCTCAAGAATCCAGACATGAACAAGGATGCGTTGATGCATCACCGCTGGGCATCGAACAACTCTGTGTTTGCAGAGGTTGGTATGCCCTACGGTATCGTAGCTGGTATGACCGCCAAGAACGGTGAGCCTGGATACCAGTGGTTGGACAACGCACGTAAGTTCGGACGCATGGGACGAGAGCCTGATTTCTCCGACATGCGTGTCATGGGTGCAAATCCATGTGTAGAACAGTCCTTGGAAGACCGAGAGCTGTGCTGCTTGGTTGAAACATTCCCTGGCTTGCATGAGAACTTCGAAGACTACAAGAAGACGTTGAAGTATGCGTACTTGTATGCGAAGACGGTCACCCTGATGCCAACGCACGATGACCGTACGAACACGGTCATGATGCGCAATCGACGTATTGGTTGCTCTATGAGCGGTATTGTCCAGGCAATGCAGAAGTTCGGACGTCGTGAGTTCCTCAGCACGTTCTGTGATAAGGGTTACGAATACCTCCGTGACCTCGATCGCGTGTACGCTGACTGGCTCTGTGTCCGTACATCCATCAAGGTGACGAGCGTAAAGCCTTCCGGGACGGTTAGCCTGCTTCCCGGAGTCACGCCAGGCATTCACTTCCCTCACGCACGTTACTACATCCGTCGTGTGCGTTTGCAGGATACTTCTCCGCTAGTCGAGAAGCTGCGTACAGCCGGCTACCCAATCGAGAAGGATAAGTACAGTCCGAACACGGTGGTGGCATCGTTCCCGGTTGAAGAACGAAACTACGATCGAAGCAAGGATGATGTGACGATGTGGGAACAGCTTGAACTTGCAGCGCAGATGCAGCAGTTCTGGGCTGATAACCAAGTGTCGGTCACGGTTACGTTCGACAGTGAAGAAGCGTTGGACATCAAGTACGCCTTGGAGCTGTACGAGACCCGACTCAAGGGTGTGTCGTTCTTGCCTCTAGAAGACCATGGCTACGAACAAGCACCGTACGAAACAATCTCGCAGTCCGAATACGAGTCGATCAAGAGCGGTATTACGCCGCTTGATACTACAGACGCGAAGCATGAACTCACATCCCGTTTTTGTGACGGCGATATGTGTGTAATCGGATGATACGATTGACCTCGGTAGTTAGGTAAGCTAGAATACTTGTCTGGCTATGCCATACTGAGGTGTCACGATGTTGTTCAGAAACTTTTTCCCTCTTCCGCCACTAGTCGATGACCAGGTTCCTGGCAATCGTACGCCACAGCGTTTGGCGGGCACAGGTACTGCTGAGACGCAGACGCATAGATCCTTGAGCGAGGGCAAGATTCACTTGCTTCTTGTTGGTGCCGGAGGCGTACGTGTACGCTTCTCTGGTAACAAGGCGCTAGGTGCGGGTGCTGTGGACCCAACTCGTGACGTTGTGTATGGTCCATGGTCTCAGATTCCGTTTGTTCCAGAATCAGACGATGCCAACTCTAGGGGGAGTACGTACGTCTACGCTGAGGCCGCTGATGGTACGTCGGCCTATGAAGCTTTCGTAGTTCAATACCAGTCCTGAGGAGTTCCCTATGGGCATGGCTGAGATCATCGCAATCATTTCGCTTGTAGTCACGTCGCTGGCAATCCCGGCACTACTCGCGATTCACAAGACCCGAACCCAATCTGTGATCCAGGAAGAGAAGCCTGGCATCATTGACGCTGCTCACAAGGCGATGGTGGCACACGTCAAGCAAGAGTTGGAAGAGGAACGTTCACGCGCGAAGGAACTTTTTGCTGCCAAGCACGAAATGTCCGAAATGCGTGGTCTAGTGAATCAACTTGTGCAGAATACTAGTAAGCTAGATGAAAAGCTTGACCGTATGCACGAACTTCTCTTGCAGTTGGCAAAGACTCGCTGATGGATCTCGATGCACTCCAAAGGAAGATCAAGGACTTGGAAATCGAGTTTAACAAGCTTCGATTTCGTCTTGGTCGTCTTGAGGAACATGTCGAGTACAACATGGAGCCTAAGCCTGTAAAGATTGAAGTTGTGCCACCTTCTGTCGTGGCAGTAGCTGCTGAAATGGGAGCTACTCTTGCAGAAGCTAAGACGATTACAAGGTCGTCGAAAGAAAGTGCACGAGACTTGCGCCGAGTTGTGGCACCGCAGGATGACACAGGTAAACACAAGACCTCGGATTCATTCACCAAGCCTGGTAAGTGAGCAGTTCCTGATCGACCTTGACACACTCCGGCGCATGACTCATACTCACACACGGAGGAACGATGAACGGACCAGAAGGTGACTTCGCCAGGATCTGTGTGGTGTGTCAAACACCTTATGCAGCCACTGGCAAGCGTGTTACGTGTTCACAACGCTGTGCAGGCTTCTTGAGCCGACAGAACGCTGCTAAGACATTCAATGTGTTGACGAGAACGGGACGTTTGAGTTCTGCGCACCCGAACATCGCCAACACGCCAAAGGCTGACACGCGGTCAGAACTGCCTCCCGTAGAGACGCTCCCAGCGGCATACGTCAAGCGTGTGCATGATCTGTGGGTTTCTCTGACCGAGAACTCGCCTATGAGGATTGCATGACAACAAAGAAAAAGAAGCTAAGTGCTGTAACAAACCAGTCAGAACTCGTCGCCATTGTGAGCGACATTCACTTCGATTTGCATGACCCCGCAACATGGAATGCATTCAAGAAGTGGTATGCAGACGTCAAGCCTGATAAGGTCGTAGTCCTTGGAGACTTCATCGACCTCGGAATGATGAGCAGATACACACAGGGCCCCGGTGCGCCTGTGAACGCCATCCCTCAGATCAAGATGTTTGTGAAGGAAATGAACGAGTTGCGTGACATCCATCCGGGTGTGCAGCTAATCATCTGTGAAGGCAATCACGATGAACGCTGGCAGAAGTTCTTGCACATGCATGCTGCCCACGCGTTGAAGGACGCCCTCGGTCTCACCCTTGAAGATCAGTGCTATTTGCAGGGTCTTCGCAAGGGAATCACGTGGACTCGTGAGGATACGGTCAACAAGGGCCTACAGTGTGGTCCCTTCGTGCTTCGTCACGGCCACAACCAATCTGGTAAGTACGGTGGAGGCAAGCACCTAGCTGCCAACCGTCTCACCAAGACCATGGGCACCTCGGAGGTGTTCGGGCACTTCCACCGCGCACAGATGATGTGCCAGACCTCTCGCGGCCGTACAGCGGTCGCAATCGCCAATCCCTGCATGACGGGTGACCACGAGTATGCCAACGACCCTGATTGGCAGCGCGGGTTCACCATTCTGGAACTCTACGGACCAGATAACAAGTATTGCAGCCCATTTGTGGTTGTGATGAACGATGGTCACTTCGCATGGAATGGAAAGGTATACGACGGCAACGCCTGAGGTGAGCCATGAAACTACGAATCCGCCAGACCAAAGACGTGAACGCTGTACATGCACTTGATGCAACTGTGTTCAACTACAAGGAACATCATCCAGTCAACACTGACGAGGGTGTGTGGTGGATCGTATACGATGGAAAGACGCCAGTTGCGTACGCAGGTGCGGTTTTCCTCAAGGAAAAGAGCCGTGTATATCTGTGCCGCGCTGGTGTTCTTCCAGAATATCGTGGACTTGGATTGCAGAAAGCATTGATTCGCAAGCGCTTGCTCTGGGCAAAAAGCTGTGGCGTATCAACGGTGATCACGTATACTGACCTAGATAACGTCTTCTCAAGCAACAATCTGATTGCAAGTGGATTCAAGCTCTACAAGCCTGATTTGCCTTGGGGAAACTCTGATGACGCTCTGTACTGGACAAGGAAGGTTTGAAATGGAAGAAAAGCAGAAGAAGGAAGCCAAGACGCGCACGTCTATCACGATCGATCCTGCGGTGCTCGACGCACTGAGGAAGCACTGTGAAGCAGCAAACATCAGCGCTTCATCGTTCATTGAGACCTCTGTGATGGTTTCATTGGGCATGACCGCTAAGGAAGCACTTCCTGATGTGGAGCCTGTGACGCCATGAACTTCGAGGAAGCAGCCAAGCAGATTGAGGAGGAACGCGACCCAGCCGATGAAGCCCGTGAAAAGGCTTTGGACGCAATCGCCTTTGTTGAGTCACTTCACCAGATGTTCAAGGACAATGGGATGACTACGAAGGAAGAAGCAGACGTCGATGAGTTGGAAAACTTGATTGACGCTCTGCATGGTGAGCTAGGTGCTGCTGTGCTCTTCCTCTGTGAGCCGGTCTTTGCTCGTGTACCAGACATGATGCGTGTCGTGTCGAAGCGTATGGAGAAGGAATCGGATGTGCCTGTGGTCATTGCCAAGGGTTTCGATCGTGTGGCGAAGAGGATCGAGAACACACGCGTGAAGATGCAGCAAGTGGTCCCTCTGACCTCCGATCTCACTTGACAGCCCGCTCGGAAGTGATAGGATGTGCGCTGTGATGCTCATACCGGGTGCTAGTAGCCGCAAAACTGCTAGCACCTTCACTTTCCGGTTGACATCGTTCGAAGCCCTGCTAGGATAAAGAGATGCTCACTCTAGTTAATCGCATTCACCCGAAGTTCGACTATGCCCAGATTTGGGTAGGTGCCGACGTGTAATCGATAACTAGACGCATTCTCTATCGATTCACAAGGGCACCAAGGAAACTTCGGTGCCCTTAATCGTTCGAGAGACCCAACGCAGAAAGTGACTTGACAACAGACAGAACGCGCAGCACGATAGAGACTCAACGGAAGCGAAGCTAACCGGCCAGGCACTCGGCTCTTAACCGAAACATAGATGGGTTCGACTCCCTCCGCTTCCATAAAAGTGTCGCGATTCTCACGACAACGCTAAACAATGAGATACCAATGTGAATGCTCGTGGGGAGTACATCTGGTTTAGATACGCGGGCCGCAAGCCCGCACTACCTCTCTACATTTTTCGTCACATACATTCCGATTTCGTCTAAAGGCAGGACAGCGGTCTCTGAAACCGTTAATCGAGGTTCGATTCCTTGCGTCGGAGTAGGTCGAAAGACCATTTGAAAACTGAATAGGGTCATTGATTTCGGTACG
>Ga0207693_10001900_pt1 | contig 18277 bp, 18 predicted proteins | sample LARL81metaG_FD_184347 | JGI IMG/M metagenome (GOLD analysis project Ga0207693, IMG submission 184347) | Corn, switchgrass and miscanthus rhizosphere microbial communities from Kellogg Biological Station, Michigan, USA - LAR L8-1 metaG... | ecosystem: Host-associated > Plants > Roots >...
GTCGAAGCTGAACCCGAAAAGCGCGCCACACGCCGGTTTGCGCTACGGCTGCCCGTTGCCGTCACCTATTCAGATAACGGAACCCAGGAAAAGAGCGCCCAGACGCGTGATGTAAGCGCGCGCGGCATTTGTTTTTATGTGGACTCGGCGATCGCTCCCGGCTCAATGATCGAATTTACCCTGACCCTTCCCCCCGAAATCACCCTCACGGAAAGCATCCGTGTGCGCTGTAAAGGCAAGGTAGTTCGTGTCGACGACGGCGAAGGCAAAGTGGCAGTAGCTGCGGTGATCGACGAATACGAATTCCTCGCCGAGCCTTAACAAGTTTGTCCAGGTTACAATCGTCCGCCGTATGACCCAGGGTCGGGAAGTCGTCCGAATGGCACTCGGCCAGCTCGACCCTCTAGACCTGGCCCGCCCAATCAGGACCCGCTACAGCCCACAGGCCTGGGGCACCGAATCGTTCCGGCCCAGATCGACTGGCCGAGTCGTCATGAGACAGGGCCTAGGGCAGGCGCTCCCTCTCGACCCGCACCCAGACCACTCGCCCCGAACAGCACCCTAGCAAACCGCGGATCATTGACCGCTTAACGTCGGGGCGGAAGAGAAGTCACGTTTCTAGTCAGCAACAGAAATCGACAGCTAGATGCTTTTGGTACATGTCCCGATTTCCGCGTGGAGTAGCCTATCCGAGCGCGGTTTTCTGCGCCATTCCTGTGAAAATACCTACATGAGATTTCCCTGGAAGGACTTGCCTGCAGTCCTGGTTTTATTGGCTTTGGCGATCTCATGTACGAATTGCGGTGGGGCTACCGGCGGTTCAACCTTCTCGTCCGGGGGAACAGGATCCGGCAACGCTGGCGGTAGTGGTTCAGGCAATGGCAGCGGATCAGGTAGTGGAAGCGGATCGGGCGGTAACACACAAAGTGCTTGCAGCTCTATGAGCGCCGGTCAGGGCGCGAGCCTGAATGGGTTCCGTCCATTTGCCAGCGACAATCCTTGGAACAAAGATATTTCTGCTTCTCCAGTGGATTCAAACTCCAGTGCCATTATCAGTTTTATCGGGCCGACGATTGGATTGCATCCCGATTTTGGGTCAGGGCAATACCAAGGCTCAAATATCGGGATACCGTACGTGGTAGTGGGTGGAACGCAAACTCAGGTGGGCGTCAACTTCACCGCCTACGGCGACGAAAGCGACCCGGGCCCGATGCCTGTGCCGGGCAATGCTCCCATTGAAGGCTATCCCAATCCAGCCGGCGATCGCCACGTGCTGGTGCTGGATAACAGCAACTGCTTCCTGTATGAATTCTTCAACTCCGTTCCGAACAGCAACGGGAGTTGGAATGCAGACTCTGCCGCGGTGTGGGATCTGTTAGCTGACGAACAGCGTCCATGGGGCTGGACTTCGGCTGATGCCGCAGGTTTGCCGATCTTTCCCGGCTTGGTTCGTTATGACGAAGTAGCTGCAGGTCAAATCCAACATGCTATCCGTGTCACTTTGCCACAGAGCCGAGCGGCAATGATTCCGCCGGCCTCGCATTGGGCGGCAAACTCTACGAGTCCGAATGCGCCGCCGATGGGAATGCGTTTGCGGCTCAAGTCGAGCTATGACATCTCCGGATTCTCCGCCAATGTTCAGGTGATTCTGACTGCAATGAAAAAGTTTGGTTTGATCATGGCTGACAATGGCAGCGCCATGTATATCAGCGGAGCACCTGACAGCCGCTGGGACAACGACGATCTTCACAATCTGTCACAGGTGCCGGCTTCAGCGTTTGAAGTAGTCCAGGTGACCCCCGTGTACACAGCTTCCAACGTGCCGCAGGGAGCGGCACCCAGTATAACCAGCTTTACGGCTACGTCATCAACCGGTGCGGGAAGCGTAACTCTGTCGTGGAGCGTCAGCAACGCGTCTTATCTCATCGTCTCTCCGCAAGCCGGCGCCGTGCGCGGCGCAAGTGTGACGGTCAGGCCGGCTCAAACTACTACCTACACGCTCTACGCGACCAATCAATACGGACGCAGTCAGGCGACAGTCACCGTTAATGTTCCTTAGGAATGTGGGCGGTGTCACCTGTCGCGATATTGATTTGCCGTAAGGCATTCCGGCATCAATCCAAAAATCGACTTCAAAAGGGGGATCACAGCAAGGCCTGCCCTACCATTGTGCCTTATACTTCCGCGTTGGCATGACCACGGCTCCACAGTCTCGCCTCGCTTACATTGATTGGATGCGAGGTCTGGCGTGTGTCCTGATGTTTCAGACCCACTGTTATGACGCCTGGCTCAATCCTGAAGCTCGGAAGACTACGTTCTTCATGTGGTCACAACTCGGCGGGACCTTGCCGGCGCCGTTGTTTCTTTTTCTGGCGGGAGTTTCTTTCGCCCTTGTGATCGACAAGCTCTCGAAGAAGGGCTGTTCCTCCAATCAAATCGCACGCACAACTATTCGCCGCGGGGCTGAAATCCTGGCGCTTGGTTTTCTTTTTCGCTTGCAGGAATACCTAATCGCGTGGGGATGGTCTCCGTGGACTGACCTTCTGCGCGTGGATATTCTGAACACAATCGGGCTTTCCATGATGTTTATGGGATTAATGTGCTGGGTCGTGCTTAGGGTGAACCACGGACGTGGCGTCCGACTGGTGGTGGGAACAAGCGCTGCCAGTGTAGCTCTGTTGATCTCTTTACTGACTCCCTTCATGTGGACCGTATGGCGCCCGGTATGGCTGCCCTGGCCCATCGAATCTTATATAGACGGCGTGCACAATCTCGGGGAACCGCAATCGTGGCTCTTTCCCATCTTTCCCTGGATAGCCTTCGCCTTTACAGGCCTGGCAGTGGGAATTTTCCTTTTGAGCGACTGGGCGCGGAATCGCAGCGCTACTGGTTTCGTGATGGCTGGAGGCGGCGGCGTAGGGTTGATCTATCTTGGCCGGTGGCTGGATCGGCAGCCTTGGCAAATTTATTCGGGATATGATTTCTGGCATACCAGTCCCGCTTTCTTTCTCCTTCGAGTTGGCATACTGCTGATCATAATGACGGGTGCGTACGTCTGGTGCCGGTGGGGCGCGGGCCAACGGTTGTTCAGCCCGTTGGTACAACTTGGGCAAACTTCCTTATTGGTGTATTGGGTCCATATTGAATTTGTGTACGGGCGGCTGTCCATCTTGCCAAAAAAACTAATGGACATTCGCACGGCATCATTAGGACTGCTGGTTATTTTTTTGGCGATGGTTTTGTTGTCCATGTGGAGGACGCGCCGGAGAGGGCAGGGCTCAAATCTGCTGATGTGGGTACGAAGGCCGATGTCGGCCCACTAAGCCAAGCGGGGACAATACCCAGCGCGACCCCCATCAATTGTTGTTCTCGATTCTTTTCGCCCTTTTGCACCCTGCAGTCAAGGATTTTGATTCATTCCAGCAGAAACTTGCCGGAACGCATTCTCCACCAACTTCAGGGCAATGCCCCACCTCTGACGTGCCTGGGCTTGGTCGGCACCGTAGCCGAAAAGATAGAAGGTGATATAGAAGCCGTCACCCGCGCCTTCCGCGACACCATAGAAACAGCGACGGATAATCAATTCCATCGCCACGGGAATGTCGGGGGCTTTCTTTAATAACTTCGTCACCCTTCCCGCCAGTTGTTCTTGTAGTAGAAAAGAAAAGCGGGACTCTTTCTGCGAGAACAACAAGTCGACATAACTGCCAAACTTGCACGCCGCCCCAAAAATCTCTTCTTCGGGATTGATTTCGTCGCTCGCCCAAATATCGCACTTGGCGGATTCAACAATACTGGCGGGAGAGTTGACCACTGCCAGAAATTCCGCCAGTTCCGGCACCTCCCTGGCTTCCTGGATTTCGGGCAGCAGTCCAGGTTGTCGCTTCAGATCGTAATAACGCAAGCCGCTCTCCTCGGCGGCCCAGGGAAATTGCAGAGTATCGTCGTCAGCTCCGAGTTCAACCGCAAAATTCGCTTCCACTCTAGCGTGCTGGTTGAGGCTGAGTTTGCGGCGCTGTCTGCGGGGTAGCCGCAGGCGGTGTGAAATTTACCGTTGGGACCTGGCGTGCTCCCTCGGAAGCAGCAAAGTACGCTTCGTTGGGTTTGTATCCTGCCCATCCCGCGTAAATGTTGTTAGGAAATTTTTGAATGTATGTGTTGTAGTCCTGCAATGTATCGTTGTAGCGCTTGCGCTCGACAGCGATGCGATTTTCGGTGCCTGCTAATTCATCCTGCAGTCGCAGGAAATTTTCGTTCGACTTCAATTGAGGATAGTTCTCGACAATCGCGAGCAGGCGACCGAGAGCACCATCAAGTTGTCCATTGGCCGCGATCTTGTCCGCAGGAGTTCCGGCAGAGAGCAACGCCGATCGCGCCTTTGCGATATCGCCAAAGACGGTTTGCTCCTGTTGCGCATAGCCCTTCACGGTTGCCACCAGGTTAGGAATCAAATCGGCGCGGCGCTGTAATACGATGTCCACCTGTGACCACGCAGCCTTCACTGCCTCATTCTTGGTGACCAGAGTATTGCGAACGCCCACGTACTGTCCGAAGGCGACGAATGCAATCAGCGCCAAAATGACGATCACGATTATCGCTTTGCCCATGTTTTCCTCCTGATACAAACATCGCCAATTAAATCGCGCAGACTATTTCTGAGCCTGTCCCGGGGTATCCAGCATTGTATCTACTGTCGCTGTTACCTGCTGCACGGCAATCAGGTAGCGGGCAAAAACATCTCTCACGTCGAGTTCTTTGCGATCTACCTTTCGTTCTCTTACGTCGAGCAACTGAAGCAAAGGTGAGGCATCAAACTGCACTCGCTCGGATAAGGTCTGAATGGCTTCGCGCTTCGACCGTGATCCATCGTCTCCCAACGCTATCAGGGCATGCCGAAACAGAGTGGCAAACGCCGAGAACGATCCCAGCAGAAGATTCCACAGGTCCTGATCGTTGGTTGCGTGTTGCAGGAAGCGCTGCCTCAACAGGATGATCTTTTCCCTCAGTTCGTATTCCACCTGCGCGCGGTGCAAATTCATCGGGATTCTTAGTCCCGACATTGCGTCATCGCCAAAAAGCACCCGATGATGTCGCTGCATATCAAGCAGTTCGATGGAAAAGACGTCGGTAGACCGCTGTAACTCTTCGCCGGTCATCACCAGGGGTGCGGGATGTTTGTGGCGGTGCCACCATTCTACCGTCGGCGCCACGGATAATAGTTTGGCGTATGAGGTTTCGTGCAGAAGACACAGCAAATTCAGATTGGAAAATTCCGGATTGAAGTCGCCGACCGCGGCCGAACCATAAAGAATCACGGATTGCAGGTTCTCTCCCGCTCCCTGCCTAATCCGGCTGACAAATTCGTCGAGTTGTTTTTCTGCGACCATCTTGTCAATCCTCCCACGGCTAAATGCCGCCGACGGCTGCGCTGCAAACGCCATCCGCCACTACCACCCGCCGCTGGCGCCTCCACCACCTGAACTGCCGCCGCCGAAGCCACCGAACCCACCGCCTCCGCCGCCGAACCCGCCCCCGCCGCTGTAGCCTCCGCCGCGATACCCGCCGCCTCCGCCGCCGCTACTGAATAGAAGCAGCCAAAAAAGCATACGGCGCAGCGCAGGAACAAACATCACAATCAGAAAAATGATGACCAGAACAAGGATTCCGCCCGGCGACAGTCCCCTTCTTGTTTCTTGCTGCGGCTGCTCTTGGACTTCAGGAAGAGTCCCCGTCAGCGTGATGCCAGCATCCTGCCCTATGACATCGGCGACCCTCGACGTCATCAGAACCACGGCACCCTTGTAATTGTTTTGCCGGAGGAGAGGAACCGCCTCTCGGCCGAAGCCACCGACTTTGCCGTCAGGCAGGATCGGCTCCAGCCCATAGCCAACCTCGATCCGGTACCTGTGGTCCTGCACCGCCAGAAGTATCAGGACCCCATGATCGGTTTTTTTGCTGCCAATCCCCCACTGTTTGAACAGATCGACGGCATAGCTGTCGATGTTCCCACCATCGAGAGAATTAATGGTCACAACCGCAATCTGCGCTTGCGCCTTCTGGTCGATCTGGCGACAGATGTCATCAAGCTGGGTAATCGTGGCCTGATCGAGGACATGGGCGAAGTCGTTTACATAATCTGTGGGACGCAGTTGTGCTATGGGCTCAGCATGAAGGTGTAACGGCAGCGCCAGCAAAAATACAAAGGCGCGAAGGGATTTCAGCAACAACTGCATTCGCGCTGATTGTATAGGAAAGACAAGTCAATCTAGCTTGAATGGACTGGCTCAGATTGCCCCCTCTATTGAAATTGCCGAACAAATTCGACCATCTGAATCTCTGCCCAATGACCATCATTGCCGTTAGGGTCGGATAAATAAGAGCAGTGGCCACCGTCTTCGGTTTCAAGAAATGTGATGTTGGGGTTGCCGAGAAGCTTCTGACGAGTCGAGGGCAATATGCGGATGAACGGGTCATTCGCAGCGTTTAGGATGAACGCAGGTCGGGCGATGCGGTCGACCACATGCGCTGCCGCCGCACGATCATAGTAATCGTTGGCTCCGACAAAGCCGCAATAGTAGGCCGTAATCTTGTCGTCAAAATCGCGCAGACTTCGAATGCCGTGCAGACGTGAAATATCGAACGCTTTGGGAAACAGCCGAGCTTTGGTGCGTAAACGTCCTCTAAGCTTCCATAGAAAATATTCCTCGTACAGCCGGTTGCTGCGGAGATGCAGCGCGTCCGCGGAGGCAGCCAGATCCACCGCTGGGCAAACTGCTCCGACTGCACGAAACTGCACCGGACCAGTGGTTCCCCATTCGCCCGCCAGCTTCAGTACCAGATTTCCGCCCATCGAAAACCCCACTAGCGCAAGTTTGGAAACCTGGTCCAGATCGATGAGATTTTGGGCTAGGGCGGCCACGTCCGCAGATCGTCCGGAATGGTAGAGAGTAGGCGCCAGGGCTTCTGTGCCCCCACAGTTCCGTTGGTTCATGCGGATGACGTTCATTCCCAAGGCCAAGCCTTTCGATGCAATGCCAAGCATGTACTGAGATTCGCTCGAGCCCTCAAGGCCGTGCACCAGAAGAATGGTTAATGCGTTCTTACGATCGGCCTGCCAGTGGCAATGTGCCAGTATCCTCACTCCGGGCTCGACTTCAATCAGGCGCGCCTCGGCGGGGGGAAGGGCAATTCGCCGGACGAGGAAAAAACTCGCTAAAGTTTGGCGATGACCTCCACGCAATCCTCTTCTCGGCAAAAAAATCGGCGTTTTTGTTTGCGTGGTCTCCACTATTTGATTTTAAATGGTTATCAGCGCGCCAAAGCCGCCCGCCAGGAGTCGCCATGCCGATCTTCGAGTATGTTTGTAAGGAGTGTGAACACCAGTTTGAAGCCCTGGTGTACGGAAACGAGAAAGCAGAATGTCCCAAGTGCCACGGAAGCAAGCTGCTGCCGCAGCTTTCGGTTTTCGCGGTCAGTGCGAAGGGTAGTTCAGCGACGCCATCGTTCGGCGGGGCGTGCGGCTCTTGTGGCGACCCCCGTGGCCCTGGCTCGTGCTCTCGCCCGGACATGAATTGAGCTTTTTGTTTTCGATCAAATGTGCTCTTTCCTCCTCTTGCATCTAACTCTATGTGATACAACCAATTAGCTACATGACCTGAGGCACCCGAAAGGTGTGACCCCGGTAAGTTTTCTTCTGTATGCGATCGCCATACCATCCTCGGAGTACGAAGGAGCACGGAATGGATCGTCGTCGCAGTCCTCGGGTTGGAGCGCATTTGCCGGTACGAGTTTGGGGCGTGGACGCCCACGACTTGCCCTTTATGCAACTAGCCAGTGTCAAAAACCTCAGCGGCACAGGGGCCGTGATTCATGGCATGCACCGCCAGGTGCGTCCTGGAGAAATACTCGAAGTGCAGATGGACCGCGAAAAAGCTCAGTTTCGGGTGGTGTGGACCGGGATGCCAGGCACGCTCGCATCCGGAGAAATTGGCCTTCAAAGACTTGCGTCCGAACCTTGTCTTTGGACGGTGGCTTTAGGCTGCTACAGCGAAGCTGTCGCCCAAGGCTGACTTTCAGTCGCTCCGTTGTGTCGGCGGGTCATCAGTTTCGCTGCAAGCCAAAATCGAGTATTTGGCAGACGGAGGTTAGCGTTGAGCGCCGCTTTGTTTCTTAAGTCGAACCATACTTTACGGTTTCATAGACTTGAGGATTGCATGCGCCTTCGGCGATTTCTCACGCCACTAGAATTACTTAATATCTTTCATCGGCAGCATTGACCCATAATCACGTCCCGACGGTTCCACGGCGCGGACAACGATCCCCGCAAACGCAGCGCGATATTCGGGATACTTCGCCACCAACGCTTTCATTACCGCAGCGTTCTCCTGGAAAGCTCGTCCGCTGTCCGAAACATCCGCCGATTGGTACTTCACGACCAAATCAAAATCCTGACCTACAGGGATCGGAAAAAGATCGGTGAGCTTATAGGTCTTTGCGCCCACGATGAGTTCCGTCGGAGGCAGATCAGCCGGTTTGATGGTCTGCATTTCGTCATACACCTTGTCGGTGGTAGCAGTGGCCATGAACGGAACCGGAACCATCAGTTCGCGTGCTTCTCCGTAATAAAGCCACGCGTTGTGGTTTTGCCCTTTGGTCCTGAATTCGCGGGCGCGTTCGGCGAACCAGGCTCCGTCATGTCCGCCTACCTGGGTCTGCCTGACATAAAAACCGCCCAGCTTCCAGCTTCCGCCCTGCTGCTGCAATACGAATGACGCAGTGTATGCGCCCTTCGCAGACACTGCATCGAGAGTTGTGATTCCATAATTACCCGGAGGAAGATTGGGGATGATAAAAACTGCGCTGTCGCGCGTTTGCCCCTGCGATCCAAAAACCCCGCACAAAAACTCGGCTCGTGCCAGGGGCTGGTTGCTCTCCGCCTTAAGCAAGAACGGAGGACGGGGCGCGGGTTGAGCCGAAGTCAAGTTCGCTTCATTCTCTTTTACCGCTCCTTCAATACCAGAAAAGTCCGCCGCCAGGCTGGCGATTGCATTCTGCCGCAACGACGCCGCATCTCCACGGGCGGCCAGATCGTAGAAGTGACGGCCGGCAGCCAGCAACGCCGCGCGCGTGGCCTCATCCATGTCACTGGCGGACAGGCAAGTTTGAGCGGGAACAATAATCGCCGACAACCCAATTACCAGTGCGGGCAACCATCTCGCGATAGCTCGTAGGTAGCGGATATTTCACCTCGCGATAATCTTAAACCGTCCACGCCGTAGCTCGATACTCCCCAGTTATTCCCGTCTTCCCAACCCAGGCTTGACGGATTGCGCCCCCCTTGCCAGTGTGCTACCGTCGCCCAAGTTAACATTCCACTCGAGGGGGACGGTATGGCTTTCGTCTTTCTAGGCATTTTAGTCGTCATCGTTGTGCTGTTGATTGGGATGTATAACAGCCTGGTCCAGTTGCGTGTCCGCTGCGATAACGCCTGGTCCGATATCGACGTCCAACTCAAACGCCGGCATGACCTGATCCCCAATCTGGTCGAGACGGTGAAAGGCTACGCCACGCACGAAAAAGGCACGTTCGAAAACATCGCCAAACTGAGATCACAGGCGATGCAAGCCACCACACCGGGCGAAAAAGCCGAAGCAGAAAATCAGCTGACGGGGGCAATGAAGAGCTTGTTTGCCGTAGCCGAGAACTACCCTGAACTGAAGGCTTCCGAAGAATTCACCCAGTTGCAGGGTTCGCTCAATCAAACCGAGGACACGATCCAGAACGCGCGCCGCTACTACAACGCGGTCGTGCGCGATCTGAATACAAAGATTCAGTCTTTCCCGACCAATATTCTTGCGGGTATGTTTGGCTTCCAGCAACGGCAGTTCTTCGAAGTGGCGGCAACCGACCGTGAACCAGTAGCGGTAAAGTTTTGATTTTGGAAATCGAGTTCTTCGAAGTGGAAAGCTCGGGGGGTGAAACGGCGAGTAGGATTTTAGCGCCATATAAGCACAAGCCCGGTGCATGGCGGTTTCCATCGGTGATGGTACCTCGAATATCCGCGTTAGATACTCAATGACTCCAGCGGCTGAACAGACTGATGAAAATATCGAAGCAGGCACCTCAGTGGCCGAATCCTCGACTCATTTGAACACCGGCATTGCAAGGCGAAGGCACGGCACTCAAAATCGGAGTTGTTCTTTGACCATCGCCCTGCTAAAACACTGCACCGCTCGAGCGCTTATTCTGGTGACCTGCGCGCTGTACGCAAGTGTCCCGATGTTTGCCCAAAGCTGGCGCATCGCGGATTTTCAGGACGATATCTATATTGAGCCTAACGGTTCAGCGATGGTGAAGGAGCACATCAACCTCGTCTTCATCGGTCAGTGGCACGGGATTCATCGCACGATTCCGGTCGAATACCCCGGCCTACGAGGGACAAACTACACTTTGTTTCTGAACATCAGTGCCGTTACCGACGGCGCAGGCAGCAAGCTGAAATACGAATCCAAGATTTCCAGCGGTTATCGCGATCTGAAAATTTACATCCCGAACGCCGTGGATACTACGCGCACAGTGGAGATCGACTATCTCGTCCGCAATGGTATTCGCTATTTCGAGGATCACGACGAATTTTACTGGAACGTGACCGGCAACGACTGGCCGGTGCCCATCGACCACGCCCAGGCGCACGTTTATTTACCAGAAAACGCAGCCGGCAAGCTGAGGGCGCAGGCTTTTACCGGGGCATACGGATCGGCGCAACGCGACGCGACTTCTGAAATCGGTGGAGCGAACGCCGTTTTCGAAACTAAAAATCCTTTGCCCATGCGCGGCGGCATGACGATCGACATCTTCATGCCCAAAGGGATTTTGAAGGAGCCGGGCCCAATTGCCCGATTCTTTTGGTTTCTCGGTAGCAATCCCGTCGTGTTCCTGCCGTTTGTCACTTTCGGAGTAATGTTCGCGCTTTGGTGGAATAAAGGTCGCGACCCCGATCCCGGACGCTCGGTGGCGCCTATGTACGAACCACCGCCAGGCATGTCCCCGGCAGAGACCGGCGCGCTGCTCGACGACAAAGTTCATCCTCGTGACATCACTTCGACGATCGTAGATCTGGCGGTACGGGGATACGTGAAGATAGAAGAGACAATCGAAACCAACCTTCTTATCTTCCATTCGAAAGATTACATTTTTCATTCGCTCAAACCGCGAGGAGAATGGGGAAACCTGGCCCCTCACGAGCAGGTGATGCTTGAAAATATTTTCACCGGCGCGGAGCAGACTCGGTTATCCAGTTTGAAGAATCGCTTCTATACCGCGATCCCCGTCATCCAGCAAGACATTAAGACCGCGCTGAAAAACAAGGGTATGTATCTTCTCGATCCCGATTCAGCGAATGGATACAGCGTAGGCGCTGCAGTATTGATCGCTCTGGCATTTATCGCCGCACCCTTTCTGGGATATCAGGCCATGTTCAATTCGATCCTTCTGCTGGTTGTTTGTGGCGCAATTTCGCTGGTGATCTGGTGGCTGTTTGCTCGGGAGATGTCGGCGAGAACAATTCAGGGAGGCCGCACCCGTATCGCTGTACTCGGTTTTCAGGAATTCATGAACCGCGTGGATGTTGACCGCCTGAGGCGAATGCCCCCCGAAACATTTGAAAAGTTCTTGCCCTATGCGATGGCTCTGGGCGTCGAGCATCACTGGGCACAGGCTTTTGCCGGAATCATCCAGAGCCCGCCAAGCTGGTATGTCTCGCCCAACGGGATGACTGGCTTCAACCCCGTGTTTTTCTCCAGTTCGATGCACAATATGGCAACGGACATGCACCAGGTATTCGTCTCTGCACCGCGATCAAGTTCCAGTGGCTCCGGTTTTGGGGGTGGCGGGGGCGGTGGCTTCTCAGGTGGCGGGTTCGGCGGAGGTGGTGGCAGCGCTTTCTGAGTATCGGGCAGTCGTCAACTGAACTCCGGCGGCGTGCGCTTTGCGGTTTTCTTTTCGGTGTATCTTCTTCTCTCTCGACACAGCCACGCACCCACGAGAGGGCCTGAAAAAACGTCCACGGCAGCGTCGAACTGCAGTCTAATGCCTCTTGCGAAACACATACTTACGAGCATCAGGCCAAAACTCCTCAAACGCATTGACACCCATCCTGCCCGCGAAACCCAGTAAAATCCGTAAGTATGCGTTGCTTGCGGTGGCTTCACTGTCGGCGCGCCATGTATTTGATAAAAAGTTGTTGCCCACATTACCCGCGTAGCGGGCGTAAGCGGGCGCCCGTGTTGCGTCCCCCCGGCGGGCCAGGAACGTCATCACGATTACATTTTTAATGCGTCCCTTCATAGGCTCGCCTGTGGCTCGGAAATAGCGGGGATCTTCGCCCCACAACGAGCCCAGCCCCGCTTCCATGGCGTTGCCGGTGGCCACTCCGGTCAGGCGCATCCCGTAACGTTTCCCGAACCCATCCCAATGAGGGCCGTACTCTTTCGGCCGATTCAGACCGGTTCCGAAGCCCGCGGTGAAAAAACCTGCGGACAGAGTCCGCGCACCGATGGTGCTCTTCACCACCCACCGCAATCGCTCGTGGCCCGTGATCGGAGGATATATTTTCTGGTGTTGGGAAACCGCGCCACTATGTTCTCGGGGGGGTGTTTGACCGTAGGCAAGGGTGGTTGGCAGGAACAACGTGGCGACGAAGCAAACTATGACTTTTTGCACGCTTACTTGGTTGCGCTGCCTGCCCATGAATTGCTCCGGACGAGATTGTATCGATCATATGTGGGTTTTCTACTCAGACTTCACAGGCTCTACATGAATGTCTCCTGTGTAACAAGTACTTGCGGGCGTCGGGCCAAAATTCGGCAAAAGCATTGCTTTTCATGCGGAGGACAAAACCCAGAGTTGTCCCTAAACAAGCGGCGCTTGTCGTCGATGCACTATCGGCTCGCCAGGCGTTTGAAAGAAAGTTGCCACCGGCTTTATTGCAGTTGCCAAGCCTGCGATGAAAACGCCAGCCGTTAGGCTCTGCGCGCCGAGCGTGCTCTTTTCAATCCACACTAATCGCTGTTCTGCACTGATCGGGCGGTACGTACCGTTATTATCGTACGACTGAACCGAGGGGGTTGAGCCTGACTAGGGGCTGTTGCTCCCAGCGACAGCCAAGCGACGAAACTCCACCGAACCGTTCCTTGCACTATCCTTTGTTGCTGTCCCCGCCGAAAAGTTGCTTTACAACCAGCGGTAATAGTCTGGAGTGTTATGTTTTTGCCGGCTGCCTCACATCCATAAGGTCCTGCAGAGAGTTCAATATCCGGGGTTGGGGAGGGTAACCACCTGTAAAGCCGGCCGAATCATAGGTTCGCACTACGGGGGAACCAAGTTCCTACCCCTAGCGGCGCGGTGATCGGGCTTTTGCGGGAAGCGTAATCCATGATATAACCGCGCAAGCACATCGTTTGAGTATTCGTTCGTGAGATCCGCTCGAAACCGGGTTTCGCAGGCATAAAGTGGGTAGAAGCTGAGGAGGTCTTGTGTCCGATGCGCGGACGGGGAAACGCTTCCCCCTGGAATTGCCGATCAAGATTCACAAGTCTGAACAAGACGGCGAGCATACCGGAGTTACTGGAGATCTGAGCGCCGCCGGAGTTTATATCCGGTCTGACGCGGCTCTTGATATCGGCTCGACCGTTGAGTTCGAAATTACTTTGCCGCCGGAAATGACCGGCGCCAAAGAAGGCGTAGTCATCCAGTGCCGGGGCCGGGTTGTACGCACGGACGAACCCGCTGGCGGTCCCACGGAGGCGCGCGGCGTGGCCTGCGTGATTGACTCCTACGATTTCGTTCGCCACTAGAGGCGAGGAGCTTAAAGCATGCTCAAATTGATTCTGGCTGACAATCAAGCCATTTTTCGCGCGGGAATCGCCAAGGTATTGGCGGTCGAAGATGAAATGCGCATCGTCGCGCAGGCTCAAACCCAGGAGCAGATGTTCATGGCCCTGGATAAATTTCGCGCTGCCGTGTTAGTCGTGGCTGGCGGATTCCATTCCGATTTTCCTGGCATCTTGCAGGCTGCCGACAAAGCCAAAACCCGAGTTGTTGTTTTAGCGGATACCGGCGAAAGCGCACAACGTTACATGGGTGCCGGCGCTCACGGCGTGGTTTATCGCAATGTGACCAGTGCAGCCCTAGTGGACTGTGTTCGCAAAGTGGCTCGAGGCGAGAACTGGGTACAGGACATCGCAGTCCCCAGCGAATTGACCGAAAATGACATGGTTGGGCTGCGAGTGCGGGACCGATTGACCGCGAAGGAATTGCGCATCGTCGCACTGATCGTTCAGGGCTACAAGAACAAGGAGATCGCTTCGCAGTTGGGCACTACCGAACAGGTAATTAAGAATTATCTACGCAACGTATACGACAAGATTGGCGTCTCCGACCGGTTGGAATTGGCGTTGTTCACAATCCATCACCGGATTTTGAATGAAGCGGCGGCAGCCACCGCAGCCGCGGCCATCCCACAGGCAGGGGCGGGGATTACGTCGTAAAAAGTTCAAGTAATTAAAAAGGCCGCCATTGGCGGCCTTTTTGCATTAGGTAACAAACCTAAGGTAGAGATACTGCCCTCAGCCCTTCCGCAGAGTGTAGCTCGAGCACTGCACTTTAGCCTGGACCTCCGATACCTTTAATTTATTTTTTGAGTTGGACTTTGGCGGCTGCCGCCCACAGAATATCAGTGTCCAACAGTTTGATCTAAACCGCAAACGCCTGTGCTGCGAACTTTGAAGTTCGTTCTTCGGTCCTCGTAGTTCCAAACAGTTCATTCCTGACCTCGTTGTCCCAACCAAAATTCTCGTAAGCGTCGGTGCTCCGCGCTGGTGCCGGTGTGTGCGACAACTACAAAGGAGATCAGTTGATGAGATCAATTCGCAGCTCGATGCTTTCCAATTTGTTCACTCTGGCTATCGGCGTAGCCGCTCTGTCAATGGCATCGGCTTATGCACAGTCCGCGACCAACGGAACATTCACTCTCACTCACGAAACCCGCTGGGGTATGGTGGTACTGCCGGCTGGATCCTATTCCTTCGCGCTGCAATCGCCGGTCATGCCCGCAAAATTAGTCGTGCGCAACACCGACGGCTCGCAAACCGCCATGCTGCTGCCGCAAGCAGTCTCCCAAGAACAACCGAGCGGCAGCAGCCGGCTCGTTCTCGCTCACACCGGCAGCGGAACATTGTTCGTCAGTGAGTTGTATTTAGCAGACCTGGGGGTAAGCTTGCACTACACAGATCGCAAGATCAGATTGCCCGCGAGTGAAAACGGGCTGAATGCCATGTATTCTCACTCAGGCAAGTAAACAATTATGCGGAAGTGGACTAGTGGAAACTGCTTCCGCATTTTTCTATGCTAATTTGTTCGAGAACTACGCCGCAACTCATCTGTAACCACCACGGCTTCCGCAACTTCATGCATCGACTTCCGTGTCTGCCGGCTCTGCCGTTGCAACGCGAGATAAGCCTGCTCTTCATCAATTGACAGATCGCGCTGCAGAATGCCTTTGGCGCGCTCAACAATCTTTCGAGTCGCGAGCTTTTGCGAGAGATGCGTGTTCTCGGTTTCTAACCGGGCCATTTCAATTTCCGCTCCCACCAGAAAACCGACGGTCGAAATCAGCTTGATCTCCTTCTGGTTGTAAATATGGGGACGCCGATGCTGAACATTTATGACGCCCACCACGCGCCCGCGCGACATTAAGGGCACCGACATAAATGCTTCATAGGTGTCCTCAGGTAATTCGTGGAAGAACTGAAAGCGGGGATCCTGGGAAGCATTTTTAGATACAGCAACCGGTTCACGATGTTCTGCGACCCAGCCTGTAATGCCCTCTCCGACTCTCAGCCTCAGTCTGTCCACCACATCGTGATGCGGATTCCGGGAAGCTCGAAGTAATAACTCTTGTTCCTCCAACACATAAATTAAGCATGAATCGCACTTAACTAACGCGGAGGCAAAATCCACAACGCGTGCCAGCACCTCGTGCAGAGCGTCCGCCGACGCCATACGAGTGCCAAGCTCATGAAGAAAATCTACAGATGAGTCGTCAATTGTTAGTGAGGTGGCCATGTTTTTAACGATAGGAGAGGGTGCGAGCCTTGTCCAATAGCAATTTTCGATCATCGCCATAAAACCTTTTCGCGAAGGCCGACATAATTAAATGAATCTAAATTGAAGTTTGGGATCGCGAAGGCACGGCTTTGTTACAGTCGTGTTAAAAGCAATTGGTTGCCTGATGAAATGGTATGTCATTAGCGCAAACTGACGCTCCAAGTGCTGCAGAGCATTTTTTGCCGCTGGGGTTCTGACTTAGCCTAGATATAGCAACCGACGTTTCTATTTTATTATTTTCTCGCCGACCGCCTTGCCCTGGGTAAACAGATACAAATAATCCGGGCCACCCGACTTTGAATCGGTTCCCGACATGTTGAACCCGCCAAAGGGATGCGCACCGACTGTCGCGCCCGTGCACTTGCGGTTGATGTAGAGATTGCCGACGTGGAACTCTTGAATCGCGCGATCGATCTTGTCGCGCGACTTCGTGTATACGGCGCCCGTAAGTCCAAATTCTGTGTCATTGGCAATCTCAAGCGCCTGATCGTAATTTTTCGACTTGATCACAGCCAGCAACGGCCCAAACACTTCTTCCTGTTCCAGCCGCGATCTGGCAGGAATATCAGCGATCACGGTAGGCTGCAAAAAGAATCCTTCACCAGCACTTGTCGCCGGGCCTCCACCAGTGAGAAGGCGGCCATCTCTCTTTCCGATTTCGATGTATTCGAGAATCGACTTCATCGAACCCTCGTTGATCACGGCACCCATGTTGGCATTTTCCGCGGGATCTCCGACGGTGATTTTCTCTACACGAGCTTTCAGTTTTTCCAGGAATTTGTCATAGATTCGCTCGTCAACAATGGCGCGGGAACAGGCAGAGCACTTCTGGCCTTGGAATCCGAATGCGGCCTGGGCCACGCCTTCGACAGCAGAGTCGACGTCGGCATCCGCGTCCACGATAATGGCATCCTTACCGCCCATTTCAAGAATTGTGCGTTTGATCCAGAGTTGGCCCGGTGCGTGGGTAGCTGCACTCTTGTTGATGTCGAGACCCACTTCACGCGAACCGGTAAACGCGACGTACCGCGTTTTAGAATGTGCAACCACCGCATTGCCGAAGCTAGCGCCGGCGCCAGGGCAAAAATTCACCACTCCTTCCGGCATGCCGCATTCTTCTAGTAGTTCCACGAATTTTGCAGCGATGGTAGGAGAATCGCTCGACGGTTTGAGAATCACCGTATTGCCGCTCACAATCGAGGCCAGTGTCATACCGGCCATGATGGCGCAAGGAAAATTCCACGGCGGGATCACGGCACCCACGCCCAGTGGGACGTACATCAGAGTGTCCCGTTCTGCGGGCATCTGCACCGGAAGCTCGGTCTGCGACAGACGCAGAGCTTCGCGAGAATAGTACTCGCAGAAATCTATCGTCTCAGCGATATCGGCGTCCGCTTCCGCCCAATTCTTGCTCACTTCAAAGACCAGCCAGGCACAGAATTCAAATTTGCGTTCGCGCAGACGGTCGCCCACTCGAAACAATAGACTGGCCCGCTCTTCGAATGAAGTGCGGCTCCACCCCGCAAAGGCATGCAGGGCAGCTTGCATCGCAGGCTCGACGTGCTCTTTGCCTGCCTTCTGATGCAGTCCCACAACCTGAGAAGGCTTTGCCGGATTAATTGATTTAATCTTGTCCCCGGTGTGGATCCGTTTTCCGCCGATGATCAGATCGTATTCGCGACCCAGTTGCCCACGAACCTTTTCGATGGCGGCGCGCATCTGGCGCGCATTTTCCGTCCTGCTGAAGTCGGTAAGTGGTTCGTTTACGAACGGGCCGTCGTGCAGACTGGCCCGTGGGCGGGCGGGGGCTTCAAGGGTTGCCATGATTGCACCTCAATCAATTGATCGCTGAATGGTCGCGTCTCGAGAACATATTGATGGCCGGAACACAGGATTGGTCGCGTCGGCTGTATGTAATCATAATTGTAGCACCACGTCACGCTCGATTTTTGGTACCTCCAGGCCTACCAGACACAATGGATTCAAGAAGTTAGAAGATCTGCTGCCTGCGGACCAATACCGTTGCCCGCTGGCAGTAAAGTTGATTCGAATCACCGCTCGCCCCATGGTCAAATGACGTCAAACTCCGAACAACAACATGTTCATGTAGAAA
>Ga0207693_10001902_pt1 | contig 18272 bp, 13 predicted proteins | sample LARL81metaG_FD_184347 | JGI IMG/M metagenome (GOLD analysis project Ga0207693, IMG submission 184347) | Corn, switchgrass and miscanthus rhizosphere microbial communities from Kellogg Biological Station, Michigan, USA - LAR L8-1 metaG... | ecosystem: Host-associated > Plants > Roots >...
TTTCTCCTTCGCCCAGTCCTGCAGATGACACAGATCGACTTGGAGTTTGCGCAGCTCCTTGTCGTAGGCCTTGCGCTTCATTCGGAACTTTTCGGCTGCTGCTGACTTTGACATGAGGTTATCTGCGCGGTGTTTGTGCGGCTGGCGCGCGCTCACTGCTCAATCCATGATGTGGTAGCCACCGTCGATGTAAAGCGTTTCCCCGGTGATGAGGCGCGCCGCGTCGTGGGCAAGGAATGCAGTGGCGGCGCCCACGTCATCGATGCTCACAAGGCTGCGGGCGGGCGCTTTCGCTTTCGCCTTGTCGAGCAGCGCGTCGAATTCGGGAATTCCCGAGGCGGCTCTGGTTGCGAGCGGGCCGGGGGAGATGGCGTGCACGCGAATCCCTTTGGGACCGAGCTCGGCTGCGATGTAGCGCACGGCGCTTTCCAGCGCCGCCTTGGCAACCCCCATGATGTTGTAGTTCTTTACCACCATCTGGCTGCCATAATAGGTCATGGTGAAGAGGGTGCCGCCTTTGCGCATTAGCGGCTCCGCCAGGTGTGCCATGCGAATGAACGTCCAGCAGGATACATCCATGGTGACGAGAAAACCCTCGCGCGTCACATCGACGACGCGCCCCTGCAATGCCTCCCTTGGCGAGAAGGCGATGGAGTGCACGACGAAATCGAGCTCGCCCCAGTCCTTGGCGATGCGTTCGAACGCCGCCTCCATCTGCCCTGGCTTGTTGACATCAAGCGGCATCATGATCGGAGCTTCGAGCGCGCGCGCGAGCGGCTCAACGTATTTCTTCGCCTTCTCGTTGAGATAGGTCACCGCGAGCTCGGCGCCGAACGCGTGGAATGCCTTGGCGCAGCCCCAGGCGATCGACTGATCGTTGGCAATGCCGACGATCAGGCCTCGTTTGCCTTCGAGCAGCTTGGCTTTGACCACGGGAATTGTTGACAGACTTACCGCGGCGCCTTTCAGCTGTTTGACGTTGGTAGCAGATGCGATAGCGAGTCCGTGATCTTTTGACAGTCCTCGGTTGACTTGCTCATCATGGCGTACCTCTTACAACTACGTATATCCCCCGAGGGGAATCGCTGATGAGGATCAACGATTTTCATCACTTTAACACGGATTATTCGATTGCGGGCTATGAGACTGGCCCCGTGGGTGGGTAACAGAGTAACGCGCAACTGTCATAAAGCTGTGGTGAATGGCCGCATCACGCCAATTTGCGCAACATCCAAGCACCGACACGGATTGTAGTCTATTAATTTTCTGGGAAAGTGCCAGATGCCAGGGATAAGCTCCTACGGTAGCGAGGAGGTCCAATGCGCAAGAGCGAGAGCTTGCCATCGCCAGCGGGTGGCCTATCGGCTGCCGTGTCTCCCCTCGGAATGTTTGCGCCGGCCATCGACTACTTGGTCGATGCCGCGCAGCGTAGCGTGCTGTTCTGGGACGTCATGCGTCAGCGGGGCAATCAGTATCGCGCGCATCTCGCCCAAAGCGCGCCGCATGTCCTGGACTACGAGGCCGAGCTCGTCATCGATGGCCGCACGCTGCCGCGGCCGGTGAACTACGCCCTGGTGCGGGTCGTCCCGCCAAAGGGAGCTGAGATCGACCCGTCTCGGCGGCCTTTCGTCATTGTCGACCCGCGCGCTGGGCACGGTCCTGGCATCGGCGGTTTCAAGGCCGATAGCGAGATCGGCGTTGCGTTCAAGGCCGGGCATCCCTGCTACTTCATCGGCTTTCTCCCCGACCCCGTGCCCGGTCAAACCATCGAGGATATCGCCCGCGCCGAGGCGGTCTTTCTCGGGAAGGTCGCAGCCTTGCATCCCCATGCCGACGGCCAGCCCTGCGTAGTGGGCAATTGCCAGGCGGGATGGGCGGTCATGATGCTTGCGGCCGTGCGTCCGGAACTGTTCGGCCCGATCATCATCGCGGGCTCGCCACTCTCCTACTGGGCCGGCGTGCGCGGCAAGAACCCGATGCGCTATAGCGGCGGCCTTCTCGGCGGCAGCTGGCTCACCGCGTTTACCAGCGACCTCGGCCACGGCAAGTTCGATGGCGCCTGGCTGGTGCAGAATTTCGAGAATCAGAACCCGGCAAACACGCTCTGGAGCAAGCAGCACAACCTCTATTCCAAGATCGATACCGAAGCAGCGCGCTATCTCGGCTTCGAGCGCTGGTGGGGAGGCCACGTCAATCTCAATGCCGAGGAGATTCAGTTCATCGTCGATGAACTCTTCATCGGCAACAAGCTCGCCGCCGGCCTTATACAGACCTCTGATGGCGTGACCATCGATCTTCGCAACATCAGCTCGCCGATCGTGGTGTTCTGCTCGAAAGGCGACAACATCACGCCGCCCCAGCAGGCCCTCGGATGGATTCTCGATCTCTACGAGAACGTCGACGAAATCCGCTCCTACGGACAGACCATCGTCTACACCATTCATGAGACCGTGGGACATCTGGGCATCTTTGTATCCTCCGGCGTAGCGAGAAAGGAGCACGGCGAATTCTCGAGCAACATCGATCTGATCGATACCTTGCCGCCCGGCCTCTATGAGGCGGTGTTCGAGAGCAAGGCTGAGGACACGGTCGGCCAGGACCTTGTGACCGGCAATTGGGTCATGCGTTGCGAGGCGAGAACGCTCGATGATATTCGCGCGCTCGGCGGCAACGACATCGGCGACGAGCGCCGGTTCGCGACGGCGGCGCGCTTGTCCGAGATCAATCTCGCTCTCTATCGCACGTTTGCGCAGCCTGTTGTCCGCGCATTTGTCAGCTCTCCGTTGGCGGAATGGATGCAGAAGCTGCATCCATTAAGATTGCAATACGAGCTGTTTTCCGACGTCAATCCGATCATGGCTCCGGTTGCCGCGATGGCCGAACACGTTCGCGGCAGCCGCAGGTCCGCTCGCGAGGACAATCCCTTTCTTGCGCTGCAGGAAGCCGTGTCGCGGCAGATAGTGGGCGCCCTCAATGCATGGCGGGACGCCAGCGAGGCGCTGGCCGAGCGGACGTTTTTGGCCGTGTACGGCTCACCGACCTTGCAGGCCGCGGTCGGTGTCGACCCAGCCGGGACACGCCCGCCGCGCAAGGCGGCCAAGAGTCGTTTGCATAGCGAACTCCTGCGCAAGCGCGTCGAAGAGATCAAGTCGCGCATGCCGGCCGGTGGCTCGCGTGAAGCGGTTGTTCGCGCGCTTCTCTATGCGGGCATGGGTCGCGCTTCCGTCGATGAGCGCGGATTCGAGACCATGCGTCGCATTCGTCGCGCTCATGGCGACATGTCGTTATCTCAGTTCAAGGCACTGGTGCGCGAGCAGTTCTATCTGCTGCTGATCGACACCGAGGCAGCGCTGGCCACACTCCCGGCGATGCTCCCCGCCGATGCTGCCACACGGCGCAAGGCATTCGACCTGATCCGGCAGGTCATGAGCGCGCGCAGCGCGCTCTCCGCCGAGGACGAGGATCGGATGCTGCGCCTTGCAGCCATTTTCGGCGTCAATGAAGACGAACCTACGATCCGGACTCTCGCGATCGTCCCCTCGACTCCCGAGGATACGCAGGCGAGGGCATCCGGATAGAATCGATCCGCGCCCGCAGCTTTCGTGAGGAAGGTGTGACCATGGTCCTGGACAGCGATACCGGCAATGTCGCTGCGCTCGAATCGCTGGTCCATCCGCCGCACGGCAAATACGAGCGACTGATAGCGCTGGCAAAGCAGGTGCCGCCGGCGACCACCGTTGTCGCACATCCGTGCGATGAGACCTCGTTGCGCGGTGTCACCGAAGCGGCCAAGGCCGGTATCGTCATTCCAATTCTCGTCGGCCCAGCTGCCAAGATTACCGCCGTGGCGCAACAGCACGGCATCGAGATCGGTCGCTATGAACTCGTCGACGCACCCCATAGCGAGGCGGCAGCGGCAAAGGCGGTCGAGCTTATCCATGAGTCAAGAGGCGAGCTCCTGATGAAAGGAAGCCTGCACACGGACGAGCTCATGCGGGAGGTCGCATCGAGCAAGACTGGCCTGCGTACGGCGCGGCGCATCAGCCACGTCTTCATCATGGATGTGCCGACGCATGCGGACACGCTTTTCATCACCGATGCCGCCATCAACATCTTTCCCGACCTTGAGGCCAAACGCGACATCGTGCAGAACGCCATCGATCTGTTCACGCAAGTGGGCCTTGGCACGCCGCGCGTCGCTATCCTCTCGGCGGTTGAGACCGTCACCCCCAAGATTCCGTCCACCATTGAAGCCGCCGCGCTGTGCAAGATGGCGGAGCGTGGTCAGATCACCGGCGGCGTCCTTGATGGCCCGCTTGCCTTCGACAACGCGGTCGATCCGCAGGCAGCGGAAATCAAGGGTATCGAGTCGGCCGTCGCGGGTCGTGCGCAAATACTGGTCGTGCCCGACCTCGAGGCGGGAAATATGCTGGCCAAGAATCTCACGTTCCTCGCCAAGGCGGACGCGGCGGGCATCGTGCTGGGCGCGCGGGTGCCGATCATCCTGACCTCGCGCGCGGATTCCGTACGCTCACGCATGGCGTCCTGCGCCGTCGCCGTGCTCTACGCCAATGCTCGTCGCAAGAACACGACGCTGCCGGCTGCGTAAGCGGGATGGATACCATCCTTGTAGTCAACGCCGGCTCTTCCAGCGTCAAATTCCAGGTCTTCGCGCTTGAGCCGTCCGGAAATCTGACGCGCAAGATCAAAGGCCAGATGGACGGAATCGGTACGCGTCCGCGGCTGCGCGCGAGCGCCGCCGATGGGAACACGTTTGTCAATCGTGAGTACGGGCCCGAGGTTATAGCCGGCGTCCCCGCGGCGCTGCAGACGGCGGGAGCATGGCTGCGGGATGAGCTGTGCATAAATCCGAGCGCCATCGGTCATCGGGTGGTGCACGGCGGACCCGATTACGATCGTCCGGTCCTTATCGATGCGCAGGTGCTCGCGACTCTCGAACACTACAGTCCGCTCGCGCCGCTCCATCAGCCGCACAACCTCGCGCCCATCCGATCAATCCTCGCGCAATCTCCCGCTTTGCCGCAGGTTGCCTGCTTCGATACCGCCTTCCATCGTGGCCACAGTTTGATTGCGGATCACTATGCGATCCCGGAGCATTTTTATACCGAGGGTGTCCGCCGCTATGGCTTTCACGGCCTGTCGTATGAATACATCGCATGCCGGTTGCCGGAGGTTGCCCCGGAGATCGCATCCGGACGCGTCATTGTGGCTCACCTCGGCAGCGGCGCCTCCATGTGCGCCTTGGCTAATGGGCGCAGCGTCGAAAGCACAATGGGCTTCACCGCCCTGGATGGAATACCGATGGGCACCCGGCCGGGCCAGATCGATCCTGGAATCGTGCTTTATCTGATCAACGAGAAACGCATGCAGCCGGCGGCGATCGAGAACCTGCTTTATCGCGAAAGCGGGCTCAAAGGGCTTTCCGGCGTCAGCAACGATATGCGCGAGCTAGAGGCAACCAATACGCACAGCGCGGCGCTGGCGATCGATTACTTTGTATATCGCATCGGGCTGAATGCTGGCATGCTGGCCGCGGCGCTCGGCGGACTCGACGCTTTCGTTTTCACAGCCGGGATCGGTGAGAATTCAGCCGTGATCCGCGGTCGCGTTGCTGAAAAGCTCGCCTGGCTTGGTGTCATCTTCGATCCCGCGGCCAATGCAACCGGAAAGTCACTGATATCGCATCCGCAAAGCAAGATCGCGCTTTACATCATTCCAACGGACGAGGAGCTCATGATCGCCCGTCATACTCGTTCACTTCTCGCGGCTTGTTCGAAATGAGCGTTGCACGTTGGCCCGAGTTCCGTTTGAAAATGTGAATTGGTAATCGACCCGAGATCGAATAATCTTCGTCTCGAACGTTCGGAGGCAATTGTCATGTACATTCGCGTTTGTCTCGGCGTCCTGCTGACGTTCGCGTTCGTGGCCGCCGTCCTGCCGCTATCTCCCGCCTACATGCATCCCTTGATTGCAACCGTGGTTTCGCCCAGCGCGGAGGCACAATCGAGAGTACGCACTCTGCTCGACCGGATAATGGGCAAGACGATGCCGGATGGCATCGTCAAAACCAATGGCCGTCTCGAAGCCACACAGGTCGACGTCGCGGCGAAATATCCCGGCCGCCTCGTTGACATCACCGTTGTGGAAGGCAGCGAAGTCAAAGCAGGCCAAGTTGTCGGCCGAGTATCCTCGCCGGAATATGAAGCCCAGCTCAGGGCGGCGCAATCCAACGTGGATCGTGCCAAACAGGCGATGGCCGAGGCTGAAGCGCTGATCGATCAACGCAAAGCTGTTTTGGCGGCGGCTAAATCCGACTTTGAACGCGGACAGGAGCTCGTCCAGAAGGCGGTTATCTCGCAACAGACGTTCGACCAGCGCCGCCGTAATTACGAAGGAGCCGAGGCGAGCGTGCAGGGAGCAAGCGCGCAGCGCGAGCAAGCCGACCACGCCATCAAGAGCGCGCAGGCCGAGGTAGAACGCATCGAGGCGATTTTGCGCGACCTGATTCTGATATCGCCCAGAACGGGACGAGTGCAATACCAGCTGGCCCGCAACGGCGAAGTGGTCGCAGCCGGCGGCAAGGTCCTGACCATCCTCGACCTGCAAGATGTCTACATGACGGTTTTCCTCGCCGCTGCAACCGCCGGCAGACTCGAGATCGGCAGCGAAGCCCGCGTTATCCTGGATCCCGTCCCGCAGTATGTCGTTCCAGCCTCGGTCAACTTTGTTGCCGCGGACGCGCAGTTCACCCCGAAGACCGTCGAGACCCAGGATGAACGCGAAAAGCTGATGTTCCGCGTCAAGTTGCAAGTGGATACAGCTGTTCTCAAACAATACAGTCGGCGGGTGAAGACGGGCGTGCGCGGGCTTGGAATCGTGCGCGTGGACACTGCAACACCCTGGCCGGACGATCTGCAGGTCAAGCTGCCGCAATGACCAACGGTTCCGTCGCGCGGGTCGAGGCTGTGTCGCACCGATACGGCGCGACGGTAGCCTTGGACAATGTGACGATTGACATCCCGCCGAAAATGATGGTGGGCGTCATCGGGCCCGACGGCGTCGGCAAATCCACCTTGCTAGCGCTTATTTCCGGCGTGCGTGCGATCCAAAGCGGAAAGGTCATCGTTTTCGGCGAGAATTTGGCCAAGAGAGGCCACCTCAGGAGCATTCGCGGTCGCATCGCCTACATGCCCCAGGGATTGGGTCGCAACCTTTATCCCACGCTCACCGTGTTCGAGAATATCGACTTCTTCGGCCGTTTGTTCGGACAGTCGGCATCCGAGCGGCGCGCCCGCATCACCGAGCTCCTGACCGCCACCGGTCTCGATCCGTTCGAGCACCGTCCGGCCGGGAAGCTTTCCGGCGGCATGAAGCAAAAGCTGAGCCTTTGCTGCGCGCTGATCAATGATCCCGACCTGCTGATCCTCGACGAGCCCACAACCGGCGTTGATCCGCTGTCGCGCGGTCAATTCTGGGACCTCATCAACACGATCCGGGCGCGGCGTCCACAGATGAGCGTCGTGGTGGCGACTGCCTATATGGACGAGGCCCAGCGCTTCGACTGGCTCATGGCCATGGACGACGGCAAGATCATTGCTCATGGCACCCTGCAGGAACTGCTGGACAAGGCGGGGGAGCCAACGCTCGATGAAGCTTTCATCGCTCTGATGCCGGAGGAAAAGCGCGCGCTCCATGAAAAAGTGATCGTTCGACCGCGCATCGTCGCCACGGACGAGGTGCCCGCCATCGAGGCCGAGGGGCTGACGCGGCGGTTCGGCGACTTTGTCGCCGTGGATCATGTCAACTTCCGGATCGCGCCTGGCGAGATCTTCGGCTTCCTTGGCTCCAACGGCTGCGGCAAGTCGACGACCATGAAGATGTTGACCGGATTCCTGCCCGCCACGGAGGGCTGGGCGAAGCTGTTCGGGAGACCGATGGGATCGGACGACATGGAGATGCGCCGCAACGTTGGTTACATGACACAGGCGTTCTCGCTGTATAGCGAGCTTACCGTCCGGCAGAATCTCGAGCTGCATGCGCAGCTCTACCATTTGCCGCCCGACAAGATGGAAAGCCGCATCAAAGAGCTCTTGAAGCGCTACGATCTTGAAGCCGTCGTCAACATCAAGCCAGAGAGCCTTCCGCTCGGGATAAAGCAGAGACTGCAGCTCGCCGTGGCGGTGCTGCACGAACCTGCCATTCTCATCCTCGACGAGCCGACTTCAGGCGTTGATCCGATCGCGCGCGATGCATTTTGGCGCACGTTGATTGACCTCTCCCGCGACGATGGAGTCACGATCTTTCTCTCAACCCATTTCATGAACGAGGCGGAGCGGTGCGACCGCATCTCACTGATGCATGCGGGCAAGGTGCTGGCGGTTGGTGCGCCGCTGAATCTGGTCAAGGAGCGCGGCAGCGATTCGCTGGAAAACACCTTCGTCGGCTATCTCGCCGACGCCGCCGGCATCGACCGCTCCAAGAAGGTAGAGGCGCCGCCGCCGCAATCGGCTCCGATCGAAGCGGAGCCTATGCACGTACCAAAGCGGTTCAATCTGGTGCGTCTATGGGCCTATGCCAGGCGCGAGACCGTGGAGCTCCTGCGCGATCCGATCCGGCTGGCGTTTGCCGTCTTCGGCCCAATTCTTCTGATGTTGGCCTTTGGTTACGGCATCTCTTTCGATATCGAAAACGTGCAGATGGCGGCATTCGACCAGGACAACACGCCGCAAAGCCGCGAGCTGCTCGATGGCTTTTCCGGCTCCCGATATTTTTCGCTGCAACCGCCGATCGGCTCCGCAGCCGAGGCGGAGCGGCGTCTGCGCAGCGGCAATACGCAGATCGTGGTCGAAGTGCCGAGCGGGTTTGGCCGCGATTTGCTCCGCGGTGCCCGGCCGGAAGTCGATGCGACCGTTGACGGAGCCATGACCTTTCGCGGCGAAACCGCGAGAAACTATGTCAGCAGCGTGGTCGGGAAGCAGGGGCAGGAGCTGGATCGCCGGATGCGTCGTGCAGGCAGTCCGAATGCCTGGAGCGACGACGATATCCAGACGCGCTTTCGCTACAATCAGGCATTTCTCAGCGTCAATGCGATGGTGCCGAGCGTGTTCATGCTCATGCTTTGCCTGATCCCTGCCATCATGTCGGCGATTGCCGTCGTGCGCGAGAAGGAAACCGGCTCCATCGCCAATTTCCGCTCCACGCCGATCACCAGATTCGAATTCCTTCTCGGCAAGCAACTCCCCTACGTCGCGGTCGCCATGGTGAACTTCGTCTTCTTGCTCCTCATGGCAATCTTCCTTTTCGGGGTGCCGCTCAAGGGGCCGTTCCTCACGTTGTTGATCGCAACAATCGTGTACGTAGTGGCCACAACCGGTTTCGGACAATTGATCTCTTCCTTCACCCGCACACAAGTTGCCGCGGTTTTCGCGACCGCGATCCTATCCATCGTGCCGGCCGTGAATTTTTCGGGATTGTTCGCCCCGGTTTCGTCGTTGTCCGGCGGAGCAAAGATTATCGGCCTGACATTCCCGTCGGCCTGGTATCAGCCCGTCACTGTTGGCGTCTTCGCAAAGGCGCTGGGAATGCCGGAGCTTTGGCGAAGTATCGCAGCAATCGCCGCAATCGCGACAGCATACTTCATTCTGTCGCTCGCGTTCCTTCCCAAGCAGGAGGCGTGAGATGTCTGCGTCTGGCGGGCACCCCGCACTAAAGCTGGCCGAAGCGCGAAAGGTGACGCTGCGCGATCATCTGTTAAATATCTTTCGCCTGGTGATCAAGGAGCTGAGAAGCATCCGCTCCGATCCGACGATGCTGATACTCGTGATCTACGCCTTCAGCATCTCCGTCAACACTGTGGCGACCGGAGCCGTCACCGAAGCAACCAATCTCTCGGTCGGGATTGTCGACGAAGATGGCTCGGAACTCTCCAGACAGATCGCCGATGGGCTGGTAAGGCCCACATTCCAGCCTGCCGTGCAGATAACCGCGTCCGAGATCGACGCGAAAATGAACAAAGGCGAGTTGCTGTTGATCGTCGAGATTCCCTCAAACTTCCAAGCCAACGTTCTCGCCCAACGCAAGACCGAGATTCAAATTAACGTCGATGCAACGGCGGTAGCCCAGGCCGGCAACGGCGCCAACTATCTCAAGACCGCCATGGCGAACGAGGTACAAAACTTCATTGCCCAGCATGGAGGCCAGCGGACCGACCCGGTCAACCTCATCGTTCGCGCCGCGTTCAATCCGAACCTGAAGACGGCATGGTTCTCGGCGATGACGCAGGTCATCAATCAGATCACGCTTTTGACCGTGATCTTGACCGGCGCGGCGCTGATCCGTGAGCGGGAGCAGGGGACCGTAGAGCATCTTCTGGTCATGCCGGTAGTACCGGCGGAGATCATGTTGGCCAAGATGTTGGCCAATGGCCTTGTCATCCTCGTGGCCGCAATGCTGTCGTTGCAATTCGTCGTCCATTGGTGGATCGGCGCGCCGATTGCCGGGTCGATTTTTCTTTTCCTCCTTGGCGCGGCCCTCTACGCCATCGTGGTGGCCGCCCTCGGAATTCTCCTCGGCACACTCGCGACGACCATGGGTCAGTTCGGACTGCTGGCAATGCCGATTCTCGCAGCCACCCAACTGCTTTCCGGCGGCAGCACCCCGATGGAAAGCATGCCGGTCTGGCTGCAATATGTGATGAGGACCATCAGTCCGACTCCGCATTTCGTCAGCTTTTCGCAGGCGGTGCTGTTCCGCGGCGCTGATCTCACCCTCGTCTGGCGCCCGCTTCTGGCCATGCTCATCATCGGCTCGATCTATTTTGCCATCGCCATGAGCCGCTTCCGGCGGGTCATTTTCGGGAGCTGATCGGGCATAGCGCAGAGCCGCTTGCAAACCCTGTTGGGCGAGCAACGGAACCGAGCGGGCATGCAAGACCTACCGGGGAATTCATACCGATGGACAGCGACACATTTAGCAGCATCGTTTGGGGGATCGCCCTCATCGGAATCCTCATATCATTTTTCTTTGCGCACTGGCACCGTCGACGCCGAACCAAACGGTTACTGATAAAGGAACTTCTCAAGCAGTACTTCCAAAATGACATACCCGCTAACGAGCCCGCTCAGCGCATCCGAGAAATCGGCGATTATTATTTCGTTCGCAGCGTGGAATTGTACTCACTCGTTATCGCAGCCTTTCAAGGTGCCGTTGATGAAAAGCTTGCACATGAGGCAAATTTAGAACAAGCCAAGAGGAGATTGTTGATTCGACTGGCGGCTCTGAAGAAAGAGCTTGGGCTGACTGATCTCTATCAAATCGAGGGGTGGCGGCAGGGGCACGACTAGGCCAACGTTTCTGACCGCCCAACTGAGCGGCTTCAAAGGCCGAAGGGTCTCCGTCTCCTTGATTTCCTTGGAGACTTCCGAGCCGCTGTTCCTTTACCCACGGAGCCACCCTCAAAACCGCTCACCGTCTGCCGACAATCGACGGATTTCCTTCTGGTAGAGCACGGGCATGGGTAATGGCCAGTACGTCCACGATATCACCGATTTATCCGGCCCTGCGGGTGGCTCATTTTCTGGAACGCGCCATTGGTTTGACGTGTTCCTTGATGTCGACAAACGCCACATTTATTCCGAGAAGAGGGGTTATCGGAACCAATTTCGCCGCACTCAGGCCATGGCGCTTCACCTGCCTCAACCTCGCGCAGCTATTGCCTCCAGGATTTCGTTGAGGACGTTGCCCGGGCGTTTCGAGGACTGACGTGACGCAGGAAGATGCAATGGCAGCGACGATTAATGCGCTCAAAGCTCCCGACAGCAAACTCGCGCGCGAGATAGCTGAGCTCGTACAACGCGGAGAAGACAGAGGCCGAGCCTATCACGCAGCGGGGTATCACGATTATTCGAGGTGGCCGTAGGACCACCGTATTCCCGTAATAGGTTTGTCCAAAGCCATTATCGCCGCTCTTTCGTGCGCCGAGGTCGATCCAGCAGCTTTTATGTCGGCAGATCGGCACCCTCTTCCTTCGTGCCACAAGGCCACTGAGTGCTCAATTGCATATCCCAACTCCCACCGCGCTGCTCTCCTATGCCCCAACTGCAATCATTTGCCGGTCCTGCGAAGGCCTCGCGGGAGACGTGGCCTCGGCTATCAGAGATCGTCGAATTGCCTCGATCCTAACGAGGGCTGCCTCCGGTGATAACGCACGTGGTGTCGCCTCGCCATCGCCCACCCGAGGTTCCGCCGAGGCTTCGATCAGCCTCGACCAAGCGTCCAAAGGGCGGTGTTTGCGCGCCGTTTCCCGCATCCAATTCTGTAGCATCACAATTGCTAGGGCTGCCAACCGGAGCAGCAAGCCGGCAATTGAGCCATAGGCGAAGCTTTCCCACCAATCGCTTTTTTCCCAGCGACTGCTTTTAGCGTCAGCCGCAGCCGGTTCAGCATCCGATGGCGGTACTACCGCATGTGCGTCCGTCGGCTCGCCAACTCTGTCGTCTTCAGTGTCATGATTACTAATCTCGGCACCAGTCGCAGGTGTCGCCTCAATGCGAGTGGTTTCGTCGGCAGATTGTGGCTTTTCGACGCGTACAATATGTGTCGCCCCACTTGCTGATTCGGATTGGATGGTTTGGAGCGTCTGATCGCCTGCACGTTCTTGTGCTTCGGGCGACGCAGCTGGGTCTCCCGTGAGTTGTATCGCTCTTGGTTGCTGATTTGGCAGCACTAAATCATGTCGTGTTTTTTGACACCACGTAAGCACCTCGAACTGTTCGCTTGGATTGCAGCTGAATTCACGATAGGACGCGCTATCGAACTTCAGCTGCGCGTCGACGCCTAATTCGTCAACGCCATACTCGGTTGCGGCAATGGCTGCGTTTCCGCATAAAACAGCGCAGGCAAGCACTGCTAGCCTTGCTATCATCGCCAGTACTCCAACTCTGCGATGCTATGGTGATGCGGCCCGCTCTCAGATCGATACCCCGCCTCCCATACCATCTGCCTTCCCCGTGGCGTGACCCTCGTTAGAGTACACGGATCAGCGCCATTAACGACAAGGTTGCGGAGTTCAAAACTCCGTCGTATTTGGATCGTGGAGGTGCTGGGCGGCCCCTTCCCCCGGAGTAGTTCGCCGCCCGGCGCTTAGCCTGGTAAACGTCCCCCGGGGTCTTACCGGGGCGCTGAGCTGAGCGGGAGTTTGCGGCGTTCCTAGGGCTAATATGCCGCGCGGACCACTACCATTGCCACAGCGCGTGTTTACGGGCGGCACGGCAGGGCCACGGGTAGCATACTTGAGAATGCAGAGTGGCCGTTTCGCACGAAAACGTATTTTCTAAAGGGCCGATGACTGCGGTCGTAGTGCGGGGTCTGTTCGACTTCTGTCGCGCGGAAATCTAAGATAAAATCACCCACGCTCGTGCCTAGCCAGAGGTGAACTGGGCTCAGAGCGGCCATCTACTGAGAGGAGCCGACGGGTGCAGCACGAAGAAAACCTCCTCTACCTCTGAGTGTGGGAGGCGTTGCCTTCGCCCATAACGCCGCTTTGCGCCCAGTTCCGCTCAGCGAGAGACCGACTGCGTGGCTGGGGTGAGAGGACTCGAACTCGAAAATGTCGTCTTGAAAAGATGCTACTGCTCGGCCCGTGAGGTGGTTGAACTCGCCACTCTTGGCGGCGCGCGATTCCTTGGACGCTCATGGCGAACAAATTCAAACTCGGCGATCACGTAACCTGGAATTCCGAGGCGGGGCACGTCAGTGGCAGGGTTGTGAAAGTGCACACGAAGAACGTCAATTATAAAGGATACGTCCACCATGCAAGCAAGGATGACCCTCAGTACGAGATCAAGAGCGACAAGACGGATCACATTGCATTGCACAAGACAGCAGCGCTGAAGCTCCTTCGCCGCTGACCGACCGCACGACGCCTGCGCATCATCCTTGTCGCGAAGTGCGCTTGTGAGATCCCGTCATGAGCTCTGCTGATATACTCGTCGAAGCCGTTCTTGCCACGAGTTCCGATAGGGTGTGAGCCCCGGCCCGAGGGGAGCACATGAGACGGCGAGAATTCATCACGCGTGCTTGAAATCGTCCGTTAGCGTTTGGCCTCCTTCGGATGAAGGACCGGCCATCCCGGGTCTCAGTTATGCCAGTGGAATCGGTGCGGCGTGCAGGCCCTCAACCACCGCGTTCCCTATGTGCGGTAGGTTGCAGCGGCCGGGGCGCGATTAACGCGGCGCGAGCATGATCTATGCGTCCGCGGACTGCCAGCGGCAGAGCCGAGCGATGGCGAATAGCATAAGGCTTGATCCAACACAGGCAGGAATCGCGGCCCACAGCCATGCCTCCGCTCCAGTTGCCAGATAGACGATCACGGCTGTGATCCCGGCCGCAGCAGCGACGCCGATAATAACCAGAGCCCAGGGAGGGGTTACCGCTCCCACGCCTCTGGCTGTCGGTACCAATAACAAAGATACAAATGAAAGTTGAGCGCACCAGCAAGCAAATAGTACGGCAAGGAAGGTGCTGCGCGAAAAACTCATCCCAAAGAATGTATCGGCAACAACCACCAGAAGGATTGCCCCAACACACAATCCGCACCCGACGAGAATGGTGCGTCGCCTTGCGATCGCTTCACCGGCTGGCTCTGTCTGTTCCGGCGAAAGCATCGGCCCGAGCGCCGGCAGCAGGTCGCATCGCAAAACCCACAGGCTTGCGGAAAGCATTGAGCTCGCTGCCGAGAGTGCCATAGTGATTATGCCAAGAGCCAGGAGGGATATGGCAAGGCTGGCAGGAAGACTTTCCTCCGCAATCAGCTGGCGAATGAACGTCTGTAGCACGTCGCGATCGGCTGGTGTTTCGGTTGCAACGACCGCAACGGCGCCAAAGGCGCACATCAGCAGCAACAGCAGCATGACCTCCGGGGCAAGCAAATTGAAGATTCTGCCTTCGGTCGCAGATCGCAGGTCCGGCTGGGACCGTGTGTCCTTCGCGAGCGCCGCGAGCCTTTGCCAGGTTGCAACATCGACAATGGGATAGAGCAACGAAACGGCGGCGATAGTCAGCAGCGCCGTACCAGGAATGCCGGATCCAGCCCGCAATGCCGCGATGCTGTCGCGCGCCATGCCGGCCACGCCGAAAGCGGAAAACTCCATCACGACCAGCACGATGGCCAGAATCACGAAGACGGAGACAAACGTATCGATGGCCTTCTCCAGCCTGCGCAGCAGGAGGGAAAGCGATGAGGGCCGCCCGCCATCGTCAGCGTCACCGGCGCATCCCGGCGTCCTGATCGGCGTGTTGTCCACGAATTTGAAGCGCCGATAAAACAGAATGAGGACACAGGCAGCGGCAATGAATAGGACCGCAAAGCTGCCGTGCGGCGGTATCGTGCTTACGTCGGAAACGAGGAAATACAAGAGGAGAGCCGTCGATCCGAAGAGGGCCAGATAGATCATGCCGGCTTGCAGCTGAACTGAGTGCATGACGCCTGAGTTGCCGGCGAAAACCGTATACAGTACCGCCAGCACCAGCATGCCGCCGGCAATGAGATGCACGGAGCGCGCGCTTTCCGTCAGGACCGGCTGCACAAGGCTCGCAGCTGCGAACGCCTCGGCGGTGATAAGGCCGGTGAGGGCGATGACCGTAAGACTAGCTGTCAGCAGCCGCACGCGACCATCGTCGCCGTGCCACTTGGCGATGAGCGCAGGCAGGGTCGCGGAGGCGTCGCCGCTCAATGAAGCATCCAGGGAGGCAAGCATCGGCCGGCGCAGGGCGTAGATCACATACGCTCCCAATCCACAGCAAACCGCGCCGATGATTGCGGGCCAAAGATCGGCGCTTGCTCCCCAGGCAAAGAACGGGCCGAAGCTCGCGATCCGCAGCGGATACGCAATCGCAGAATTGCGAATCACATCGGGTGGAGTGGGCTGCGATGCAATGAAAAAGTCCTGCGCTCGCTGAAAATTCCGGCGCGGCAACAGCCAGATCGGCACAAGACAAATGCCGAGCGCGATGATCAGCGGGAGCAAGACGAGTGACATCGGCAATCCACACGATCGCGAGAGTATCCGCTCGACCGCATGCACGCCATACCATCCGGAGAGTCCAGCACCGCACACATGTGATACTTATGCCACAACCGCGCAAAATACTCCTGTCCGGGTATACAAACGGCACTGCGGCCATGATCGTCGGCCACCAACAAAAGGACAAATCGGGGGAGCTGGGCCAATGGGGCTGCATGGTCAAGGTGGTGGCAGAGCGAAAGGATTATGCGGCGTCCTCTGCGTTGCCGTTGCGCTCGCATGGAGCAGCGCGACCAAGGCGGAGACCCGAGTCTATCTCCTGCGCGGCTGGTTTGGCGTGTTCTCGACCGGACTTGACACGGTTGCCGCAGAGCTCCGGGGCAAGGGGATCAAAGCCGAGACGGTGGGACATCTGGCCTGGAAGACGACCATTTCGAACATCATCAAATGGCACGCCTCCGGCGACAGCGGTCCGCTGATCTTGGTCGGTCACTCGCAGGGCGCCAATAACGTCATCGATATGGCTCGGTCGCTCCAGCGGGAGAACATTCCCGTCGACCTTCTGGTCACGCTCGCGCCAGCGATGCAGGATCCGATCCCGGGGAACGTGGTCCGGGCCATCAATTACTACAATTCACCGGGCTGGGGCGCGCCCATAACTGCCGATGCCGGCTATCGCGGCAAGCTGACGAACATCAATCTCGGCGGCGACATCGGCCTCTATCATATGGCCATTGACAAAAATCCCAGGGTCCAGTCCGAAATCGAGCGCGCGATCTTGGCCGTGCGGCAACCGCAGGCGCAGGCAGAAGCGCAGGCGAGATGAGGGCGCATTGCAATCATGCCGCGCGGTCAGGACAGCAATTACGAGCTGCTTTGGCCGAGCGCACTGAGATGATCGCGTGCGAGCATGAAGGATCAGCGGATCCAGCACTCATACGCTCAGCGCGCCGGCTGACCGTAGACACGGTGGAGCAGCATTAGCCGGCGTGGGTTTGCAATGGTGCGATGGGGCGCAGCAGCAAAGCAGCGAGTGGACCGGCTTGGGCCGGCGGTTACTTGCCCAAGTAAAGCGACCTTCCGCACTTTTCAGCCTGAGTGTGTCTTTGCTGCACTAGGCCTGACAAATTTTTACCGTTAATTTGCCATCTTCGTCGAAATCGGGAGAGGCTGTGATGAAGAAGGTACTAGTTGCTCTTGTGGCGACTCTCGTTGCCGTGAGCGTCTCCGGGTGTGTCGGGATCGGAAAAGGCAAAGGAAAAGCGCCGCCTCCGGTCGTCACCAAGGGGTAAGCCTGACACCTTGATCAGCTCCCTGTGATCTTCTGCCGTTGGACCTCATGGTGGTCAGCGAATCAAAGCTGACCACCTGACGGCCAGACTTCGGAAATGACGTGCGCGCTGCAAGGCACGCGATAAGGTCTGAACGGTGCCCGAGCCTTCTTGCGCCAGGTTCTGGTAGCGCGCCGCCTGGGTCGGCGGACATCGCTGCAACGTGTGCGCCGATGGCGGCGCCCGCTAAATCGCCGGGAACACTCTCGCGCAGCGCCGCGTGGGGGACGCATAGAATGCGTTGTCCTCGATATGGGACCATGCGGCGATCGCCAGTTGTCCCCCGCCGGGCTTGAGCGCACGGCGCATTTCGCTGAGAGCGGCTAATCGGTCAGGAAAGAACTGCAGACCGTGGTGGCACACCACAAAATCGAACGCTGCGCTCTCAACTCCCAAAGGTGCCGCCGGTGATTCGATATAGGTAATTGGCGCGGAGTCCGGCAAGGACGGCTTCGAGTTGGCCACCTCGAGCATCGGGCGTGAAATGTCTGTCGCAACAACGCGGCCGCCCGGACCGCTCCGTTTGGCCGCTACCCGTGCCACCGTTGCGGGACCGGTCGCGACACCGAGAACGACCGCGTTTGGACGGAGATTGCACTCATCAAGCAACAGCAGCGCCCACGGCTCAAAACGACGCGGTACCACCACGGGGTGATTTGAGCGATACCCCCCAAAAGGGGGTGGTTGGACATTCCGGACCCGGGCTAACGTCCTGGCGGGACAATGTCGCGCAGCTTTTGTATGGGAGACGAAACAAATCTCAAGAATTGTGACGCACATCACATTCATGCTGGCGTGCTCGCGTAAGGAATAGGCCACGACTTGAGCCGCGGAGACCACATGGTTCGAAGGTCTCTCAGATGTGACTGGACCGAAGACGACAGGCTTACGCGCGCCA
>Ga0207693_10001903_pt1 | contig 18266 bp, 17 predicted proteins | sample LARL81metaG_FD_184347 | JGI IMG/M metagenome (GOLD analysis project Ga0207693, IMG submission 184347) | Corn, switchgrass and miscanthus rhizosphere microbial communities from Kellogg Biological Station, Michigan, USA - LAR L8-1 metaG... | ecosystem: Host-associated > Plants > Roots >...
CACGACAACCACCGGACAGCAACAAGCTTTCCCACAACTCAAACCACTGCCATGAGTGCGGCCGGCTCGTGGTCATCCACAACCGCCTCATAAAGGAGAAGTAATTTGCGACGAATCATCTTCATCGGCACCGCCGTCGTGGTGCTGATCGCGGCGTCTGTCGCCGTCGCGGCAACGCTCAACACCTACACCGCAAAGGTGGCGACCACGTCGAAGGCCGGGAGCAAGAGCCACCCGGTGGCCACCAGCATCGTCGAGACGCTGACGGCGAAGAACGCCACGGCGGGACTCCGGGCCGGCGCGCTGACCGACATCAAGACCACGATTTACGGTCTGGTGTCCAACGCCAAGAAGTTCCCGACCTGTGACGGCAACAAGATCTCGGCGCAAAAGTCCGACACCTTCTGCCCGAAGAACGCGCTGATCGCGACGGGTCCCGTGAACGCGATCCTCGGCGACAACACCCTCACCGGCGCCGGGACGGCCTGCAACCCGTTCCTGCACGTGTGGAACGGTGGCGGTGGCAAGCTGTGGTTCTTCTTCACCACCGGCGGCAAGTACCAGTGCGCCGGGCTGCACACCGGTGACACCAACGCGTACCCCGGGTTCGTCAAGCAGCAGGGCAAGAACCAGATCACGGACGTGCCGCTGCCGCCGTTCGTGTCGACCAAGGTCGCTGGAGTCCCGAACTTCTACGGCTCCCTGATCAAGGAAGTCCTGACGTTCAAGAAGGGCTTCAACTCCTCGGTGGCCTGCAAGGGCGGCAAGCGCCCCTACAGCGTCGCCTTCACGGCGGTTGGTCCGTCGGGTAAGCAGACCAAGACGGTCACGGGCTCTTCCAAGTGCTCGTAGGCGTCTGAGCGCCAATCCGGGAGGCACGGCGCTGGCGCGCAAGTGCCTCCCGGATGACACGTCAGACTTTTCGAGAGCGGCTCGCGATGTTTGCGGGCCGCTCTTCGTTTAAGTGGGGTTGGCCCCTCAAGCTACTTCGTAGCGCTCGGCGCGCTGCGCCTCGCGCTCCGACTCCGTCAGCATCTGGACGAACAGGAAGACGAGCGCGATGCCCATCACGATCGACTGCTCCAGGGCCATCACAAGGCCGGCTAGGTTCTGGTCCTCTAGCGGCGTGAGGCCCCAGTAGTTGGGCTTGTGGGCGTAGAACGAGTACAGGACGGTCGGTGAGAACGCGAGGACCACGCCTAGCAGGCCGACCAGCAGCTTGCTGGCGGTCATGTAGCCGACCGAGCCCAGCCCCCGGAAGCGGTAGCGGCTGCGGATCGGTGACAGCACGTGCCACCAGTAGAGCAAGCCGACGCTGAAGAAGCAGGCGTGCTCGAGGATGTGCACGACCCCGTTGCCCTGAGCGTGGTCGTACATCGCGGGGATGTGCCACAGCCACAGCAGTCCGGCGTACAGGAGCACCGCGAACGCGGGGTGCGCGACGAATCCGGCCCGGCGCTCGATCGTCTGTACGCGGCGCGTGACGGGCCGCAGCAGCACCTTGGTCAGCCCCAGGATCAGCAGGATCGGGGCGATGTCCAGCAGCAGCATGTGCTGGACCATGTGCATCACCATCAGCTGGTCGCCCAGCGAATCCAGCGGCGACACGAGCGCCGCCAGGATCGTGATCAGGCCGAGGGCGAACACGCACAGCCGCCCGACGCTGGGCGGATGGGAGCTGCCCGCGGCGCGTGCGCGTCGCCAGCCCATCCCGTAGATGACCGCCAGCGCCAGCACTCCTACCAGGACGATGGGGTCCCACGACCACGAAGTCTGCGGGCTCACAACCCGGGATTCTCCCCGATCCGCGGCCGGGTCGCTCATCGACAAATGTCCGGCGGAGGACTAGTCTGAAGTGCTCAACGCACACCATCCTTTCAGCAAGGAGGTCGGCCGATGCGCATCGAGGTCAAGGGCCGTAACCTGCCCGTCTCCGAGGACCTGAGGGAGCACGTGACAAAGCGCTTTCGCAAGGTCTCGCGGCAGGTGTCGGAGCTGGCCGAGCTTGAGGTTGAGGTGTTCGAGGAGCGCAACCCTGCGATCTCCGACTCACAGGTCGCCGAGGCGACGCTGCACCTCAAGGGAGTCACTCTGCGTGCACGCGATGCGTCACCCGATCTTGTCCACTCGATCAACCTGTGCGCCGATTCGCTGGGCGTCCAGGTCAAGCGCCATCGCGATAAGCGGCGCAAGCGCAGGGAGGCGCGAGCAGCGGCGCTTGAGCAGACCGAGGCCGCTCCACCAGAAGCCCCGGGCGACGTCTCCTCCGCCGCGTAGGGGTCGCTCAGGTTTCCAGCGGCTCGAGCAAGCGGTGCGGCTCTCGTAGGGCGACCGACACCGGGTCGCGCCGCCCCTTACCGCGCCCCCGGCGGCGCTCCATCACGATGTCCTCGGGGGCGGGGTTGACGCCGCATTGCGGGCAGTTGCCCGCGTCGTCCAGGAGCGTGCCGCAGGCGGCATGCCTGAATATGCGGCTGTTGGTCTGACGGTGGCGATCGCCCCAGGCCAGCAGGGCGGTCAGCGCCGGCCATAGATCGCGACCCGCAGGCGTCAGCTCGTACAGATACCGACCGGCATGCTTGGGGTCGGGAATGCGCTCGAGGATGTCCTCGTCGACGAGCCCGGCGAGCCGGTCCGACAGCACCGCCTTCGGGATGTCCAGGTGGGCCTGGAAGTCGTTGAAGCGGCGCACGCCATAGAACGCGTCCCGGACGATCTGCAACGTCCAGCGCTCTCCCACCACCTCCAGCGCGCGGGCCAGCGCGCAGTCCTGCTTCTCATAGTCCTTGCCGAGCACGAACGGGAGTATATCGCCTACAGGTTCAATGACCGAACCTGATGTGGTAGGGTGCATGCGGTGCAATCATTGAACCCAACGAGATCAAGCCGGGCATGGCTGCCGATCGCAGCGGTACTGATGGGGACGGGTTGGGGCTCCAACCAGTTCACCCCGATGTTGCTCGTTTACAGCCATGCGATGGGGCTGAGCACGGGAACCCTGGAGGCGCTGTTCGGCGCCTACGCGGTGGGTCTGATCCCGGGGCTGCTGATCGCCGGCCCGCTGTCTGACGCCAAGGGACGCCGGCCGGTCGTGATCCCGGCCGCGGCGCTGTCGCTGCTGGCGTCGCTGACGCTGGTCGCGGGTGCACATACGGTTGCACTGCTGTTCGTCGGGCGCCTGTTGGCTGGAGTCGGCGCGGGCGCCGTTTTCGGTGCCGGGACGGCCTGGCTGCGCGAGGCGTCGCTGCCGCCGCTGGGCGACGCCGGCCCGGCTACGGCCGCGCGGAGGGCAGCCGTGGCGATGACGCTCGGGTTCGCGCTCGGGCCGCTGATCTCGGGACTGGTGGCGCAGTGGGCGCCGCAGCCCCGTCTGACCGCCTACCTCCCGCACATCGCGATGATGGTGGCGGTGCTGGCCGCGGCAACCGCAGCTCCCGAGACCGTCCCGGCGACGCCCGGCCGCAGACTGCGGCTGTCGGTTCCCGGTGTGCGCCACCCTCGCTTCCGCCGTCACGTCGGCCCGATGGCCCCGTGGGTGTTCGCCGCCCCCGCCGTCGCGTTCGCGCTGCTGCCAAGCGTCCTCGGCGCCAATCACGCGACCGACGGGGTGGCGCTGACCGCCGCGATCACGGCGCTCGTGGCGCTCGCCGGGGTGCTGATCCAGCCGGTCGCCCGCCGCCTCGAGGCCCGGGCGGGCGGCGTGAACGCCGGCACCGTCGGCCTGGGCGTTGTCTGCGGCGGGCTGGTGCTGAGCGCCGGCGCCGCGCAGGCTGGTCAGATCTGGATGCTGGTGCCGTGCGGCCTCGTGCTCGGCGCTGCGTACGGCCTGATCCTCGTGGCCGGCCTGCTCGAGGTTCAGCGACTTGCGCAGGACGGCGGGCTCGCCGGTCTGACGGCCGCGTTCTACGTGCTCACCTACCTGGGGTTTGCGGCCCCGTACCTGCTCGCGCTCGCCTCGCACGCGGTTGGGTACCCGCTGGTGCTGACGGTCACCGCGGCGCTTGCGGCGCTCACCGCCATGCTCGTTCAGCGCAATACGCGTTCGCTGGCGGGGGCTTCGGCCAAGCCGAGTGAGGCGATGTCCAGCAGGAGCGCTGCGACCTCCTCCTTCGTGCGCTCCGGGTGAGCAAGCCACCAGCCGGCGAGGCTTTCGCCCGCGCCCACGAACGCGTGCGCAAACGCGTCTCGGCCTCCAAACAGGCCGCTGAGCATCCGGGCGATCTGCTCGCGCAGATCAGCGACCTGCTGGGCGATCGGGCCACCCTGCGTCGTCGTCTCGTGGTGCAGCACGGCCCAGCCCGCCCCGTGCTCTTCGACGTAGGTCAGGAACGCCAGCACGCCGGCTCGCAGGCGTAGCTCGGCAGGGGCGTCAGGCGGACCGGCTTGACGCATCAGCGCAAGCAGTGCGCGGCCTGAGCGCCGGACGTAGGAGACGTAGAGCCCCTCCTTGGAGCCGAAGTAGTTGTAGAGCATCGGCTTGGAGATCCCTGCGGCTCCGGCGATCTCGTCCATCGACGCGTCGTGGTAGCCGTCACGGGCAAACGCCTTGCCCGCCGCGTCGAGCATCCGTTGCTCGCGCTCTGCGCGGGGCATGCGGCGGCGGGTTGCGTTGCTTGGTGGCGGAACCATCGTTACAAGATATTACTCTCGGGTAACCTTACTGTCAAGTAAGTTATGACGAAAGGTACGACCGATGAGCTTCTCGCTTGAGTTGACCGACGAGCAGTCGGAGCTGCGGGACAAGACCCACCAGTTCGCACGCGACGTGATCCGTCCCGTGGCCGCCGAGTACGACCAGGCGCAGGAGTTCCCGTGGCCCGTGCTCGAGGAGGCCGCCCGACACGGCCTGTATGGGTGGGAGCTGTACGCGCAGCTGTCGGTCGACCCCACCGGGCTGTCGCTGCCGATCCTGATGGAGGAGCTGTTCTGGGGGTGTGCCGGAATCGGGTTGTCGATCGTGATGCCGGCGCTCGCGCTGGCGGCGATCCGCCAGGCGGCGACCGACGAGCAGCTGATCCGGTGGGCCCCCGAATGCTTCGGTACTCCTGGCGACATCAAGCTTGCGGCGCTCGCCGTGACCGAACCGAGCGGGGGCTCGGACATCCGCGCGATCCAGACCCGCGCGCGCCGGGACGGCGACGATTGGGTGATCGACGGACACAAGGTGTTCATCGGCAACGGCGGGATCGCCGACGTCCACGTCGTCGTCGCGACCGTCGACCCGGAGGCGGGCCACCGGGGCCAGGGCGTGTTCATTGTTCCCAAGGGCACGTCGGGACTGTCGATGCTGCGAAAGCTCGACAAGCTCGGCTGCCGCGCGTCTCACACCGGCGAGATCGTGCTCGAGGACTGCCGTGTGCCCGCCGATCAGCTGCTCGGCGGCTGGGAGCGCCTGCAGGAGCGGATCGCCAAGGGCCGCGAGGCAGAGCAGGGCCGCAAGCCGCTGACGCCCGAACAGGAGTCGGGGGCCGCATCGGCCGTGCAGCGGCGCAGCTCGGCGGCGCTCGGCGCGTTTGAGCGAACGCGTCCGATGGTCGCCGCCCAGGCGATCGGGATCGCGCGCGCGGCGATCGAGTTCGCGCGCGACTACGCCGCGCACCGCGAGGCGTTCGGCCAGGCGATCATCGAGAACCAGGGGGTCGCGTTCCCGCTCGCCGACCTCGCCGCCGAGCTCGACGCGGCGCGGCTGCTGACGTGGCGAGCCGCGTGGATGGCCGCACAGCGCAAGCCGTTTGAGAACGCCGAAGGATCGATGTCGAAGCTGAAGGCTTCAGAGCTCGCCGTGCGAGCCAGCGAGCAGGCGATCCAGACGATGGGCGGCTGGGGATACATCAAGGATTTCCCGGTCGAGAAGTGGTACCGCGACGCGAAGCTGTACACGATCTTCGAGGGCACGAGCGAGATCCAGCGGCTCGTGATCGGACGCGCGCTGCGCGCGCAGGCGAGCGCCGATCCGCTCGATCAGAGGATGCTCTCACCGCGCTGATCAGGCCCCCGATCAGCCGCTCTGAGCGCCGATAGCCACTGCTACGCTAAGCCCATGTCCTTTCTCGACCGCGCGCTGCGCATGGGCGAGGCGAAGAAGTTCAAGACCTACGAACAGCGCGTAGGTCGTATCAACGGCTTCGAGGCCGAGCTCGAGACTTACACCGACGAGGAGCTGAGAGAGGCCGCCGACGCGCTGCGCGAGCGCGCGCGGGCCGGCGAGAAGCTCGACGACCTGATGTTCGAGTGCTTCGCGCTGGTGCGCGAGGCCGGACGGCGGTCGATGGGCATGCGCCACTTCGACGTCCAGCTGATCGGTGGGATGGTCCTCCACGACGGCGCGATCGCCGAAATGAAGACCGGCGAGGGCAAGACGCTGACGGCGACGCTGCCGGTGATCCTCAATTCGCTGGCGGGGCGCGGCGTGCACGTGGTGACTGTCAACGACTACCTGGCCCGCCGCGATGCCCTGTGGATGACGCCGATCTACGACCTGCTCGGCGTTACCGTCGGCGTGCTCCAGAACATGCAGCCCTACGAGGAGAAGCGCGACGCATACGCCGCCGACGTCACGTACGGGACCAACTCGGAGTTTGGTTTCGACTACCTGCGCGACAACATGGCGACGACGCTGGAGGAGAAGGTCCAGCACGGCGGTCGTGAGAAGCCCGAAGAGGGCAAGTCGCACTACCACGCGTACGCGATCGTCGACGAGGTCGACAACATCCTGATCGACGAGGCGCGGACGCCGCTGATCATCTCCGGCGCCCCGGAGCAGGCCGCCGACCTGTACGCCAAGTTCGCGCGTCTGGCGCCCCAGATGCAGGCCGGCAAGACGCCCGAGGGCATGGACCCAAGGATGAAGAAGGAATTCGTCGCCGACTTCGACTACGAGTTCGAGGAAAAGCACAAGACGGTCGCCGTCACCGAGCAGGGCGTCGCCAAGGCCGAGCGCTTCCTCGGTATCGACCACCTCTACCGCGCCGAGAACGGCCACATGGTCAATCACCTAATCCAGTCGCTGAAGGCCGAGTCGCTGTACAAGCGCGACATCGACTACGCGGTGATCGACGGCGAGGTGAAGATCATCGACGAGTTCACGGGCCGCATCCTCGAGGGCCGGCGCTGGTCCGAGGGCCTGCACCAGGCCGTCGAGGCCAAGGAGGGCGTCCGCGTCCAAGAGGAGAACCAGACGCTCGCCACGATCACGTTGCAGAACTACTTCCGGATGTACGACAAGCTCGCGGGGATGACCGGGACGGCGATCACCGAGGCGACCGAGTTCATGAAGATCTACGAGCTGCCGGTCGTCCAGATCCCGACCAACCGGCCGATGGTCCGCAAGGACCAGAACGACCAGGTCTACAAGACCAAGGACGGCAAGCGCGGCGCCGTCGTGCGCGAGATCGAGTCGCGCCACAAAGCCGGCCAGCCGGTCCTCGTCGGGACGATCTCCGTCGAGGAATCAGAGACGCTGTCCAACGTGCTGACCCGCAAGGGGATCAAGCACACGGTGCTCAACGCCAAGCCCGAGCACGCCGAGCGTGAGGGCGAGACGATCGCCGAGGCGGGCTCACCGGGCTCGGTCACGATCGCCACGAACATGGCCGGGCGCGGGGTCGACATCAAGCTCGGCGGCAACCCCGAGCACCTCACCCAACTCGAGGTCGCCAAGCTCGGACTGCGTCCCGGAGATCCCGACTACGACGAGCACTACGCCAAGGTGCTGCCCGAGATCGAGCGCCGCGTGGAGGGCCTGCGCGAGCAGGTGCTCGAGGCCGGCGGCCTGTTCATCCTGGGGACCGAGCGCCACGAGTCGCGGCGCATCGACAACCAGCTTCGCGGCCGCTCGGGCCGCCAGGGCGACCCAGGCGAGTCGCGCTTCTTTCTTTCGGCCCAGGACGACCTTGTGCGCCTGTTCGCGGGCGAGCGGATCTACAAGATCCTCGATCGCCTCGGCAGCACCGACGAGGAGGGCAACGAGGAGCCGATCGAGGCCGGGATGCTCTCCAAGCAGATCGAGAAGGCCCAGCGCAAGGTCGAGGAGCAGCACTTCCTGCAGCGCAAGCACACGCTCGAGTACGACGACGTGCTCAACCAGCAGCGCGAGGTGGTCTACAGCTATCGCGACGAGATCCTCGAGGGCCGCGACATGAGCGACGCCTCGCGCGAGGAGATCTCGACGCTGATCGAGCGCCTCGTGCAGGAGTACACCGCCGGCGACTTCATCGAGGACTGGGACGTCGACGGGCTGTTGCGCCGCGTCCAGGAGATCTTCATCCCGAGCGTCGACCTCGGCGAGCTCGATCCCAACCAGATCGACCGCGACGAGCTGACCCAACACCTGCAGGACGAGGCCGCGGCGCTGTATGACCAGCGCGAGGAGCAGCTCGGCGAGGAGCTGATGCGCGCGCTCGAGCGCTTCCTGCTGCTGCAGACGATCGATCAGCGCTGGCGCGAGCACCTGTACGACATGGACTACCTGCGCGAGGGCATCCACCTGCGCGGGTTCGCCCAGATCGAGCCGCTCGTCGCCTACAAGAACGAGGCCTTCGAGCTGTTCCGCGATCTGATGAACAGCATCTGGAGCGACTTCGCCCAGATGATCTTCCACGTCGAGGTCACCGTCGACCCGGGCGAGGCCGTTCCCCAGCCACCGCCTTCGCGGCGGCCCAGTTCGCGCTCGAGTTCATCGACGGGCGGAAACCGCAACGTCACCTACTCGGGCGGCGGAGCGCAGTCCGGTGCGATGGCGATGGCCGCCGCAGCCGCCGGTGGCGCCGCCGAGGGCTACGTCGAGGACGAGCTTCCGCCGCCGGTCGAGCAGCGCCGCGTCGACGAGAGCGAGCAGATCGGGCGCAACGATCCGTGCTGGTGCGGGTCGGGCAAGAAGTTCAAGAAATGTCATGGCGCATAGCGCCGTGACATTGGTTCAGCGAGGCCGGAGGCCGAGCAGCTAAATCAGGACGCGGGACTGGAGGTCCCGCGGAGCACTCCTCCACGGGGCGTAGGCGCGCCACGCGCCTTCCGCCCGCCGATCGCGGGCCGCGTGAAAACGACCCGTTCGACCGCCTCGCGTGGCCGCATGGGTCCAATTCGTCGCTGAGCGAGGCAAAGGACCCAAGCGCGGTCGCGATGACATCGGTTGGGTCGTTTTCGACGGGCAAACGTCCCAGCTGACGCGAGTGCGCGCCGGCACGGGACGTTCGCTCCCTCCCACCGAGCAAACATCCCACGCCGGCGAATAGGGGCGGCCGACTGGGACGTTTGCCACACGCGGTCCCCGGGTCGGCGGCGCTAGATTGCCGGGCAAATGGCCGAAGGTCTTCGCGTATCCGATCAACAGCGTGAGCAGGCCGCCGACGCGCTGCGCGACCACTTCGCGGCCGGGCGCCTGACCGAGGACGAGCTCAACGAGCGTCTCGACGCCGCGCTGGAAGCCAAGACCGAGCCGGAGCTCAACGCGCTCCTGGCCGACCTGCCAAAGCTGCCGGTCAGCCCCCAGCAGCGAAAGGCCGAGCTCGTCGCGCGGCGCAACCAGTTGCAGCGCCGGGTGATCCAGGAAGCCGGCGTCGGCGCCGCGCTGTTCGTGCTGTGCACCGGCATCTGGGCGGTGTCGGGCGCGAACGGGCAGTTCTGGCCGGTCTGGGTGCTGCTCGTGGTGCTGATCCCGCTGCTTCGCAACAGCTGGCGGCTGTACGGTCCCGCGCCCGAGCTCGACCGTGTCGAGCGTGAGCTCGAGCAGAAGGCCCGCCAGGACGAACGGCGTCGCGCCCAGGGCCGCGCTCGCCGCCGGCTCTAAGCGCCCTAGCCCTGCTTCTGGTGCCGGATGTGGTCCGGCTTGATCACGAACTTGATCCGCTGCTCGCCGGGCTGGCGGAACGGATACTCGTCCTGGTCGATGTACTTCTTCGTGAGCGCGTTGATGTGCTCGTCGGCGCCCTCTTCGGTGCCGGTGGCTGTGCCGCGGATCTCGACGTAGTTGTAGGGGTTGTTCTGCTCCATCACGAGCAGCGACGTGCGCGGGTCGCGCTCCAGGTTTGACGGCCACTTGCGGCCGACGGCGCTATTGACGGCGACCGAGCCGTCCTCGGTGTTGATCCACACGACGGTGTTGAGGATCGAGTCGTCCGGATTGTGCGTCGAGATGACCGCGTGATTGGGGTCCTCGAGGAGCTTCTTGACTTCTGGATCGTTGAGGTTGGCCATGCCCTGGAATGTACTCCTTGCGCAGTCAACAGACGCCGGCGCTGCTACCTTCATTGCCGATGACCACCGCCCCCTCAGAGCCGCTTTCGCAACGTCTCGCAGCCATCCGTGAACAGCTCACACTGCTCGCGGACTATCTTTGACCCGGCGCAGCTAGGCGAGCGCGTCGAAGCGCTCGAAACGGAGATGGGGGAGCCCGGATTCTGGGACGACCAGGAGCGGGCAGCGAGTGTCAGCGCCGAGCACGCGCGCGCGAGCCGCAAGCTGTCTGAGTTCCGCGAGCTGGAGAGCGACGTCGGTGACCTCGAGCCGCTCGCCGAGCTGGCCGAGGAGGACCCGGAGATCGCGTCCGAGCTCGAGGAGCAGATCGCCAGCGTGCAGGCTCGGCTCGACGAGCTCGAAGAGGCGCGCCTGTTCTCAGGCCGCTACGACAACGGCGATGCGCTGGTGACCGTCAACGCCGGCGCCGGCGGCACCGACGCCCAGGACTGGGCCGAGATGGTGCTGCGGATGGAGATGCGCTGGGCCGAGAAGCGCGGGTTCGAAGTCGAGCTGCTCGAGGCATCGCCCGGTGAAGAGGCCGGGATCAAGTCGGCCACGTTCCTCGTCAAGGGCGAGAACGCCTACGGCTTGTACGCGAGCGAGAAGGGCGTGCACCGGCTCGTGCGCCTGTCTCCGTTCGACGCCGCTCACCGGCGTCAGACGAGCTTTGCGGGGGTCGAAGTATCGCCCGTCGTCGGCGAGATCGACGACATCGCGATCGAGGACGACGACCTGCAGATCGACACCTACCGGGCCAGCGGGGCCGGCGGCCAGCACGTCAACAAGACCGACTCGGCCGTGCGGATCACGCACAAGCCGACCGGGATCGTCGTGCAGTGCCAGAACGAGCGATCGCAGTCCTCCAACAAGGCCGAAGCGATGACGATGCTGCGCTCCAAGCTGCTTGAGCTCGAAGAGCGCAGGCGCCGCGAGGAGATCGCAAACGAGCGCGGCGAGGCCCAGGACGTCAACTTCGGTTCGCAGATCCGCTCCTACGTGCTGCACCCGTATTCGATGGTCAAGGACCATCGCACTGACTTCGAGATGGGCGACACGGCGCGCGTGCTCGACGGTGACCTCGACGGCTTCATCCGCGCGTATCTGCTGAAGTCCGCCAAGTGACGATCGACGAGCCCCGGCAGCCGCCGGCCCAGCCGACCGCACCGTACCTGGAGGCGGTCACCGCGTACGGCTTCCGGGGATCGCTGCGCTTCCACGTGCCCGGCCACAAGGGCGGAGAAGGCGTCGACCCCGGGCTGCTTGCGGCGATCGGCGAGCGCGCTCTGCTGCTAGATGTCCCGCAGGACATCGAGGGCATCGACGCGGGCCCGTCGCCGACGCCGTACGAGCGCGCCGAGACGCTCGCGGCGGAGGCGTACGGCGCGCAGCGCACGTGGTTTCTCACCAACGGCGCAACCCAGGGCAACCATGCGCTGTGTCTGGCGCTCGCGCCTCCGGGCTCCGAGGTGATCCTGCAGCGCAACTCACACGCCAGCTTGATCGACGGGCTGATCCTCAGCGGCGGCGCCGCGGCGTTCGTCGTGCCGCAGTACGACACCGAGCTGGGGATGGCCCACGGCGTCACCCCGGAGGCGCTCGAGAAGGCATTCGCGAGAGCGCCCCGCGCAAAGGTCGCGTTCATCGTGTCGCCCACCTATTACGGGATGGCAGCCGATGTCGAAGGGTGCGCGGACGTCGCGCACCGAGCGGGAGCGCCGCTCGTGGTCGACAACGCCTGGGGCTCGCACTTCGGCTTTCACGAGGCGCTGCCGCCGTCGCCGCTGCAGCTGGGAGCCGACGCGATGCTCGCCTCGACCCACAAGATCGTCGGCAGCCTGACCCAGTCCGCGATGCTGCTCATCGGCCCGGGCGGCAGGATCGACGTCGAAGCCGTCGGGCGCGCCGTACGGCTCGTCCGTTCGACCAGCCCCAGCTCGCTGCTGATGGTGTCGCTCGATGCGGCACGGCGCCAGCTCGCCGTCCACGGCGAGGCGCTGCTCGACTCGACGATCGAGGCGGCCGGCGTGGCGAGTGCCGCGATCGACGCGGTACCAGGGTGCTCGACACTGGGCGAAGCGATGGTCGGACGGCCCGGCATCGTCGCCAAGGATCCGCTGCGGATCGTGATCGACGTGCGCGAAACGGGCTGCACCGGCTATGAGGTCGCCGCCGCGCTACGCGCCTCGTACGACATCTATGTGGAGCTGGCGACGCACGCCACGCTGGTCTTGGTGCTCGGGCTGGGGCAGCCGGTCGACGCGCTCTTGCGCCTCGCGCACGACTTCGCCGAGACCGTCAAGCGGATCGCCCGGCCCGGCGAAGCCCCGCCGCTTGACCGTCCGCTGTCAGAGCTCGGCCACGAAACCGTGATCTCACCACGCGAGGCGTTCCTGGGGGAGGGGGAGACCGTGCCCGTCGACCAGGCAATCGGGCGGATCTCGTGCGAGTCGATCGCGGGCTACCCGCCGGGCGTGCCGTCGCTGCTGCCCGGCGAACGCGTCACCGCCGACGTCGTCGCCTACTTGCGTGAGCTGACGCTCGCCGGCGCGCGCCTGCATGGGGCGGCCGACCCTGACTTCGGCACGCTCCGAGTGCTCGTCGAGCGCTAGAGCTACGGCACGATCCGGTGGTGGTGCCCGGTCGATGCCCGCCAGTTCTCTCGCACCTCGCCGTCGGGCAGCCAGCCGGGCAGCTTCAGCGCGAGCTGGTTAGCGATCCCGACCGCGAACGGCTCGTAGCTCGTGCGCAGCTCGTTCAGGCGCTGGGCCGCCTCGGGGTCAGGCTCGGAGTGCAGGCCGCTGCCCTCGAGGCGCTCGTGCAGCTGCCGTAAGCCCTCCGGTGTCAGCCTGCCTTCAGAAGGCCCGGTCGGCTCAGCGCCGCGCCTGCGGGTAAACGCGAATGCCAGGTCCGCGAGCGTGTGGCGGCCGACGCGGAACACGAGCTCGGCTGCACCTAGGGACTCTGGCGGCCCGTACGCGACTGCGTAGGCCGAGGCGTCGACGACTGTCGTGAGCGCCGCCAGCCAGTTCTGGTTGATGTGCTGCGAGCGGAAATACCCGAGGATCGGATACGACAGGTGGGTCTCCATCAGCTCCGCCGCCCAAGGTTCCCACTCGCGCAGATAATCGTTGAGCTCGTGCCAGCCGCCATGTAGCCCGGACCGCTCCAGCAGCGTCGCCGCACACGGCGGTGACCCGGCTCGCGCGTCGAGCCGCGAGACCGCGGTCTCCCTGCCTGAGAACGCCTGGAACAGCGCGGGCAGGTAGCCGATCGCGATGAACAGCACCGCGAAGCCTCCCGTGGCGCCCGCGATCTGCAGGATCTTGCCGATCGCGTCGTGCGGGGCCTCGGGCGTGGAGGCGCTGACGAACGTGCCGGCGCTGTAGTACAGGTCCTGCCAGAAGCCGGCGGCGTGCCCTCCGCCGAGGTCCGTCGAAAAGGCCCAATGGAGGCCGGCAAACGACAGCACCACGCCGAGGCTGAGCGTCCCGAGCACGGTGAGCAGTCCCAGCGGGCCGTAGACGCCGAGCATCGTGTCGGCGGCGACCGGCGGGAGCCGCGACGCGGCCGCGCGCCACGGGATCCACATCGATCGCAGCAAGCCGCGCGCGACCGCTGGGTCGCGCTTGACCCGGCGCGGCAGCAGGAACACGACGAAGTACTCCACGAGCAGCACGACGAGCAGCGCGCAGCACAGGATCCCGACGACGACGTGCATTCTGCGCGTTAGCCTCGCACTTCAGTCGGTCACGGTGAGACGATGATCGTGCCGCGCATGAACGGGTGCAGCAGACACACGTAGCGGTACGTCCCGGGCGCCGTGAACGTGAACTTTGCCTGGGACCTGAACGGCGCGTCGTCGCCGCGTTCGAGCCCACCGGAGTTGGCAAAGCCGTTGCCGTGAGTCCCGGGAACCTCGATCGCGCCGTGCTGGGAGCTTGGGTAGACAACGGTCGCGGCAGGAGTCGGGTTCGTGATCGAGGTACTGAGCGGCTTGAGGTAGTCGGATGGCCCGAACGTAGCCGTGTGGATCTCACCAGTCGTCGTGGGCGCGGAGAACGTCACCGTGGCGCCCGCGTGCACGTGCAGCGTGCTTGGGAACATCGCCAGCGCCTCGACGCTGTCCTTGCCCGAGATGCCGACGCTGACGCCGCCGCTCACAAGGGTGCGGGTCAGGGCCTTTGCGACCTTCGTGTCGCGTAACTGCTGCGCGGCGATCGCCGCGGCCTCCTGGGCCTGGCTAGGGGTCTTGACCCTCTTTGGGGCCACGACCACGACCCCGCGCATGCCGTAGTGCAGGTCGCAGTAGTACACATAGGTGCCTGGCTTGGTGAACGTCAGCTCGAAGGGCGCCGGTCTGCCGACCGGCAGGCCGGAATCGGCGCGTGCGCTCCCGTCGTAGGTGCCGGCGCCGCTGGCCGCGAACAGCTTGGGGTTGAACGCGAGGTTCGGTTGGCCGTCGAACCAGAACGGGTTGCCCGCGAAGTCGGTGAGGCCGGCCGCGGTCGTGTCCGTGGGGAGGATGAACGGCAGGTCGGTGTCGCCCTTGCCCGGAACATCGATCGAGTGAAAGCCGATCGACATCCCCTGCCATTCGATCGTGTCGCCCTGGCGGATCGCCACCTGGTGGGGGAAGAAGTCGTTGACCTCGGCCTGATAGCGCACGTGCAGCGCTTTCTGAAAGCTGGGCGTTCCGCCGGCCCAAACCTGGTGGGTGCGCGCGGCTGCCGGTGCAGGCAGAGCGCCCGACGCGATCATCGCGCACGACACTCCGACAGCCGCAAGCCTGCAGTTCATTGACCCCCCATGGTCTGGTGAATGATCGCGACTCTATCCTGAGCCGTCGATGGCTCAGACCATGATCGAAGACCTCGTCGCCCGCGCGCTCGCAGAGGACGTCGGCGACGGCGATGTCACGACCGCGGCGACCGTGCCCGCCGACGCCCGCGCCCGGGCGACAATCACCCAGAAGGCCCCGGGAGTGGTGTTCGGGCTCGCTGCCGCGCAGGAGACGTTCCGGTCGCTCGATCCCGACCTGGCGATCGAGCGGCTGGTGGAGGAGGGCGTGTGGCGCGAGGGGGGTCCGGTGCTGCGGATCGAGGGCAGCGCTCGCGCGATCCTGACCGCCGAGCGGACGGCGCTGAACTTCCTGCAGCGGCTGTCGGGCGTCGCCACGCTCACGGCGCGGTGCGTTGCGGCAGTTCAGGGCACCGGCGTCAAGATCCTCGACACGCGTAAGACGACGCCCGGGCTCCGGGCGCTCGAGAAGGCAGCCGTCGCGGCCGGTGGCGGTACCAACCATCGGGCGGGGCTGTACGACGCGATCCTGATCAAGGAGAACCATTCGGCGCTGGCGGGCGGCGTCGGTGCGGCGGTTCGGCGCGCCTCAGAGCTCGCGCCCGAGCTCGATCTGGAGGTCGAATGCGCCACGCTTGCCGAGGTCGACGAGGCCTTGCAGGCAGGCGCTCGCCGCATCCTGCTCGACAACATGGACACCGACCAGCTGCGCGAAGCGGTGCGCCATGTCGCCGGGCGAGCCGAGCTTGAGGCCAGTGGCGGGGTCACGCTCCAGACGCTCGGGGCAGTGGCGAGCACCGGTCTAAACTTCATCTCAGTCGGTGCTCTCACCCACAGTGCACCGGCGCTCGATCTCTCCCTCCTCCTCGAACCATTGCCATGAACCTACCGATGCTCGGGGTCACGGACGCGCCCCTGCTACTAGAGAACATCCCTGCCCTGCAGGAAGAGGTCCGGGCGCTCGCGCGCGAGCGCGACGCCGTGATCCTCGCCCACAACTATCAGCTCCCGGAGATCCAGGACATCGCCGATTACGTCGGTGATTCGCTGGGTCTGTCGCAGCGCGCGGCTCAGGCCGACGGCGGCACGATCGTCTTCTGCGGCGTGCACTTTATGGCCGAGACGGCCTCGATCCTGTGCCCTGACAAGCGTGTGCTGATCCCCGATCTCGAGGCCGGCTGCTCGCTGGCGGATTCGATCACTGCGGAGCAGCTGAGCGAATGGAAGGCAAAGCATCCCGGCGCCATCGTCGTGATGTACGTCAACACCACCGCCGAGGTCAAGGCGCTCACCGACTACTGCTGCACCTCGGCCAACGCCGTCGGCGTCGTCGAGCACATCTACCGTGAGCACGGCCCCGACACCGAGATCCTGTTCGGCCCCGACATGTTCCTCGGCGCATACGTCGAGAAGACGATCGGACGCCCGATGCACGTGTGGGACGGGGAATGCCACGTCCACGCCGGGATCAAGCCCGACGACATCGGCGCTGTCCGGGCCGCGCACCCGGGGGCGGACTTCCTGATCCATCCCGAATGCGGCTGCTCGACGAGCGTGATGGAGTACGTCGCGGCCGGAGACGTCGACGCCGAGGGAGTGCACATGCTCTCGACCGGCGGCATGCTCGGCTACGCGCGCGAGCACCAGAGCGGCACGGCGATCGTGGCCACCGAGACCGGGATGCTGCATCCGCTCCGCCAGGCCGCGCCCGACGTCGAGTTCATCGCCGCAAACGAGGCGGCGCACTGCCGCTTCATGAAGATGATCACGCTGCCGAAGGTGCGTGACGCGCTTCGCGACGGCGTGCACGAGGTCAAGGTGCCCGCCGACATCGCCGACCGGGCGCGCCTGCCGATCGAGCGGATGGTCGCGATCAGCTGACGGTGATCGCGAGCAGGTCGAGCCCCTGCTCGCTCGCCTCGCGCACTGCCCGCAGCGTCACCCGTTTGCGCTCGAACTCGTCGGGCGTGTAGCAGTGGACGTCCGCCGGAGCGCCCATCTCCAGGCCGTCCCACAACGAGCCGGAGTGGTACACGCGCTCCAGCCACGGCATTCCCTCGTAGCCGGACGAGACCAGCACCACGACGAACTCAGGGCCGCGCTCGCGCTGGGGCGGCGCGCCGTGCTCATCAGCCACGCGCGCACCGCCGAGGAACGCCGTCTCGATCGGCCAGCGATCGGAGACGCGGTCCAGGTAGCGCTGCAACTCCCGCATGTTCAGGGCTGTGCCCACCTCCACACTGTCGATTGTCGCCCCGGCGCGTCCCGCGCGCAAGCCCCGTCAGTACTTCGCGATCGCGCCGACCATGCGACTCATGAGCTCCAGCGCCTGCGCGTTGCTCGGTCCATCGATCATCAGCGCGAACGCCAGGCGGTGGTGCCCGGAGCGATGGCAGTAGCCGGCGAGGTTCGTGACTCCGTTGAGTGTGCCGGTCTTGGCGATGCAATTGCCCTGTGCAGGCGTGTGCACGCCGATCCGCTGGACGGTGCCGTTCACGCCGACCACGGGCAGCGACGCCCACAGCACGTTGCCCTCGGGCGTCCGCCACGCCGAGCGCAGCAGCGAGACGACCTGGCTGGGGGAGGAGCGGTCGTCGCGCGACAGCCCGGAGCCGTCGACGATCCCCGGATGCACGCCGTAGGAGGTGATCGCGCTTGCGACCACGCGCGCGCCCGCGGCGATGCTGCCGCCGCTTCCGAAGCGCGACCCGAGCTGCTCGGTGAACAGCTCCGCGAACAGGTCGTCGGAGCGGACGTCCATCAGCCTGAGCATCACCGACAGGGGCGGCGAGCTGACCGTCGCGAGCGTGTGCGCGCCAGACGGCGTCACGTCCGTGTCGTGCGAAGCCTTGGCGCGCACATGCGCGGCGCGCAGCGCAAGCGCGAGCTCGCGCGCCGCGAACGCGCCCGGGGTGAGCGTGCCGAGCGTGGCGCCGTGGTCATAGGTGAGCGCCGAGAGCTGGCCGCCGAAGTCGGGGATATCGGGAGCGAAGTTGGTTGACGGGCCGCCGCGATGCGCGTCAAACAGCGATGCGTCACCGATCACCTTGCCGGTGACGCGGCGGATGCCCACGCCGCGCAGCTGCTCCACGAGCTGGGTGGCCGTGGGCCCGTAGCCCTCCTCCCAGACGCGATTGAAGGCGCCGTCGCCAAACGTGGGGTCGCCGCCCCCGCGCAAGTACAGGTTCCCGTGCCAGACGCCTTGGCGGCCGAGATGGCCGGTCCCCATCACT
>Ga0207693_10001904_pt1 | contig 18262 bp, 14 predicted proteins | sample LARL81metaG_FD_184347 | JGI IMG/M metagenome (GOLD analysis project Ga0207693, IMG submission 184347) | Corn, switchgrass and miscanthus rhizosphere microbial communities from Kellogg Biological Station, Michigan, USA - LAR L8-1 metaG... | ecosystem: Host-associated > Plants > Roots >...
GCTGGGTTTGGAGGGCAACGTGCGAGCTCGGATGGGCGAAGAGCGCCGATCGCTTGAGCTCGTGCGAGCAGGGCTCGCACTCGCCCTGGAGCACAACCAGTCCAGCGCCGCCGCCGAGATCTACCAGCGGCTGGCTGACTCGCTGGAGCACGTCGGCGATTACGCGGCGGCGCGCAGGACCTACGACGAGGCGTTCGGCTACTGCGCGGCTAATGCGATGGACCCCACCGCTCAGGTCTGCCTCGCGTGCCTGAGCGTTGTGCTGCGACAGACGGGCGAGTGGGACCAGTCAGCGGCGCTGTGCCGGGAGGTGCTGGCGTCGCCGGCGGCGACGCTGCACGCGCGTGGAGCGGCCTCGGGGACGCTCGGCCTGATTCTCGCCGTCCGCGGTCAGCACCGCCCGGCTCGGCCGCTGCTGCTCGAGTCCGCGACCGTGGCTAGGCGCATCGAGCTGGCCGCGATGGAGCTGCTGTCTGCGTGGGGGCTGGCCGTGTTCGAGTTGGCGCGCAGCCAGGCGGCGGGCATAGCGCGCTGTCGCACGATCCTCGAGCGCTGGTCGCAGACCGAGGAGCGCCACTACGTGATCTCGCCGCTGCGGTGGGCCACGACGGTGTTCGCCGAGTCGGGCGAGTACACGGACGTCAAGGCGTGCACCGCCGCGCTCACGCAGGTCGCGGCGCAGACCGGCCAGATAGAGGCGATGTCGGCTCTTGCACACGCGCTCGGCGAGACCGCGCTAATCGCCGGCGACCCCGACGAGGCAGCGTCGCAGTTCGAGCGAGCGGCATCGCTGCTGGCGGATCTCGGAGCGCCGCTCGAGCGAGCGCAGTCGCACCGCCGCGCCGGGGCAGCGCTGGTCGCCGCGGGGCGTCGCGAACATGCCGTTGAGCAGCTCGTCAGCGCCCACCGGGCCGCGCGTCGCCTGCACGCGCGTCCGCTCACGGCGCAGCTCACCGATGAGCTCGCCGCGCTAGGCGAGCGGATCGACCGTCGCCTCGGCCGGCGCGCTGCGCACCAGTCAGAGCATGCGGGGCTGACCCGGCGCGAGCTCGAGGTCGTCCGCCTCGTGGCGCTCGGTCAGACAGACAAGGAGATTGCGCACGCCCTGTTCCTGAGCCCGCGCACCGTCGAGACCCATGTCGTCAACATCCGCGCCAAGCTCGATTGCAGGTCGCGCGCCGACGCGGCCAGGCGCGCCCACGAGCTCGGGCTGATCGCCACGCCTGCAGCTTCGTGAGTCCACTGTAGGCTCGCGGTCACGAGTGCCAAGACAACGAGGAGGGTGGGTTCGCGTGGCCAACGGCAACGACCTTCGGGCGAAGTGGAACCAGGGACAGGCGACATTCGGGCTGTGGGCCGGGATCGACAGCTCGCTGACGGCCGAGCTCGCGGCAGCCGCCGGCTTCGACTACGTGTGCGTCGACCTGCAGCACGGGATGAGCGACGAGCGCACGATGGTCGCGATGTTCCACGCGATCGCCGGTGCGGGCTCGGTGCCGCTGGCGCGACTGGCATGGAACGAGCCGTGGCTGATCATGCGCGCGCTCGACCTCGGTGCAGGCGGCGTGATCGTGCCGCTGGTGGGCAGCGGCGACGAGGCCCGCCGCGCAGTGGAGGCGTGCAAGTATCCGCCCCACGGCAACCGCTCATACGGCCCGGTCCGCGCCCAGTACGTCGTCGGCTCGTCCGCCCCGTCGGACCTCGCGGACTCGGTCGTGTGCTTTGCGATGATCGAGACCCGCGACGGCATCGACCGGCTGGGGGAGATCGCCGCCACCCCCGGGCTGGACGGGCTCTATATCGGCCCGGCCGATCTGGCACTGGCGCTCGGGCGCACGCCCGGGGCCGGCGGCGAAGCGCTCGAGGAGGCGATCGATCGCGTCCGCGAAACGTGCGACGAACATGACCTGATCGCCGGGATGCATTGCGACCGCGGCGCGACCGCGCAGGCGTTCGCCACGCGCGGCTTCAAGCTGATCACCGTCGGCGTGGACTCCTCCCTGCTGAAGTCGACGCTCGCCCGCGAGCTCGCCGCGGCACGAGACGAGGCCCACGTCGCGGGCGCCGAGGCGGCGCTCTGAGCACGTGGCGACCTGGGACGACGTGCGCCGGATTGTGCTGGCGCTACCGCAGACCAGCGAGCGCGACTCGCACGGCCATCCCGCCTGGCGGGTCAAGGACAAAGTGTTCGTGTGGGATCGCCCGCTGCGAAAGTCAGATATCGAGGCACTCGGCGACAACGCGCCCGCGGGACCGATCCTCGGCGCCCGCGTCGAGCACCTGGTCGCCAAGGACGCGCTGCTCGCCGACAACCCCGATGTGTTCTTCACGACGCCGCATTTCGACGGCTACGCAGCGGTGCTGGTCCAGCTCGACAGGATCAGCCTCGATGACCTCAACGAGGTGATCGTCGAGGCCTGGCTCGTGCGCGCGCCTCAGCGGCTCGCCGAGCAGTACATCGAGTCAAATGCGCGCTCGGGCGAGTGATCGGGCGCGAACCGGCGCTTGAACGTGAAGGCGTGCGGTGACGGGCCGTGCGCCTCTAGGTGGACGAGGCGCTCCTGGGCCTCGGCGACCGTAGGGGTGTGGCCCTCGGGCACCCACCACAGCGCGAGGTACACGCGCATCCGCTCAAACCACTCCCGCCGCCTGCGCATCACCGCCACGTGGCCGCTGCGGTAGACGAACTCGGCGAGATCGTCGATCGACTCCCAGACCGACATGTTGATGATCATCAGGTCGTCGTCGTACGCGCGGATCGAGGTGGCGTCGCCGTCCTCGGTCGCAAGGCGCCACACGAACCCCGGCGAGCCGTCGGCCAGCGCGTTGATCGGTTCCAGGCCGGCGACGAAGTCCGCCATCAGCGGCTTGTCCAACGGCGCCAGCGCCCGGGCGACGTTGATCTCGGCAATGTGAAAGCCCCGCTCGATGCACCAACACTAGAGGAGCCCGACCGCCCCTCACAAGCCAGAGGCCTTATTTGCAGCTCGGGTCCGGATCGAAGGCGCTCGTCGCCTGCGCGAGGGTCAGCGGGCCGGTGCTCGGGATCAGCTGAATGTGGTTGACCTCGGAGTTGTTGGGGTCATCGCTGGGGTCAAACGGCCGGTACAGCCCGAACCTGGCGAGCTCGGCTTCGCTGATCTGAGCGGCGCTCGACCGCAGCAGGCTGTTGACACCGATGTCCTCGGCCTTGCCCTGGGTGTGGGGATCGTTGGCAAATCCGCCGACAGCGACGCTGTGGGCGGGTGAGCGATAGCCGCTGATTCCGTAGATCGTCACATCGAGCGCCTTACCCAGGGAATTCAGCGCCGCCGTCAGCACCGGAAGCTCACCCTGGGTCTGGCTCGTGCCTGGGTCGGCGATGAACCCGGGCAAGCTCGACTTGATCAGCGGCGTCGCCTCCGCGGCGCTCGTGGCGCCTCCACAGAGGTTGAGCTGCTTGAGCTCGCGCTTGACCTGGTCGAGCGTGGGCGCGTGGGCGTTGACGTCACCGACGACAGCGTCGCCGCTGGCGGACGCCGCGGCTGATACGCCGGCCGTCGGCTGGACGGCCTGCGGATGGGCGTGGGGCACGGCTGCCGATTCGGAAGCCACTCCGTTGCCGGCTCCGCCCGCGCCGCCGGCTGCGCCCGCGCCGTTACTGTCGCCGCTCTGCGAACCGCACGCAGCCACGACGAACGCCATCGCGGCAGCCGCCAGGATCCGTGCAAAAGAGCGGCTGATCGACCGAGATTCGTTCATTCCCAACATCCATTTTGGCCGGATCTACCGGCCGATGCGCCGACCCCGGAGCGCATTCGCGCGGCCTAAGGGATTAACGCTTACGAGTAAGGCATCGGCCCGGCAAAGCCGCTGCTTTAGCCCGATGTGCAGGGGCCTTCTTAGGTCCATGATCTTTCCATCACCCGAGAAAGGAAACGATCATGACCTCCACTCTCAACGCATTGGCAGCCCAGGAGCACATTCACGACCTCGAGCGGCAGGCCCGGCGCACCCACAAGCAGGACGCCGAGCCGGACGCGCCGGCGGCCGCGATCGAGCTGCGGCTTGCGCGCACCGACGAGGCGCGAGTGCTTCACAGGCTGGCAGCGCTCGACGACGCACCCGACCTCGCCGGCGAGGCGCTGCTGGCGCTCATCGACGGCGAGCCGATCGCGGCGCTTTCACTCTCGGACCGGCGCGTCGTAGCCAATCCGTTCGTCCGGACCGAGCACGCCGTCACGCTGCTTCGGATCCAGGCCGACCACCTGTTCGGCCGCCGCGAGCGCCGCCACCTGCGCGGAATGCCGCGTCTGCGCTTCGCCTGATCCCGCCAGGGGTCAGGCGGCCGGCAGGCTTAGGCGGCCCGCACGGCGGGCGCGAGCTCGAGCCCGCGGTTCAGCAGTGCGCGAGTCCGCACCCCCGCAAACCGAGCCGGGTTAGGCTCACCAAGTGCCGCGACCTCGTCCAGCGCGGCCTGCAGCGAAGGTGGACGATGGGGGCCGTGGGCATCGGACGCCAGGACGGCGTCGGGGGTGGAGCGCAGCAGCCGCAGGGCCACGGCGCGCGTCGCGTCGCCGTAGCGACCCGTGATCGACCACGCGTTTAACTGCAGCACGCTGCCCTCTGACAGCTCGTTGGCGATCACCGCGTCCGTCGCGGATGTGCTCACAGCGCGCTCCGGATGGGCGACGACCACCGCGAAGCCGCGCTCACGCAGCTCGTCGACCGCCGCGGTGTAGCTCTCGTCGAGCCCGTCGAACGGAGCCTCGAGCAGCAGCCATCGGCGTCCTGCGGGGCCCTGTGCGATCAGCTCGAGCTCGGACTGGCGCAGCCGCCCGACCATGTCGAGCGCGAGCTCACCGCCCGGCAGCACCTCGACCGGGATCCGCGCCGCGCGTAGGCGGGCGTCGAGCTCTTGCACACGATCGGCGATCTCGCTCGGATCGATAATGTGCAGCAGGTGGACGTGGGGCGTGGCAACGATAGTCCGCGTGCCGTCGGCGACTGCGAGCTGCGCGAGCTCGAGGCTCTGCTCGAGCGACGGCGGACCGTCATCGACGCCCGGCAGCAGGTGAAAGTGGATCTCTGAGTAGCTCATCGCCATCGATGTTCGGCGTCCGTGGACGGGATCTGGTGACGATCCGGTGAAGCCGGCCGCAACCGCCCGCCTGAACCGTCCCACAGATCACTCTAGCCACCGCTCAGCGGGCGTCATGGAAGATCACGCCGAGCGCGGTCCGCCGGCCCGACGTGATCGTCGAGACCCCGTGGCGCATGCCGACGCGGTGATATCCGTTCTTGCCACGGTTCGGTCGCTCCGACGTCGGGAAGATCACGAACGCCCCCTGTGCCGGCGTCAGCACGTGCGCGCGACTCTGGGCGCGGGGGCGCTGTTCGAGCAGGACGAACTCCCCGCCGTCGAAGTCGACGCCCGGTCGGGCGAGGATCGTCAGCACCTGGAATGGGAAGTGGACGTCGCCGTAGAGGTCCTGGTGAAGCGCGTTCCAGTCTCCCGGTCCGTAGCGCAGGATCAGCGGCGTCGGCCGGCGCTGCCCGGCGTCGTGACACTGCGCGAGCAGCTCTTCGTGCTCGAGCGGGAAGCTCGGGTTGTGTCCCCGCAGCAGCCCCGCCCAGTCGTTGGCGATCGGCGCGAGGTGGCGATAGAACGAGCGGCGCAGCGCAGCAATCGTCTCCGGCAGCGGATGGTCGAAGTATCGATAGCGCCCGTCACCGAACCGGTGGCGCGCCATGTCGATCGTCGAGCGAAAGCGACCGCTGTCGAACAGGTCAGACAGCGCCTCGCATTCGCCGGGGTCGAGCACCGCCGGCGTGACGGCGTGGCCCATATCGTCAAGCGAGGCCCGCAACTGCGCCCATGCAAGCGCGTCCACGCGCGCGTGTATGTCAGTGGCGATTTTGGTCATACAGACCAAACGCCTCGGCGATGCTGCCCGTGAGATCGCCCTGGGGAACAAATACGGGGCGCCGCCGTAGCGATACGGCGACGCCCCGTTCTCTCGTCTGCCCCGTTTGCCCCTATTGATCGGCGCCCAGGTCGACGACCTGGGTGAGGAGTTGACTCACCGCGGGCGCCACGGAGACCTGGTCCTTGCCGCCCAGTGTGTTGACGGCCAGCGTGTCGGCCGGCTCGCTGCCGCTGATCGTCAGCGCGGGCTTCAGCCCGGTCGACAGGACCTGCGACCCCGAGGTCGTGACGGCGACCTGGTCCGCGAGCGCCGTGCCGTTCTCGATCACGGTGTCCGCCGACTGGTCGGGCTGACCGTCGAATCCGCTGAGGTCGACGTTGGCCTTCGTCAGGGCCGTGCCGGTCAGATCGTTGAACGTGATCGTGTCGGCACTGCCGAGTGCCCTGATGTTCAGGCCCTCGATCCCGTTGAGATCCTGGGTGATCGCCGCGACGTCACGGAACAACCGGACGCGCGTGCCGTTGGCCGACACATCGATCTTCTCGGCCGCGTTTGAGCCGTTGAAGTTCAGTGCGTCGGCCCCGGTCTGCCCCTCGAGCGTGTCGCTGCCGTCGCCCGGATCCCAAACGAACGTGTCGTTGCCGGCTCCGCCGAACTCCAGGTCGTCGCCGCGGTTGCCGTCGATCGTGTCGTTCCCGGTGCCGCCCAGGAGCGTGTCGGCACCGTCGCCGCCGCCCAGGGTGTCGTTGCCGTCGCCGCCATCGATCGTCAGGTGCGTCAGCGACGCGATCCCGTTCTGCCCCTGGATCGTGTCATCGCCTCCCAGGCCCTTGACGTCCAGGTTCTCGACGTTGGTGGCGTTCTGCAGGCCCCCGGCGGGCGGGAAGGTCGCGACCGCGGTTCCGTTGAGAGCGATCCCGATCGTATCGGCTGCCGCCGTGCCGTTGTAGGTCGCCGTGTCAGACCCCTCGCCGCCGTCGACGTTGACCGACGCGGGGCCGGGCGTGAGCACGCTGTTGGTGATCGTGTCGTCACCGCCGAGCGTGTCGACGCCGACGCCGTCGCCGGTCTCGCCGCCGGAGACGTTGACCGTCTCTCCCAGCCCGGTGATCTTGATGACGCCCGCGGTCCCGCCGGCGGCCGCGCTGTCCGAGCCGTCGGTGCCGAACACGTTCACGTTGTCGGGCGATCCGTCGGGGTTGCCGTCGAAGCCGGCAAGATCGACGTTCACCGTCGCGAGGTTGGTGCCGGTTAGCGGGCTGACGTTCACCGTGTCCGCGCTGCCGAGCGTTCTGATGTTCAGGCCCTCGATCCCGTTGAAGTCCTGAGTGATCGCGGCCACGTCACGTGTGAGCAGCACCCGCGAGCCGTTGGGCGACACGTTGATCTTCTCGGCGGCGTTGGAGCCGTTGAAGTTCAGCGCGTCGGTGCCGCTCTGCCCCTCGAGGGTGTCGCTGCCGTCGCCCGGATCCCAGACGAACGTGTCGTTGCCGCCACCCCCGATCTCCAGGTCGTTGCCGCGGTTACCGTCGATCGTGTCGTTCCCACTACCGCCCGTCAATGTGTCGTCACCGTCGCCGCCACCGAGCGTGTCATTACCGTCGCCGCCGTTGATCGTCAGGTGCGTCAGCGACGCGATCCCGTTCTGGCCTTGGATCGTGTCATCGCCGGCCTGACCGTTGACGACCAGGTTCTCGATGTCGGTGGTGTTCTGGAGGCCACCGGCGGGCGTGAACGTCGCGACGGCCGTGCCGTTGTTGGCGATCCCGATCGTGTCGGCAGCCGAGGTTCCGTTGTATGTCGTCGTGTCGGAATCGGCGCCGCCGTCGATGTTGATCGCCGCCGGGCCGGGAGTCACGACACTGTTGGTGATCGTGTCGTTGCCGCCCAACGTGTCGACGCCAACGCCGTCAGCGGCCTCTGCGCCGGAGACGTTCACGGTCTCGCCGAGGCCTGTGACCTTGACGACGCCCGCCGTCCCGCCGACGGTCGCGTTGTCTGCACCGTCGGTGCCGATCACGTTGACATTGTCCGCCGATCCGTCCCCACTGCCGTCAAAGGCACTGAGGTCGACGTTCGCCGTGGTGAGGCCGGTGCCGCTCAGGTTGTGCACGTTGACCGTGTCGGCGCTGCCGAGCGTCCTGAGGTTAAGGGCCTCGATCCCGTTGAGGTCCATCGTGATGTTCGCGACGTCGCGAAACAGGCGCACGTGTGTGCCGTTGGCCGACACGTCGATGTTCTCGGCGGCGTTTGAGCCGTTGAAGTCCATGACGTCGGTGCCACCCTGTCCCTCGATCGTGTCGCTGCCGTCGCCGGGATCCCAGATGAACGTGTCGTTGCCGCCGCCACCGCTCACCACGTCATTTCCACGGTTGCCGTCGATCGTGTCGTTGCCGTTACCGCCCAGCAGCGTGTCGTTGCCGTCACCGCCGCGGATCGTGTCGTCACCTGGTCCGCCGTTGATGGTCAGCGGCCCGAACCCGGCGATGCCATTGCTCGCGTCCACGGTGTCGTTGCCGTCGCCGGCCTGCACGTTGATCGAGCTGAAGGTGCTGCTGTCAAAGCTGAAATCGATTGTGCCGTCCTCACCGACATCCACCGCCAGAGCCGTGCCGTTGGGCAGCAGGGCGAGCTTGTCGCTCGCGCCATCGCCGGTGATCTGAAGCACGCCGTTCTGAACCTGCGCCTTGTAGGACGCAAGCGCCGGGTTGGCGGCGATACCGAACAGCACCAGGCTGGACGCGCTCGCGGCCGCGGCCACGAGTAGTCGCCTAGCTCGGTGTCGCTGCATATGAATCCACATGGTTTTGCCCCACTTTCTTGTTGACCTGAGCTGCGCCCCTCAGGGCACAAGTCGGCCGAAGTTAGGCGTCGCTGCCCAAAGCCACAATCGGGAAGCTGCCCTGAACTTTGGTGGCGACCGAGCGGGTCAACCCCGAGGGGATACGGCCCCGCGCCCGCGCCGGTTCTCGCTGGAAGGATCTGCCGCGCTCCCTCGTCATCGCCTGTATGTGGGGAACTCTGATCGCCGGCTGCGTGGTGGGTTTCGCGATGGTCTTGGTGCATCGCACCTGGACTCAGTCACGGCTGCGATGGATGGCACGCAATCCCGCGCCGACGTTCCTGTTCGCCGATCTCGTGGGCTACACGGCGCTCACCGAGCGATGCGGCGACGAGGCCGGCGCACGCGTCGCACGCGAGTTCCGGCGCGCGATCGGCGCGCTCAGTCGTGAGCATGGCGCCCGGCAGGTCAAGTCGATGGGCGACGGCGCGATGATCTGGGCCCCGGACGCCGCGCGCGCGGTTGCGCTCGCTGCCGAGACGGTGCTCGAGATCGGGACCCGGCCAGACCTGCTCCCGGTCCGGGTCGGAGCCCACACCGGACCCGCGCTCATGCGCGACGGTGACTGGTACGGCAGTTCGGTCAACCTGGCCGCGCGGCTAGCTCGCGAGGCCGGACCCAACGAAGCCCTGATCAGCATCGCCACTCAAACGGCGGCCCACCGGCTCGAGTCTCCGCTCAACAGCCGCTGTGAGCTCGTGCTGCGCGGCGTCGAGCGGCCGATGGTGGCATGGCGGCTGGGCGCGGACGCAAGCCGCTGGAAGGATCGCGGGGCGCTTAACGTCTTCAATCCCAGAAGGGGCAGTCGGGCTTCTAATCACTTGGGACCATGGTGACCACCGTTGCGGTAGACGATCGGCGTGCAGGCAGCTCACGACAACTGCGCCTGCTCGACCCCGTGCCCTCGATCACGACCTCCGTCGAGGGGCCGCTGATCGAGCGCGATGCCGAGCTCGACGTCCTGCATGACGCGGTCAACGGTCTCACCAAAGGCACCGGCCGCGTTGTCGTCATTGACGGCTCCGCCGGGCTGGGCAAGTCCGCTCTCATCGATTACGCCGCGACGATCGCAACGCGTGCCGGTTGCACGATCCGCCGCGCCGCGCCCAGTTCCCAGGAGCGCCAGTTCGCTTTCGGCGTGGTTCGCACGTTGCTCGAGACGCCGCTGGCCGACGCGCCGGAGCCCGAGCGCACGGACCTACTAGACGGCGCCGCCGCCGCTGCCGGGGCACTGCTACTCGATGGCATCATGCCCCTGGATGCCGATGCGACGCCGATCGCGCACAGCGTCTTTCGGCTGTGCTCGCGGCTTGCGCAGCGACGCCCGGTGGCACTGCTGGTCGACGACGCGCAATGGTCGGACCGTCAGTCGCTGGAGGTGCTTTCGTATCTCGCGCGACGGATCGACGATCTCCCCGTCTTCATCGTGGTCGCGGTGCGCTCGGGAGACCCCCGTGCCGCGACGGACCTGCTGAGCCTGTTGGGCGGTGCACGCTCGGCCGTCGTGCTGCATCCGCAGCCGTTGTCCCCTCGCGGCGCCGCAACCCTGATTCGGCGCCACGCACCCGACACGTCGATGGCGGTATGCCTCGACTGCCACCGGTCGGTGGAGGGCAACCCGTGGCTCCTCTCCGAACTCGGACGCCAGGTGGCCGAGCACGGCCCGTGCGCGGTCAGCGACTGCACGCAGGATTCTGCGCCTGTCAGCGCCGACACCGTTGACACGGTGCGACGGCTGCTGTCGGAGCTGCCTCTGCGCGACCGGGCGGTCGCCGCCGCACAGTCCGTGATCGGCGACGATGCGCCCCAGCACGCGGTTGCGGCGGTCGCCGGGATGGAGCTCGAGGACCTCGTGACCGCCCGTGAGTCGCTCACCGCCGCGGGCATCTTCGGCGCCGACGGAGAGCGCTTCGCACACCCGCTGGTGGCTTCCGCAATCAAGCTCGGGATCGTTCCGGCGGAGCGCGAGCGCCTGCACCGCGAGGCGGCCGGCGCCCTGACGTCGCTCGATGCGCCCGCCACCCAGGTGGCCGCTCACCTGCTGCATTGCCGGCCCCAGCGCGACGGTCGAGCCAGCGCGCAGTTGCAGAGCGCGGCCGAGCAGGCTGCCCGAGAGGGCAACCCCAAGGCTGCCGCCGCCTACCTCGAACGGGCACTGAGCGAGCGCGCTCCCGGCGACGACCGCGGCCGGCTGTTGGCGCGGCTCGCCACAGCGTCGTTCCACGCCGGATCTACAAACTCCCGGCGGCGCCTACGCGACGCACTCAGCGAGACACGGGATCTCGCCGGCAGGATCGACGTGCTCACCAGGCTTGCCGCCCTCGGGGTCGCCCGCGGCGACGATGCCGGCGTCTCCGATCTGCTGGCACGCCTGGCGCTCGAGACCGAGCCCCATGCAAGACCTGCGATCGAAGCCGCGACGCTCGATGCGCTGCTGACGATTCCCGCGCGACACGACGAGCGCGCCCGGCTTGCGGCCTCGATCGAGCTCGATGACACGACCGACCCGCTGATCCGCCGCGTCGTCCTCGCCCACCGAGCCTTGCTCGCGGCCGAGCTAGGAACGCCCGGCGCGGCCTCGGCCGCGGCGCTCGCACTCGAGGCGCTGGACGGCGGGCTCCTGCTCCGCGAGGCTTGGCAGGGCACGGCCTACTACCTGTGCGTGCTCACGCTGGTGATGACCGATCGCGTGCCCGAAGCACGCCAGGCGATCGACGACCTGGCCGCGGAGGCACGGGCACGTGGCTCCCGTCGCCTGCGCGCAATCGCGTCGTGGTACGCGGCCGAGCTTGCGTTGCGCACTGGTCAGGTCGCCGAGGCCGAGCGTCGGGCAGCGGAGGCGCTCGAGGTCGCCGACGACGAGATTCGTGCCTGCGTGGCCGGCGCCGCCGGCGTGCTCGTGTCGGCACTGACCGAGCGCGGGGCCTTCCGCGAAGCCCGTGAGGTGCTGTGCACACACGGTCTTGACTGTGAGCTTGGCTGCAGCCCCGCCAACGGGCGGCTGCTGCACGCCCGCGCGCGGCTGTCGCTGGCCGAAGGTGATTTCGAACTCGCCCACGCAGACGCGCGGGAGCTCGGCGAACGAGCGGCGTGCCAGGGCAGGCCCAATCCGACTTGGGGCGGTTGGCGCTCGATCGCGTCACTCGCGCTCGCCCACCTGGGGCGGCGCAGCGAGGCGGCCGCGCTGGCGGATGCCGAGGTCGAGCTGGCGCGACAGTTCGGCGCGCCCGTCGCGGTCGCCCGCGCGCTGCACGCACGAGCCGTCGCCGAACCCGACGACAAGGCGCGCCTGGGGCTGTGCCGGCACGGGCTCGAACTGCTCGACGATCACAGCGCGGTGCTCGAGTCCGCCCGACTGCGCCTGGAGGTCGGCAGCACCCTCGCGCGGATGGGCAGGCGCGTCGAAGCTCGCGAGGCACTGCGTCCGGCGCTCGCCGACGCCGACGCGTGCGGCGCGCTGGTGCTGGCAAAGCGCGCGCGCCGCGAGCTCGTCGCGACCGGAATGCGTCCGCGGCGTGCCGCTTTCGAAGGCGTCGCCGCCCTGACCCCGCGCCAGCGCCAGATCTGCGAGCTGGCCGCGGCCGGGAAGGGCAACAAGGCGATCTCCCGCGAGCTATTTCTGAGCATCAAAACCGTTGAGACACATCTCGCCGCGGCGTACCGCAAACTGGGCGTGTCGACGCGCACCAGCCTGCGCGCGGCACTGGCCAGTTAGGCGTACTCCGGCTCACCCCTTACACCTCGTTGTGGAGGGCACGCCGAGGCACGCACTTTTCTTAGGGGTAGGTCAGGGAAAGTTAGGTGGATTTCCCTATACCGCTTCAGCGCCGGCTCAGGCACCCTTATCAGATGAGCTGTTGCTCCGAAGCAGAAGCCCTGCGTATGCCGGCCCAACGCACGCGCGGACCGCATGTCCTCGATCCCGATGGGCTGTCACGGCACATCGACACGATGTATCGGGCGGCGTGGGCGCTGTGCGGTTCCCAGCACGACGCCGAGGATCTCGTGCAGGAGACGCTCGTCAACGTGCTCAAGCGCCCACGGCTGCTGCGCGACGGCAACGAGCTTGGGTATCTGCTGCGCGCACTGCGCAACACGTTCTCGACGCGGTACCGCCAGCAGGCCCAGCGCCCGGTCGTGCATCGGCTGTGCGAGCACGATGCCGTTGCGGTGCCCAACCAGGAGCACAGCGCAAGGGAAATCATCGAGGCGATCGCGAGCGCTGCGCCGCTGTATCGCGACGCGGTGATCGCGGTGGACCTGATGGGCCTGTCGTATCGAGAGGCTGCGCGCGCGCTACGCACCCGCGAGGCGACGGTCACGACGCGGCTGCACCGCGGCCGCCAGCACGTCGCACGAGTGCTGCTCGCCGAGACCGTCAGTGCCGGGTAACGCGGCCGCGCTCGCCGGCGCGCCCGTCAGGCCACGCCTCGCTCGACGGGTGCGCCGTCGGACTGGGCATGGCGCGCACGACGGGGCGCACGAACGCGCGGTCCGAACGTCTGGTCACGGGACGCCGCCGCGCGGCAGTGGGCTGACGAATCTCCATGTAGTGACAGACGCGAGCGCACGCCGATCCTTTCGTTCACACCGGCAGGTGACTCCCGGATCTTGCACCGCGGCCGGATGTCGGGGTGCGTGTCAGGGGATGTGCCCGATGTGCGAATCGCAGATCGCCCTGAACATGGCCGAGCAATCGAGTATCGAGACGGAGGAACCAAATGAGTCACACGATCATTCCCGCGGTTGACGAGGCGGCCATCGCGCAGCTTCGCGAGTCGGTTCGCGGGCAGATCTTCACGCCAGGGAGCGATGGCTACGAAGAGGCATCGCGCATCTGGAACGGCGCGTACGACGGCCGACAGCCGGCTCTCGTCGTGAGCTGCACCGGCGCCGCAGACGTGATCGCGGCGGTCGGGTTCGCGCGGGCCAACCGGCTCGAGATCGCCGTCCGCGGAGGCGGCCACAGCGTCGCTGGGTTTTCGACTGGCGACGGCGTGATGGTCATCGACCTCTCGCCGATGAACGGCGTCCGCGTCGACACCGCCGCGCGGTGGGCAACGGTCGGCGGCGGCGCCGTGTGGGCCGACGTCGACCACGAGACGCTCGCCCACGGGCTGGCGACCACCGGCGGGTTGATCTCGTCGACCGGCGTCGCTGGATTCACGCTAGGCGGAGGCATCGGCTGGCTGATGCGCAAGTACGGCCTGGCCGCCGACAACCTGATCGGCGCCGACGTCGTCACCGCGGACGGGCGGTTGGTGCACGCCTGCGACAGCGAGAACCGCGAGCTGTTCTGGGGCCTGCGCGGCGGCGGCGGGAACTTCGGCATCGTCACGCAGTTCGAGTTCGAGCTGCACCCGATCGGCGAGGCGATCTACGCGGGTCCGATCTTCTACCCCGCCGACGCCGATCGCGACCTGCTTCGCCGCTTCCGCGACTGGGCCACAGGCGTGTCCGACGACGTCTCGACGCTGGTCAACCTCACGTCGGCGCCGCCGCTGCCCGTGATCCCGGAGGAGTGGCACGGGCGCAAGGTCGCCGCCTTCGTTGCGGCGTCGGCAGGCCCGGTGGAGGAGGGTGAAGGCCACGTCCGTGATATCCGCGCCGTTGCGGAGCCGATCGCCGACCTCCTCGGCCCGATGCCATACAACGTGATCCAGACGCTGCTCGACCCGCTGTGGGAGAAGGGCATCAACGCCTACTTCAAGGCGACGAACCTCAGCCGGCTCGACGACGAGCTAATCGAGCGGCTGATCGAGTTGCACCACGCGGCGCCCGGCCCGCAGGCCGAAATCCACGTGCAGCAGCTGGGCGGCGCGATCGGCCGAGTGCCGGCGGCCGACACGGCGTTCCCCGACCGCAGCGCGCCGTACGTGCTCAACGCGGTCACGGGCTGGCACGACCCCGACCAAGCCGAGGCGCACATCGGCTGGGCGCGCCAGGTCATCGAGGCCGCCGCCGACGCGTCGACCGGCCTTGCGTACGTGAACTTCCTCGGCGATTCGGTCGCGGGACGCTCGTCGTATGGCGAGGAGACCTACGCGCGGCTGCAAGCGCTCAAGCGGGAATACGACCCCGACAACGTGTTCGCGCGCAACCAGAACATCGACCCGCGCACCGGCTCCTGACCGGTGGCATTGCGCTCGCCGGGTGGGACTACGCGTCCCGCCCGGCGTCGCTCGCCAAGACGTCGCGCAACTGTCGCCTCGACGAGACGTTGAGCTTGCGAAACGCCCGCCCCAGGTGGGTCTCGACGGTCTTCTCGGTGACGAACAGCGTCTGGGCGATCTCCCGGTTGGTCCCGCCGGCGGCCGCTAGCTCGACCACGCGTCGCTCGCTGGGGGTCAGCGAGTCGGCGCCGTCGCGGTCGGTGGCCCCAGGCCTCACGCCGATCGCCGCGAGCTCCGCACGCACCCGGCGCTCCAGACGCAGCGCCCCGCACCGAGAGGCGAGCGTCAACGCCTCGAGCAGCGGCTCACGGGCCGCTGCGCGCTGTCCGGATGCGCGGATCGTGGCGCCGACGTCCAGCAGCACCCGCGCATGTTCGAGGCGCGCGGCCGACTGCGAAATTGCCGCCAGGGCCTCCTGCAGGCGATCCGAGCGCTCCTCGGGTGGACCCACCAGGGCGTGTGCCCGTAGGGCCATCCCAATCGCGCGCTGAGCGCCGAATGCCTGCGCGCGGCGAACCTCTTCGGCGACGAGCGCGCGCGCCTCATCGTGCCGGCCGAGCTCGGAGAGGGAAAGCGCCGCTGCCGAGCGCCACGGAAGCACAGCCGGGTTCTCTCCTCCGAACGTCGGGTGCTCGAGCTCGCAGCTGAGCAGCTCTTCAACCGCTCCGGCATGGTTTCCGGCGGCCGCGCGCAGCACGCCCGAGGCGTAGCGCAGCTGGGAGCTGGGCAGGAATTCGGTGTCGTAACGGATCCCGCTGCGATCGATCAGCTGGCGCAGCGATTCGGGGGTTTCGTCCCGGTCCAGGCCGGCCATCACAGCCGCTGACACGGCGAGCACCACGTACTCGGCGCCGAGCAGGTCCGGCGCGAGCTCGATCGCGGCCTGGGCGTCCGCCTCCGCGGCGTTCAAGTCGCCAATGCGCCCGGCGATCAGTGCACGGAGTGCCGAGACATTGGCGACCGTGAGCGCAACACCACGCTGCCGCGCCTGCGCGAGGATCGCGTCCATTCCCTGCATGGAGGCTTCGTAGTCATCTGCGAGGGCGAGCGCCGCAAGCGCGAGGATCGCCCAGTTTCCGCCGCGGTGAGGCTCGAGCGGCAGACCTGCGGCGAGCGCGCGCCTGCCCAGATCCCTCGCCTTTGCGGCCGACCGCAGATACATCGCCTCGTCCATCGCGAGGATGCCGAGCGTGGTCGCCTCGAGCATGCCGCGCGCCGGTCCGCCCGGGTCCCGCAGCTGGAGGATCATCGGCTCGGCGGCCCGTCGAGCCGAGAACGACGTGTAGCTGGCTCCCAGCAGTGCGACGTCGAGCTGTTCGCGACCGAGGCCGTTGGGCGGGACGCGCTGCTGCGCGCGGTGCAGGATCGCCGCCCCCTCGGCGGGCTTCCCGGCGAAGAACAGCATTCCGCTGAGCTCGATCGCCGCCGCCACCACCGCCTCTTCGTCGTCGCTGTGAGCGACGATCTCCGACAGCGGCGCGATCGCCTGCGGAGCGCCCGCCCGGGCGAGCGCCTGCCCGAGCTCGAGCACGACCATGCCTCGCTCCGTCGGCGCGGGTGGCTCGTTCAGCGCCCTCGCCAGCATCGCCGCCGCACCCGCCGCGTCACCCAGGGTCAGGGCGTCGCGCGCGGCATGGCGCAGCAGGCTCACCGCCTCCTCGTCGGCAGCGGCCTCGGTCTGCATCAGGTGTGCCGCAACCTGCCCGGCGGGCGCTCCCCGCTGTTCCAGGATCTTCGACGCCGAGCAGTGCAACCGCTCACGTTCGGCCGCGGACAGGTCTCCGTAGATCGCCGTGCGCAGGATCGGATGGGTGAAGCGGACGACGCCCCCGGACTCGATCACGCCGGCTGAGACGAGTGACGCCATCGCCGACTCCAGATCGGCGGGGGCGATCTGAGCCAGCCGCGCGGCGTCGCCGACCTGGGCGCCGTCGCCGAGCACGCTGAGGGCTCGTCCGAGGTCGCCGGCGGGCGGATCGATCCGCGCCAGCCGCAGCAGGACCGTGTTCGCGACACCGCGCGGGACGATCGTCCCGAGCTTCGCTGCGGCGGCAACCGTGCTCGGGTCAATGCCTCGAGCGGCGACTTCGTCGAGCAGCTCGCCGATTAGGAACGGGTTGCCACCGGTGACGTCGATGCACGCGTCGACGAAGCGACCGTTCGGCGCTGCGTCGAGACGGGCCCGGATCAACTCGGCGACGGACGCGCGTGTGAGTGGCAGCGGTCGCAGCAGCTCAGTTGTCGGATCTGTCAGCAGCGCCGCCACCTCGGGCGCCACGGTCGGATCGGACGGGCGCGTTGCGAGGATCAGGGCCAGTGGCTGGCCACTGAGCCGGCGCGCGATGAACGTCAGCGCCCGGACCGACGGCACGTCGCACCACTGCAGATCGTCGACCAGCAGCACCAGTGGCGCGTCGCTCGAGATGTTCGATGCAAGCCAGTACAGACCGTGCTGCCACGCGTAGCCGGGGTCGCCCGTGGCGGGGGCTTCCGACGCCGCCGGCGCGCCGGCCCCCGGCGCCACGCCGAGCACGTCAGCGGCGAGCGCCGCGGCGCCCGACAGCCACCGCTCACCGACGTCCGGCTCGGCCTCGAGCAACGCGCGCTCGAACAGCTGACGAACGACGCCGAACGGGTATCCCTGCTCCAGCTCGGTCGCCCTGGCGGTGAGGATCCGCAGCCCGCGCTGCTCCCCGCGCGAGCGCGCCTCGATCAGCAGCCGGGACTTACCGATGCCGGGCGGCCCCTCGATCGCCAGGACGCCGCCGGCGCGCTGGCCGACCGCGCGCAGCGCGCTGCGCACGCGTTCGAGCTCGTGCTCGCGCTCGAGCAGCGTCGTCGACTCCACAACCACTTGTTGGTCCATGCGCCCGGGCCGATCGTACGGCTCCTGTGGCTGCCTGCGCAATGTTTGGGGGTCGATGTCAGGGGATCTGCCTGATGTGGTCAGGGGCGCTACGGCGGACCATGCGAGACGTCAAAGAACTCGTCCGGTCTAGGAGGAACGCGTGCCGCTCATTGAAGTGAAGGTTCTCGAGGGTGTCTTCACTGCGCAGCAGAAGCAGGAGATCATCGAGCGCCTGACCGACGCGATGGTCGCGATAGAGGGCGAGAGCATGCGCCCGTCGACCTGGTGCGTGGTCGAGGAAGTCCCGAGCGGCGCGTGGGGAATCGGTGGCCAGCCGATCACGGCCGATGACGAGAGGGCGCTGGCGAGAGGCTGATCGATGTCCTGCGAGCTCCAGACAGCTCCCGCAGCTCACGTGCTCGACCCGGAGTCTCTGGGCGACCACGTCGACGCGCTGTACCGCGCGGCGTGGGCCCTGTGCGGATCGCGT
>Ga0207693_10001905_pt1 | contig 18262 bp, 17 predicted proteins | sample LARL81metaG_FD_184347 | JGI IMG/M metagenome (GOLD analysis project Ga0207693, IMG submission 184347) | Corn, switchgrass and miscanthus rhizosphere microbial communities from Kellogg Biological Station, Michigan, USA - LAR L8-1 metaG... | ecosystem: Host-associated > Plants > Roots >...
TGGATTTCCATATCTTTTTTGGCGGCAACGACAGACGCGACCAGGCCCACCGGGCGCTGTACAAAAACCACGCGACGCGCAGAACGAGTATCTTCTCACTTCCCCTCGCAGCGCATGGCGTCGCGAAATATTTGCGCCAACAACACCTGTTGCGACCCGTGTTGGACGCGGCGATCCAGACGCAAACTGGGGCACGGGTCATCGGGGAACTGCTCGCCCGTCACGGAGTGCCGCACAGCGCCTGGTTCCCACGCGGAGCGCTCTTTGGAACCCTCTGAAGCACCCAAGAAAGCGAACTCGGTTGCTTCGACGACGATGCCTTTTGCATGAATTAACAAGACGTTAAGCGTTCAGTGCAAAACTTGGACGTGTCATGTCCGGTGACTTTTTTTGTGAAGCGCTCGCCAAATAAAAACAGAATCGTCGTTTTTCACGAAGATCAGGCTGTCGCCGATCGCGTCGTGACGTGCTTGTCGGAGCTCGGATACGAAAGCGCCAAGCCGCAGACGGACGCAGAGCTGAAAAACATGCTCCACGAGCCATGCCAAGCGCTCGTGATCGATGCCAACGCATGCGAGCAACGGACGCTGAAACTTCGCGATTGGCTTGCTGCGTCGCGTTGTGATCCGGCGGTGGTCATTCTGACACGAACTGCTTCCGAACAATGCTCCGCCGTCGAACGCCTTGCGCGACTTCAAGTTCCCGCGTCCAGGCTTTCCCTTGCAGACTTGAAGAGCGAACGACTTGCCCGCTATCTTGTCTCTGCGTCCACCAGCGAAGACCACGAAACGCACGTTGTTGAAGATAACGCTGCGCCGCCCGCATTCGATGCCTCACGCAAGTTAGCCATTGTTCAAACGATGCTGCAGGACATCGTCGGTGACGACACGCTCAATTCCACGATGATCATTTCCCGAATACCGACATCGGATGGAGGTCAGCCCGAAGCCGGGACCACTGACGACATTTCCAGACTTCCATCCCTGGTCTTGCAGGGACAGTCATTGGCTGCACTGGCGGCATGCCATGACGCCGAACGCAAACTCGTCAAACGGCCGGTGCGCGGAGAGATGAAGGGTCGAGTCGTTGAGCTTCGGCGATGCCTGGAGCAGGAATTGCTTGCGACAGAAATCGAGCTCGTTACGCCGGAGTTTCGACTTCATCCCATCGCGAGCAATAACGTCCTGATCGGCAGACCTTCACTGACGCGCGATGTCGACGTTTCCATCAACTGCCGCTGGTTTTCGCGCGGTGAAAGAAGCCTGCGACTTTGGTCAGAGGAGTCGGAATGGTTTATCGAGGATTTAGGCAGCACGAATGGCTGCTTCGTTGGCGGGCTGCGTCTTGAAAAGAACAAGCGTTTTGCCTTGTCTGCCGGACAGACAACCATCGAAATAGGCCGTTCGGTCGACATGCGGGCGCCGGTAGTTCTCAGCATCAATGACACGTCGCAGGGAGTCGTGATCGTATCGGTGAGCGTCGGCGCAGGATTCGACAAGAGCGGATCTCAGACTTGGCCATCCTTGCAAGAGGACTTGATAAAGCGTTGGGTGATTTTCCGCGAAGACTTCGTCATCGGATCGGGCGATGCGAGCAGGCTGTTGGGTTTCGCGCCCCAGGAAGAGACGTCCGCGATCACGTTCCAAGAAGGTTTTTGGATCACGCCGCGGGACGGAACGAGCCTGCGTCTCGACGATAGAATCTTCAAGGAAGCGGTACCGCTTCCGCTTGAAACAGACGTTGAAGCGGGCTCCGCGATGTTTCGGGTCGTGCGCGCCCGAAGCAGCGCCACCGGTCCAAACTACAACGCCAATATCGACCGCGCGGAAAACGGCTGAACCCAATGAACTTGCAAATGGGCACACCGATGAACAAGCGCCGGGCCGGCTTCGCCAGCCTTCGTGTCCTCGTCGCAATTTCTCTCTTGGTCCCTCTGTCAGCCTGTTCCACATTCAAAAAGACACCGCCAGCACCGACGGTTGCGCCCATTTCCAGCGCAAGTTCGAACGCGGCACAGTTCCAGCACGCTCTCGAATTGCTGCAAGACGGCGATGCCAAAAGCGCCGACGTGGAGCTGCACACTTATTTGAGGAACGTGCCTGACAGTACGGCTGCTTCATACCTCATAGCGCAGATTGAGACACCGTTGCCTGCCCTTTTCCCTTCGGCGAGTTTTGCGGTCAGGGTCACGAAGAATGACACCCTCTCCTCTCTTGCTCGGACATATTTGGGAAATTCGCTCGGCTTCTACGGGTTGGCTCGCTACAACGAAATTGCGGTGCCTTCCAAAGTCAGCGAGGGGCAGCGTCTTCGAATTCCCAAGACGGCCGAAGCAGTTCAAGCCCGCGCACGCATGGTAGCGATCGTCACAGCGCCGCCACCTGCAACCGTCACTCCGACCCCGCCGGATGCTGTGGCGAATTCGCCGGCGACGCAGCACAAACTGGCCGAAGAATATTATCAGCGCGGCCTTGCCGCGTTTCAGCGTCAAGATCTCGATGCAGCGATCGCCAACTGGGACAAAACCTTGGCCATCGATCCAAAGTTCGCAAACGCCCAGCTCGAGCGAGCCCAAGCAATTCGGCTGAAAAACAATCTGGCCAAGCTCAGGCAGTAGCAGCTAACCGCCAACTTCTATCACGAGAGTGGTCTCGGTAACGTCGGCTTGCGCATGCGACGATGCCACACGCGGCTGCCAGGACTCGTGAGTCTCCGGCTTCGGAATTTTGTCGGTCTTCGCGGCAATACTTTGAAGCTCGTCGGCGACCGTGTTGAAGACCCGGAACAGTTCACCGAATTCGTCGTTTCGGGATTCGGAAATTCTGCGATCGAAATCGCCAGCGCCGACATCCTGCAAGGCACGCCGCAAAACCCGCAAGGGCCGCGCAATGAACCGCGCAAAAAGAAATGACAAGCTGCCGACGATGACGGTCGCAAACACGCCGAGGCCGGCCATCAACCAGAAGGTGGCGTTCAGAACTTGCCTCACCCCGGCCTGGTCGATACCGAGATAGATGTGTCCGATCTCAGTCTTCTGAAACAGAATGGGCGCGCCGAAGAGAAATACGCTGCGACGGCCTTCTAAAGAAACCGACCACACGGTGACTTCGGCATTTGTCTTGAGCAGGTTTTGCCGCAGTGGGGCTCGATACGGTTTGCCTACGAGCTTTGGCTCGGTGGACGCCTCAACCAAATTGGCGTGATTGGTCACCACGAGATAGTCCAAGCTCGTGCGCGCGCGTGCGTCCTGTACAAAGAGTTGAAGCGGAATCCAATCTTGATCAAGCACCGGGACCGCCGAGTGAACGGCGACAAATTTGGCTAGCGATGTACCGGAATCGAAAAGTTGGTTTCGAACAATTTGCGCCTCGACAAAATAAACTGCCGACATGCAGAGCAGGAAGAGGACCGCGAGTATGCCACTCGACAGCACGGTGAGCTTGATCCGCATGGGCAAGAATTTATTGCGAGCTGATTCCTCCTCCTGCGCAATGACATCTTCCAGTTCTTTTTCCAGAGCCTCCGCCAATTGAGCACCCGTTGCAAAACGCTGCTCGGGTCGCTTGCTCAACAACTTCCTGACAATGCGTTGCATTCCAGGCGGAACGTCCGAACCCATCGGAATCGGGTTGTGTTGCAAGATCTTCAGCATGAGACTTGCAACTTTTTCGCTCTCAAAAGCCTTCCTGCCAGTGAGCAACTCGTAGAGAACCGCGCCCAGCGAGAACAAATCCGAACGACCGTCAATCGGCTGTCCGGCGACTTGCTCGGGCGACATGTAGCGCGGTGTTCCAAGTAGCAGCCGCGACTCCGTGCGTTGGAGATCTGCGGCACTGTTCAAATGCGCAATGCCGAAGTCCGTCAATTTGACCGTCTCGTCAATGAGCAAAATGTTAGCCGGCTTGACGTCGCGGTGGATGACGCCGCGCCGATGCGCATAGTCCAAGGCGCGGGCCAGCTGAATGGCAATGCTGATGACGCGTTTCACGGGCAGTTTGGTATTGCTGGCAATCAGGTCTTCCAGCGAGTTCTCGTCGAGAAACTCCATCGTGATGTAGGGCGCTTCTTCGAAACGTCCGACGTCATAGATGGTCACGATGTTGGGATGGGACAACGTGCCGGCCAATTGGGCTTCACGCTGAAAGCGGCCAAGATCGTCCTGGTCAATGCCCGCCTGCTGCTTGAGCACTTTGATTGCAACGGCACGCCCGATTTGCGTATCGCGGGCACGATAGACCCGCGCCGTCGCGCCTTCGCCCGCCAGGCCTTCGACCTCGTAGCGACCGATGCGAGAGATTGCCGTGGAGCCGGTCATGCGATTCCTCGGGGCGCTACGATGCCGGTCGCCCATTTTCGCATTTTTAACGGCGAAACGTTGCGGAGTAGTTATGCATGGCAAAACGAGCCAGATGGGGAATAATTCGTAAAGCTCCAGTGTGATACGGTCCGTCCATGGAATCCGAGTTCCTATATCGTTCCGTCAGTCGAACGGATTGCGGGCGGGTCAGAACCGTCAACCAGGACGCACTGTTTACGTCCGACTCCGCGGGACTTTGGGCCGTGTCGGACGGAATGGGTGGCCATGCGTCCGGCGAGGTCGCAAGTGCGCTTGTCGTCGAGTGTGTGAAGAAGATCGCCACCCAATCGACGCGAACGGCGCCCATGAAGGAAATGGTCAAGCGTTCACTCATCGAAACGAATGAAAATCTACTTCAGCAAAGCGCGACAGCCGGATTGAAACTCGGGATGGGCGCAACGGTTGCGGCGCTTGGCGTCAGCGGCTCGCGGTACTTTTGCTTGTGGGTGGGCGACAGTCGGATTTATCGATTGCATGCAAACCGCCTAATGCAGCTCACTCGCGACCACCGATACGTCCAAGAACTAGTCGATTCGGGTGCATTGGGCGTGGACGCCGCACGAGAACATCGCCAACGCAATATTCTCACGCGCGCCGTTGGTCTCGACAGCCAACTGGTGATCGACGAGAGTGATGGTGCGATCGCCATCGGTGACGTTTTTCTAATCACAACCGACGGCGTCACAGATCAGTGCAGCGATGACGAGATTGAGACAATATTGCGGCGCTCAGATCTTGGCGACGCCGCGGATCAATTTGTAAAGCTCTGCAATGAACGGGGCTCGCCCGACAATCTATCTATCGTTCTTGTTCGTGTGACCGCATAACCGCGGCGCACTGGACTGTTCCACTCGGCCAGCTGAAGTCAATTCGAACGCCCGAGAACTAAGTGACGCGTGCAGCAGCGAGTGCCAACCGACGTCGCACGAAGCGAATTGTCCAAACCAGTAAGACGATATTGATTGCCGTGTTGACAATGTTGTTCACGAGAAGATAGGTCGCCGGCGACAGTGTGAGAGCAAGACCAAGCGCAATCGCGCCGAGCATTGCTATTCCGAATGACCACACCATCGTTGCGATAAAGAAAGTTCGACCGCCGTCGGCCTTGTCGACCGCCGCAAACCGTGCGCGGCGCTCAAGATCGTTGCCGGCGACGAATTGGCGAACCATAAAAAACAAGATTGGGCGGCTGATGAGCGCCGACACAAGAAACACGGCAGAGATCAAAAATCCCTGCGTCGAGCCGAGGATCAACGCCAGCCTGACTTCACCGGCCAGCAGCATCGTCGCCACGCTGTAGACGATACCGAACAGTGCGAAGATCGCGATCGCATCGACGACGCGGGTGCGGATGAACCCTATCGAGAGACCGAGCACGGGAAAGACGCTGGCATAGAGGAGCGGCATTACGCTGCCAGACGGAAAGCGCGGCGCAAGAAACTTGTAGAGCAAGAACGGAAGAAGGCCGTTGACGAGGATGCTCAAGCCGACCGAGCGTATCGCGCTTTTGGGGTCGAACGCTTGCTCCTGGGAGGGGACGACTTCCTCAGCAGCCGGAATTAAGACCTCGCTCATACCCGGCTCTTCTCCCGCGGTTCTTCAAATATTGGTACGGCACTTGTCGAAATCAAGCCGGAAGCCGGTTTCTTCCGCTCGGGCGTGTCAAGGGGTACTCCTCGCGAGATACAAATGAATCCAATAGGCTTGGTCGTGACGCCCCGCCCACCGCCGGAGGACCAATGGCCGCCGTCCTCGACCAACTTAATTTGGTGTCACGCGACATTGACGCCACGATTGGATTTTACCGACTGCTTGGCGTGAAGCTCCCGAAGAAGGCGGTTTGGCGCACGGCGAGCGGCGCGCACCATGTCTCCTTCCCGCTTGCAAACGGCTTGAGTCTGGACTTCGACAGTCCTGCACTCGCTCGCGCCTACAACAAAGGATACCGCCGCAGTGCACGCGGCGGGAACGTCGTGATCGGGTTTGGCGTGAAGACTCGGCGCTCGGTGGACAATACTTATGCGAAGCTGACGAAGGCGGGGCACAGAGGTCTACAGCCCCCTTGGGATGCCTTCTGGGGTTCGCGCTACGCCATCGTCGCCGATCCGAACGGCAACCATATCGGGATCATGAGTCCAGTGGATCCCAAGAAGCGATCGAAACCGCCTTCGGTTTGAACGTGTGAGATACCGCTCTACCAGATGCCAGGCAGCAATCGATATTTCACGCTCGTCAAATAGTCCGCATATCCCGTTAAACCAAGCGCCAGAAACTGTTCTTCATCAAAAATCCGCCAGATGATGACCGCCACGAGCGGAATTACGGCCAGCTCGGCCCACAAAGAGGCAAGCGCGAGCGGTACCCCGGCGAGCATCACAAAAGCTCCGGTGTACATCGGATGTCGCACGATCGCGTACGGGCCGCTCGATATCACGCTCTGGTCGGCGCCCACCTCAATTGTCGCTGATGTGAAACTGTTGGCCCGAAATACCCGAAACACGATCCACAGCCCCAGTGCCACCAGACCGTCACCAAGGACGACGAAGTAGTTCGGTACGATGGACCAGGAAAGACGGTGATCGAGGGCGGCAACCACAAATATCGCCAGAAAGGCCACTGCGGCGAAGGACTGTATGATTTGCTGCGTCTTTTCCTTCTCCGCGGCCGGTCCAGCTTTGACCCGCCTGGCCAGAAGTTGCGGATCGCGCTTCACCAGATAAAGCGTGATCGCGGTAACGGAGACGAAAAACACCGCGAGAAAGGCCCACGCTTGCCAATAGCTGATAGTCCAGGCGGGAAGAAAGAGAGCTGCCGCCATAACAGAAAGCAGAAACAACATTCCGCCGAATGATTGCCAGTAGAGCTTCGCCATCAGCGAATAATAGCGCCGTCGCACATCGACAAACAGAGGTTCTAGCGCCAGTCGTCAGGCCCGGGTGCTTCCATCGGAGGCTGCGGACCTTTCCAAATGGCCGCGTCAGGACGAGTCCAAAACCAGCCTGTGTGGGCGTTGTCACTTCGTTGGATGGTGACGGTTGCCGGATCGAAGTTCACGAACATGCGCGCATTTACACCACGGATTTTGGTCGGCTCGTTCACTACCGTGTGGTGTGTCACGCAACCGCACGTCTTGCAGCGCCAGAAACCGAGTTCTCGGTCACCCCAGACATACGCTTCGAGCGCATCGACACCTTGGATCAGGTTCGCCCCGAGGTTTTGCTCGGCGAGAAAGTCAAAGGCGTAGGCCCACAGCGTTCCGTACCGACGGCAGATCGAGCAATTGCAGTCCAATACCCAACTCGGCGCGCGCTCGAGCGTGATGCGCACGGTCCCGCAATGACAAGCGGCTCTGACCATCAAGCTCTCCATCGAACGAGAGATCGCCGAGACTCCAACGCCAACTGCGCGCCTAGTGGATGCGTTCAATAATGATGGCCGGTGCCATGCCGCCGCCCGCGCACATGGTGACAAGGCCGCGATGCAGATCACGACGTTCGAGCTCATCGAGCATCGTGCCGATCAGCATCGAGCCGGTCGCGCCGATGGGATGACCCAATGCCATGGCTCCGCCGTTCACGTTGACCTTCTCACGGTCGAGCTTGAGATCGCGAATGAACTTTTCCGCCACGACCGCGAACGCTTCGTTGACCTCGAAGAGATCGATGTCATCGAGCGTAAGGCCGGCACGGGCCAGAACGCGGCGCGCGGCCGGAACCGGAGCGTTGAGCATCAATGTCGGGCAGTCGCCTTGGTTCGCGCACGCCACGACGCGTGCCCGAGGCTTGAGGCCGTGAGACTTTGCATAGTCCGGTGAAGCGAGCAGCACCGCAGCGGAACCGTCCACCACACCCGAAGAGTTTCCCGCATGGTGAATGTGCTGGATCTTCAGATCCGGATATTTCTGCAGAATGAGCTTGCGAAAGGTCAGTCCCTCTTCGTTGAGCGGTACATCGGCAAGGGCTTCGAATGACGGCTTCAGCGCCGCCAGTCCTTCTGCCGTCGTGCTCGGTCTGGGAAACTCCTCACGATCGAGTGCGACGGAGCCATCTTCGTTGTGGACGGCTACGAGACTCTTTTCAAAATGTCCGCCTGCGATGGCGGCAGCCGCGCGACGCTGGCTCTCAAGCGCGAGACTGTCGACATCTTGACGCGTAATACCTTCCATTGTCGCAATAGCGTCCGCGCAAACGCCCTGGTTGGTCTGGGGGTGCATGGCGCGTAGATGCAGATTGCCCGTATCAAAAAGCGGTGGACCATCGCTGGCGTCGCGGCGATTGGGCATGGACATCATTTCGGTGCCGCCGGCCACGACCAGATCGGCCATCCCGGCCATGATCGTCGAGGCAGCAAGATTCACGGACGTGATACCTGAACCGCAAAACCGGTCCAGCGTCACCCCGCTGCTGCGAAAGTCGTAGCCGGCGTCGAGCGCCGACATGCGGCCAAGATCGCAGCTCTGCCGGCCACGCTGCGAGCTCGTGCCCCAGATGACGTCGTCCACTTCGGTGGTGTTGATATCGTTTCGCTCGGCGAGAGCTTTAAGCACCGTTGAACCAAGACGCTGCGGATGAATCTGGGAAAGTGCTCCCTTGGGGTATTTTCCGATGCCCCGCGGCGTGCGGCAGGCGTCGATGATCCAGGCTTCGGTCATTGGGCAGCTTCCTTTCGATCTCGCAAATTAAGCGGGTTTGCCAATTTCTCTGTGGCCGAACTCTAAACTTTCTCCGTTCAGCGGCAATGATTGGCGGAAGTCCAAAACTGCCCGTACGGCAGTGAGCACGGTCAGGATTCAATGTTTGTGGGGATACCCGACGTCCTGACAGGAACTGAGCAGGCAAAGGATGCAAGGCAATTCCATGGCTTAGCGGTGGTCAGGTTTGCCCGAATGCGGTGTCACAAAAGTGGTTCTTTTCGGGCCTAGCGTTAGACTCCAATATCAGCACTGAGTCGTTCGCGAGCTGGGTGGCATTTCAAATTTTGATTGGGGGAACGGGTCGAACGATAGGGTGACGTCATGGCGCTCGAAATGCGACACTTTGAAGTCCGACTGCTGAAGGCAGATGGCACGCCCACGATTTTCATGAAAGTCGGTGCGGGAGAGCCATCTGAGGCCAACGCTCAAGTGAGGCGGATGATCAGAGGTGACATAGAGAGTGCAACCATCTGGTTCGATGGGGTGCTTGTTGGAACCGTTTATTCCGGCCTCGATCTCAGTCCTCCCTAAAGCCCGAACCCGCCAAACGCAGCGTCAGCCGAACAGACACGAACGCTGAACACGCAAGTTTTACTCAGGCGCGCCGCGTTACTAAGCGCGACGCCAAAGATTCGCGATATACTCGCGCCTCTCGCAAACGAGGCGGAGCATGATCGAGATCAGTGCTTACAAGTGGGTGCCACCGTTCGCTCAAGGGTTGGTGCGCGACCTTCGGGTGCGTTGGGCGCTCGAGGAAGCGGGATTGCCTTATAAGGTGAAGCTGATCGCACTCGGACCGGAGCAGGCCTCGCCTGAATATCGCGCGTTGCAACCGTTCGGCCAGGTGCCGGCATTTCGCGAAAACGGACTGACGCTATTCGAATCGGGCGCGATCGTGCTGCACATTGCGGAAAATTCAGCGGCACTGATACCGAACGATCCAAAGGCGCGCGAGGAGACCATTGCCTGGCTGTTTGCGGCGCTCAATACGGTCGAAGTGCCTATCATGTTCATGGTGCAGTTGATGTTCGTTGGCGTGACCGAGGGACCGATCCGCGAGGCGGCGCTCGAGCGCATCGCAAGACGTTTGAGCGAAGTTTCTGCCGCGCTCCGGGGACGCGCCTATCTGACGGGCGAGCGCTTCACGGCGGCGGACCTGATGATGACAACTGTGCTGAACCAGCTGCGCGAGACCGATCTGATAACAAAAGAGCCGAGTCTCGCAGCATGGCACCAGCGCTGCATGGAGCGGCCCGCATACAAGAAAGCGCTCGCGGATCAGCTAGCGGTGTTCAAGGAGAACGCACCGAGCGCGTGATGGCCCGCGTTGGGCTCCAGTCAACGAACACCCTTCCATCCGTCGAGCAGGCTGATTTCGGCTAGGCGTTACGAGCCATCAATCCACCGTCGACAGGGATTGTCACCCCGGTAATGAAGCTCGCTGCGGGCAGGCACAAGCTTACCGTCATGTGCGCCACCTCTTCTGGCAGACCGTAGCGTCGCATGGCCGTGCGGCGTTTGGCATAGGTGGCTTTGTCTTCCTCCTTGATCGCCGCGGTCATTGCCGTGCGGATGGGGCCGGGACATATGCAATTCACTGTGATTCCTTCAGGGCCGAGTTCGACGGCAAGTGCACGAGTCAGTCCTGTGACGCCGGCCTTCGCCGCGGCATAGGGAGAGTCGCGCGCAGTCGCCCCGAGCGCTTCGGTCGAAGCAATATTGACGATGCGCGGAGCCGCAGATTTGCGTAAGTGCGGGAGTGCCGCGCGAATGACGCGTTGCTGTGCCGTCAACAAGACCGAAACCGCGCGTTCCCAAACGGCCTCGTAGTTCTCGCTGTCGATCGGAGAGAATCCGGGAATACCCGCATTGTTCACGACGGCATCGATTCCGCCCCACTTCGCGACGATATCGGCGACGACGGCGTTCACTTGTTTGAAGTCGGCAACGTCCATCTTCCAAGCCTGCGCCGACTGACCCTTCTTCGCGATTGCGTCAGCGACGCTCCTCGCGCTCTCCTCCACATAGTCCGTCACGGCGACGTGCGCGCCCTCAGCTGCAAACACCTCGGCAGTTGCACGCCCCATGCCCGAGCCCGCGCCCGTGACGAGCGCAACTGAACCTTTAAGCGAGCGCGACAGTGGTGGTTCGGGTGCAAGCATGATCTTGTCTCCTTGGCGATTGCCCAAGCTTAACGTTCGGCGCCCAGATTCAAAGAGAGCCCAAAGCGCCTCGCTGGCCGACCTGGCGCTTGTCGGGATCGATCAGCACACCAGGGTTCAGTATCCCTGAGGGATCCAGCACCGACTTCGCAGATGCGAGCGCCTGGCGAAAAAGTACGGGTGACTGAGCTTCATAGCCGCTGCGGTGATCGCGGCCGACAGCATGATGATGCGTCACGGTGCCGCCGAGGCTGACGACGATCTCATTGGTTGCTTTCTTGATCTCGCGCCATTTCGCCAAAGAGTCGGAAAGCTTTCCGTCGGCCGTGCCGAGTGCGGAATAGGAAAAGTACGGTGCCGGCCCGTCAGGATAGATGTGGGTAAAACGGCATGAGATCGTAGCGTCGTGTCCGCAAATTTCCCGAATCGCGCGGCTGGTTTTTTCACGCACTCCTTCGTAAAGCGCTTCAAATCGATCCCATGTGATGGAAGTTTCGAACGTGTCGCTGATGACTCCAAGCGCGACCATGAGATCGCGATAGTACGGCATGCGGATGAATGCGTTGCGCCACTGGCCCGCCGCGCCGGCGCGGTGTTCAGCGGCGCCGCCTTTTGGCTTGAGCGATCGCGCCACGGCATCGGCGTCGAAAATCCCACCATGGTCAGCGACGAGTTCGAGTGCGCGCTTCATCCATGCGTCAAGCGAATGATCCGCCGATTCAAACCCCAAAACCAAAACAGCCGATGCTCCATCGCCAACGCCGTTGTTGCGAGCCTCCGCCGGATCTAGAAGGCGGCAATTGGAGGGAAACAAACCGGATTGTGAAAGAGCGCGGACCGCCGCCGTTGCCCTTGCCATCGAGGAAAATGTGACGCTCGCCGAGGCTTGGTGCACGGGACGATCCTGCAGACGCATCCAGGCCTCGGTGATTACACCCAGGATTCCTTCCGACCCGATGATTAGCCGATCCGGCGAGGGGCCCGCGCCCGAACCTGGCAAGCGCCGAGTTTCGATGATGCCAGCGGGCGTCACGGTCCTCGTCGATTCCACAAAGTCATCAATGTGAGTGTAGAGAGAAGCGTAGTGTCCGCCGCTGCGCGTCGCGATCCAACCGCCCAGCGTCGAGAGCTGCAGGCTCTGGGGAAAGTGGCGCAGCGTGAGGCCGTGAGGTTTGAGCTGCTCCTCAAGCTCGGGACCCAGGGCACCGGCCTGAATTCGCGCTGCACGGCTCGCGCGATCAATCTCGACCACCTTGTTCAAATATTGCAGGTCGAGCGAAACCGTTCCGGCGTATGAGTCGCCAACGTCCGGCTCGACACCGCCAGCGACGCTCGAGCCCCCGCCGAACGGGATGACGGCAACATTGGCGTGTGCCGCCCAATCCAAAACCGCGACGATGTCCTGCTCGGTCTTTGGGAACGCGACAAGGTCCGGTGGCTGACGAACATCGCGCATGAACATACGAACAATGTCTGCGAAGGACTTTCCCAAACTGTGCACCAGCCGGTCATACGTCGTGGTTGAACACATCGCTGCCAGAGAGGAAGGAATGGCGACCCGAGGCGCGCGCAAATTGAAATCGTCTTCACGTGGCGGCGGAATTTCTGGGGGCGCGGACGTGCCGAATCTCTGCACGCTGGCACGAATTCGAACGTCTTCGTCTGGCGACAAGACATCGTCTGCGTAGCCCCAGCCATAGAAGCGAAGCTTCCGGCGTCGAGACAAAGTGGCAGTTTCAACCATGACCGACTCCGAAGTTACCGCGGCGGACGCGTCCTTGAGTGTAGGTTCTGGCGTCGGAGCGAACTAGCCCACTTCGTGCGGACAAGCTCTAGGTCGGCCTTCCATTCGGGAAGATTCCGATACGCGTCGCTCGCCCAAGCACGTTGTGCTGGTCGTCGGTCGGAAATGGCGCAGGCTCCGGAAGTCTTCCCCCCGGCAGCGGCCAAGCGATCGGAGTCGCGCGCCCATCGATCCTAGCGCCGACCGCGATGTTGTCGCGATCGAGGGAATAATGCGGCCGGTTGTTGGCGCGCGTGCAGCCGTCGCGGAAGTAGATCGCCGTGTGGACGCGACGCGTTTCTCCCGACAGGTTTGGCTTGGCCGCGTGCACCGTTCGCGCGTGATGAAAAATCACATCGCCCGGCTCGCACGCGATGTAGTTGGCGGCCTTCGTCTGCTTCGCCTCGAATGCGTGGCCGGCGCCGGGCGATCTGAAGACATCGATACATTCGACGCCGCCCGTATGCGAGCCCGGGATATATCCCATGCAGCCCATCTTCTCGTCGATTTTGACGAGCGGAATCCACGCCGTCAGTGCGTCAGGTTCCGCGATGGGCCAATAGGGATGATCCTGGTGCATTTCGGTTTCTCGGCCGCCGGCTTCCTTGTAGAGGGCCTGGTCGTGCCACAAGCGAAGACGCTCCGCGCCGATGAGAGCGGCAGCCATGCCGGCAATTGCGGGATGAAAGGTAAGTCGCGCGACGTCGGGAAAATCCTCCCAGAGATACTGACACATGGTGAAGGACTGTTCGAACGGCGTTCGTTCGCCGAACGGTCTGGCATCATTGCGCGTGCGCAATGCGACGGCGTGATCGACTGCTTTTCGATGCTCTTCGATCTCGCGCGGATCGATCACGGATCTTGCGTGGAAATACCCATCGCGGCGAAACGCGCTGATCGCTTCAGGGGCGACGGTGATCGATTGAGTCATCGCGGATGCCATGGCAACAAAACCTCAATGAATTGCGATCGATGAACGGCTGCAAAACAGCAGTTACATCACTGCGCCGACCTGCCAGGGAACAAATTCCATGCCGCCATAGCCGAGTTCTTCGCTCTTGCTCTTCGCGCCGGAAGCCACCTTGACCAGATAGTCGACAATCTCGGAGCCCTTCTCTTCGATCGATGCTGCTCCCGACGCGATCGATCCACAGTCGATGTCGATGTCGTCTTTCATCTTGTTGTAGACCGCTGTGTTCGAAGAAAGCTTGATTGAGGGCGACGGCTTGCAGCCAAACGCCGAACCGCGGCCAGTCGTGAATGCGATCATCGTGGCACCGGATGCGACCTGCCCCGTTGCACTGCAAGGATCAAACCCTGGACTATCCATGAAGACGAGACCGCGTGTCCGCAGCGGCTTTGCATACTCGATGACATCATTGAGCGGCGACGTGCCGCCTTTGGCAACCGCGCCAAGCGACTTCTCAAGGATTGTACTCAAGCCGCCGGCCTTGTTTCCCGGCGAGGGATTGTTGTTCATCTCCGCGCCGTGAAGGCGTGTATAGCGTTCCCACCATTCCATGCGCGCGTTCAGTCGTTCCGACACCTCTGGCGAGATGCTGCGCGCGAGAAGCAAATGCTCCGCGCCATAGATCTCTGGCGTTTCGGACAAAATGACCGTTCCGCCCAGCGCGACCAGCCGGTCTGATGCATTGCCGAGCGCGGGATTCGATGTGACGCCCGACCAGGCATCGGAGCCGCCGCATTGTAATCCCAGCACGAGTTCGCTCGCCGGAATCGGCACGCGCCGCATTGCGCTGAGTTCGGGTAGCAAAGAGCGTACGCGTTCGAGGCCCTCGGCGATTGCGCGCCGGGTACCGCCCGTTTCCTGAATCGTAAATTCATGGATTGTCCGACCGTCAGTCAGACCGTGTTCATCCTTCAGGCGATCAATCTGCAAGACTTCGCAACCGAGACCCACGAGCAAGATTGCGCCGAAATTTGGATTTGCCGCCGTTCCCCAGAGAGTGCGCCGCAGAAGCTCGAAGCCTTCACCGCTGCCGGCCATGCCGCAGCCGCTGGCGTGCGTAATGGGTACGATGCCGTCGATATTGTCGTGGCCGTCCAGCAAACCCGACTTTTCGGCAGCCGCCGCGATATGGCGCGCGACAGTTGCCGAGCAGTTTACGCTCGTGAGTATGCCGACATAGTTGCGCACGCCGGCGCGTCCATCCTTGCGGCGATAGCCCATGAAGCTGCGCGGCGTTTCTTCGCGGCTCCATCTGCCAGTCGCACCCTGCGCCGCAGCCCGCAGGTCGGAAACTGCGATGTTGTGAACGTGCACATGGTTGCCCGGCGCAATCGCGGCCGTAGCGACGCCGATCACCTGGCCATATTTTCGAACAATCTCACCCGTTGCGATCGCCTGTGTGGCAATCTTGTGCCCCATGGGAATCGAGTCGATTGCGACGACCCCCTCGGCCGGAATGTGCGCACCCTTGGCGATGCGCAGCGGCGCGACGACAACATTGTCAGCGGGGTGCAACCGGACAGCTTCGGCTTTTGTCACTGTTAGGCTGTCCAAGAGGAGGAATCCCCAAATTGACATGCCAGTATGGACGAGATGCCTGAAAATTTCTAGTATTCACAGACAAATTGGGGGTTCTAACATTTCACGATGAACCAAACGGTCCCAGACGAGCGTGACATTTCCAAAAGTGAGCGGGTCTATGAGGTCCTGCGGCGCCGGATCCGTGAGCTCACCATGGCCCCTGGTGCGCCCTTAAGAAAAGAGGAGATTGCTCTGGAATTGGGCGTCTCGCGAGCGCCGGTAAGCGATGCGATCAGTCGTTTGGCGGAAGAAGGGCTGGTCGACGTCTTTCCCCAGCATGGCAGTTTCGTGGCTCTTATCAGAGCGACGGACGTGCGCGAAAGCCTGTTTGTGCGAACGGCACTCGAGGTCGAGGCGATGCGCCGGCTTGCGACGGCCGCCGATGCCGCCACGCTACGAATTCTAGACTCCAACATCACGGCCCAGGCGAAGGCACTGGCCGCCGGGAATCTCGAACAGTTCTACGATCTGGACGAAGCGTTGCACGCATCGATATTTGGTGCGATCGAAAAGCCGCGCGCGCTGCGGTTGCTCGAAGCAGCGCGCGCGCCGCTTGACCGAGTGCGACGGTTGGCGCTGCCTCAGGCTGGCCGGCCAGAACAAACGCTCGCGGAACATCGTGCCCTGGTGGAGGCGATCCGCTCCGGTGACAGCGAATATGCCGCCGCTGCCATGCGCGCGCATCTGACGATGGTGGGACGCGCCATCGAATTAAAACTTCCCGAGATCGAGGAAGAGCACGGCTAAAACCGACGAACGCGCTGAAAGACGCTCAATGATTTCAGAGCTCACCGCCGAAGAAGTCGTACCCGTTGACGGCTACAGCGGAACTCTTGTCGGTCGAGTCTGGATCGGCGGTGATCGACCAGGTCCACGCATCGCGGTCGCGCGTGAAGGTGGCTTGTTCGATCTGTCCGGACTTGCGCCGACACTGTCCGATCTTTTCGACCTGCCGGATCTCGCCAATAGAGTCCGCAGGTACACCGGCGAACGACTTTGCAGTCTGGATGAAGCATTCACACACCACGCGGTTTTGGCACCATGCGATCTGCAGGCGATAAAGGCCGCGGGCGTCACCTTCGCCGACAGTTTAATTGAGAGGGTGATCGAGGAACGAGCCAAAGGCGATTTGACCGCATCCGCTCGATTGCGCGGTGAATTGGCGAGCGTATTCGGCGGCAGCCTCAAGGGGCTCAAGCCTGGTTCGCCCGAGGCGATAGAGGCTAAGCGCGTGCTGATGCGCGACGGAATGTGGTCGCAATATTTGGAAGTCGGTATCGGGCCCGATGCGGAAATATTCACGAAGGCGCAGCCGATGTCGGCGGTCGGATGCGGCGCGATGATAGGGCTGCATTCCAAATCGCTTTGGAACAACCCAGAACCTGAAATTGTCCTGGCCGTCAATTCGCGCGGTGACATCGTCGGCGCAACGCTCGGAAACGACGTTAACCTGCGCGATTTCGAGGGTCGCAGCGCGCTTCTGCTTTCCAAGGCAAAGGACAACAATGCGTCATGCGCCATCGGCCCGTTCGTTCGGCTTTTCGACGAGACGTTCTCGCTTGACGACGTGCGCAGTGCGGAGGTTCGTCTAGAAATTCGCGGCAAGGACCAATTCACGACCGACGGCACCAACTCCATGCGCGAAATCAGTCGCGATCCCGTCGACCTCGTCGCCGCGACGATCGGCAAAGAACACCAATACCCCGACGGACTGATGCTTTTTCTGGGGACGATGTTCGTGCCGACCAAAGATCGGCGCGAAGCGGGCAGCGGCTTCACGCACGAAGAAGGCGATGTCGTGCGGGTATCGTCGGCTAAGCTCGGTACGCTCGTGAATGAGGTGACCACTTCGGACCGCGCGCCACCCTGGCAATTTGGCGTGCGCGAGCTCATGCGTTCGCTCTCGGCGCGAGGACTTATTTAGAAGACGAGCTGGCGTCAGACAGAAATCATTTTTCCGTCGGCAACATAGACCAACGGTCGCGTACCGGCGGCGGCGCGGAATTCATCGACCCAGGGCATGGACTCCGGTTGCTGGCGTCTGACGGGCGCAATTTGGAATTCCATCGGGAACGCAAGACGGGTCTGTTGCGTCGCGTTCGGCGCGGTGTAGTGCAAGGTTTCGGAGTGATGAAAAGTCGCGCCACCCATCTTGAGAGGACACGGCACAGCCTTTGAGATGTCGATCTGTTCTTTCACCGTCAGGACATTGTGAATGGGGTCGTCCTCGTGGCGATGCGCGAGCAGTCCGCGCTTGTGTGAGCCCGGAATGAACTGCATCGCGCCCATTTCGATGCTGACGTCATGCATCGGCAGCCAGACGCCAAGTGCGCAATAGTCAAGTTCGGGTTGCCAGTAGGCGTGATCTTGATGCCAGGAGGCGGCCCGCCCGCCAGGCTTTTTCTGGATCATGTGACCCCAGCTGCTGATGTCTTTCTCAGCAACGCCCAGTAGCGCGGCCGCGTAGCGCTTTGCGTTGCGACGAAACTGCGTGTTCAACAGCGTCGGAAAATAGATTTCAGGAAAGAATGCTTGGGTCAGCCGCGCAGGAGGCTCGCCTGCCACTACCGTTCCGGACCGGTCGAGTGGCGATCCGGGCTTGCCCGCGTAGTCTTCTGAAAAAATGAACTCGAAGATCTGGCGCATCCACGCGATTTCTTCGTCCGTGGTGATACGCTCCACCGCGAGGTAGCCATTTTCTTGAAAGAATTCAATT
>Ga0207693_10001906_pt1 | contig 18262 bp, 14 predicted proteins | sample LARL81metaG_FD_184347 | JGI IMG/M metagenome (GOLD analysis project Ga0207693, IMG submission 184347) | Corn, switchgrass and miscanthus rhizosphere microbial communities from Kellogg Biological Station, Michigan, USA - LAR L8-1 metaG... | ecosystem: Host-associated > Plants > Roots >...
GAAATCGCTGATGGCTTTGCCGAACTGCTTGCGCTCCTTGGAATAGTTCAGCGCAGCTTCGTAAGCGCCTTCCGCCATGCCGAGCGAAAGTGCCGCAATGGAGATTCGCCCGCCGTCCAGCACGCGCATCGCGTCGATGAAGCCATTGCCTTCGTGACCCAGCAGGTTTTCGACCGGAACAAAACAATCTTCGAAGATCAGCTCCGCCGTGTCGCTGGCCCGCAGGCCGAGCTTGTTTTCTTTCTTGCCGGCGCGAAAGCCCTTGGTATCTTTTTCCACGACGAACGCGGAGAGCCCGTGCGTGTGAGCAGCGCGGTCCGTCACGGCAAGCACGACCAGCACGTCGGCATAGTGGCCGTTGGTGATAAAAGTCTTGGTGCCGTTCAGAACCCATCCGCCCTTCGACTTGCTGGCGGTCATACGCGCGCTGCCCGCATCCGAACCCGACGACGGCTCGGTTAATCCCCAGGCGCCGATAAATTCCCCCGTCGCCAGCTTGGGGATGTATTTCTTTTTCTGACACTCGCTCCCGGCAACGAAGATGTGATTCGAGCACAACGAAGTATGCGCCGCCACGATGATGCCGACCGATCCGTCGACGCGCGAGAGTTCCTCGATCACGGTCACGTACTCGACATAGCCCATCCCCGCCCCGCCGTAATCGGGCGGGAAGATCGTGCCCAGCATCCCCAGCTTGCCGAGTTCCTTGATGGTCGAGAGCGGGAACTCGCCCGCTTCGTCCCACTTCATCACGTTGGGCAGAATTTCGCGCTCGGCGAACTCACGCACGCTCTTTTTCAGATGAAGCTGTTCGTCATTGAGCTGGAAATCCAAAATGCCTCCCGCAGTGTACGAATGAAAATGTCGGAGTGCTGCACATCGAGGTGGGGACCGGCGCCACGCGCGCAGCAATGATTCGATTAGAACATGATGCCGTCGAGCGGAAAAGTTACCTCTGACCGGAAAGTGACAAATAGCGGTAAGCCGCATGAATCGCGGGGTTGAGAGGGGTCAGAGCGAGCGCTCCAACCGACCGAACGGTTTGAAGAAAATAGCAGTCACACTCAGCTCCGGCTTTGCATGGTGGAGCGGCGGGCGTCCCCGCCCGCCACATGGACTACGCGAGTTTCAGAGTTGCTGGTCGCGACTAGATGTGTGACTGAGAATAGCCCGCCACTTCAGTGGCGGGTTGGTGTTATTTGCAATTGGCCCGTGCCGTAGGCACGGTCGAAACGGCTGCAGAGGCTTTCAGGCATCCCTGCCGGCCGGCATTCCCGGCGCTGAAGCACCGGGCTATTTTCAGGAGTCGCTCCGCGACTCTGGTCGATTATCCTTGCAACGGGAGGTTCAAAACCACTAGCGGGCAGGAGTGCCCGCTCCACATTCCAGGAACCGTTCAAACACCTCGTTCGACAATAGACGTCCGCGTGCCGAGAGCCGAACCCTGTCTCCTTGCCGCTCGAGCAGGCCCGCGCTGATAAGCTCCGTAAGCACAGGGGACACAATTTCAATTTCCCGATTGCCAAATCGCTCGCGCAGTTCTGCAAGGTCGATTCCCCGGTTTAACCGCAGCCCCAGAAAAAAGCTCTCCTCCAACGCCGCCTGGCGTGAGACTTCGGTCCGGTTCAACGTCGCTCCTGCGACGTACTGTTCCAGAGAATCGGAAGTCGAGAACCGCACCGCATCCAACTCACCACCCGCCGAGGGCAGCATCGAATGCGCGTCCACGCCAAATCCCAGGTACGGCAGCCGCGTCCAGTACTTCAGATTGTGAAGCGACTCCATTCCTGGCCGCGCGAAATTGGAGATCTCGTATTGCGCGATCCCGGCTGCCTTCAGCTGCGCACACGCGGTCTCGTAGAGATCCGCTGTCAATTCTTCTTTCGGAACAAAGTGCGCGTGATACTTCGTTCCTCCCGCGATCAGCTCTCGCCCCAGCCGCGAATCTTCATCGACTTCGAGCATGTACACGCTGACATGCGGAACGCCGAGCGCAATGGCAGACTCAACTGACTCGTTCCAACTCTCCGCCGTCTGGTGCGGCAGCCCTGCGATCAGGTCCACATTGATATTCGAAATCCCGGCCTGCCGCAGCCGCACGACGTCATCCAATACAGTCACCCGCTTGTGCAGTCGCCCCACCGATGCTGCTTCCTGATCCACGAACGACTGCACGCCCAGGCTCACCCGGTTCACTCCGGAGCGCTGCAGCGTGTCGAGCACCTCGGGCGTCAGCGTCCCCGGAGCGCACTCCACCGTGATCTCCGTCTCCGGACAAAGGCGAAATTCTTGCTTTAACGTGACAAACAAGCGCTCGAGTTGTTGAGAATCAAGTACAGTGGGTGTCCCTCCGCCCAGGTAGAGGGTATCGACGTCGGTCTCGAGCCGGCCGCCCATGTGGTGCGCGGTTTCTGGGGTAGTATGTATGTCCGCGCAGACGCGATCTGCGTAGCGGGCGAAGACGGCGCGCGAAAACACGTCGGACGCGAAGTTGCAGTACGTGCACTTCGTCCGGCAGAAGGGAACCGAAATATAGAGGCCGATCGGCATGCCTCCCGATTATCCCATGCACTTCGCATTACAACGCATCGGCCCGCTGTCGCCATCAGAGCTAGTTCTCTCATGACTCGCGTCGTCATTACCGGAATGGGCGTAGTCAGCCCCAACGGCATCGGCAAGGATGCGTTCGCGCGCTCCGTGCTTGAGGGCCGATCGGGCATCAAGCGTATTTCGCGTTTTGATCCCTGCAGCCTGCCTGTACACATTGCCGGAGAGATTCCGGAATTCGATGAACTCGCCTGGGTCGACGCGCGCGAGCGCAAGCATGTATCTCGAGTAGTGCCGCTCGCCATGGCCGCTTCCGACGAGGCTCTGAAAGATGCCGGACTCGACTACGCGTCGATGTCGCTCGACGAGCAGCGCAAGATAGGTGTGATTCTGGGATCGGGCGGTGGCGCGCAGGAATTTTCCGAAGAGCAATACCGGCTTTGGCACTCTGGACACGTCAAGCAAGTCAGCCTGTTCTGCATTCCCAGCGGCACCATGGGCACGATCTCGAGCGAAGTCTCGATGCGCTTCGGCTGCCGCGGCTACAGCCACGTAGTGACCGCGGGCTGCACCTCTTCGAGCGACGCAATCGGCTACGCCTACCAGCACATTCAGGCCGGTGTGCAGCCCATGTTTCTTGCGGGCGGCGTGGATGCACCGATTACTCCCGGCATCATTAAGGGATACTCGCTCCTGCGCGCGCTCACTCAATCGTGGAACGATCAGCCAGAGCGCGCTTCGCGTCCTTTCTCCGCCGACCGAGACGGGTTCGTTCTCGCCGAAGGCTCGTGGATGTTCGTGCTCGAAGACTACGAGCACGCGAAGGCTCGGGGTGCTCGCATCCTCGCTGAAGTTGCGGGCTATGCGTCCACCTGCGAAGCCTTCCATCGCGTCCGCATGAGCGATTCGCCCGAAGAGCCGGCACGAGCGATCACCCTCGCTCTCGAAGAAGCCGGATTGAAGCCCGACGACATCGACTACGTGAACCTGCACGGCACTTCCACCGAGATGAACGATCGCGTTGAGACGCAGGCTCTGAAACTGGCCTTGGGCGATGCCGCCCGCAGCATTCCGATGTCGGGGTTGAAGTCGCAGATCGGCCACGCGCAAGGCGCATGTGGGGCGGCAGGCATGGCGGCCACGCTCATCGCGATGGAGCAGGGAAGCATTCCGCCCACGATGAATCTCGAGAAGCCCGATCCGCACTGCGATCTTGACTACGTGCCCGAGCCCGGACGGAAGGCCGACGTGGAGCACGCCATCTGCAATTGCGTGGGCTTCGGGTCAAAAAATTCGGCCATCGTGTTACGTCGGTCACCTCTCGCCGCCTAGAAACCGTAGCCCTCCCGACATTGCCTCGCTAAAATCCGCCCATTGTGCGCAAGCGTGGGTTGAGGCTGCTCCTTCTCGTGTCCGTGACATTCGGGTCCCCGCTGCGCGCGCAGGACAGCTCGACCGCACCCTCGTACCTCATGCGTCTCGTTCACGCTCACACATACGAAAACATCTGCGTGCTGGTGCGCGGCGACGGACAATACCATTTCGAACGCGAGACCGCGCAGAAGACCGACGTCTTCGAAGGGGCGCTGACGTCGCCGGACTTGCAGCGCGTGCAGCACTTCCTTTCCGCCAATGAGTTGTTTGACCTGGCCGACGACAAAGGTCTGAAACCCGCATCCGCTGGGGCCAGTGTGCAAGTCATCCTGAGCGTGCACCGTCCGGGCCGCTGGCAGAATCTGACGTTTCCGACTCCGCAGTCGTGGGAATCTTTTCACGACAGTGTTGTCCCGTTGCTCGGGTGGCTGGAAGAACTGCGCAAGGCAAAAAACCACGTAAAGCTCCGCGAAGAGATCGCCCGAAACAACTGCCTGCCCCCGCCCAAGCTGGAGTTGAAGACGCGGTGAGCCACGAGTGGCGAACTTCGAGCTCCGAGCCGCGAGCTTCGACCCAACGAGCTACGATCTAACGAACTGAGAGGCAGCCCCAGCCTGAAATTCCGAGCCTCCGATGCCTTGTCATCCTGAACGAAGTGAGGCGCCAGCCGAACGCAGTGAAGGACCTATGCACTCCCTCCGAACTCGCAACAGGCAAGGACGCGGCGAACCGGCACGGACCAAGCCCGCTCGCAGCCCACAGCTCGTGTCTCGCAGCTCCCCGCCTTTTTCCATCTTTGCTCCAGTTCAAACCATCTATTACTCTTGATCAAGTAGTCCTATGGCGAATCAAGAAGAAGAGGTACTGGGAAAAGCGTACGACGGCCGCCTGATGCGGCGCCTGCTGACCTACCTGCGCCCCTACTGGTGGCAGGTGATGGTCGCGCTCAGCGCCATCATCTTCAAGGCCGGCCTCGATGTGCTCGGTCCCTTCCTGACCAAAACTGCCATCGACAAGTACCTTTCCCACGTTGCCACATCGCATTCCTACCTCGATCGCTGGCTGAGCTCTGCGCCCCTGCAAGGCATCGCGCAACTGGCCGCCCTGTACGTGGGAACGCTCGTCTTCAGCTTTTTCTGCGATTTCCTGCAGACCTACTACATGCAGTGGACCGGGCAGATGGTGATGTTCGATCTGCGCAGCCAGATCTTTCGCCACCTGCAGCGCATGCACATCGGTTTCTACGACCGTAACCCGGTCGGTCGCCTGGTCACGCGCGTCACCAGTGACGTCGACGCGCTGAACGAAATGTTCACCGCGGGCGTGGTCTCGATCTTCGAAGACGTGTTCGTGCTGCTCGGCATCATCGTGATCATGATGCGCATGAACTGGAAGCTCGCGCTGATCACGTTCGCCGTTCTGCCCATCATCTTCTGGGCGACGATGATCTTCCGCGTGAAGGTGCGCGATTCCTATCGCCGCATTCGCGTGGCGATCGCCCGCATCAACTCTTACCTGCAGGAAGCGGTCTCCGGCATGCTCGTCCTGCAGTTGTTCAATCGCGAGAAGCGCGCCTACCGCCAGTTTTCCGACATCAATGCCAGCCACATGGAGGCGTTCAAAGACGCCATCATGGCCTACGCCGTGTATTATCCGGTGGTCGAAATCCTGTCGGCGGTCGCGGCTGCGGCTTTGATTTGGATCGGCGGCGGCGATGTCGTTCGCAACCTCGCCACCATCGGAACGCTGGTCGCGTTCATGCAGTACGCGCAACGTTTCTTCCGGCCGATCCAGGACCTCAGCGACAAATACAACATCCTGCAGTCGGCCATGGCGTCGGCTGAGCGAATCTTCAAGTTGCTCGACACGCCGGTTGATATCACCTCTCCTGCCGTTACGAAGATGCCGGAAGGCCCGGGCCGCATCGAATTCGATCACGTCTGGTTCACGTATGGCGTGCGCGGAACAGCGGCCGACTCGCTTACCAAGAGCGCAACGACGTCCGACTCAGGCGACGGATCCTCCACCAGCGATCCCGACTGGGTGCTGCGCGATGTTTCATTCGCGCTCGATCCGGGGGAAACCATCGCGGTGGTGGGCCACACGGGCGCTGGCAAGACGACGCTCATCTCGCTATTGCTGCGCTTCTACGACGTGCAGCGGGGCGCGATCCGCATCGACGGCGTCGACATCAAGCGGATGGACCTGAACGATCTGCGCCGCCGCTTCGGCGTGGTGCTGCAGGATCCCTTCCTGTTCTCGGGCACGGTGGGCGGTAACATTCGTCTGGGCTCGGACTGGATTGACGATCGGGACGTCGAGCGCGCCGCCGAAGAAGTGAATCTTGCCGACTTCATTCGCACGCTGCCCGGAGGCTTCGCCGAAGAAGTTCGCGAGCGCGGTTCGACGCTTTCCACCGGCCAAAAGCAGTTGATCTCGTTCGCCCGCGCTCTCGCGCATAACCCGCAGGTGCTGATTCTCGACGAGGCTACGTCGAGCGTCGACACGGAAACCGAATTCCGCGTGCGTGACGCGCTCAGCCGCATGGTGCAGGGCCGCACCTCGCTTATCATCGCTCACCGTCTCTCGACCATTCAGCGAGCCGACAAGATCATCGTGATGCACAAGGGCAAGGTCCGCGAAATGGGTACCCACCAGCAACTGCTCGCCAATCGCGGCGTCTATTACAAGCTCTACCAGCTGCAATACAAAGATCAGGAAATACCGGTCTCTATGAAGACTCCCGAAGTTACGGCCAGTGCCGACGACTAGGCAGTCAGACCTGGCAGATTGCAAAATGAAGGGAATGAGCTTGCGCCCAATTCAACAACCGACGGTGCCCCACGTTCGCGCGCTTTTTGCGCTAACGTGGGCCTAAACACAATCTCGCACTCGCGACTCGGAATGTTATCTGGCAGCTGGTGAACCCAGGTTAGCGCCCAAAAGGCGGGGGCGAACCTGGGGCACCTAGCGGGCGCATCATTTTTCGGTGCTCACCGCACAAGCATCCGCAATCTCACGCCGTTACAATACCCCGGTGCGCATCCTGATCTCCGCCGGAGAAGCTTCGGGCGAAATGTACGGCGCGGAGCTCATCCGCGCCCTTCGCCGCCATGACCCGTCACTCGAGTTCTTCGGCGTGGGCGGCGAGCGCATGCGCGAGGCTGGCTGCGACACCGTCGTGGACGCCCGCGACCTCGCCGTCGTCGGCATCACCGAGATCCTCGGCCATCTTCCGAAAATCTACAGCCTGTTCAACCGGTTGATCGCCGAAGCCGACCGCCGGAAGCCCGATCTCGCCATCGTCATCGACTCGCCCGCCTTCAACTGGCGCGTGGCCCGGCAGATGAAGAAGCGCGGCATTCCCGTGGTCTATTACGTCGCCCCGCAATTCTGGGCATGGCGGCAAGGGCGCGTACGGCTCTTACGGAAGTACGTGAGCAAGGCACTGGTGATCTTTCCCTTCGAAGAGCAGTTCTATCGCGAGCGCGGAGTGGATGCGTCCTTCGTTGGCCATCCGCTGGCCGAACTGCCTCCCCCGGCGATCACGCGCGAAGCCTACGCGGCGCAATACCACCTCGATCTGAACAAATGCTGGATCACGATCATGCCGGGCAGCCGCGTGAAAGAAGTCCGCCTGAACCTGCCTACTATGCTCGACGCAGCCACGCTGCTCGGTGCGGGCTTCGAATTCCTGCTGCCGGTAGCGCCCACGCTCGATCGTGAACTTCTGGAACAAAGCACCCAAGGACGCGGCATCACTCTGGTCTCGGAGGCTCTTCCTGCGCTGCATCACGCCCGCGCGGCGGTTGTCGCGAGCGGCACCGCGACCGTCGAGGCCGCCATGATGGCAACGCCTTTCGTCATGGTCTACCGCGTTTCTGCGCTGACCTATAGGCTGGGCAAGCCCCGCATCAAGGTGCCATACTTTGCGATGGTCAACCTCATCGCCGGAGAGAAAGTGGTCCCGGAACTGGTGCAGGACGACTTCACTGCCGAACGAGTCGTGGCCCGGCTGAAGGAGTTAGTCTCGGATGGAGCCGCCCGTACCAGGATGCTGGATGGGTTAGCCCGGGTGAAGGCGAAGTTAAGCACCCCGGATCCGGAGGACGCGCGTCCGGCGGCAGAGCGCGCTGCGGGTTCGATTCTTGAGTTGATGTCGCACCGCAAAGGTCGCCAAGGGATCGCAAAGATCGCGGAACGAGCATCCTGAAGCCCCACGGCCTTGCCTGACCGGGACTCCTTAGCGTGCTTTTGCCGCTTTTTCTTTGCGAACTTTGCGGTTAAAAGCTATGGAAGTCCTTAACCCTTGTACCGCCAGCATCTTTTGGTTCAGAATCTTCATCATAGGATAAAGGATTGAAACTCAGGAGATTGTCTTTGAACTGTCGGCGATTCCGCCCCGCCCTGTCGCGATGCCTTGTAGTTTTGCTGTTTTGCGTGACCCTGCCAGCCTGGTCGGCGGAAAAGACGCGCTTGCGCGTGGACGACTATCAGATCGAGGCCGAACTCAACCCGCACCAGCACAAGATCAGCGCCAAGGCCAAAGTAAAATTCACGGCGCTCGACGACCTGAGCGTCGCCACCTTCGAACTGAATAACGCCCTTCGCCTCACCAAAGTCACCGACGCGAACAACAAGTCGCTGTCCGCCGAGCGCGTGACCCAGGACTCCAGTGTCCGCATTCCGTTGACTGCGGGCCTTACAAAGGATCAGAGCACTACGATGACCTTCGAGTACGAAGGCGTCCTCAATTCCGCCGACGAAAGCCCGGTGCAGGGCCTGAAACTCGCCTCGATCGGCGATGACACCAGCTATTTGCTCTACGCGGGCCGATGGTTTCCCGTGAACGCCTACGGTTTGAACCGTTTCACGTCGACCATCAGCATCACGATCCCATCGCACATGCTCGCGATCGGCAGTGGCAGGATGACTGTCGCCGACAGCGCTCCGGCGAAGAAGACTCCGAATGCAGTTGCGGGCAAGACCTACACATTTGTGAGCGACCGGCCGAGTTTTCCGGGAACGATCATCGCGGGAGTCTTCCAGGAAACGAAGAGCGAGGATGCGGGAGTTGACCTGCACGTCTTCTTCAAGCCCATGCACCAGAAGCTGGCCCCCGCCTACACCGACGCCGCCCTGAAAGAGTTCACGTACTACATCACGTCGTTCGGGCCGCTGCCTTCGCCCACGCTCCGTGTGGTCGAGTTGCCCGACGATACAGTACCCACGACCTGGGCGCCGGAAATTGCGGGCATGGCGAGCCGCGCCATCAGCGACAAAACCAACTATCGCCTGCTCGCCAACACCATCGCGCACCAGTGGTGGGGATGCTCGGTCAGCCCCGCGACCAAAGAAGACTGGTGGCTGAGCGACGGCTTCTCGCGTTATTCGGAAGCCATGTACGTGGAGCAAGCCGCTGGCACGATGGGACTCGACGAAGCCGTGAAGGATATGTCGGTGGGTGCGCTGGCTTACGATACCGTTCCGCTTTCGAGCGCCAACAAACTCGACGTGTTCTCGCCGGAGTTCCAGACGCTGGTCACGGACAAGGGCGCGATGATCGTGCATATGCTGCGCTGGGTGGTGGGCGACGTGAAGTACTACAAGATCATGCGCACGTTTGCGACCCAGTATGCAGGAAAATCGGCAAGCATCGCGGATTTTCAGACAGTCGCCGAAAAAGAGAATGGCGACAAGCTGACCTGGTTTTTCACGCAATGGCTCGATTCGACCGGCGCACCCGAGTTCAAGACCAAGTACACCGTCTATCGTCTCGGCAGCAATAAGGGCTTCCGCGTGGTGGGCGAGATTTCGCAGGACCTCGATTTGTTCCGCATGCCGGTTGATCTGAAAATCGACACCGACGGCAAGACGGAAGAAAAGCGCGTTGAAGTCGTGGGCACAAATTCTCCGTTTACGATCGAGACTTTCGGGAAGCCGCGCCGCATCTCAGTGGATCCCGACGACCGGGTGCTCAAGAACTCCAGCGAGGTGCGCATGCGCGCCTCCATTACTCGCGGACAGGCGCTGGTGCAGCAGGGCGACCTGGCAGCCGCGCTGGTTGAATTCAACAAGGCGCTCGACGCCAATAAGAATTCCTCGCTCGCGCACTATCGCGTGGCCGAAGTCTTCTTCCTGCAGCGCAACTACCAGTCAGCCGCGAATGCCTATCGCGAATGCCTGAACGGCGACGGCGAGCCACGCTGGACTGAAGTCTGGAGCCACATCCAGTTGGGCAAGATCTTCGACATCACGGGCCAGCGCGAACGCGCCGTGAACGAATACCGCCAGGCGCTGCAAACCAACGACAACACCCAGGGCGCTGGAGACGAAGCCCGGAAATACATCCAGAAACCCTACGAGCGCGAGAAGCAAACGGCACCAGGGGCTTAGGCTAGTCGCTGGTCTTCAGTCGCTGGTCGCCAGCCTCTGGTCGGCGGTCGCTGCTCTTGATGTGAGTGCTTCTTAGTTTGTGCTGAAGACTGCGACTGAGTACTAAATTCGACTTTTCTGGTCGCATTTACTTAAAGATAAAGTTCGCTCCAGAATCACTTGTAGGCGCGTTCCCATGGTGCGGATGACCTTGACCATGCCTCCGCCCTCGATCATCGCCCTACGGGCTCCCAAGTATGATTAAATGGCATTCTAGGCGATGGTCGTGGGGTGTTTTTAATCTAGCAAGTCTGCCCGACGAACTCTCAACAACTTAGCTCATAGAGAATCAAATTGAGACAGTGAGAGGTAATGTAGCGCGGGCACCCCGCCGGCGTCTGTGCGAGAAGCCTGTGTCCCACAAGTCACCACGAACTACGGCAGAATCCAGAAATCTTCTTCGATCGCGAACGCCTGCCGCACACCCAGCATTTCGCGGGCGAGGGCGCCCGCGCTACACTCCGAAACTCAGGCCGGACAATTTCTCAAAAACCTTCGCATCTACCCCTTTGCTCGCGACCATGACCTGAAATGTCCCGCCCATGCCTTCAGGTGTGACTAGGTGTTTCAGTTGCAACGCCACTTTCGCGCGTTCCTGGGGAAGGCGACAGTCTTCGAAGGCATCCGCGAACTGCGTGCTTTCTCCGATGCCCATTAGGAACTGCGATTGCGTCAGCAGTTTGTGCGTCTGCATGCCGCCTTGTTCCGCAGCAGCGGCCAGCGCGGTGAAGTTGACGTGGGCCGTGATGTCCTGCTCGCCCGGCGCCTGGTACGGGTCAGGCGTGGCGGAGTGCCGGCGGTAAGTCATCAGCGTGTCGATGTGCCGCCCGGCGAGTTGTTGTTCACGCGTGTATCCGTAGTCGACGGCGATGAAAAATCCGCGCTTGATGGTGGACGCGATGCGCGCCATAGTTGTTTGTGAAAGAAGCGGCACTTCGGTGCGGGCCTCCCTTTCGGGATGCACTCCGTAGCGGTCGAGGAGTTCGAGTTCGTCGCTGGACGATGTGGACCATTCTTCCGTGAAACGGCCGTCGCGGGCGTCGACGCGCAACGAGCCCTCCTTCGACAGAATCTCCACGGGCAGCGCGTCAAAGAATTCGTTGGCGAAGGCGATGATTGGGACCTCCGGGGCTAAAGCCCTCTTCAATCTTTTGGACTTTTCGGCACGGCTGAAGCCGTGCCCTTCCCCTTCGTGCCACTCCATGCGTTCATTTTGCCGTTGGGTTCGAGAAGGGCTCGCGGCAATTTCTTGAAGTGATGAGGGCGCACTCGTTACCAGGTCGATGGAGCGACGGGCGTCCTCGCCCGTTGTAGACGGCGTATCCGCGGATGGAACGTCGACGTACGAAATCTCGTTCTGCGGGAGCACGTTGACTCTCGCGGCGGCAATCCGGTCGCGAAAGTTGTTTTCGAGCTTTTGCCGCAGCGACGGCGACGTCTCCAACAGTGTGTAGTGCATCGCCTGGTAGAAGTCAGGGAATTTTTTCTGCGACCAATCGAGCACGTCCTGGGCGAACAGGCCGCGGCCCGGGCCGAGTTCGAGCACTTCGATCTGCGCGGGCGAGCCGAGGGCTCGCCACATTTCTTCGAACTGACGCGCGAGTAGCCGTCCGAAGACGGCGTGCACGTCGCTTGAAGTGTAGAAGTCGCCCGCCTTGCCAAACTTTTCGACATTGCGTGAGTAGTACCCGAGTTCCGGATCGTAGAGGCACCACTCCATGTAGCGCGAGAAGGGAATAGGCCCGCGCTCACGGATCTCCTGCTCGATTTTCTGTCTCAAGGTCACAAGCCGCGCTCGCGCCTGTCCACACGGTCCTGCGGCGTACGGATGAACATTTCGACCAGGTAGTCGTGCAGCGCGTCGTAAAGCTGGCGCTGGAACTGCCACTCGAACTGCGGATCGTCCAGGTCGCGAGGGTGCATCTCGTAAAGGTAAGTGTGGACCGGTACCGTACAGTGCTCCAACTGAATGCTGACCGCGACGCCCTCGCCCTTGGGATGGGCGCTAAAACTCAGCAGAGGGTGCTCGTAGAGCCGAAGTTGCTGGAGCACGCGGTCCAGGCGGGGATTGGTGACGTCGGGCATGGCAAAGATTGTAACGGCTACCCGACCAACTGTATGGGGCCCAGTTTGCGTCTAACGCCGCGGATGTCTCAGCCAGCACGAGAACGATGAAAGACCGAAAGACTTCCAAAGCTCTTTACACAGCCACGCTGTTCGCGATTTCGGGAATGGGGTTGGGGTTGCGGAGTTTCCCGCGAGTTGACCCTCGCGGCTCCGGGAACGTCCATCGCGAGCACGGGAAATCCGCTGGTGGCCCGCTACTACATGAACGCGGCCTGCGCCGGGCGGGCGATGGTGGAGTTCGGTACCGACACCACCTACGGCCGCAGCACGTCATGGCAGCCGATTCCCGGCAAGCACGCGACCGTGAATTTTCTGGTGGCGGGAATGCGCCTCCACCACCTATCACATGCGAGCCACCCTCGAGTGTTCCGGTGCGACCGTGACCAGCGCGGACCAGACGTTTACGACTGGAGCCCTTCCGAGACTCCTTTTCCATCGATTTCGGTTGTGCGTCCCGACCCTTCGCTGACCGCTCAGGAGAGTCCGGGGATCGAGCTGGTGAATATCTTCGCGCCCGATTTCCACGCTCTGCAGGCGTTCTGCACAGATCGCGACGGCCATCCCATCTGGTATTACGACGTTGGCACAGCCGATGGCAACGCGCCCTACACCATGAAGCTGCTTCCAAACGGGCACTTCATCTTCAGCGTCACTCGTAGTGTGACGGCCGGAACCGTATTGCGCGAAGTCGACCTGGCGGGCGCCACCGTGCGCGAGATGGATACCGGAGTGCTCGCGCAGAAGATGCAACAGGCCGGCTTCAGTTTCATGATTACGGGTTTTCATCATGACGTGTTGCCCATGGATAACGGCCACCTGATCGTGCTGGGAAATTTCTTTCAAGGCTTTACGGATTTACCGGGCTATCCCGGGACCACACAGGTGCTGGGCGATGCGATCGTTGATCTGGACGAGAATTGGAACCCGGTGTGGGCGTGGTCGGCCTTCGATCACCTGGATGTGAACCGGCACCTCAACGGATTGCCGGACTGGACGCACGGCAATGCGGTCGTCTATTCGCCCGAGGACGGCAACCTGCTGCTGTCGATGCGTCACCAGTCGTGGGTCATCAAAATCGACTACAACAACGGCCAAGGCTCGGGAAACGTGCTGTGGAAACTCGGCTATCAAGGGGACTTCGCGCTCAAACAGGGCGACGATCCGAGCCTGTGGTTCTCGTATCAGCATTTTCCTTCGATCATCAGCCAGAACGGGTCCCAGACGAGCTTGGTGCTGTGGGATAACGGGGATGCTCGTGTGCTGGATACGAGTGGCACGCTTTGCACGAACCCGGCGGCGAATGCGCCGAACCCCTGTTACTCGCGCGCGCAGGTTTTCCATCTTGACGAAGGCGCGAAGGTTGCCGACTTATCCTGGCAGGCTTTGCCGGGATACCTTTCGATCTGGGGAGGAAGCGTCAACCAACTGCCCAACGGAAATATCGAGTTCGACATGAACGCTCCCGGCCTGTTCCCGGTCGCGAATCTCGCATCGGAAGTGCAGGAGGTCACTCAAACCTCCTCGCCGCAAATTATCTGGAAAATGGATATCGCTCCCGTGCCGTTATATGCGTACCGAGCGTATCGGGTACCGAGTCTGTACCCCGGCGTGAGTTGGCAGTATTAGGCTGATCCGCTGAACCGTGCTCCCCGTTGATGTTTGTTCAGCGGCCTACGAGTTTCTGCAATTCCTCGGGATAACGAGCGCCCTGCACCGGGATCTTGGAGGCAATTGACGCCAGTTCTTGGAGATCGTCGGTTGAGAGTTGCACGTTCACTGCGCCGAGATTTTCTCCGAGCCTTTCGATCTTTGTGGTGCCTGGGATCGGCACAATCCACGGCTTCTGCGCGAGCAACCAGGCGAGCGCAATTTGTGCGGGCGTCGCTTCCTTCTGCTGCGCAAACTTCCCAATCAAATCAACCAGCGCCTGATTCGCCTTGCGGTTTTCTGTTGTAAAGCGCGGGACGATGTTGCGGAAGTCATTCTTTTCGAACTGGGTGTCTTCGCTGATCTTGCCTGTGAGAAAGCCTTTGCCCAGCGGGCTGAACGGGACGAACCCGATTCCGAGTTCCTCGAGAGTCGGCATCATCTCTGCCTCGGGTTCTCTCCACCACAGCGAATACTCGCTCTGCAGTGCCGCCACCGGCTGAACGGCGTGCGCGCGCCTAACGGTCTTGACGCCTGCCTCCGAGAGCCCAAAGTATTTGACCTTGCCCTGCTTAATCAGATCTTTCACGGCTCCGGCAACATCTTCGATCGGCACATTGGGATCGACGCGGTGCTGATAGAACAGGTCGATGACGTTGGTCTTCAGACGCTTGAGCGAGGCTTCGGCGACTTCCTTGATGTGTTCGGGCCGGCTATCGAGTCCGGCCTGCTTGCCATTGGCATCGATCTTGAAACCAAACTTGGTAGCGATCGCCACCTTGTCGCGGACAGGCGCGAGCGCTTCGCCTACGAGTTCTTCGTTGGTGAACGGGCCGTAGACTTCAGCCGTGTCGAAGAACGTCACGCCCCGATCGAATGCTGCGCGGATCAGCGAAATCCCCTGCTGCTTATCGACAGCCTGACCGTAGCCAAAGCTGAGTCCCATGCAGCCAAGTCCGAGAGCGGAAACTTCTAGGTTGCTCTTTCCGAGTTTGCGTTTTGGCATGGTTCCTCCTGGGTGGTTGAAGATAGTTTCCCATAGTTGAAGAGGGTAGGGCATCAGGATGAAGCCGCAGAGGGCAGGATGCCCTCTGGACTGCCGGCGGGACGCCGGCGCTACTTTTCGCGCGTTTCCCATCTCTGCGCGGCTGCTTTACACTGAAAAGTTTGAAGAGCGACCTCCAACCCTGGATAGAGCGGCTGCGTGCGGGTGACGCACGCGCGTTGGCTCGCGCCATCAGTGCGGTCGAGAATCGCAGCGCCGAGTCGGCTGAACTGTTGAAAGCGCTCTTCCCGCATAGCGGCAAGGCGCGCATCCTGGGTCTTACCGGCGCGCCCGGGGCGGGGAAGAGCACGCTGGTCGATCAACTTGCCAAGCATTACAGACGTGCGGGCAAGACGTTGGGCATCGTTGCGGTGGATCCGACCAGTCCCTACACGGGTGGCGCGATTCTGGGCGACCGCATCCGCATGCAAGACCATCACGCCGACCCAGGCATCTACATCCGCAGCATGGCGACGCGTGGATCACTCGGTGGACTGGCCCGCACCACGGCCGATGTAGCGACCGTGCTTGACGCTTCCGGGCGTGATCTCATCATGATCGAAACGGTGGGCGTGGGTCAGGATGAAGTTGATATCGTGCGCCTCGCGGACATCACCATCGTGATTCTGGTGCCGGGTATGGGCGATGACGTCCAGACCATCAAAGCCGGCATCATGGAGATTGCCGACATCTTCGTCATCAACAAGAGCGATCGCGACGGCGCGGAAAACGTGGAGCGCGAGATTCGCGCCATGCAATCGCTGGCGACGCGCCACGACAACTGGGTTCCGCCGATCGTGAAGACCGTGGCCAGCGAAGGCAAGGGAATTGGAGAGCTCGCGGCGGCAATTGCGAATTATGAGAGCTACTTGCAAAAGGAGAACCTGGTTCTCAAGCGCAACATTCACAACTGGCAGGCGCGCTTGATTGAAATGCTGCGCGACGCCATGCTGGAGCGTGTGCGCGCACAGCTCGGGAACGGGCAGGTAGAGGCATTTGCGGCTGAGGTCGCACAGCACAAGCGCGATCCTTACACATTGGTGGAGGAAATCGTGGAGAAGGCAGGACGGTGACTTTCCAAATTGACCATCTCGGGATCGCTGTGAAATCCCTGGCCGCGGCGAAGGGCATCTACGAGAAGCTGGGGCTGGCCGTGTCCCCCGAAGAAACCGTCGAGCAGGAGAAGGTGCGACTGGTGATGGTGCCCGTGGGCGAAAGCCGGCTGGAGTTGCTGGAGGCGACGTCGGAAGACTCGGCCATCGCGAAGTTCATCGCCAAACGCGGCGAGGGGTTGCACCACGTGTGCATGCGCGTGCCCGATCTCGCGGCGGCCGTGGAAAAACTGAAGCGCGACGGCGTGCGCCTGGTGTCGGAGGAAATCAAAGTCGGGGCCGGCGGGCATCAGTATGTGTTCGTGCATCCATCGAGTGCGGGGGGCGTGCTGCTGGAGTTGGTTGAATAGGGAGTCAGTCACCAGTCTCCAGTCGCCGGGCCCAAGGCACTCGAGGTGACGGACGGCTGTTGCCTCACGGTGATCTGTCCGCCCCTCAAGAGGCTGGCTGCAGTTTCAGCTAGCGTGACTGCACAGCCTGACGCATGCAATGGGTGCAATGTGGCCACCGTCGTTTTGGCGAGCGACTAACGACTAACGACTGACGACTAGCAGCTGATTCATGATTCTCCTCGCAATTGATACTTCCGGAAGAGACGGCAGCATCGCACTGGCTCGCGCCGGAGGGGATGCCGGCGCTGACCTGAACTCGGTGGACATTCTGGACGTGGTCCCGCTGGAAGGCGGAACGTTCTCGGCGCAGCTTGTGCCGCAGATTGCGGCGATGCTGATGAAGCGCGGGCTGAAGAAAGAACAGATCGACGGGTTCGCGGTGGCGTCGGGGCCGGGATCGTTCACCGGCTTGCGGGTCGGGCTGGCAGCCGTGAAGGGACTCGCTGAAATTCTAGGCAAGCCGATCGTGGCCGTTTCAAGGTTGGAAGTCGTGGCGCGTTCTGGCAAGCGTCAGGGCAAGGTCATTGCTGCATTGGACGCGGGACGCAACGACGTTTATCTCGGGGAGTATGACGTGAGTGAGCGTGCGGAGATCATCGCAGAGAGACTGGTCTCGCGCGAAGAATTCTTGAGCACCGCGAGAGAGACGAAGGTCGTGACGCCGGAGCGTGTTCTCGTAGATGCGGTGATCAATGCAGGGCTGTCCGTGGAAGAAGTCGCGCCGCCCAACAGTGCGGCGATCGCTCGCATGGGATTCAAAAAAATCATGCGAGGTGAAACAACCTCGCCGGAAGGTTTGGAAGCGAATTACATACGGCGCTCGGATGCCGAAATTTTCGCAAGGAAGTGAGTAGCTACGAGCTTCGAGCCTCTAGCTGCGAGCGAGAGATCCTCAATCCATGAATTCGAGAAAAAAGTTGTGGGCTTCACAAAAGCGAATCGCGTCGCCTTCCTGTGACCTGTGACCTGTGACCTGAACTCCAATGCTCATCCGTCCCGCCACTGCCGCCGACATACCCGCCATGATGAAGTTGGTCAATCACTCGGCCACGGCGGCGCACTGGTCGCGCGCGCAGTACGATCGCTTGTTTGGCGGAGATGCTCCGCGACGGCTGGCGCTGGTGATTGAAGAGGAAGCAACGCTGCAGGGATTTCTGGTCGCGCATGAAATCGCGCAGGAGTGGGAGATCGAAAACATTGCGATTGCTGGGGCCGCACGACGGCGTGGGCTCGGCACCCGACTGTTGGGAGAATTTCTCAAGCACGCCCGTTCCCAAGGAGGAACTAGTGTGTTTCTCGAAGTGCGGGAGTCGAATCATGCGGCGCGACTGCTTTACGAAAAGTGGTCCTTCGAGCAGAGCGGCCAGCGTTCCGGCTACTACGCTCAGCCGCAAGAAGATGCCATCGTGTACCGCTTATCCCTTATGTAAATGGCCTTTGCGAATAACCACAAATTGCCGCGTAAATGGTGCAACTTCAGTCACATATCTCTGTGACTTTCCACATGCCTCCTATGAAAATTGGATTGCTGCCAAATTCACACTGTGTTAATTTTTAATTCTCAATTCGGCTAGGGAGGTCTG
>Ga0207693_10001908_pt1 | contig 18240 bp, 19 predicted proteins | sample LARL81metaG_FD_184347 | JGI IMG/M metagenome (GOLD analysis project Ga0207693, IMG submission 184347) | Corn, switchgrass and miscanthus rhizosphere microbial communities from Kellogg Biological Station, Michigan, USA - LAR L8-1 metaG... | ecosystem: Host-associated > Plants > Roots >...
CATGTGCCGCAGCAAGGATTCTGACGTTGTCCACTCAGTAAGCAGGGTCCACGCGTCTTCGCGCGAAAGTTGCGGCATGGCTGTTACCCTAGCTGAGCGCTCGGGGAATGCCGCGCCTCGAGCCGATGAGTCGCCGGCCGTCAGGCCTGCGCTGCGGCCACGAGCCACGCTGGCTCCTCCGATCCAAATGGAAAAGTTCGTCATTCAAGGCGGGGTGCCGCTCTCAGGCACCATCGTTCCCGCCGGAAACAAGAACGGCGCGCTGCCGATCATGGCCGCGTGCCTGCTGACCGACGACGAGGTGATCCTGCGCAACGTTCCGCGGATCTCCGACGTCGAAGCGATGGGTCTGCTGCTCGAGGGCCTCGGCGCCCGCGTGCAGTGGCTTGGCCCCGGCGAGGTGTCGATCGACTGCTCTAGTGTCGATCGCCACGAAGTCGACCGTGAGCTCGCCGAGCGGATCCGCGCCTCGTTCCTGCTCGCCGGGCCGCTGCTCGCCCGCTTCGGTCAAGCGGTGATGCCGCCACCGGGCGGAGACGTGATCGGCCGCCGGCGGCTTGACCCCCACCTCGACGCGTTCCGGGCGCTCGGCGCCCACGTCGAGCACGCGCACCACCACATCGAGGTGCACGCGCCGACCGGCCTGCGGCCCTGCGACTTCCTGATGGATGAACCGTCGGTGATGGCGACCGAAAACGCGCTGATGGCCGCCGCGCTGACCCGCGGCCCGACCGTGATCCGCAACGCGGCGTCCGAGCCCCACGTGCAGGACCTGGCGCGCATGCTCGTGTCGATGGGCGCTCCGATCGACGGGATCGGTTCCAACGTGATGACCGTCCACGGCGTGGGCAGCCTGCGCGGCTGTACGCACACGATCGCCCCCGACCACATCGAGATCGGCTCGTTCATGGCGCTCGCCGGTGTCACCGGGGGCGAGCTGATCGTGCGCGACACCGTTCCCGAAGACCTCCGGATGGTCCGTCTGGTGTTCGACCGGCTGGGCCTGCGAAGCGAGGTCCGCGGCGCCGACATCATCGTCCCCGGCAATCAGCAGCTCGTGATCCGTAACGACCAGGGCGACTACATGCCCAAGGTCGAGGACGGTCCGTGGCCGTCGTTCCCTGCCGACCTGACCAGCATCGCGCTGGCGCTGGCGACGCAGGCCGAGGGCTCGGTGATCATCCACGAGAAGATGTTCGAGAACCGGCTGTTCTTCTGCGACAAGCTCCAGCTGATGGGCGCGGCGATCACGATCTGCGATCCGCACCGCGCGATCGTCGTCGGGCCGCGGCGGCTGCGCGGTCAGCGCGTCGACTCGCCCGACATCCGTGCGGGCATGGCGATGCTGATCGCCGCCCTGTGCGCTGATGGGACCACCGAGATCGGAAACGTGCGCCACATCGATCGCGGCTACGAGCGCATCGATGAACGTCTGCGCGAGCTGGGCGCCCGGATCACCCGGGTGGATGACGTGCCCGTCGCTGTCTGACGGTTCCTGACAACCTCAGGGGACAATGGCCGATCGCATCCCCAGCGGAACGCGCGACGTCCTGCCCGACGAGATGCGCGAGCTGCGGGCGATGACCGACCGCGTCCGCGATGTATTCGAGCGCGCCGGCTACGGGGAGGTCTACACGCCGGCGCTTGAGTACGAGAGCACGCTGGGCGGCGGCTGGAGCGGTTTGACCGCGCCCGCCTACCGGGTATTCGACGAGCAGGGCAACGTGCTGGTGCTGCGCACCGACATGACGATTCCGATCGCGAGGCTCGCGTCGACCCGCTATCAGCACGCCGAGCCGCCGCTTCGCTTCTGTTACTTCGCGCACGCGTACCGGGGCGTGAGGCCTCAGCGCGGCCAGTCGCGGGAGCTGCTGCAGGCCGGAGTCGAGCTGATCGGCTCTCCCACGCCCGACGGCACCGCCGAAGCGCTGACGGTGATGTGCGCCGCGCTGGACGCAGCGGGCTTGGAGAACTACCGGGTCGGCGTCGGCGACGCGTCGCTGTACCCCGGCCTGCTCGAGGCGCTCGGAGTGGGGGAGGAGGCTCGCGAACGGATCCTGCAGGCACTGGTCAAGGGTGACTTCGTCGGCGTCGAACGCGAGCTGGAGACGACGGGCGTGTCAGGCGATGACGCCGAACTGCTGCTGCGGGTCCCCACGATCCGCGGCGGCCCCGAGGTGCTCGCAGAGCTGAGCGGGGCGCTCGACGAGGCCGCCACGGGAATGCGGGCGATCCACGCCCTCCTCGAGCGGCGCGTCGCCGATCGGCTGATCTTCGACCTCGGCCTCGTACGCAGCCTTGGTTATTACACGGGCGCGGTGTTCCAGGTATACGACCCGGCCCACGGGGTCCCGATCGGCAGTGGTGGGCGCTATGACGAGCTGCTGGGCCAGTTCGGGCGGCCGATGCCGGCGGTGGGCTTCGCGCTCAACGTCGAGCGCCTCCACATCGCGCTCACCGGCGAGGAACGCGGCAGGCGGCGATGAACGACCTCCACATCGCGGTTCCGCGCGGCGCCCTGTTCGCCGAGACCCTGGACCTGCTCGATCGCCTCGGCATCGACACCCGCGAGGTCCGCGAGAACGCCCGCAAACTCCTGTTCGAGGGCGCGGGGATCATCACGATGCGTCCATCGGACGTCCCCACCTACGTCGAGGCGGGCGCCGCCGACCTGGGCATCACCGGCAAGGACGTACTGATGGAGCAGTCCGAGCGCGAGGTCTACGAGCTCGTCGACCTTGGCTACGGACCATGCACGATGGTGCTCGCGACGGTCGCCGGCGAGGATCTCGCGGCCGAGGCCCTGCGCCGCCTGGGCGTCATGCGGATCGCGACCAAGTACCCGCGCGTGGCCGCACGGCATTTTCTGGAGACCGGCCGCCAGGCGGAGATCGTCGAGGTCAAGGGGTCGGTCGAGCTCGCGCCCTTGACCGGGCTCGTCGAGGGAATCGTCGACCTCACCGCGACCGGCACGACGCTGCGCGAGAACGGCCTCGTCGTACGCGAGGAAATCGCTCACTGCACGGCGAGGCTGATCGCAAACCCGGTTGCGCACAAGCTCAAGGCCGAGGCGATCGACCGTCTGCTGGAGCGGCTCGGTGCAGTGTGAGCGCCTGACGGCCGACGGCGATCCGGTCGCGCTCGCGGCGCGGCTGCGGGCGCTGGTGCCGCCGGCCGTATCGGTCAGCGATCCCGTGGCCGAGATCGTCGGCGAGGTTCGAAGCAGGGGCGACGCTGCGCTGCTCGACTACACCAGGCGATTTGATACTGGCGGCGCCGAGTCGTCCGTGCTCGAGGTCCCCGCCGCCGACCTGGATGCCGCGCTCGAGCGGCTGGATCCCGACGTCCGGGCCGGGCTCGAGCGCGCGATCGACAACGTCGGCGCTGTGGCGCACGCGGGAATGCGACAAGAGATCACGGTCGTCGATTTCGATGGGCACCAGGTGCTTTTGCGCGAGATCGCGGTGCGGCGCGCCGGAATCTACGTGCCCGGCGGCCGGGCGCCGTATCCGAGCACGGTCGTGATGGGCGTGGTCACCGCGCGCGTTGCCGGCGTCGCGGAGATCGCCGTGTGCGCTCCCCCTGGTACATCCGGCGAGGTGGACCCGACGGTGCTCGCCGCCTGCCGGCTGGCGGGCGCCACCCGCGTGTACGCGATCGGCGGCGCCCAGGCCGTCGCCGCGCTCGCCTACGGCACCGAGACCGTCGAGGCGGTCGACGTCATCGTCGGCCCGGGCAACCTCTACGTGCAGGAGGCAAAGCGCCAGGTGTCGGGCGATGTCGGGATCGACGGCTTTGCGGGGCCGAGTGACCTGTTCGTGATCGCGGCCGAGGGCGCGGTGGCAGGCGAGATCGCGCTGGACCTGCTGGCACAGGCCGAGCATGGCCCCGGCACATTGGTGGTCGCCGCATCGTCGGTGCGCGAGCTGCTGGACGAGCTCTCCGAGCACCTGGCGGACGCCGAGGACACCGGCGCGGTCGCTCGGCTGATCGACGTCCAAGACGCGCGCCAGGGACTCCACCTTGCCCAGGAGTTCGCGCCGGAGCACTTGGAGCTGGTCGGACACGACGCCGAGGCCCTCGCCCCCGAGTCAAGCCGAGCGGGCTGCCTGCTGGTCGGCAGCCTGTCGGCGACCGCGTTCGGCGACTACATCGCGGGCTCGAACCACATCCTGCCCACGGGTGGCGCTGCGCGCTTCTCCTCGGGGCTGTCGCCGGCGCACTTCCGCAGGCGCTTCAGCGAGGTCCGGATCGGCGCCGACGCCGCCGAGCTCGCCCGGCTGGCCGCCCCGATCGCTCGCGCGGAGGGCTTCGAGCAGCACGCACGATCGATGGAAGCCCGCATTCGGGACAATGGCCAGGCATGAGCCGCACCGCGGAAATCGACCGTAAGACCAAGGAGACCGACGTCCACGTCGCCGTCGCTCTCGACGGCACCGGCGCCGGACAGCGCGAGACGGGCGTCGGGTTCCTCGACCACATGCTCGACCTGCTCGCCCGTCACGGTCGCCTCGACCTGAGCGTCAAGGCGAGCGGCGACCTTCAGACCGGCGCGCACCACACCGTCGAGGACGTGGGGATCTGCATCGGCCAGGCGCTAGATCAAGCGCTCGGCGATCGCTCCGGCATCACCCGATACGGCGCCGCGACCGTGCCGATGGACGAGGCGCGCGCGGCCTGCGCGATCGACGTCTCGGGTCGCGGGCTCTGCGTATTCGAGGCGTCGCTGCCGCCCGGCTCGATCGGCAACTTCGACCATGAGCTGACCGAGGAGTTCTTCCGCGCGCTGGCATCCAACGCGAAGCTGACGCTGCACATCACGGTGCAGGCCGGCACGAACGTCCACCACGTGATCGAGGCGGTGTTCAAGGCGTTCGCCAGGGCACTGCGCGCGGCCGTGGCGATCGACCCGACCGAACGCGGCGTGCCGAGCACCAAGGGGACGCTCGTATGACCGCCGCGATCCGGATCGGGCTCGTCGACTACGGGATGGGCAACCGCCGCTCTGTGCAGAAGGCGCTCGAGCACGTCGGCGCACGGGTCGCGGTGACAAGCGATGCCGCCGTCCTGCGCGACTGTCAGGGCCTGGTCGTTCCTGGAGTCGGAGCGTTTCCGGAGGCGATGAGGCGCTTGCACGCACTCGGGCTCCCCGAGTTCATCCGTTCCCGCGCCGCCGACGGCGTTCCCGTGCTCGGCATTTGCCTGGGCATGCAGGTGCTGCTCGAGCGCTCCGAGGAACTCGAGCCGACCGTCGGACTCGGTCTGATCCGCGGCGAGGTCACGGCGCTCGACACCCGCGGCCTGCGGATCCCGCACATCGGTTGGAACGAGGTGACGTTCGAGCGGCCGTCGCCCCTGACCGCGGGCCTCCCCGAAGGCGGCTGCCCCTTCTACCACGTGCATTCGCTGGCGGCTCGCCCGCACGACTCCGATGACGTCGTCGCGACCACTGAGTACGGCGAGCGCTTCGCGACGATCGTGGCGCACGGGTCCGTGTTCGGGGTGCAATTTCACCCCGAGAAGTCCTCCACGCACGGGCTGCGAATGCTCGAGAGCTTCGTCGATCTGTGCGCCGGCCCATCGGCTCTCGCTTCGCGAGCAGCGGCGGCACGCGCATGATCCTGCTGCCGGCAGTCGATATCCGGGGCGGCCAGGCGGTACGCCTCCAGCAGGGGGCGTTCGACTCCGAGCAGGTGTACGACGCCGACCCGCTCGACGCGGCACGGCGGTGGGTCGCGGACGGCGCCCGCGCCCTGCATGTCGTCGACCTGGACGGCGCTCGCAGCGGCGAGCCGGCCAACGTCGAGCACGTGCGGCGGATCTGCTCTGAGGCGACGGTCCCGGTCCAGGTGGGCGGAGGGCTGCGGACGATCGACGCGATCCACCGCACGATCGACGCGGGCGCGACGCGCATCGTGCTCGGAACCGCCGCTTACCGTGACGTCGATCTCCTCGACACGGCGCTGGCCGAGTACGGAGATCGGGTGGTCGTGTCCGTCGACGTTCGCGACGGCATGCTCGCGGCCTCGGGGTGGACCGAGCAGACCGAGCTCCCGGTCGGTCCCGTGATCGAACGTCTCGGGGCGCGTGGTGTGCACCGCTTCGTGTATTCGAGCATCGCGCGTGACGGGATGCTCGAAGGTCCAGACCTGGAGGGCGTCTCCACCGCAGCGGCTGCGGTACGCGGCACGTTCGTCTACTCCGGCGGGGTGGCATCCGTCGACGACCTGCGCGCCCTGGTCGAGCTCCGCCAGGTCAACCTGGGCGGCGTGATCGTGGGCAAGGCGCTTTATGAGCAGCGCTTCAGCGTGGCCGACGGCCAGGCTGTGCTCGACGCCCGCAAAGACGACATTTGATGCATTACAAGCGCGTGATCCCGTGCCTGGACGTTGACGCGGGGCGGGTCGTCAAGGGCGTGGGCTTTGTCGATCTGCGCGACGCCGGAGATCCCGTCGAGTTGGCGTGCCGCTACGACGCGGCCGGCGCCGACGAGCTCGTGTTCCTTGACATCACGGCAACCTCGGACAAGCGAAGCACCGCGGTCGAGCTTGCTCGCCGGACTGCCAATGACGTCTTCATCCCGTTCACGATCGGCGGTGGCATCCGGTCGGTCGAGGACGCCCAGGCGGTACTCGACGCGGGCGCCGACAAGGTGTCGGTCAATTCGGCGGCTCTAGCCCGCCCCGACCTGATCGACGAGCTGGCGAGCACGTTCGGCGCGCAGTGCGTGGTCCTGGCGATCGACGCCAAGGCTCGCGACGGGGGCGGCTGGGAAGCCTACGTCGCGGGCGGCCGAACGCCCACCGGGCGCGACGTGGTGCAGTGGGCCCGCGAGGGCTCAGAGCGGGGGGCGGGCGAGATCCTGCTGACCAGCATGGATCGCGACGGCACCAACGCCGGCTACGACCTCGCGCTGACCGCGGCCGTCGCCGCGGCCGTCAGCGTGCCCGTGATCGCCTCCGGCGGCGCCGGCCGCCTGTCGCACCTGTCCGACGCTGTCGGCGCGGGCGCGGACGCCGTGCTGTGCGCATCGATCTTCCATTACGGCGATCACACCGTCGCGGAGGTCAAGGAGCACCTCGCGGAGGCCGGGGTTCCTGTTCGTCGGGTCGGGTCGTCGGGCTCTCAGGAGGCCGGCGCGTAGGCCAGGTGCACGACGCCGTTGTCGTAGGTGTCGCTCTGCGCCAGTGACAGCTTCGCGTTCGGGCTGTCCTGCGTGAACAGCCGGTCGCGGTCGCCGAGCAGTACCGGGTACACGAACAGGTGCAGCTCGTCGAGCAGGCCGTCGGCCAGCAGCGCCCGGACCAGGGTGCCGCTGCCGCTGACGTACAGGTCGCCGTCCACGTGGTCCTTGAGGTCGCGGATCGCGTCACGGTTGTACGGTCCGAGCAGCGTCGAGTTGTTCCACTCAACGTTCAGCTGCGGCGCGGACGAGACGACGTACTTCGGCGAATCGTTGAAGAACGGCGCTCCGGGATCGTCCTCGGCGGTGCGGACCGACCATGCCGGGGCGAACATCTCGAATGTGTTGCGGCCGAGCAACAGGCCCTTGCACGATCCCACGACCGCGCCGATGTCCTCGCCCATCTTCGGATCAAACGAGAACTCCATCGTCCACGACGGTGACTCGTACACACCGTCGACCGAGATGAATTCGTGCGCTTTGATCTTGCCCATGATCTCCTCCTCTGCGGTTGACACTAGAGCTTGTTCGCTCGGATGCCTAGACCGTTCGGGGTCGAGGAAATCATCGCGGCAGGTTCGGGTCCACGCACACCGCGACCGCACCTGCGGTGACACTTCTGTTACGAAACAGTTAGGTCACGCACGCAGGCCGATTCACGGCGCGTAAACCCCGCCGACTCGGTAACTACTGCAGTTCTATTTGGGTCTAGCTGTCAGGCAGCCGCGCTAGGCGGCCTCTTCCACGTACCCAGCCGCTGCGCATGCGTCGCAGTACGCGGCGGGAGGGACACGGGGCTCATAGCAGCCGGGGCGACAGCACGTCGACGACCGCTTAGGGCGGCCCCGGCCGATGCGGGCCGCGGCGGCGTCCTTCAGCTCCTCGCGCATGCGATCGAGCTCAGCCGCGTGGTCCGGGCAAAAACGACGGCCGGGCGCAGCCGACCGCTGACAGTGACTTCCACTACGACAACGCATAGATGAGCAAGCATACCAAACAAGGCCGAACGCACGTTCCGCCGACCCGTGCGTGGGGGCGCTCTTGCAAGCTACGCGGGGTGTCTGGATGCCCGGCGTTTAGCTTACTTGTGCTGCTGGCTGCGTGCACGGCGCTTGGCCTCGCGCTTGACCTTGTGCTTGACTTTGGCCTTGCGGGCAGCGGCGTGGGCGGCCGGCTTCGAGCTCTTGGGCAGGAACTGGTAGATCGCGCCGTAGCCGACCATGTAGATCGCACTGGGGTCGGCGATCGCCGGGTTGAACGCACCGTCGGAGAAGGCAAACACCTTCTGACCCGTGCGGACGTTGAGACCGGCGGTCGTCTTCGAGCCGAGGTTCGAGTAGTAGACGACGTCGCCGATGATCGTCGGCGAGCCGGAGATCCTGCCGCCGGCCGAGTGACGCCAGCGAACCGCGCCCGACCGCGCATCGAATGCATAGAAGTTGCCGTCGTAGGAGCCGATGTACACGGTCGGGCCCAACCCCGGAACCTCGGCCACCGCGGGCGAGCTGTACACATACGCGCCGGTACCTGTGGCCCAGGCGAGCTGGCCGGTTCGTTCGGCGAACGAGTACACGCGTCCGTCGGTGTTGCCCAGGTACACGCGCCCGAACGCGACCGCAGCGGTGGAGTAGAAGTTCCCCGAGCCAAAGCCGAAATGCGTGCCGTTGGTCCCGACTCGCCACACCTGGTGACCGCTGTTGGCGTTGACCGCGTAGGCGTGGCCACTGTAATCGCCGAAGTAGAGGTTGCCGTCGGCGTAGGCCGGGCCGCCCTTGATCGCCCCACTGGCGTGGTAGACCCAGTTCACGTGGCCGTCGCTGGTGCGCAGGGAGACCAGGTTTCCTACGGTGTCCCCGTAGAACACGGCGTTGCCGACGACCGTGGGGGACGTCTCGGTCCCGGCCCCCACGATGTGAGTCCAGACCACCCGGCCTGTCTTCATCGACAGCGCCAAAAACCGCCCATCGCCCGGGTGTGATCCGTGCGCCGAGAGCAGCGGCACGAACACAAGGTGGTGGCGGGCGTCAAACGTGGGTGAGGCGGCGGCGAGCGTCCCGACCTTGTGCTTCCAGATCTCGTGGCCGTTGAGCTTGTTGACGGCGCGGGCGGAGCCGTTGTCGTCGATCAGGTACAGCGTGCTCTGGTAGATCACCGGGGGGAACTCGAGCAGCGCCCCGTCGTTGTACTTCCACCCTCGATGCAGCGGCGGATCGAGGCGGCTTGAGTTCGGGAAATCCCGGGTCCGGGCCAGGTCGTAGCCGTATCGCGGCCACTGGAAGTTGTCGACGGCCTTCTTACGCTTGGGCGCGGTGGCCGTGGTGGTGGTGGTGGTTGTCGTGGTCGGAGCTGTGAACTCGACGTTGGGATGGGAGACGTTGCCGGGCGAGTGCAGGATGATCGCCGCGACCGCGCCGGCCGCAAGAAGCAGTCCGACACCCACAGCTACAAGCACCCAGCGCAGCCAACGCCGCCGACCGGGACTCGGCATCCGGGTGATGCTAGCTAGTGCCTGGACAGGCGACTCCAGCCGCTGCATCGGCCATGCTTGCCGCTGATGGACGTCCCGGCGCCGACTCAACTGCTGGCCGCGGTGCGGTCGCTCCCCGCTGCACCCCCGCTCATGGATCACCTGACTGAGGCGGTCCCGGTGTACCTGGTCGGAGGCGCCGTCCGGGATCTGTTGCTCGACGGACGACCGCTCGACCTCGATCTGGTCGTCGAGGGCGACCCGGCGCCGGTCGTCGCCGCCCTCGGCGGCGACGTGCGGACCCACGATCGCTTCGGCACCTCGACCGTCAGCCTCGACGGCTTTACGTACGACCTCGCCCGATCGCGCCGCGAGACCTATGCGCGGCCCGGCGCGCTGCCGGATGTGTCGCCTGCGCCTCTGTCGGAGGATCTGCTGCGCCGCGACTTCACGGTCAACGCCCTGGCGATCGCGCTCGTCGGCGCCTCGGCGGGAAGCCTGGAGACCGCGCCGCGGGCCCTGGAGGACCTGCGGCGCCACACCCTGCGGGTGCTCCACGATGCCAGCTTCGTCGACGATCCGACCCGGGCGCTGCGCCTCGCGCGCTATGCCTCGAGGCTGGAGTTCGAGATCGAGCCGCACACGCGCGAGCTGCTCGAGTCGGCGTTGGACGCAGGAGCGATCACGACCGTAAGCGGCTCACGCATCGGTGCCGAGCTGCGGCTGCTGGCGAGAGAGCCCGACCCGGTGAGCGCGCTTCGGTGCCTCGGCGAGCTGGGAATCGCGCACGCGATCCACCCGGCCCTTGGCCTCGACGACGAGCCGCTGGCGCGACGGGCCCTGGCGATGCTGCCCGGCGATGGCCGCCGCGATCTGCTGGCACTCGCGCTCGCGGCCCGCCACGTCCCGCCGCCAGAGCTCGCCTACCTGCTCCACCAGCTCGCCTTCGAGGCCTCCGATCGCCACGTGATCATCGCCGCGGCGACGAAGTCCACGACGCTGGCGCGCGAGCTCGAGCGTGCGCAGCGGCCCTCGGAGATCGCCGACGCGGTCGCGGACGCCGGGCCTGAGCTCGTGGCGCTGGCGGGCGCGCTGGGACCGGAGCGAGCGGCGCGGGCGTGGCTGCGCGAGCTGCGGCACGTCGGGCTCGAGATCGGCGGCAACGACCTGATCGAGGCGGGCGTGCGGGAGGGGCCCGCGATCGGAGTGGGCCTGCATGCAGCGCTGTCGGCCAAGCTCGATGGCCGCACGTCCGGACGCGAAGCAGAGCTCCGCGAGGCACTGCAAGCTGCGCGGGCCAGCGGATAGCCTCAATCCATGCGTAACGCCAACGCGCTGCGGTGGCAGGGGCAGGCCGGCCACTACGAGGTCTATTACCTCACCGCCACCGACCCGCGCACCGGCATCGGCTTCTGGATCCGCTACACGATGCTCGCGCCGGTCGATGGCGCGCGCGAGCCGGCGACGTGCTCGCTGTGGTTCTCGGCGATGGACCCCGGCGAGCACTCCACGATCGCCCGCAACGCGTCGTTTGAGATCGACCGCATGCACGCCTCGAGCGATCCCTTCGAGCTGCGGATCGGCGACGCGCTGCTCAGCGACGAGCGCATGAGCGGGATGTTCGAGGACGTCGCGTGGGACCTGTCGTGGACTCCCGCGCAGCGGGCCTACGAGCACGTTCATCCGGCCCTGGCGCGCCTCGGCGTCGCGAAGACCGTGCTCGTGCTTCCCCACGCCGATCTCTCGATCGATGGATCGGTGACGATCGCGGGCGAGCAGCTGGAGCTGTCGGCCACGCCCGCAGCGCAGGCGCATCTGTGGGGCTCAAAGCACGCCGGCTCGTGGGTCTGGGCCCACTGCAACGACCTGCGCACGGTCGACGGCGAGCGCGTGCCCGACTCCTTCATCGATGGTGTGTCGGTGCTGGTGCCGCGCTTCGGCCGTCAGATCGGGCCGAGCACGCCGGTGGTCGGCCGACTGCACGGCAGCGATTTCATCTCCACATCGCCGACGCGCGTGATCGCCAACCACAGCACGTTTGCGTTGACCGGCTGGCGGTTTGAGGCGTTCGATGGACCGCGCAAGCTGGTCGGCGAGGTCGACTCCTACCGCGACCAGATCGTGGGCGTCACCTACCACGACCCCGACGGTGACCCCGCCTACTGTTACAACAGCGAGACGGCGACGATGCGGCTGCACGTGTACGAGCGTGCGCGCCAGGTGGGGGGTTGGCGGCTGCGCGAGACGTTTGTGTCCCACGGTCGCGCGCACTTCGAATACGGACAGCGATCGCCGGTGGCCGACATCGGGCTAAGCATCACGTGACGCCGCCCGCCCCCTTCTACGCATTCGGCGAGCACTTCGCCGTCGACCTCGACGGCGCACGCGTCGTGTTCACCACCCGCCGCGGCGGCTTTTCATCCGGGCCCTACGAGTCGCTCAACCTCGGGCGGCTGACCGCTGACCGGCCCGAGGACGTCAGGCGCAACCGGGCTGCTCTCAAGGAGCAGCTGGGCGTGCAGCTCGCGTACATCCGCCAGGTCCACGGCACCGACGTGCGCCGCGTCATCGATCCGCCGGTTGAGCCGACCGATGCGATCGAGCTGCCCGAGTGCGACGGTCAGGCGACGGCGATGCCGGGCGTCGCGCCGATGGTGATGACCGCCGATTGCCTGCCGGTCGCCGTGGCCGGCGCTGGCGCCGTCGCGATGCTCCATGCGGGCTGGCGCGGGCTGGCCGGCGGGATCCTCGCCGAGGGCGTCGACGCGGTGCGCGAGCTGGGTGCTGAGGGTTCGCTTCAGGCCGCGATCGGGCCCGGCGCCGGTCCGTGCTGCTACGAGGTCGGCGAGGAGGTCCACGCGGCGTTCACCGATCAGGATCTGGACATCCGCCGCGGCCGCAATCTGGACCTCAAGGCGATCGCACGCGAGCAGCTTCGGCGCGCCGGCGTCGGGGTGGTGCACGACGTGGAGCTGTGCACGATCTGCGGCGACCCGACGCTCCTGTTCTCACATCGCCGAGACGGCGGGATCACCGGGCGCCAGGCGGGTGTGGTGTGGTTGAGCCGGTAACGGGCCTGCGGGCCGGGACGGTCCGGGCGAATCTTGATCGCGTCCGCGAGGAGATCGCATCGACGGGCCGGAACCCGGCGGACGTGGCGATCCTCGCAGCAGTCAAGTACGTCCCGGTTGACGAGCTCGGGGTCTTGGCCGAGGCGGGGATCAAGTTGGTCGGCGAGAACCGAGCGCAGGACCTGGTCGCCAAGGCAGAGGCATATCCCGGCGCGTTCACGTGGGACTTCATCGGGCACCTGCAGAGCCGCAAGGTCCGCCAGATACTCCCGCACGTCCGCTACATCGAGACGGTCGCAAGCGACTCGGTGCTGGCACAGCTCGAACGCCACGCCTCGCCGGATTCCGAGGTGCTCGTCGAGGTCAACATGGCCCGCGAGGATGGCAAATCCGGGGTCGATCCGGACGACCTCCCGGCGTTCCTCGAGCGCTGTCCGGTGACCGTTGTCGGCCTGATGACGATGCCGCCGCTGGCCCACGACGCCGAGGACTCGAGACGACATTTCGCGGCTTTGCGGGAGCTGGCCGAGACCCACGGGCTGCGCGAGCTGTCGATGGGCACGAGCCAGGACTACTTGGTCGCCGCACAGGAGGGTGCAACCATTGTGCGACTTGGCACGAGCCTCTACGCTTAGCGATAAGCCCGGGCCCGCCGCCAGCGCGTCATAATCAGCGGCAGGGAAATCCCGCTATTGCGGCGAAAGACCCAACGCAAATGGCCCTAAGAGACACCTGGCACCGCACACTCGTTTACTTCGGCCTCGCCGAGGACGACGCGTACGACGAAGAACTCGAGCCCTACAGCGAGCCCGAGGTCGAGCTGCAGGACACCTACCGCGACCGTCCCAACGTCCGTCGCCTCAGCGCCCGGCGCAGGCGCGACGAGATCGACGACATCTTCGCCGACGATCCTGGCCCCGAGCGGCGTACCGCCCCCCTTCGGCCGGTCGGCGGCAGTGGCCGCGGAAACGGGCGCAGCAACAGCGGGGACGTTCGCGTGCACTTCGTCGCACCCAAGAACTTCAACGACGTTCAGGACGTTGCCGATCACTTCAAGGACGCGATCCCGGTGATCCTGAACCTCCAGGGCACCGACACCGATCTGTCCAAGCGGCTGATCGACTTCTCGAGCGGGCTGACATACGCGCTCGACGGCGGCATGCAGCGGATCGCCGACAAGGTGTTCCTTTTGACGCCGCAGAACGTCGAGGTGTCCGCCGAAGAGCGGGCCCGGCTCGTGGAGAAGGGCTTCTTCAACCAGAGCTAGCTTCCGCTCGATCGTGAGCGGTCCGTGAAGCCGACCCGGGCGCGGCTGCTTGCAGCTGTAGATTTCAACCCATGGTCGTCGGGCTCATTGGCGCAGGCAACATGGCGCGTGCACTTGCACGAGGCTGGGGTGACCCCGTTCTGTGCTCCGACGGCGGCTCCGGACGCGCCCGCGAGCTCGCCGAGGAGCTTGGAGGCGAGGCGTTCGATTCGAATGTCGAAGTTGCGCGGCGGGCGGACCTGGTGGTGCTGTGCCACAAGCCCTACCAGCTTGAGCAGGTGGCGCTGGAGATCGCAGGCGAGACAAAGGCGGTGGCGTCCGTGCTGGGGGGCACCCTGAGCCAGATGCTGCAGAACGACTTTCCGGGAGTCCCGGTCTTCAAGCTGATGCCAAATACGCCGGTCGAGGTGCGTCAAGGGGTCACGATCTACGCGCCCCTCCCTGGCGTCCCGGCCGATCTCGAGCGCGAGGTCATCGCCCTGTTCGAGCGCGTGGGCATCGTGCTGATGCTCGAGGAGCGCCTCATGGAGGCGGCAGCCGCGATCTTCAGTGTGGGCCCGGCATACCAGGCGCTGCTCGCCGAGGCACAGATCGACGCCGGCGTCCGGCACGGGCTGCGACCTGAGCTGGCGGGGCAACTGGTGGCCCAGACGATGGCCGGCAGCGCCGCGCTGCTGAAGTCGCGCGGCTACGACACGCTGGCGGTGCGTCGTGGCGTGACGTCTCCGGGTGGCAGCACGGCGCGTGGCCTGAGAGCCCTCGAGGCTGCCGGCATCCGAACTGCCTTCCAGTCGGCGATGGACGCCGTCATCCTTGGAGGCGCCCGCTGATGCTCGCCGAGGCGGTCACCCGCGTTGACATCGCCAACTACGTCTCGGCGCTGTTCACCGTCTACATCGTCCTGATCTTCCTCTACATCCTGCTGAACTTGCTGTTCTCGTTCGGGGTGCGACTGCCGTACGCGCGCTGGTCCGATGCGGTCTTGACATTCCTCCGTGACGTTTGCGAGCCGTACCTGCGGCTGTTCAGGCGGTTCATCCCAGCTCTCGGGGGGCTCGACTTCAGCCCGATCATCGGGATCTTCCTCCTGTACATCGTCCGGACGATCGTGGTCAACGCGATCGCGGGCTGAGCTGCGCCGTTGATGGTGACCGAAGCGAGCGCCCCGCCGAACGTCCGCGTGGCCGCCTTCGCGAAGGTGGTGGGAATCGCCGCCGCCGTCGTCGGACTCGATCAGCTGACCAAGCATCTGGTCCGCACCGGCATCGATCCGGGTGAGACGCACAAGTTCCTGCCGGGCATCCAGCTCGTGCATGTGCGCAACACCGGCGTTGCGTTCAGCCTGTTCTCCGGCGGCGGGACCGTCGTGCTCGTGTTCACGCTCGTCGCACTGGCGGTGTTGCTCGGGTACTTCACGATGCGTCCATCGCGCCCGTGGCTGTGGCTTCCCACCGGGCTGTTGATCGGAGGTGCGCTGGGCAACCTGATCGACAGGATCGCCCACGGCGCGGTCACGGACTTCGTCAAGCTGCCGCTGTGGCCCGCGTTCAACGTCGCCGACATGGCGATCACACTGGGCGTGATCACGCTGCTGCTCGTGCTCGAGGGTCCGCGCGGGGATGCGCGATAGCGAGCACTTGCTCGAGATCAGGGTTCCCGACCACGCTGCTGGGACTCGACTGGACAGGTTCCTGGCCCAGCCGCTGGGCTCGCGCGCCCAGGCCCAGGGGCTGATCGACTCCGAGCGAGTGCGGGTCGACGGCCGGGTGCGACCCAAGCGCCACACGGTCAAGGGCGGCGAACTGATCGTCGTCCGGCAACCCGAGCCGCCGACGGCTACCGACGGCGCGCAGGCCGATTTCGCGGTCGCCTACGAGGACGATTACCTGCTCGTGGTCGACAAGCCGGCCGGCGTCGTCGTGCATCCCGCACGGGGGAACTGGACGGGGACGCTGTCCCAGGCACTCGAGGGAGTCGCGGCCGGCGGGGACGAGCCGTGGCGTGCCGGGATCGTGCACCGGCTTGACCGGGACACGTCCGGGCTGCTCGTGGTCGCCAAGAACGACGAGGTCCACCGCGCGCTGAAGTCGCTGCTGGCGCGGAGGCTGCTGCGGCGCCAGTACGCGACTCTCGTCGACGGACACCCGTCGGCGCGGACGGGGACGATCGACGCGCCGATCGGCCGTGACCGGCGCGACCGGGCGCTGATGTCGATCGACAGCGACGCGCCTCGGGCCGCGCGGACCCACTTCGAGATCGAGCGGCTGTTGCCGCGAGCGGCGCTGCTGCGGGTGATCCTGGAGACCGGCCGCACGCACCAGATCCGCGTACACCTGGGGGCGATCGGTCATCCTGTGTGCGGCGACCGGCAATACGGTGTTGCGGGCCGCTACGGGCTCGAGCGCCAGTTTCTGCATGCGCAACGGCTCGCGTTCGACCACCCCGTCACGGGCGTGGCGGTCGACGTGAGCTCGCCGCTGCCGGCCGACCTGCGGGCGGCGCTTGAGCTGGCCGAACACGCGGAGTGACGCGGATGGAGCCGGAGGCTTCCGCGACGCCGAAAAGACCGCACTGAAGAGGGGATCGGAGCGGGGTCGGCCGATGCCGACGCGGAGAACGCCCCACTCGATCCGTCCGTCCGACGCTCTGGGGAGTAAGCCGCGCTCAGCGCGGTTCTTGACCCACTCGAGCTCCGGCGAACAACCAATGGGTCGGTTTCCGCACTGATTCTGGCCCGGCGGCCACACGTCGGCCACGCTTGCTGGACATCGTGCGATACCGGGGGGCTAAAGTCGACGGGGCGGCCCGTCCACAGCCGCCCCGCCGATGGTCTGCGAACCGAGCCACCGGAGGTAGGGGAAGGGAGGTTCGGTCCGCTGGGCGGGGACATCGCCGAAGGTAGGGAAGGGCGATATTCCCGCTGCAACATAGAAACGTAGCCGCTTTAGGAGACTTGCGTAAACTTTTTCAATAGTCCATTTACCCGACCCCATCCGTACGGGTCGCGGCCCTGCCTCGGAACAGTCCGAGGTTCGCGAGCACCGGCGGGTGGATTGACACACCTACAACAACAAAGGGAGCAGTATCAGTGGCTCAAATCGGCATTAAGGAGCTGCTGGAGGCCGGCGTTCACTTCGGTCACCAGACGCGCCGTTGGAACCCCAAGATGCGCCGCTTCATCTTCGGTGAGCGCGACGGCATCTACATAATCGATCTCCTCCAGACCCAGAAGCTTCTGGATGATGCACGCGAGTTCGCGGCCGAGGTCTCGCGCCGCGGCGGCACCGTTCTGTTCGTGGGCACCAAGAAGCAGGCCCGGGACACGATCAAGGACACGGCCGATTCGGCTGACATGCCTTACGTCAACCACCGCTGGCTCGGTGGCCTGCTGACGAACTTCCAGACGATCTCACTGCGGATCAGGCGGCTGCACGACCTCGAGCGCTACGAGACCGAAGGCCAGCTTCAGCTGCTGCCCACCCGGGAGCGGATGTCGGCTCAGGCCGACCTCGAGAAGCTGCGCGCGAATCTCGGCGGCGTCAAGAACATGCAGCGCGTCCCGGACGCGATGTTCGTAATCGACCTCAAGACGGAGGCGATCGCCGTTCGCGAGGCCCAGCGTCTGCGGATCCCGATCATCGGACTCGTTGACACCAACTGCGATCCGGACGGGATCGACTACGTGATCCCCGGAAACGACGACGCGATCCGCTCGTGCGCCGCGGTAACCCAGGCAATCGGCGAAGTCGTCGCGCAGGGACACAACGTGTTCCGCGCCGAGGAGGAGCGCGCCCGTCTGGAGCGTGAGCGCCAGGAGGCCGAGGAGCGTGCCCGCCGCGAGGCGGAGGAGCGCGCTCGCCAGGAGGCCGAGGAGCGCGCCCGGCAGGAAGCCGAGGAGAAGGCTCGCCAGGAGGCCGAGGAGCAGGCCCGCCGCGAAGCGGAGGCAGCAGCGGCACAGGCTGCCGCCGCGCAGCCCGAGGCTCCGGCGCAGCCCGAGGCTCCGGCGCAGCCCGAGGCTCCGGCGCAGCCCGCGGCTGCGGAGCCGCCAGCCGCCGAGGCGCAGACCGCCGCGGCTCCGCCGCCGGCACAGCCAGAGCCGGAGCCCGAGCCCGAGCCGCCCGCGAGCCCCGCGGAGCCGGAGGCCCCGGCCGCCCCGGACACGGCCGAGCCGACGCCGGCCGCGCCCGAGGCGACAGAGCCCGAGGCCGCGGCCGAGGAGCCCGCTCCCGCCGCAGCTGAGGAGCCCGCTCCC
>Ga0207693_10001909_pt1 | contig 18239 bp, 18 predicted proteins | sample LARL81metaG_FD_184347 | JGI IMG/M metagenome (GOLD analysis project Ga0207693, IMG submission 184347) | Corn, switchgrass and miscanthus rhizosphere microbial communities from Kellogg Biological Station, Michigan, USA - LAR L8-1 metaG... | ecosystem: Host-associated > Plants > Roots >...
GTCCCTGCGCATGCTTGGGCTCATCATGGACGGCCTCGGCCGGGACGCCGAGGCGATCGACTACCTGGAGCAGGCCCGTGCGTCCGCGAGCGAAGACGCTGCCCACCAGGCCACTCTCGACCTCGCCGAGCACTACGGGGCCATGACGTATGCAGACGAGGTGCATGCCGTGGGAATGTACGGGCCCCGCGGCGGTGGTCAGGCTGAGCAGCAAGGCGCGATGGCCCGGCTGGACGTAATCGAGGGAACACTGGCCAAGGCGTTCGGCTGCCTGGGAGGTTACATCGCGGGGAGCGCCGCGCTCATTGACGCGGTGCGCAGCTATGCGCCGGGTTTCATTTTCACCACCGCGCTCCCCCCCGCCATTTGTGCTGCGGCAGCCGCGGCTATCCGCCACCTCAAGGTTTCGAGCTTCGAGCGCGAGCGCCATCAGGAACGCGCTGCCCGGGTGAAGGCGGTGCTCAGCTCCGTCGGACTTCCCGTGATGGGGAGCGACACGCATATCGTGCCGGTGCTCGTGGGCGAGCCGGAGAAATGCAAGCAGGCGACCGATCTCCTGCTTTCCGAGCACGGTATCTATATCCAGCCGATCAACTATCCGACCGTGCCGAAGGGAAGCGAGCGGCTGCGCATTACGCCATCGCCTTATCACGACGATGCAATGATCTATGCGCTATCTGAGGCCCTGCTCGATGTGTGGGAGCGGCTGCATCTGCCGCTCAACCGCCGCACCATGGCGGCGGAGTAAACCCCTCCTCTCTTTCGTAGGGGCGAGGCATTGCCTCGCCCGTCGCGGCACCAGGGCCGACCTACATCCACTCATTCAATCGTCATACCCCGGCCGTTGCCAACGTTTGGGCAAAGGGACGAGCGGACCGCGGGCAAGCCGGCGGGCCGCCACTGCGACCGCAAGGCTCACGACCAGAAATCGTACCAGATGGTGCGCGCCCACGTAGACGGGATCGAGATGCAGCGCCAGCGCCAGCACCATCATGGTGTCCTGCGCCCCCGGTGCAAAGGCGACGGCGACGTCGGCGAGGCGGAACGGCAGCAGCGCCACGACCAGCAAAGCAAATGCGGCGGCAACCACCGTTGCCACCGCGAAGGAGCCGAAAGCGGCACCGAGATAGCCCAGCAGCAGCCGCGGACTCGTATTTGCAAAGCGCGCGCCGGCAACGGCGCCGAGCGTGACCACGCCGGCACTGCCGACCCACCACGGCAGGGAGGCATGAATGAGCCCGGTGCCATGCAGCACGCCGGAGCCGGCCATGGCGCCGAACATCAAGCCTCCGGGAAATCTGATGCGCAACATGAGCAGCGCGACCGCCGAGGAGATGACGACGAGAATGGTGAGCTCCGTCAACGAGGAGACCGGACCGGACCGCGGGAGCCCAACCGCCCCGATTGCTGAGCCGAACAACGCCAGCCCCGAAGGCAGCCCCACCACAATCAACAGGACGCGCATGACATGCACGATGGCAATACCGCGAATATCGGCGTGGAGCTCGGCCGAGAGCGCCATCACCTGCGCCATGGAGCCCGGGCTTGCCCCGAGCAAGGCCGACAGCGAGTCCCACCCATGCACCCAGCGCAGATAACAGGCAGTGCCGATGAACATGATCGTTGAGGATGCGATCAGAAGCGCGACGCTCAGCGGCCAGGACGCGATCCCGTGCAGCGTTTCCGGCGTCACCACTGCGCCTAAGAGCATGCCGATCAGCACGAAACAGACGCGGGCGAGCGGCAACGGCACCCGAACCGGCCGACCCACGAGCGCGGAAATCGCAACGGCAAGCATGGATCCCGACACCAACCCGCCCGGTAATCCGAGGATCTGAAAGATCAGCGCGCCCGCCGCTGCCGTGAGCAGCGTCTCGGCAGTGTGGAGCATGTCAGTTACGGCGGAGGGCATTTGGGGGGGACCGTAGGGCGGGCAAAATCGCATCGCATATTGAGAAGGAGCTTGCACGGCCATCATCAGCGATTTTGCCCACGCCTCCGATGGCAGGCCGGCCCCTGTGGGCATTGCGCCGCACGCACCTGCGTGGACGCACCTTGAGTGGGCACAATGCCCACCCTACGGGCGCCCTCGTCCGCGCAAGGCGCCTGCGATAGGATGGAGTTTCACACGCTGGGCCGGCAGGGAACGGCACAAATGATGCTGGAAGCCTGGGTCGTTATCGCCGTTGCGCTGGGCTATATCGGCCTTCTGTTCATCATCGCCACCTACGGCGACCAGACCGGACGACTCGGGAGGGAAGGCAGCTGGCGTCGCCTCATCTATCCCTTGTCGCTGGCGATCTACTGCACCTCCTGGACTTTCTTCGGCTCGGTCGGGCTCGCATCGCGCACGGGCTTCGATTTTCTGCCCATTTACATTGGTCCGATGCTGATGATCGGGCTCGCGTCGCCCCTCATCACCCGCATCGTGCGCCTCGCCAAGGCGCAGAACATCACTTCCATCGCCGATTTCATTGCCGCCCGGTACGGAAAGGCACAGAGCGTAGCCGCCGCCGTCGCCCTGATCGCGATCATCGGCACCATTCCGTACATCGCATTGCAGCTCAAAGCAGTGTCGTCCTCCCTGACTACGATCCTTGTGCATATCGGGCCGTCCAGCGGCACCATGCAACCCGTGCTCGGCGACATCGCCCTCTATGTTGCCGCTGCCATGGCGATCTTTGCCGTCCTGTTCGGCACAAGGCATATCGATGCGACCGAGCACCAGGACGGCTTGATGCTGGCGATTGCGGTCGAATCCGTGGTCAAGCTCGTCGCCTTCGTTGCCGTTGGTGTATTCGTGACGTTCTGGATGTTTGATGGGCCGTTTGCCCTCTTGGAGCAGGCGCTGCGGGAGCCGGCAGCCGCCGCGGCGCTCACCCGCGAGCCCGCCCCCGGCACGCTCGCCGCCATGACGCTGCTCTCGCTGTTTGCGATCATCCTGCTGCCCCGACAATTCCACGTGACCGTGGTGGAGAACAACAACGAGGCCGAGATCAAGCGCGCGTCCTGGCTGTTTCCGCTCTATCTCGTGCTGATCAACCTGTTCGTGGTTCCGATCGCCCTGGCGGGCCTGCTGACCTTTCCCGATCGTCAGATCGATAGCGACATGTTCGTCCTGGCCTTGCCGCTCGCCGCCAACTCCGACCTGTTTACCGTTGCCGCCTTTATCGGCGGTCTTTCCGCCGCAACTGCCATGGTGATCGTGGAATCGGTGGCTCTCGGCATCATGTTTTCGAACGACATCGTTATGCCGCTCGTCTTGCAGCGACGGGCGAACCTGATTGCCGGTCGAGAAAATGTGGGACGCCTGCTGCTTGCCGTGCGCCGGGCTGCAATCTTCCTCATCATCTCGCTCGCTTATGTCTATTATCGCCTGGCCGGCGAGGCGCAGCTCGCCTCCATCGGACTGCTGTCGTTTGCGGCAGTGGCGCAGCTTGCACCGGCTTTCTTCGGTGGCCTGATCTGGCGGCGGGCTACCGCGCGCGGCGCGGTTGCAGGAATGAGCTGTGGAATACTCGTATGGGCGTATACGCTGCTGCTGCCTAACTTCGCCGATGCCGGAATCATCGGCCCCTCCCTTCTCGCCGACGGACCGTGGGGTGTCGCGGCATTGCGGCCACAGGCCCTGTTCGGCCTCGACCTGCCGCCGCTCGCGCACGGAGTGACCTGGACGCTGTCGCTCAATGTTCTGGCATACGTGATCTTCTCGATCGGGCGCGCCCCTGCTTCGGTCGAGCGTCTCCAGGCCGACCTGTTCGTTCCGTCCGCGCTCACTCCGATACCCTCCAGCTTTCGGTTGCGGCGCTCGGCGGTCACGGTCGAGGAGCTGATCACCACGGTTGGCCGTTATCTGGGCGAGGAACGCACCCGCACTTCGTTCGACAGCTACGCCCTCACGCGCGGCATGAGTCTTGATGCAAAAGCCGACGCGGACTTCCAGCTGCTGCGCTATGCCGAGCACCTGCTTGCGTCCGCGATCGGCGCAGCATCGTCCCGACTTGTCCTCTCGCTCCTCCTGCGCAAGCGCACCGTTTCGACCAAAGCAGCGCTCAAGCTGCTCGATGACGCCAATGCTGCCATTCACTACAATCGCGAGATCCTGCAGACCGCGCTCGATCATGTGCGCCAGGGCATCGCGGTATTCGACAAGGAGCTGCATCTCGTCTGCTGGAACCGGCAGTTCGGGGACATCCTCGCATTGCCGTCCCAGCTCACGCGCGTAGGCACGAGCCTCGACTCCATTCTGCGCTTCAATGCCGCGCGCAGCCCCTGCGCCCCGGAGGCAATCGACGCAGTCGTGCGCGAGCGACTGGCGCGGTACATCGCAACCGGGGAGCCGTTCCGGGAGCGCTTCGTCGAGCGCGACCTGGTGATGGAAGTGCGCGCAAATCCCATGCCCGACGGCGGCATCGTGACTACCTTCACCGATATCACCCCGACGGTGAAGGCGGCCGAGGAGCTTGAGCGCGCCAATGAATCGCTCGAACGCCGGGTGCAGGAACGCACCGAGGAGCTCACGCGCCTCAACCACGAGCTTGCGCGCGCGAAATCGGAAGCGGACCAGGCCAATATCTCGAAAACCCGATTCCTGGCCGCCGCCAGTCACGACATTCTGCAGCCGCTCAATGCCGCGCGGCTCTACGTCACCAGTCTGGTCGAGCGGCAGGCGGCCGGCAGCGATGCGCAGCTGGTCGGCAATATCGATGCGTCGCTCGATGCCGTGGAAGAGATCTTCGGTGCACTGCTCGAGATTTCCCGCCTCGACAGCGGGGCGATGAAGCCCGAGATCGCCGTCTTTCGCATCGATGAGCTGCTCCGCCAACTGGAAGTGGAGTTTGCCCCGTTGGCACAGGGGAAAGGGATCGAGCTCGCGTTCGCGCCCTGCTCTCTCGCCGTGCAGTCCGACCGGCGCCTGCTGCGTCGCCTGTTGCAGAACCTGGTATCCAACGCGATCAAATACACGCTCAAAGGGCGCGTGCTGGTGGGGTGCCGCCGCCGGAGCGGATCCCTGCGCATCGATGTCTACGACACCGGCCTCGGCATCCCGGCAACACACACGCAGGCCATCTTCCAGGAGTTTCACCGCCTCGACCGCGGCGCCAGGGTGGCCCGCGGCCTCGGGCTTGGACTTTCCATCGTCGAGCGTATTGCGCGCGTGCTTGATCACAACCTTGCTCTCGTGTCGGCGGTGGGTCGCGGCTCGCATTTCTCGGTAGAAGTGCCGCTATCCGCGACGGCTCCCGTCGGCCATCCGCACCAGCAGCAAAGCGAGGTCGATCGCGCACAGCTTTCCGGGATGTGCGTGCTGTGCGTGGATAATGATCTTGCTATTCTCGATGGGATGCAGTCCCTGCTCGCGGGCTGGGGGTGTCGCGTTCTGAAAGCCACGGACCTTGCGAGCGCGACCCAGGTCATCGCGCAAGCCAAGGTGTCGCTGGACGGGCTGCTGGTGGATTATCACCTCGATGATGGCAACGGCATCGCTAGTATCCGGGCGCTGCGTCGGCGCTTCGGCACCGATCTCTCCGCCATCCTGATCACCGCCGACCGCAGCCCGCACGTGCGGGAGGAGGCGCGCGCCAACGACATCCAGGTGCTCCATAAGCCGCTCAAGCCCGCGGCCTTGCGCGCGCTGCTGGCGCAATGGCGCGTCCAGCGCGTCGCGGCCGCTGAGTAGCTGCCGCGTAGCCCGGGTGAGCTCTTGCGAAATCCGGGGTTGCCGCGGCCCAAAACGCCTGAGGTTTTGGTCATCCGTTTCCGGATGTCGCAAGCGACATCCGGGCTACGAAGCTGCACTCGTCCTGGCTACGGTGTGTGCGGCTATTGGCCGAGCTCGATCTTTGCCGCGGCGATGACCGCCTGGGTGCGGCTCTCGACCCCGAGCTTCTGCAGGATCGCGGAGACGTGCGCCTTGACCGTCGCCTCCGAGACGCCGAGCTCGTAGGCGATCTGTTTGTTGAGGAGGCCCTCGGAAAGCATCATCAGGACGCGCACCTGCTGCGGGGTCAGCGAGCCCAGCCGACGCATCAAACCCGCAGTTTGCGTATCGGAAGCCGCACCGAGGTCCACGTCGGGGGGAGTCCATACTCCTCCTTCCAGCACGCGGGTGATTGCCGCACGCATGGCCTCTATACCCAGCGTCTTGGGAATGAAGCCCGAGGCCCCGAAATCCATGCAGCGGCGAATGACCTCCGGGTCGTCATTGGCGGACACCACAACGATCGGAACACTCGGATATTGGGCGCGCAGATACATCAGACCCGAGAACCCGCGCACCCCCGGCATGGAGAGGTCGAGCAGAATGAGATCGATCTCGACGCCGCGCTCGAGGAGTTTGGTCACGTCATCGAACGAGCCGGCCTGCGCAATGTCGGCGTGCTCGAACAGCCCTGCCACGGCTTCGCACAGAGCTCCGCGAAAAAGCGGATGATCGTCCGCAATGATCAGGCGCGTCGATTCGCCTAGGCGCTTCATCCCGTCCCGCAGGGGGGTTTTGTCAATCCGATATTGTGCAACGTATCACACTCGGGCATGCACTGCTGATGGGCTGCCTCTGGTCGATGCGGCAGAGGCCCTCTCCCATCCGCAGTGGCGGGTTACGCCATCCGAGCCGGACAAGCCGGCTCCGATCGCTAACCCGCCCTACCCATACTGTCACCGCCGCGTGCCGATGAACTGCAGCACGACCTCCCGCCGGTGCGGCCGGGCGCGGTGCTCGGCGACATAGATGCCCTGCCAGGCGCCCAGCGCCAAGACGCCGGCGCGCACCGGAACGTGCAGGGAAATACCTGTGAACATCGTCTTCACATGAGCGGGCATGTCGTCGGGGCCTTCCGCGTCATGCACCCAGCCGCCATCTTCCGGCGCAACGCGGGCGAGCGCCGCGGCAAGGTCGGTGCGCACATCCGGATCGGCGTTCTCCTGGATGACGAGCGAGGCCGATGTATGCCGCATGAAGAGCAACAGGCTGCCGTCGTGCGCTCCGGCTTTCGCCAGAAAGCGCGCCGCCTCATCAGTGATCTCGGTGAAGCCCTTGCCCCGCGTCTCCACCGCGAGCGTCGCCGACAAAATGACTTCCAGCGCCGCGCTGCTGATGCCGGAGAGCTCAGCGCTCATCGCTCACGACTTGTGCAGGATGTCCTTTTGCAAAGCCGCGATCATGTCAACAAAGCGCCGCCACACCTTCTCGAGAAAGCCCATCATCTTGTTGAGCTCGGCATCGTTCGGCAATTGCAGGCGCGGCTCCTCGGGGTTGGCCGCCGGGGCATCCGGCTTCACCATTCCGGGAAGCGGAAGGTTGCGGGCGAGCAGATCCTTCTTGAGCGCAGCGTTCTCGGCGCCGAGCCGCGCGATCTCGGCCTCCAATGCCGTGCGCTCGTCCGGCACCGCCTGACACGCCCACCCGACCGTCCGCCGCACGCACAAGGAAACCTGCCCGGTGCGGCCATCGAGGCGCAGGTACCCGTCATCGACACGGTTGAAGGTGTAGCGTGTATCCTCGCTCTCCGGAGCCGGCGCCTGCGCCAGTGCCGGCGCGGCGCACTGGGCGACGATGACGAGCGAGAAAGCGGTGCGGATCATGACGAGCCTCTCTTTCCCGCACGGTCCATAGATGATGCCGGGCCGCCGGTGCAATGGCGCTGCACGCATGTAGCACAACGTAGAGCGGGCAAAGGAACGCGGCAACCACCGAGCGGCGCAGTCAAGCTTGCGCAGACTGCATAAACTTGTCTGCTCACGCGTCTTTGCCCACCCACGCGGAAGTATCTCATCGCCTTTGCAATGAGATTACCGCAGCTGCACCGATGTTGACACCCCGGAACCCGGTCAGTATGACTCGCCGGCCTCACGGGCGGGAACGTCGCGATCGCATCCCAGATGTCGCGAGTGTCGAAGGAATGGCCGACCACGCATGGCCGACCACGCATGGGCAATGACGCGCGCGGAACGGGTGACCGTGAACAACTGCCGGCTGAGCAGGCAGCACTCACCGCGCGATTGCATCGTCTCGGTGAACGGCTCGACCGCATCCGTCCCGGGGCTCCCGCAGAGCAAGCTCAGGCTGCGCGTCCCGGCACCGATTCCTCGGCCATGGCCCGTGGATTTCGGCTCTCGAGCGAGCTCGTGGCTGGCGTTCTCGTCGGAGCTGCGATCGGCTGGCTCATTGACCGGTGGCTGGGAATCTCGCCGTGGGGGATGATCGTTTTTCTGCTACTCGGATTCGCCGCGGGGGTGCTCAACGTGATGCGGGCAGCGGGCGTGGTTCCGCCCAACCGGATGGACCCACCCTCCGCAAAGGAATGATGCCCTAGATGGATCCGATCCATCAGTTCCAGATCAAAAACCTGTTTCCGATCGCCCACATCGGCGGCGTGGAAATCGCATTCACCAATTCCACGGTATTCATGCTGCTCTCGCTCGCCATCATTCTTCTGTTCATGGTCGGGGGCACCAGCCGGCGTGCTTTGGTGCCAGGCCGACTGCAGTCCATGGCGGAGGTGTCCTACGAGTTCGTGTCCGACACCCTGCGCAGCACCGCCGGCCCGGAGGGGATGAAATTCTTCCCCCTCGTGTTCTCGATCTTCATGTTCATTCTGGTGCTCAACGTCATCGGCATCATTCCCTACACCTTCAGCGTGACCAGTCACATCATCATTACCGTGGCGTTCGCGCTGCTCGTGTTCTTCACCGTGATCGTCTACGGCTTCTGGAAGAACGGCCTGCGCTTCCTGAAGCTGTTCGTGCCGAGCGGCATTCCGATCTACATCCTGCCGCTGGTGAGCTTCATCGAGGTGATGTCGTTCCTCTCACGGCCGGTCTCCCACAGCGTGCGGCTGTTCGCGAACATGCTCGCGGGCCACATCACCCTCAAGGTGTTCGGTGGCTTCGTGACCATGCTGGGGGCGCTCGGTTTCCTCGGCTGGCTCGGAGCCCTGGTGCCACTCGGCTTTACCGTCGCTCTCACCGCGCTCGAATTGCTGGTTGCGTTCCTGCAAGCCTATGTCTTCGCCATTCTCACCTGCATCTATCTCAACGATGCCATCCACCCCGGCCATTAGTTTGTTCACCGTCATGCCGGCAACGCAGTCAAGCTTGCGCAGACTGCGTATACTTGTCTGCGCTGGCCGGGCATCCACGTCTTTCGCGCCGTGACCAAGGCGTGGATGGCCGGGACAAGCCCGGCCATGACGAACGAGCGAAGTACTTAAGACCTCAACCCTCCAGAGAAGGAGCTCTGTCATGGATCCCCAGGCTGCAAAGATGATCGGTGCCGGCATCGCCTGTATCGGGATGGGAGGCGCGGGCGTCGGCGTCGGCACCATCTTCGGCCACTATCTTGCCGCCGCGGTCCGCAACCCCTCGGCTGCGCAAGGTCAGTTCGCCAATCTCATCTTCGGCTTTGCCGTGACCGAGGCGCTGGGGATCTTCTCCCTCCTGATCGCGCTGCTGCTGCTCTTCGCGCTCTAGCTCGACGATGGCTCAGGCAGCGGCGCAAACCATCAGCTCGCAGGAGCATGTTCCAGCCAGCGAGCACGGGCGCGGGTTTCCGCCGTTCGACTCGCACAACTTCGCTTCGCAGATTCTCTGGCTCGCGCTGACCTTCATCGCGCTCTATGTCGTGATGTCGCGGGTAGCGCTGCCGCGCATCGGCGTCATCCTGGAAGACCGCCGCCGCCACATCGACAACGATCTGCAGGAGGCGCAACGGCTCAAGGGGGAGTCCGATGCGGCGATTGCCGCGCATGAGAGGGCGCTGAGCGAGGCGCGCGCTCGGGCGCAGACGCTTGCGAGCGAGACGCGCACCAAAGCGTCGGCTGCCGCCGAGGCCAAGCGCAAGGAGGTGGACGCGAAGCTTGCCGTGCGCATTGCGGAGGCGGAGAAGGGGATCGCCGCGACGCGCACCGAGGCCATGGGCAGCGTGCGCGGGATTGCAGCCGAGGCCGCAGGCGCGATCATCGAGCGGCTCATCGGCAGCGCGCCGGCGAGCCAGGAGCTCGCCGCCGCGGTGGATCACGTGCTCAAACGTTGAGGCAAGCGATGCTCGAAGCTGAAGCCTGGGTAGCGATTGCCTTTTTCATCTTTCTCGGCGTGCTCGGCTATTTCGGCGTACACAACAGGCTGATCCAGGGCATCGATACACGCCGCGACCGCATCAAGGCAGAGCTCGATGAGGCCCGCCGCCTCAAGCAAGAGGCGACCGCCCTCCTTGCCGGATACCGGCGCAAGCAGCAGGAGGTGGAGCAAGAGGCGCAGGCGATCATCGCCAGCGCCAAGGCGGAAGCCGAGCGCCTTGCGGCGGAAGCGGAGGCCAAGCTCGCAGAGCTGATCGCCCGCCACGCCCGCCTCGCGGAGGAGAAGATCAAGCAAGCGGAGGCGCAGGCCGTCGCCGACGTGCGCTCCGCAGCGGCCGATGCCGCGGTAGCGGCCGCGGAGTCCATTCTTGCACGCACCGTCAAGGACACTGTCGCGGACAAGCTCATCACCCAGGGCATCGCCGACGCGAAGGCCAAGCTGAACTGAGTGTCAGCGAGGCGTTCGCGATGGTGTAGGGGGCGGGTTTGCAACCCGCCCCCTACACGCGGTTTCTCGCTATCCTCGTAGGGGCGAGGTCGGGGTCCCCAAAAAACGCGAGCGTTTTTTGGGGTGCCCCGCATGCCTCGCCCCTCTCTCGACGGACGACTGCGTGGACGCAGGGCGACGCATGCGTCGCGCCTACGAAGGGTCCTGTGTGGGCGGCGCATAGGGGCAGGTTTGAAACCCGCCCCTACAAACGGCGGCGGAAGTGATTGGTGCTTTCTTGTCGCTCAATGAGGTTGGCCCCAGCGCGTCACTTCGCGTCGACCTTCTCGGCGAGCCAAGCCTTGATCAGCGACTGATAGGGCATGTCGCGTTTGTTCGCGGCAATTCTGATGCGCTCCAGCAAGGCCACCGGGAGTCGCAGCGAGATTGATGTTGTGGAAGGTTTCAAATTGGGAAATCGCGCCCGCTGGGCCTTGCTCCAGTCCATATAGTCGGAGGAGTCCCGGGTTTCCCAGAAACGCCGCTCTTGCGCTTCGCTGCGGAAGGCGGGGATCGGCTTAGGTTTCCTGCTCATAACGTTGGCGTTCCTTACGATGCATCTCGCGTGCGGAAATCACCCGGATGAGCCGGCCCTCGCGGCGCAACGTGAAGCTGATGTGGAGCCGCCGTCCCTCGTCGGTGCGACCAAGGGCGTGGAAACGTGGCTCGTCCATGCTGTGCCTTACGTCCTCCAGCAGGAGCACCGGCTCGTTCAGGAATACCTGCTCCGCCTCGGCTTGGCTCACTCCATGTTTGTCCGTGCTCTTGCGGCTGTTGCCGTCATCCCAATCGAAGCCTTCGATACGCGTCAGATCGAGCATATGATGTATATCACCAGCATATACAAAAGGACTGCAATACCGGCAAGCTCCAGGCGAGAAATTGTAGCGAGGATGATCGCAATCGTAACCCGCCCTGCGCGCGGTCCCATGTGACGGTATCGCGTGGGCACGGCGGCTACGGTTGCCGCCGCGGGGGACACATCCGAGGCCGGATCGGCGGGTTACGCCAGCGAGCCGCTGAAGGCGGCTCGTGGCTAATGCTACTGCGTCACAACCTACTCTACGCCGTCATTCCGGGGCCGCGAGCGTAGCGAGCGGAGCCCGGAATCCATAACCACAGGTCCTGCAGTTGCGACACGGCGCATCCGCCACACCCCCCTGGGGTTATGGATTCCGGGCTCGCTGGCAAGTCGCTAAAACCGACTTGCCAGCGCCCCGGAATGATGCCGAGGGGCAACTTATGACGCAGTACAACTAACCCGCCCCTACGACACGCTTGCTTGTGGAAGCCTTGGCGCCCGACTATGTTTGCGGCAACGGGCTGTTCGCTCCGGGGAGCTTCGGCGCAAAGCCTGATTCACTTCGCCCGGTTCCCGGAAGAATATTCCGGAGCGCCGGTGCATCGTCTGATCGGAGGCGCAAAGCCCCGTGCGCTATGTCTCCACCAGGGGCGAGGCCCCATCGCTCGGCTTTGTGGACGCGGTGCTCGCGGGCCTCGCGCGCGATGGGGGCCTCTACGTACCCGAGCAGTGGCCGCGTCTCGCCGCTGACACCATCGCCGGCTTTGCCGGGCAGCCCTATGCCGAAGTCGCGGTCGAGGTGATGCGCCCGTTCATCGGCGAGGGGATCGCGGAGCACGATCTCGCGCGCCTCGCGCGTGAGGCCTACGGCAATTTCAGGCACCCTGCGGTTGCGCCCTTGCGCCAATACGGAGCAAGCGAATTCCTGCTCGAGCTCTTCCATGGACCGACGCTCACCTTCAAGGACGTGGCGCTCCAGCTCATCGGCCGCCTCATGGATCACGTGCTCACGGCGCGCGGCGAGCGCACCACCGTCGTGGTCGCGACCTCGGGCGATACGGGAGCTGCCGCGATAGAAGCCTTCCGCGGTCGCGAGCGCGCCGACATCTTCGTGCTGTTCCCGCAGGGGCGCATCTCCGATGTGCAGCGGCGCATGATGACGACGGTCGCGGACGACAACGTGCACGCGCTCGCGGTCGAGGGCACCTTCGATGACTGCCAGGCGATCGTGAAGAGCATGTTCCGGCACCACGCCTTCTGCGACCGCGCGCGTCTGGCCGGCGTCAACTCCATCAACTGGGCGCGCATCATCGCGCAGGTCGTGTACTATTTCACCGCCGCCGTCGCGCTCGGCTCACCCTTGCGCAAGGTTGCCTTCACAGTGCCCACCGGCAATTTCGGCAACGTCTATGCCGGCTACGCGGCGCTGCGCATGGGCCTGCCCATCGATCGCCTGCTGATTGCCACCAATGTCAACGACATCCTGCCGCGCACCATGACCACCGGCAGCTACGACGTGCACTCTGTCGTGGCGACCTCCTCGCCGTCGATGGACATTCAGGTCGCATCGAATTTCGAGCGGCTATTGTTCGAGGTCTATTCCCGCGACGCCAATGCAGTGCGTGCCCTCATGGGCACGCTCGCGCAGTCGGGGAAATTCACGCTCTCGGTGCGTGCCCTCTCCGGCATCCGCGCGGCGTTCTCCGCCGATCGCGCCGACGAGGAGGAGACCGCCGCCACCATGCGCGCCGTGCTGCGGGAGACCGGACAATGCGTCGATCCGCATACCGCCGTCGCAATTGCAGTGAGCGAGAAGGAAATGCGCGACCGCGCGATCCCGATGGTCGTGCTCGCAACCGCGCATCCCGCCAAATTCCCCGATGCTGTCGAGGCGGCCTGCGGGATGCGGCCGCCCCTTCCCGATTGGCTCGCCGACCTGCATGATTGGCCGGAGCGGGTCACCACCGTACCCGCGGATGCGGCGGCGCTCGAGAAGCTCATCCTTGCCCGCAGCCGCGCTGTCGAGACCGGAGCCGCCGCATGAGCGTTGAAGTCACGCGTCTACCATCGGGCCTTGTTGTGGTCACCGACGCCATGCCGCACCTGGAATCCGCCTCGCTCGGAGTCTGGGTCGGCGCGGGCAGCCGCGATGAGCGCTCCGACGAGCACGGCATCTCGCACCTGCTCGAGCACATGGCCTTCAAGGGCACGACGCGCCGCACCGCTCGCCAGATCGCGGAGGAGATCGAAGCAGTTGGCGGCGATCTCAACGCAGCCACCTCGGCCGAGACCACCGCCTATTATGCGCGCGTTCTGCGCGCGGACGTGCCGCTCGCGCTCGATGTTCTCTCCGACATTCTCACTGATCCGGCGTTCGATCCGGATGAGCTGAGGCGCGAGCAGAACGTGATCGTGCAGGAGATCGGTGCGGCCGAGGATACCCCGGACGATCTCGTCTGGGACCGGCTGCAGGAGGTCGCCTTTGCCGGTCAGCCGATCGGGCGCTCGATTCTCGGCACCCGCGCGACGGTGCGTTCGTTCGACCGGGCACGGCTTTCTGCGTATCTGTCGCGCAACTATCGCGGCCCCGACATGGTGATCGTCGCGGCCGGCGCGGTCGAGCACGCGGCCGTGGTGTCCGAGGTCGAGCGCCGGTTTGCAAGCTTCGTTGGCCCGGCTGCGCCCCTTCCCGAGCCAGCGCGTTTCATCGGCGGATCGCGCATCGAGCGTCGCGAGCTCGAGCAGGTGCACGTCGCGCTCGCGCTCCAGGGCCTGCCGCAGCGCGACCCCGATCTCTACAGCCTCCAGGTCTTCACCAGCATCCTGGGCGGCGGCATGTCCTCGCGCCTGTTCCAGGAGGTGCGCGAGCAGCGCGGGCTCTGCTACGCGATCTACGCGTTCCACTCGCCTTACGCCGACAGCGGCATGTTCGGACTTTATGCGGGTACCGATGCGGACGATGTGGCCGAGCTGATGCGGGTTGTGGTGGGCGAGATCCATGCCGCGGCTGAGACGATCAGCGACGCCGAGGTCGCCCGCGCCAAGGCGCAGATGAAGGCGGGCCTCCTCATGGCCCTCGAGAGTTCGAGCGCGCGCACCGAGCAGCTTGCCCGCCAGATTATCGCCTGGGGCCGCCCGATCCCCCTCGACGAGATCGTCGCCAAGGTGGAGGCGGTGACGCTGGAGAGCACCCGCGCGGCGGGGCGCGCTTTGCTCGCACGGGGGCGACCCGCCCTTGCCGCATTGGGACCGGGACCGGGACTTGAACATGCCGCCATGATTGCGGACAGTCTGGCGCGAGAGCCGGCGTGAGGGTCAGGGATCAGGAGTCAGAGATCAGAGATCAGAGATCAGAGATCAGAGATCAGAGATCAGAGATCAGAGATCAGAGATCAGAGATCAGAGATCAGAGATCAGGGGGGACAGAAGACAGAGGACGGACAAATCGCGGGCAGATCACATAGTACGAGAGCTCTGCAGGAACTGGACCATGGATTCCATTGAAGTGAGCTGATTGAACCAATCAACAGGCTCCGTCATTCCGGGGCCGCGCGCGTAGCGAGCGGAGCCCGGAATCCATAACCACAGGTCCTGCGTTGCGAGACGGCGCGTCCACCATATCCGGCTGGGGTTTTGGATTCCGGGCTCGCTGGCGAGTCGGCAACGCCGACCTGCCAGCGGCCCCGGAATGACGGCGAAGGGAGTTGTGACGCAGTACGACTAGCTCGGCCCACTGCGTCTCCGCCCCCAAGAGCCGGGAGAGGGAGGAGGCCGAGTCGGGTGCAAAGGTGGTGTGCTACTACTCCTCACCGAGTTCCGAGCTCTGAGCATCGTCCGTCCGCTGAGCGCCATGGCATTTTTCCGCACCGTGAGCCTGCCCGATGCTGCCCCCGCGATCGCCGGGGAGGGTGTCGTGTTGCGTCCGCCCCAGATGTCGGACGCCGCGGAGTGGGTGGCGCTGCGCGCAGCCTCGCGTGATTTTCTCGTTCCGTGGGAGCCGACCTGGCCGGCGGATGACCTCACCCGCGCCTCGTTTCGCCGCCGCATCAAGCGCTACGGCGAGGACCAGCGCTGCGATCTCGCCTACGCCTTGTTCATCTTCCGCAAGCAGGACAGCGCGCTCGTGGGCGGGCTCACGCTCGCCAATATCCGCCGCGGCTGCGCGCAAGCCGGCAGCCTCGGCTATTGGATGGGAGAACCCTATGCCCGTCAGGGCTACATGACGGCTGCAGTCAAGGCGCTCGTCCCGTTCGCATTCGCGACCCTGAAGCTCCACCGCATCGAAGCCGCCTGCATCCCCACCAACATCGCCTCAATCCGTTTGTTGGAGAAGACCGGGTTCCAGCGCGAGGGTTTCGCGCGCAAATATCTGTGCATCGACGGCCGCTGGCAGGATCACCTGCTTTACGCCCGCCTGGAGGAAGATGGGTAGGCACCGGTAGGGCGGATTAGATTAGCGCAAGCGTAATCCGCCGAAGGGCGGCCGGTGGGTTACGCGCCCGAAGCCGGGCCGGCTGCCTTCAATGGCCAACCCGCCCTACCGCGCTGGAGTAAGACGGGTTACGCTAGAGTAGGGCGCGATGGCGTGTGCCACGGAGCGTGCGCCAATCACTCCTCCTGGAAGATGCGATATATGCCGCACATGACCAAGATCGAGGAAGCGATTAACAAGGTGCGGGAACTACCCGAAGCCGAGCAGAAGAAGGCGGCCGAAATGCTGCTCTCAGTCGCGTCTAAAAGAGGCGAGCCGGTTCGGCTGGACGACGAAACGCGGGCCGCCATTCGAGAAGGCCGCGAGCAGGCGCGCCGCGGCGAGCTCGTGAGCGAGGAGGACATGGCCGCGTTCTTCAAGCGGCATGGAGTAAACCGCAGCGGCGCATGAGGCTTCGCTATACGCTGAGAGCGCAAACCGACCTCGACGCAATCTTTAATTACCTCGATCGGCGTGCTCCCGCTGCCGCCCGAGCAGTGAAAGAGGTGATTGAACGGCGGATTTCGAGGCTCGCCGAGTTTCCATTCATGGCGCCCGCTACCGACGAGCCGGGCATCTACGAGCTGACGATCGTTCGATATCCGTACAAGGTTCATGGGGAAGAGGTTGGGATCATGCACATCCGCGATGCACGGCGACGGCTGTGGGAAGGGGAATAGGACATGTTCCCCGCCGGATCAGCTCGAACTCGGGCTGCGGCGCGATTAACCAAGCAGGAATCGTAGGGCGGATAAGCGTCAGCGTAATCCACTGAAGCGCGGCGGGTTACGCCCCCGAATCCGCGCAGGGCGGCCTCGGGGGCTAGCTAACCCGCCCTACCTTGATGCAAACCCGCCCCATCGGCCCGGCGGCCATCGGGCTGCCACGGTTTGGCTGCTATATCGTATGAGACTATGGAAGTGTACGTCGCAAAGAACCGAGCAAATCCAATGTCGGGGGATGACGGCAGGCGAGGGCGCGGGGGGCGCCGCGGGGCGGCGCTGGTCTTCGCAGCGGCTCTGCTTGCGGGCTGCTCGTCGGCCTCGAGCGTGGTGGACAACTACGAGACGACGCCTACGCCTACCTGGAGCGCCCGCGTCACAAGCTTCTTCTCCGGCGCCAAACCCGGCGTGACCCAGCCCAAATCGGCAACGGCGTCGGCGCCGGAAGTCGAATGCCCCGGCGTGGACATTCGCGCCGGAGCATCGACGTTGAACGTTGCGACCAAGCCGGACCAGGCGACCGCCGGGGATCTGCGCTACCAGCTCTCATTTGGGCAGACCGCGCGCGAGTGCCGCCTCCAGGACGGCACAGTGTTCATCAAGGTCGGGGTTCAGGGGCGGGCGATTCTCGGCCCGTACGGGGCGCCTGGCGCCGTGGACGTTCCGCTGCGCTACGCCGTCGTGCGCGAGGGACCCGAGCCGCAGATGATCGCAACGAAGTTCAAGCGCGCCGGCGCGACCATCGCCCCGGGGCAGACCCACGTGCAGTTCGTGGACATCGAAGACGGCCTGAGCTTCCCGCTGCCCTCGAAGGAGGAGCTTGCCGCCTACGTGATCTATGTCGGGTTCGACGAGATCGGGGACAGGAACGAGAAGAACGAGAAAAAGCCGGCGCGGCCCCCCAAGCACTCGGCCCAGCGGTAGAGCACTTTCAAATGATGAACGTCATGGCCGGGCTTGTCCCGGCCATCCACGTCTTTCACGCGCGGCCAAGACGTGATGCCCGCGCCAAGCGCGGGCATGACGGACAGGTCACCAGCCGCGCAGCGCGGCCACGATGCCCTTGAGCTGGCGCAGGTCAGCGATCACAGTTCGCGCTCCGGAGCGCATCAGCGCGTGGCCAAGCTCGCCGCCTGCGTGGCTGCCGCCGACGAAGCCGATCGCCGTCATTCCGGCCGCCGTCGCGGACGTCACCCCGGCAGGCGAATCCTCGACCACAATGCAGTCGTTCGGCTCGACCTGCATCTGCGCGGCGGCGTGCAGGAACAGATCGGGCGCGGGCTTTCCCTTGGACACCTCGCTTGCGGAAAACACCCGCGTGAAGAAGCGTGCGAGCCCGGTCGTTTCCAGGCTCACCCGGACGCGATCGAGCGGCGAGGATGATGCGAGGCATTTCGGACCGCGCAGCCAAGTGAGGGCATAGGCGGCATGGGGCATGGAGCGCACTTCCGCGCGCAGCCGGCTAAGCGTTGCGCCCGCAAGCCGCGAGGGAAAGCTTGCCGGCAGCTTGCACCTGCCGGCGGTCTCGACCAGGGCGATCATGTCGGCCGGCCGCCGCCCGAAGAAGAAGCGCGCCACCAGCTCAGGAGTAAGCGCAATGCCGATGCGCGTAAATTCCTCCGCAGCCACCGCTGCGGCAATGCGCTCGCTGTCGACCAGCACCCCATTGCAATCGAAGATG
>Ga0207693_10001911_pt1 | contig 18229 bp, 22 predicted proteins | sample LARL81metaG_FD_184347 | JGI IMG/M metagenome (GOLD analysis project Ga0207693, IMG submission 184347) | Corn, switchgrass and miscanthus rhizosphere microbial communities from Kellogg Biological Station, Michigan, USA - LAR L8-1 metaG... | ecosystem: Host-associated > Plants > Roots >...
GTTCGGGTGCCGCCTTCATCGTTGCTGCGTAGATGCCGTAGCCGGATACCGGACACGCCTTGCAATCGGGGAAGGATTTGTCCGTCCGCCTTTCCGGCGCGACGATTCCTCCCGCGTTTCCTGATCGTATCTCCGCCACGAACACCACCCCCGACGACCCTTTTAGTCTAGCGCAGCGGTCCGCTGCCAAGGAATTTTCGACATCGAATTGGTTACCGGCCGGCCGTTACGTCCGCCTGTGCTTTTTCGCGCAGTTTTTGCGGCTGCTCAGGGCGTCAGGGACATCATCGCCTTGCCGTGATCCAAATCGGCAGGGACGGATATGTGATCGTGAACGTCCAGCCAGCGACCGTGGCTCTTGCGAAAGCCCGAAGTGAAGCGCACCCACATTTCGGATTTCTGTCCGTTCACGAGCGTCCCGCTCATTTTCTCCAAACCAAAGGCATAGGCCACCGTGTCCGATGCCACGATGTGCATGTCGCGATATTCGATGTTGATCGGGCCTTTGTACTGGGAGAGAAAATTCTCATAGTCCTTCTTGTAGGCATCGTATCCGACATATTGCAGCGGCGGTACGACATCATAAGCGACCATTTCGGTTCCCGGCTTGTACATCGCCATAATCGCCTTGATGTCTCGGTCGTGGAACGCCTTGGCCCAGCCGTCCAACAGCATCCTGATTTGGACTTCGTTGTTTGCTGCCGAAGGCTCCGCCGCCTGCGTTGCCAGTGGCAATAGCGCCGCCACCACGGCGAAGATCACGAGCTTTGCATGACGTGACATTTCATCCTCCCCACTCGGCGAACCACGATGCCGGTTCGCGACGCCAGAAATTTTACACAGGTGACACTTCTAGAGTCCAAGCTCCTTCAGAATCGCCGCGCGATGCTGGTCGAGCTCCGGTGCGGCCGGGCGCGTCTTGGGATCTTCGTGCGCCGAAAGCTTCACGGGGTTACCTTGCATCCGGATCGCGCCGAGGTCGGGATCGAGCGTTTCGATGATCATGTTGCGATGCAGGACCTGCGGATCGGCCATCACTTGCGCCACATTGTTGAGCGGACCCGAGGGTATGCCGGCGGCGTCGAGCAGCGCGAGCCACTCTTTCGATGACTTGGCCGAAAGCGCGCTTTCCATCTCCTCATGCAGCGGTTCGTGATTGACGACGCGCTTTGGATTGGTCCTGAAGCGTTCGTCGGTGATGAGGTCTTCGCGGCCGAGCACGCGCGCGACGCGGCCGAAGAGATCGTCGTTGCCGGCGGCGATGGCGATATGGCCGTCCTTCGTGGCGAAGGCCGCGAACGGCGCGATGGAGGGATGACGCGAGCCCAGACGGCCCGGCACTTCGCCGGTCGCGACATAGCGCGAGATCGCATTCTCCAGCAGCGCCACCTGTGAATCGAGCATCGAGATGTCGACCTTCTGGCCATGGCCCGTCGACTTGCGCTCATAGAGCGCGGCGATCACGCCAATGGTCGCGAAAAGTCCCGCGCCGAGATCGCCCATCGAAGTGCCGACGCGCGTCGGCGGCGAATCGGGATGTCCGGTGAGGCTCATGACGCCGCCCATCGCCTGCACCACCATGTCGTAGGCGGGGCGCTTGGCGTAAGGACCGGTATGCCCGAAGCCCGAGACGCCGCAATAGACGAGGCTTGGGTATTTTTCCTTCAGGCTCTCATAACCATAGCCGAGTTTCTCCATCGTCCCGCCGCGATAATTCTCGACCAGCACGTCGGCACGTGCGAGCAGGGCCTCGAAGATCGCGCGGTCGGCTTCGGCTTTCAAATCGAGCGCGATGGATTCCTTGCCACGATTGACGCTCATGAAGTAGCCGGACTTGGTTCTGCCCTTGGGCGTCTTCACGAAGGGTCCGACGTGGCGGCTGTCGTCGCCGGTGGGCTGCTCGACCTTGATGATGCGCGCGCCAAGTTCGTTCAGCATGAGCGTGGCAAATGGTCCGGCCAGCACGCGCGTGAGGTCCACGACGAGAATTCCGGCGAGCGGACCGGTGCGTTTGTTGGTCATGCGAGTCTCGATTGTCATCCCCCGCGATGCTATCGCATCGCCCGGCCGGGAAAGACACTCTTCTTATGCCCCCGTTTCGGGCAGTTCCCAATAATGGAGCTCGCCGAACACCCCACCGGCTAATACATGCTTTCCATCCGGCGCAAATGCCAACGCTTTGACAGGATATTTGTGCCGGAATTCCGCAATGAGCGCACCCGTCATCGAATTGTGGATTCGAACGAAGCAATCGTCATAAGGAGCGGCCGCCTCGATTCGACCGCCTGTGCCGAGCGCAAGAAGCGTTCCGTCCGGAGAGATCGAAGCATCGTGGATAAAGCTGTCCGGCAAGAACTGAGCGATGCTGTTTCCAGTGTTGCAATCCCAACAGGTGACACCGCGACCGCAGGAAAACAAATAATTTCCGCTGGGATGGAAGACTACAGAATTGATCCAAGCCCAGCTTGCGAAAGCATCAATCTCCTTTTGCGAAGAGACGTCCCATAAGCGCAGGGTACGCCCTTCCAGCCCAAGCCGCTTTTTTGCCTCCACATCGCCCGCTGCTGTTCCGCCAGAAATCATCCCGCTGCTACCCGCAACAACCCGTTTGCCATCGGGGGTGAACGCGACGCTGTCCACGCTGGAGCGATGATTGCCAAATCGCGCGACTTCCTTGCCTTTTGACCAATCCCACAGACGAAGCGATGCCCCGTTTCGTTCCGGCGCCACGGGCGCATCATTGGCGCTCCCGCTCAACAGCGTTCGACCATCGGGAGAAAACGAAAGAGCCCGGACAAAAAACAGGTCGTTGCCGAACACTTTTCCGGGCGCGCCTCGTTCGTGCCAGACGCGGATCGCGTGGTCGTAGACCCAGCGTTTGCCCATTACGGCACCGCCGCCGCCTGTCGCTATCACCTTCGCATTGGGAGAGTACGCCGCACTATAGATTGCCACGCGGTGGCCTTTGAGTCGCCGCTCGAACTCCGCTGCGGGCAACCGCCACATGATCGCATCGCGATCGAGCAATTGATGGGCGTGCGCGCCCGTCACCGCATGGGAACCATCCGGAGCAATCGCAAGTGCGGTTATCTCGCCCTTGTGTTCTTTGCTGGGTTTGGAGCGAAGAAAGTCGAACAAGCTGCCTCCGTGCGTGCGATAAGTAACCGGAAAGCGAGGTCACTTCGTACACACAGTATCGCGATCTTTCGCCCGTCCCCGCCAACGCGGCGGATTATACATCGTCCAGCTTGTGCGCGTCGGCGACGTGCTCGTCTTTTTCGCGCCGCGCCTTGGCAAGAGCACGCACGGGCTTCGCAACGCCATGCTTGACGCGGTTAGCGTCAGCCTGCGCGGCTTTGTCCTTGCGCGATTTCGCTTTGCGCGCGCGCCGCAGATTGACGATCTCGCCCGGCATCGCTCTAGCCGTTGTCCTTCGCCTGGCCGCGCGCATAGGCCGGCCGCGACGTCAGACGTGCGATGTAGTCGTCATAGTGTTTGCGCGGAGGAAAGAGCGTGCCTTTGAAGAACTGCACGCCGGAGCCAATGAGAATGTCGGCGGCAGTGAACGTGTCGCCGCAAATATAGGGCGTCTTCTCGAGTTGGCGCGAGATTGCGCCTTCGACGTCTTCGAACTTGCCGAAGCCGGTCGGCTTGTCCTTGTCCCAACCCGAAAAACGCGCGGTTGCCGCCGGCTCGAGAATGCCGGTGTAGAAGAAGAGCCAGCGGACATATTCCGCGCGATCATTGTGACCGGGCAGCGGGCCGATCTCCTTCTTGGGGTGAGAGTCGGTGAGATAGAGGCAGATTCCGCCGGATTCATAGACGACCTCATCGAAGATCTTGATCGCCGGAACCTTGCGCAGCGGATGGATGGCGAGATAGCTGTCGGGCGCGGGCGCGCCGGTTCCGTCACCGCGCATGATCGGCACGAGTTCGATTCTGTAGTCGGCCTCGAGTTCTTCGAGCAGCCAGATGATGCGCGAGGAACGCGAACGCGGTGCGTGATAAAGCGTGATCATGGTCGAGAGCTCCGGGCTGTGGGCCTGCGATATTACGAATTTGCGACACGCGCGTGAATGCGCTTTTGCTGCCGCAACGCTCGCTGTTGCCACTATGCTGTCAGGATGGTTCGCGCGCCGCCGCGAGTGCGCGCAGGCGAAGCGCGCTCGCGAGCGGTCGTTCGCCACGCCCGGCGTCGATCTCCGCGACAAAGGCCGAGAGACTTGCACCCACGCGCGCGGCCTCGCGCTCGAGCACGGCCCAGAACTCGGCCTCCAGCGCGACGCTGGTGCGATGGCCCAAGAGGGTGAAGGATTTTTTTTGGAGCACAGCTTGTCATTCCCGGCCGAGCGCTGCGAAGCAGTGCGAGGGGAAGGGAACCCAGTTGAAACGGTCAAGCGCTATGAAGCCGACTGGCTCCCCTTCCCTCGCTTCGTGCAAAGATGCACGAAGCTCGCCGGGGATGACAGTCCGGTTATTTCGGGCCGATCATGTCCTGCGGCCGGACGATCCGATCGAACTCGGCCGCGGTGACGAGGCCCGACTTGACCGCTTCCTGTTTCAGCGTGGTGCCGTTCTTGTGCGCGGTCTTGGCGATCTTGGCCGCCGCGTCATAACCGATCTTGGGCGTGAGCGCGGTGACGAGCATCAAGGAACGCTCGAGGCCGGCCTTGATGTTGTCGCGCCGTGCCTCGATGCCGCTGACGCAATGATCGGTAAAGCTCACCGCCGCATCGGCCATCAACCGGACCGATTGCAGGAAGTTGTAGGCCATGACGGGATTATAGACGTTGAGTTCGAAATGGCCCTGGCTGCCGGCGAAGGTCAGCGTCGTGTGGTTGCCGAAGATCTGCACGCAGACCTGCGTTAGAGCCTCGCACTGTGTCGGGTTGACCTTGCCCGGCATGATCGAGGAGCCGGGTTCGTTCTCCGGCAGCGAGAGTTCGCCCAAGCCGCTTCGCGGTCCTGAGCCCAGGAGGCGGATGTCGTTGGCGATCTTGAAGAGCGAGGCGGCGAGCGTGTTGATCGCGCCATGCGAAAACACCATCGCATCGTGTGCGGCCAGCGCCTCGAACTTGTTGGGAGCGGAGGTGAAGGGCAGGCCCGTGATCTTGGCGATGCGCGCCGCAACTTTTTCCGCAAAGCCCTTCGGCGCATTGAGGCCGGTACCGACGGCGGTGCCGCCCTGCGCCAGCTGCATGAGTTTTGGCAGCGTCAGCTCGATCCGCTCGATGCCGTTCTTGACCTGGGTGGCATAACCGGAAAATTCCTGGCCGAGCGTCAGCGGCGTCGCGTCTTGCGTGTGGGTGCGGCCGATCTTGATGATGTCCTTGAATTTGGTCTGCTTCTTCACCAGCGCTGCGTGAAGTTTCTTCAGCGCCGGCAGCAGGTCGTGGACGATCTGCTCCGCGCAGGCGATATGCATCGCGGTCGGATAGCTGTCGTTCGACGACTGACTCATATTGACGTCGTCATTGGGATGGACCGGCTTCTTCGAGCCCATCTTGCCGCCCAGCATCTCGATGGCCCGGTTGGCGATCACTTCGTTGGCGTTCATGTTGGACTGCGTGCCCGAACCCGTCTGCCACACGACAAGCGGGAAGTGCTCGTTGAGCTTGCCGTCGATTACTTCCTGCGCCGCGGCGACGATCTTTTCGCCGATCTTCTTGTCGAGATGGCCGAGCTCCATGTTGGTCTCGGCCGCCGCGCGCTTGACGATGCCGAGCGCGCGGATGATCGGCACGGGTTGCTTCTCCCAGCCGATCTTGAAATTGCCGAGACTGCGCTCAGCCTGCGCGCCCCAATAGCGGTCGGCGGGGACCTTGATGGCCCCGAACGAGTCGGTTTCGGTGCGGGTCTTGGTCATGGTTGTGGGTCCCGTGCGGCAGCGAACTCTACAGCGCCGCCCACGGATTGACGACGGCCACTCCGAGCCGCTGAAAGTCCCTGACGTTGCGCGTGGACACGGTCGCGCCGTGCGCATTGGCAATGGCGGCGATCATCGAGTCGGTGTCTATAATCGGTCTTCCTTGGCGGCCAAGCTGCAGCGGCATGGACGAGATGGCGCGAGCAGCCCGACTGTCAAAAGACAAAATCCTGTCCTCAAAATCGCGATGAAAAATATTCGCGATTTGCGCGGCCAACAAATTTCGCTTGCGTCCGGCCGGCATGAGTTCGAGCCCGATAAGCATTTCGGCTTCGCTGATGGTCGTCGTGTACAATTCGCCGGACGACACCGACGCCGCCCAAGCCAACACGGACTGCGACGGTTTCAGCTTGATTTGTTCGGAGAGAACGTTGGTGTCGACGATGATCATTCGTCTTCTGGCCAACCAAGATCGTCGCGCGTGAAGTCGGGAATGCGGCTTTTGCGATGTACCCCGCGCTCGGGCAGCTTCAAGTCAACGCCGCCCAGCGGTTCAAATCTGGCATGGATTCGCCGAAACAAATCGGCGCCGCTCTCATGTTTCGTGTCGCGTTGCGAAACGCCGGCGCTCAGAATTTCCCTGGCCTCAGCCTCGAGCGAGCGGCCATGTTCGGCCGCCTGACGGCGCAGCTGCCGCTTGACGCTTTCATCGACTTTTCGGACGAGAATCGTGGCCATGCTATCATTGTAATCATTGATAGCATTGATTGCAATTCGAGCGGCAACCCTATTTTTTGCGGAAGGAATCGAGGCTCACCACCTCGCCGGCCTGCAGCGCCGGCGGCTTTTCGCCGGCGGTCTCGGCGATCTTGGAGAGCGCCGTATCGGCGGTCTTTTCGCGGTTCTGCTCGGGTGCCGGCGTCGGCGGCATCATCTGCGCCGAACCCGATTTGGCGTCGCCCTCGGGCCCCCTGAACTGCAGGCCGAACTGAACGCCCGGATCGAAGAAGGCGGTGAGTGCGGGAAACGGAATGACGAGCGTCGCCGGCAGCTTCTTGAAGGTCAGCGTGACTTCGAAGCGATCCTCGGTGATCTTCAAGCCCCAGAACTGATGCTGGAGAATGATGGTCATCTCGTCGGGATATTGCTCGCACAGGAATTCGGGAATGTCGACGCCGGGAAACTTCGTCTTGAACGTCAGGTAGAAATGATGCGAGCCGATCAGCCCCTGCTTCTCGATGCGGCGCAGCGCGTCGCGCACCACGCCGCGCAGAGCCGCGTCCGTCAATGCCTGATAGCCGATGAAATCTTTCGCCATGCAAAATCCGCGGATGAGGCTGAGAGACTAAGCTGAGCATCTTCGGAGTCAATGCGGCGGCGAAGCAGGCTTGAAACCGGCAGGATTTCCTTAAACAAGTTTTGCGCGCGCTGGCGCGCGACCGCCGCGCTGCGAGTTTGCACGCGGGAGCGGCTGTGCGAAGATCGCACAACCTGTCGGGAGCAGCATGAGCGAAGCCAGAACTCTGCGACGGCCTGCGGCGCCGGTACCGAGAAAAAAACCGGTCTCGTTCCTGCGCGTGCTATGGGAACTCAGGCAGAATCCGATTGCCGCCTTCGGCGAGGGCGCCTATCGCCTGCCGCTCGTGCACCTGAAATCGCGCATCCGCGACTTCCTCCTCGTCAATGAGCCGGACTGCATCAAGCACGTCCTGCTCGACAACGCCGTCAACTACATCAAGAGCGACCAGCTGCAACGGCTGACGCGCCCCGCGCTCGGCAACGGCTTGCTCAACGCGGAAGGCGCCAGTTGGCGCTTCCAGCGGCGTACCGCCGCGCCCATGTTCCAGATGCGCCACGTCGAGAGCTTTGCGCCTGTCATGGCGGCGGCGGCTTGCGACATGCTGAAGCGCTGGGACAGGTTGGCGGACGGTGCAACGCTCGATGTCGCCGACGAGATGATGCGCCTGACCTACGACATCATCAGCCGCACCGTCTTCTCCGGCGATGTGACGATGGAGTATGGCCGCATGTCCAAGGCGATCCTCGTCTATCTGGAGACGCTCGGGCGCATCGACGTGTTGGGACTGCTCGGGCTGCCGCAATGGGTGCCGACACCCGATCGCATCCGCGCCGCGCCGGCGCTGCGTTATTTCCGCCGCGAGATGGAAGGCCTGATCGCGCGGCGCAAGGCGCTTGTCGCGCGCGACGCCAACGCTGCGCCGAACGATCTTCTGACGCTGCTTCTGACCGCGCACGATCCGGAAGGCGGAAGTCTCTTCAGCGGGCGCGAAGTTTTCGACAACGTCATGACCTTCGTGTTCGCCGGTCACGAGACGACCGCCAATGCGCTGATCTGGACGCTCTATCTCCTGTCGCAATTCGACGATGCGGACGCGGCTGTCGCGCAGGAAGTGCGCCGCATCGATGCGGACGCGCTGGGGCGCGGCGCTCTGCCTGAGCTCGCCTACACGCGCGCGGTGCTGGAGGAGGCGATGCGGCTCTATCCCCCGGCGCCCTTCATCAGCCGCGAAGCGGTTGGAAGCGACACGGTTGGCGGGCGGGTGATCGCGCCGCGCACCTCGGTCTTGATCTCGACCTGGATCCTGCATCGCCATCACCTGTTGTGGGAGCGGCCGGACGAATTCGATCCCACGCGGTTCCTGCCGGGGCAGCGCGAAAACATTCGCCGCTTTGCCTATCTGCCGTTCGGCGCCGGCCCACGCATCTGCATCGGCATGAGCTTTGCGATGCAGGAGGCCATGGTCCTGCTCGCCACCATCACGCGCCGCTATCGCATGGAGCTCGCGCCGGGCGAGGAGGTCCAGCCGCTCGCGCGTATCACGCTCAGACCAAAGGGCGGATTGAAGATGCGGCTGTGGCGGAGATAGTCAGCGTCCCCCATATGCCGAGCTGTCGCCCTTGCCCTTCGTCCTTCGCCAAGCTCAGGATGAAGGGCTCGGGATAACTGCCACTACACAACCCTCATCCTGAGCCTGTCGAAGGATGGACGGCGGGCCATGACACGATTGTTAGCGTGCCAAACGCAGGTCGCTCGCCAGGTAGAACAGCGCCGCGATCGCCGAGACATCGATGACGTAGAGATAGCGGTACTGACAGGCGATCGAGATGAAGAAAAAGCTGAGCGCGTAGAGAAAACTCGCCAGCAAGAGGCCGGCCATCGCGATGTCCGCCGGCCGCCGCCGGCGCAGCAAGATCAAGAAGCTGATGAGCCCCACGATGGCGAAGGCCGGGTGCGACAGCACCGGCGTTGCGACCAGCGTTTTTGCATAATGCTCGTCCAGCCATTCGTCACGGGCATCGTAGCGCCGCTGAAGATGCGCCGCCGCGAGGTCGGCATCTGTGCCGCTGACGCCGACCTCATAGATGAGACATTCGTCGGGATGCCGCGAAAAAAAAAGCCAGCTGAAATCTTCCGCGCGCACGGCGAGATAGTTGACCGGATGGGCGGCAACGAGTGCGCGCCATTGCCGGCTCACGGCCGACACGGAGGCGATGATCAAGCCGTGAATGACCGGATCGTCGGTGAGATGGTCATGTTGAATCGGCGTGTAGAGCGCGGCACCTTTTTCATACAGGCGCCTGGCCATGGCGGGGGCCTCGCGCTCCAGAATGGGCAGCTTGAGATCGGGCTGCCGCTTCAGCATCCCGGCCATGTCGTAGAGTTGCAAATCCTCGATCTGCTCGATCGGGCCCAGCGCCTTCGATGCACGCAGTTGCAGGAGGGCGTTAGCGCCAAGCGTGAGCGCGCCGCATGCCAGCGTGAAGGCTGCACCATGAACGACTCCTCTGCGCCAGTTTGAAGTGCGCGCGGCGATCGCGCCAACGGCAATCGCCGCGCAAGGCAGGATCACCGCCGCGCTCTGGCGCGTCAGAACGGCAAGCGCCAGGAACAGTGCCGCCGCCGCGAGAAGCGCGAGGCGCCCGATCCGCGACGTCCAATGCACTGCGGCATGGGCCAGGCACACGAACCCGGCAAGGCACGCATCCGCGAACAGCATGTCCTTCCACACGATCGCCTGAAACAGGAAGAGCTGCGGCAACGTGACGACGAGCATTGCAGCGACGACTCCTGCCCACGACGGTCGCGGCGACAGCCAAAGGAGCGACAAGAGCGCGCCGAACGCGAGTGCGGCGTCGAAGACGAAGAAGGGCGCCGCACCGGGCGCGATGGCATCGGCGATGCCGAGAAGCCACGACATGATCGGCGGATGCCAGTTGGAGTAAACGCGACTGCGTCCTTCGAGAAGTTGCCGGATGGAATCGAATTCCAGATGACCGGGAAAATTGACGCTCACCATCGCGGCAAAGCCCGCAATGATGATCGTCGCCGCAATCAGGCGCGGAGCGGAGCGGTTGAGCTGGTACGGTTGCGTCATGCCCTCCGCTTTGCGGATTCCGTCAGACCAGCGTCTCCAGCGCCTTGGGATCGTAGGGCGCGAGTTCGTGGAGCTTGCCGGCGCGCACCTTGTTGGCCCAGTCGGGATTGACGATCAGCGCGCGGCCGATGGCGATGAGATCGAAGTCGCCGCGCTCCATCATCTCGATCAACCGCTCGATGCCGGAGATCTCCGCCGTTGCCTGACGGAACGAGGTGATGAAGTCGGCATTGAGGCTGACCGAGCCGACCGAGATGGTCGGCAGGCCGGTGATCTTTTTCGTCCAGCCGGCGAGGTTCATGTCGGAATCGAGTTCGGGAAACTCCGGCTCCCAGAAGCGCCGCGTCGAGCAGTGGAACATGTCGACACCGGCATCGATGAGCGGCTTCAGGAACACTTCGAGCTCCTGCGGTGTTTGCGCCAGCTTGGCCGCGAAGTCCTGCTGCTTCCATTGCGAGAAGCGCAGCAGGATCGGAAAATCCGCGCCCACTTCCCGGCGCACGCCGCGCGCCACATCGGCGGCGAAATTGGCGCGCGCGGCGAGAGAACCGCCATACTTGTCGTCGCGCGCATTGGTGCCGTCCCAGAAGAACTGGTCGATCAGATAGCCATGCGCGCCGTGCAGCTCGACACCATCGAAGCCGAGCTCCTTCGCATAGCGGGCGCTGCGCGCGAAACCGCCGATGACATCGGCGATGTCGGCATCGCTCATCGGTTCGGCGACTTTCTTGTCCTTCTTGGCGAGACCGGACGGGCTCATGCTCGGCGCTTCGGGGTAGGGGCCCGTGCCGGGATGGCGCACCACGCCCTGGTGCCAGAGCTGCGGCATGATGTGTCCGCCCGCGGCTTTCACTTCTCTGACGACCTTGCCCCAACCTTTGAGCGAGTCTTCGCCGTGAAAGTGCGGCACGTTGACGTCGTTGGTCGCCGACTTGTGCTCCGGCGCCGTTCCCTCGGTGAGGATGAGGCCGACGCCGCCTTCGGCACGCGCCCTGTAGTATGCGGCAACTTGGTCGTTCGGGACTTGGTTCGGCGACTTTGACCGCGTCATCGGCGCCATGACAATGCGGTTGGGCAGGACAAGAGACTTGAGGCGGAACGGCTTGAAGAGTACCTCGGTATTGGACATGAACGTTTCCTTCAAAAGCGATAGCGGTAGGCGCAACGGGAGCATGATGGAGCGGGTGCTGACAAGCATCCTTCGCACGCCATGAGCGGCGCACCGGAAGACATCGTCGGTACTCCGCCCGATGAACCGCCCGCCGAGCAGGAAATCGCCGAGCTCGTCCACCCGCGCCGCTCGGGCCTGATCAAGGTCTTCCGCCACCGCAACTATCGGCTGTTCTTCACTGGCCAGCTCATCTCACTGATGGGCTCGTGGATGCAGAACACCGCCCAGCCCTGGCTCGTCTACAGCCTGACGCACTCCACCGTCCTGCTGGGCGTGACTTCCTTCTGCTCGACGGTTCCGGTTTTCCTGATGACGCCGTTCGGCGGCATGGTCGCCGACCGCGTCGACCGGCGAAGATTGCTGCTCTTCACGCAGAGCGCGGCGATGCTGCAGGCGGCCATCCTCGCGGCGTTGACGCTGAGCGGCATGGTCAAAGTGTGGGAGATTATCTGCCTCGCTCTGTCGATGGGGCTGATCAACTCCTTCGACATTCCAGCGCGCCAATCGATGACGCTCGACATGGTGGGGCGCGAGGATCTGCGCCACGCCATCTCGCTCAATTCCATGATGTTCAACCTGGCGCGCATCGTGGGCCCGACCATCGCCGGCGCATTGATTGCGCTGGTGGGAGAGGGCATCTGCTTCGCGCTCAACGCTTTATCGTTTGGCGCGGTACTCATAAGTCTTCTGCTGATGAAGCTCGCAGAGCGAGCGCCGCGCATCAACCAGAATGCGTTGCGCGAAGTGTTCGACGGTTATCGCTATTCGTTCGCTTCGCCGCAGATCCGCATCTCGCTTGTCCTGGTCGCCGTCTCGTCGATGTTCGGCGCGGCCTATGTGACGATGATGCCGGCGGTGGCGCGCGATCTCATTCACGGCGATTCCACGACGCAAGGCACGTTGATGTCAGCGGCGGGTGCCGGCGCGCTGATTGGCGCTTACCTGCTGTCGCGCATCAGTGAGAAGCGGCTCGTCTACGCGCCGGTGCTGGCCGGCTTCAGCTTCGGCCTCGGACTCGTGTTGTTCGCGCACTCCCATGTGCTTTGGCTCTCGGCGCTCCTTCTGTTGCCGACCTCGGCGAGCCTGATGCTGCTCGGCGGCACCACCAACACCATCATCCAGATCGTGGCGCATGAGCATTATCGCGGCCGCGTGATCTCGCACTACACGCAGAGCTTCATGGGCATGATGCCGTGGGGCGCGTTGCTGCTCGGCACGCTGGCAAGCCGGCTCGGCGTCACCAACGCAATCAGCATCGGCGGCGTCATCGTGATCGCCTCGGCGGTGATCGCCTACTACAACCGTCGCACCAGCGGCTTCGTCATTCAGCACGCTCCGGCCGAATGAGCGACATCTACAGAGGGATCGACGACGAGGTCGAACGCGAAGCCGCCTATGAGGGCTTCGTGTGGCGAAATCTGCGCCGCAACTATGCCGGCCATTTCGTGCACGGCATGCTCGGCATGACGGGCTTTCGCCTCGTCAACGCGCCGACCTTCATTCCGGCCTATCTGCATCTGATCTCGGGCTCCGACTTCATCGTCAGTCTCGGCGCCAGTCTGCAGCAGTTGGGCGGCGTGATCTCGCCCATCGCCGGTGCGGCGCAGATCGAGCATCGCAAGCGCATCCTTCCGGTCTCGATGTTTCTCGGCACCATGATGCGGGTGCAGATCCTGGGCATTGCGCTCGCCGGCTGGTTCCTGGGCGGTACGTCGTTGCTGGCCGCGGTGCTTCTCTTTCTCTTCCTGCTCGGTCTCTTCTCCGGACCGCAGGGCGTCGCGTTTCAGTTCCTTTTGGCCAAGATGATTCCCATCACCCGGCGCGGCCAATTGCAGGGCTGGCGTAATCTGACCGGCGGCGTGATTGCGGCGTCGCTCTCCTATTTTGCGGGCAAATACCTCATCGGCCACAACGTCTTTGGCAATGGCTATTCGACCACGTTCACGCTTGCCTTCATCCTGACGAGTCTTGGCCTCACCGCCTTCCGTTTCCTGGTGCGCGAACCGGAACCGCCGACGATTCGCGCGCGCAGTTCGATCCGCGAGCGTATGCGCGATTTGCTGCCCATGCTTCGGAGCAATCCGGGCTTTATGTACTTTATGATCGCGCGCACCTTCGCGATCGCGAGCCGCGTGGCGCAGCCCTTCTACATTATCTATGTCGGCAAGCAGATCGGCTTTTCGGGCGAGACGGTCGGCACGCTGTCGCTGGCCTTTCTCGGCGCCGACACGGTGATGAGCGTCGGTTGGGGCTATCTCGCGGACCGTTACGGTTTTCGCTCCAATTTCATCATCGCGCTGGCGTTCTGGATTTCCTCGACCGTCCTTCTGATGAGCGTGACGTCGCCGCTCTGGCTTTTCATCGCCTTCTTCGGTCTTGGCGCCGGCAACTCCGGCTACCAGATGAGCGCCCAGAACATCGTCTTCGAATTCGGCCATCGCGACGACATGGCCATGCGTCTCGCCTTCTCCAACACGGCGGAAAGCATCATGAGCGCGGCGGGGCCGCTGGTCGGCGGCGTGATCGCGGCCAGCCTCGGCTATCACGCCGTGTTCTGGGTGGCGATCGTGTGCGAAGCGATCGCTCTCGTGCTGCTCGTCTGGCTCGTCGAGGAACCGCGCAAGCAGCGCCTGCAGCTCGAAGCCGAGCGCGCCGCGGCGCAGAGCGAAACCTCAACCACCAGCCTCGCGTCGCGCGAGGACGAAGAAGGCAATCTCTAGCCGCAGTCCGCAGAGAGGGGCTAGGCGGCTTCCTTGTACAGCCATGCGCCGACGACGGTGGCGACGACGATTTCCACGAGACCGACGATGACGAGTACCAGCGCCATGTGCAGCGAGAAGACTCCCATCACCACCGGCGTGACGGTGGCAAGCGCATAGGCCGTGACCCAAGTCAGCAATCCGGCATAGACGCCCGTCATGACGCCGGCACCGAAGCGCGGACGGATCGCGGCATAGGTCCACACCGCAACGATGCCCAGGACGAAGCCCATGATGTTGAAGACGACGATGTCGTGCATGCCGAGTGCCGGGCGATTGATCGCCGACATGACGGCCGGCCATTGGTCGGCGAGCACGATGCCGTTCAGGACAAATTCGAAAACGTTGATGATGACGCCTGCAACGAAGCCGCCGAGAATGACTCGGCCGAGATTGATGTTGCCCACTCGTTCCTCCCCAAGAATCGTTGGCGGCGCAGTCTTTCACTTGCGCGGTGATTCGGCCAGAACGCGCGCTGCGCGATGCACGGATATCCCACGTCGCCAAAAGTGAGTCGCGGCTCAGGCGCGCGCTTTTTCGACGAGGACTTTCAAGTCGTTCGAGGGGATGTCCCAGAACGGTTGCGGCACGCGGACGCCGACGATCAAAAGGTGGTCGACGACAGTGGCACCGAGCGGCAGGAATACCGATTCGTGATACAGACACTTGTTGTCGGGCGAGCCGGAGGCGACGCGGCCGCGAACCACAAAGGGGTCGCCGTGCGCGCGGACAGTTTCATAGGCGCCGCGCAACAGCATTCCCAGCTGCGGAGCCGCCGCTTCGACTTTCGACAGGCGCAGCCCTTTGAATTGTACGCCATAGGCTTGTCTCTGCTCTTCGCCAACATAGCGGTATTCATAGTCCGCGCCTGAATCGACGATGGAAACGATCACGCAATAGGGAAGGATCGCGGCCATTCCGCGCAAAGTGAGTTCGTCGCGTGCGGGAAAGCGCCGCTCACCGCGCAGGCCGTTCCAATATTCGATTGCGCGCTTTACGTATGGATTGACGGCATCCGTTACGGACAAAATGGCGGGTTCATCGGATGGCAAGATCGTCAACGCGTCTGACGTCAGCATGGCGATGGAACCTTTTGCACTGCGAGCATCCATCGTTCGCCAATAGATTTAACAAAGACCATCGGGCCGCCTCCGTAACAATACCTAAGCACGCAGCCGATGCGGCGCATTTGCGATTGTTGGTTGGGAGGCGAAGCCAAAGGGACGGAAATCAGTGGGGGGCTTCTGTTGCCCGCCGCCCCAGCAAAGCGCGCGTGAGCGCGTTTGCCATTGAATCAAGGGAGGGGTACCGCAGTCTAGATTTTGAAAGCGAGGGGTTTCTGTTGCCCGGTACCCCTCCAACCGCGCTTACCTAACTAATTAGGCAGCGAGGGCCATTTCATTATCGTTGGCACCTATACGAGTAGCCCGATAACGGCGGAACCATACCGAGCGAAAGAACAGCCTTTACACGTCCGTCGATCCTGTTTCGCCCCCGCCGGAAGGCAGAAAACCGAATACAGAAAACGGGATCAGAAAGTTTCGATACCTGTGTTCTGTCTTCTGTCCTCCGGTGGAGGCGCCGGGTACTGCCCCCGGGTCCGGGCCGCTTATTGCGCAGTCGTTTATCGCCATAGCCGGACAAGCCGGCAGGAATAGATATAGGGGTCCGGAGGTAAAGATTCAAAGACCGCGCTTGACTTTTTTTGTAGTTACAATTAAATATGAAAATCGAATTCGACCAAAACAAGAGCGAGAGAAATGTCAACGAACGTGGTCTGCCCTTTGATCTCGTAGCCGAGTTCGAGTGGGAGGGTGCCGTGTTCAGCGCCGATGAGCGCTTCGAGTATCCCGAAGCACGATTTCTCGCGCTCGGATTCATAGCAGGACGTCTGTACGCGGTAATATTCACGGGAATATCTGGCGGCATACGTGTCATCAGCTTTCGTAAGGCAAACCCGAAGGAGGTTCGCAGATATGAGCAAGAAAAGGCCGCTCACCAATGACGACGGTGATGTTCGCGAACTAACTCGCGCGGATATTCGTGCGATGCGGCCGATGGAACAGGTTCTGCCGCCCGAACTCGTGACAGTCATCCGTAATCGCAGCCGTGGACAACGCGGCCCGCAAAAGACGCCGACGAAACAGCAGGTGACGCTGCGTCTCGACCGCGACGTGCTGCAGCGCTTCCGTGCCACGGGCGCCGGTTGGCAGGGCCGCATCAACGACGCGCTCAAAAAGGCGCGCGTGTGAAGCTGCCGTCATTCTCAACCTGATCGGCGCGATCTCGCGAAGGTTCTCGTCATGCATTCGACGCCACTGACCATGTTGATTGCGGCCGTCCTTGCGACTTTCCTCTTCCTGGACACGATCATCATCCTGCGCACGGGGCAAATTCCGGGACTTCTTCGCGGCCGGCTGAAACAGCGTCAACCGTACGGTCCCGTCACGCGAAAAGGCCGGCCGCAGCGCTTCTGGTCTTATGTCGCGGGAAACGTGGCCGTATTCGCGATGGCGGCGACGTACATCGCCGTGAGCCTGATTTTTCCAGGGCGCTGAAGATTGTCGGGGACCGCTGGAATATCGCAGAGAATCCAGCCAGATTTGCCACATGCGCCAATATCTCGATCTGCTCGAACTTGTGCTCAAGAAGGGCGTGGAAAAGCGCGACCGCACCGGCACCGGAACGCTTTCGGTGTTCGGACATCAGGCGCGCTACGATCTTGCGGACGGTTTTCCGTTGCTGACCACCAAGAAGCTGTTCGTCAAGGCGATCATCTACGAACTGCTCTGGTTCCTGCGCGGCGACACCAATGTGCATTGGCTGCAGGAAAAGGGCGTCACGATCTGGGACGAGTGGGCGGATGCGAGCGGCGAGCTTGGACCCGTCTACGGCCAGCAATGGCGCTCATGGCCGGCAGCGGATGGCGGAACGATCGACCAGATCGCGAATCTGGTGCGCGACATCCGCGCCAATCCGGACTCGCGCCGGCTGATCGTGACGGCGTGGAATCCGGCAGACGTGCCGAGGATGGCGCTGCCGCCGTGCCACTGTCTGTTCCAGTTCTATGTCGCGGGCGGCAAACTGTCGTGCCAGCTCTATCAGCGCTCGGCCGATATTTTCCTCGGCGTGCCGTTCAACATCGCAAGTTACGCGCTGCTGACGATGATGCTTGCGCAGGTGACGGGGCTCGAGCCCGGCGAGTTCGTGCATACGCTGGGCGATGCGCATCTCTATCTCAACCATCTCGATCAGGCGCGCGAACAGTTGACGCGCAAGCCCTACCCGCTGCCGACAATGCGGCTCAATCGGGACGTGACAGACATCTTCGCGTTCAAGTACGACGACTTCAAACTCGAAAACTACCAGGCGCACCCGACGATCAAGGCCGAGATCGCGGTTTGACTGCGACAGACTGTGCGTGCTGCTCATCCTTCGACAAGCTCAGGATGAGGATTCGACAAGCCCAGGATGAGGAAGAGTGCTCAATCCTCGTCCTGAGCCCGCAGAAGGACGGAAGCCGGGCTCAGTAGAAAATCCCGTACACCACTTCGATGACTTCGCCGGTATATTCGTCGATCAGGAGCGCGTCGTTGCCATAGCGCACCCAAACGGTGCCGGGCGGCGGATCGTCGAGCGCGAAGTCCTCCCAATCCAAAATCCAGTAGCTACGCGAGAAGAAGAACGCAGGCAGGAATTCGCCGAATGTCCAGCGATGGTAGTACCAGCCGCTCGGCCGAACATACACGCCGGCGCGGAATCGCTGCGGCGCGGCGAAGGCGCGACGCATGCTGTCGAACGCATGGTTGTGCACATGCGCACCAGTGCCGATGGCGCCGCTACGCGGTGCCATCGCGCCGGAATTTGTGGGTGCAATCGCGGTGCCACGGCGGTTGGGTCGCATCATGGTGTTGGGCCGCGTGCCGCCCAATGTTGGACCAGTCGCTCCGGTATCCGTACGCGTGCGATGGCGTGCGCCAGCCATGCCGCCACCGGTTGGTGCAACGGCAGGCGATGCTGTGCCCTGTTCATGACG
>Ga0207693_10001915_pt1 | contig 18212 bp, 13 predicted proteins | sample LARL81metaG_FD_184347 | JGI IMG/M metagenome (GOLD analysis project Ga0207693, IMG submission 184347) | Corn, switchgrass and miscanthus rhizosphere microbial communities from Kellogg Biological Station, Michigan, USA - LAR L8-1 metaG... | ecosystem: Host-associated > Plants > Roots >...
TCACAGAGAATACGATTGCAGCAGGGATTTGCGGCCGGCGAAACGGGGTTCGGGGGGTCAGTTTGCACGGCAGCAATCCTAAGCCGCCCATGTCCGCTTTGGGTCAAAAGCGGACATTGACGCGCATTCAGCCGATGTCTGCTTTACCCCCAAAAGCGGACATTGCGGGCCGACGGTTGAATGTCCGCTAAGTGCCAAATGCAGACATTCAGCACATCGGATAAAACGGTCGAAGGCGAAATTTTCTCCCCACTATGATATCGACCCCGCGTACGCTTCAAGCAATAGCTTTCGACATCAACGGCGATCTGCAGTTGGCAGGACGAATTGAAACGACGCACCGCCATATTTACTGTCCGACGGCGCGGTAAGTTTACCGCCATGATAGTCAATAATCATTCGAGAGATGGCTAATCCTAGTCCCATTCCATGTGGCTTTGTCGTAACAAACGCAGTGAAGATATCGCCTAATTGATCTTTATCAATTCCCGGTCCGGAGTCTTCTACAGTCACTGCAATCTTGTCGCCTCGAATTTCAGTTCGTATGAGCAACATCCGGCCTTCAAGAGTCATAGTCTCCATTGCTTCGATACCGTTTATGATCAGGTTGGAGACAACCTCCTGCAGCTGACTCTTATTGCCGGAGACGAGAGGCAGTTTGGGCGTGAGATCGACACGAATCGAGACGCGATGATCCTTAAGCTCACTGTTCAATGACTCTAGAACCTCTGGGATAAGCTCGTTCATGTCCACCAGCTGTTGCTCCTCATCGGCCTTTCCGAATAAGGAGCGAAAGCCGTCGATCACTGCACTAGTGCTGTGGCCAGCATTTACCACCCCATCAAGAGCGACTTGCGCTTTGTCGAGCTGGGGTGGGACCATTTTAAGAAATCGCTGCGCTGCACCACCACCTGCCGTGATCCTCGTCAGCGGCTGTTTTATTTCATGAGCAATTGCTGACGTGATCGCCTGCGCACTCATTATCTTAGTCTCCTGCTCACGCCGCAGGCGCACGATTGCGTTAGCGAGGCGCGCATAGAGCACCATCGCTTCGGCAAGCAGAGCACTCAACACGATGGTCGAAGCGGTCAATGAAAATATGCGCTGTGTGTAAAATCCCAGACTAAAGCGACTCGTGATTACAAACGTAGTCATCGCAAGTTCGCCCACCAATGCAGAAACTGAAACGATAAGCCACAGATCAAGTAGCGACTTTCGACGAAACCACAGCACGACTAATGCCACCACGCTAACTGCGAAATCTATGCTGGTGACGTGGTTTGCTAAGGGAGTAAGGCCGATCTGATCTACAAAGAGGGCTGGCAGAGAATCGTCGTGCACCGCAACAATCCATGTTAGTACGCAAGCGAGACCGATTACGAACGTTACGCTAAAATAAATTGCCGAAAGGCTTAGATCGCGCCTTTCGTCAATCAGGTAGGCATAGCCAATCACTGAAATAGGCAATCCCAAATGCCAGAAGATAAAAAGCCATGCTGTGGTTGAGAGGCCGGCACCAAGAAGACCAGTGGGAGCAAATGCACCCGGAAAAGTCAAAAGGTGCGGAAGGACCACGAGTGCACTGAACAAATAACCGCTTGCGAGCAGCAGAAGGCCGCGGGATCCAATGATCCTTGACTGACTGAATAATAGGACGGCAGTAACAAAATCGAGGATAATGAGGGCGGACTCGGTGGCCGGGATAAAACCGTCTATCCTGCGCAACTGAATTGCGCCGAACGGGGCAATAATTGTGGTGGCTATGAGCACAATCGCGGCAAGCACAAGCGTCAACCGACGCTGCCGTGCTGTAGGCGTTATCGTCGCGATCGAAGACTCAAACTTGTCGACGACTTTATGCTCGGTCAAAGCTGCCCTAACCGCGCTTCAGAATGCCAATCCATCGTCGACAATAGATTGTGCGCATTGATCGTGAATTTGATCCAGGTCAAATGCCTGCCAATGTTGACGTCTGCTTCGGCAAGAACGTTCACGGAACGGCCCAAATGAGCAATTTATTGGCCTAACCTATCAAGTCACGGCAGGTCCTCTCGGATTAACTCGGCGGGAATTCTTCTAACGCCAATGCCAAAAGAATGCCGAAAAAAACGACGTGACTACATTTGAGGGTTGTGAACCATCAACGCTCTTCCGCGAGTTTGCCGCCGAATGCATCGGATTAGCTCACACGGCATCTTCACCTGAGAAACACGCGCTGTACCTGAAAATGGCCAGTGTGTGGCATCGGATGGCGCAGCGCTGAGAAAAGAAAAGCTAGCCGCACCCTATTCGGGAAACAATTTCCGTCTCAACACGAGAGCGCTAGTCGATTCGCGCCATGCCTTTGTGGGACACAGTTATGATTGCGCTCGTGATCGGATCTACCATTCTTTTTAGCGTTTGGGCCCACATTCGGGCCACTCGAGGCGACAGTTAGATCGATTTCTGTCTGGCAGTGCCGGTCTTTGTCCGGCTGATGTCGGCCTTACCCCTCAAAGCGGACATCAATCGAAGAAAGACAAAACCGGAGGCTCGCTTTTTCAGCGATGTCCGCTTAGGGTCAAAAGCGGACTCGTGCAGTGCAGCAAAAGCGCCTATTCGATCACCTCGTCGGCGCGAGACACCAATGATTGTGGCACTGAAAGGCCGAGCGCCTTGGCCGTCGTAAGGTTGATGACAAGCTCGAATTTGGTCGGCTGCTCGACTGGTAATTCGCTGGGCTTCGTCCCATGTAGAATCTTGTCCACGTAATCTGCCGAGTGTCGAAACAGCTCAGCATAATTTGGTCCGTAGGACATGAACCCTCCGGCTTTAACAAAATCGCGCTCACTAAAGACTGTGGGCAGCCGCTCGCTAGACGCAAACGTCTGAATGTGCGCGCGATTGGCAACGATGAGTTGATCGACAGCAACATAAACTGCGTCAGCCCTAGTCCTAAGGTCGTGGAATGCGGGCGCAATATCCTCCGCCCGCCTGATGGCGAGCGGAGTGATTTCGAGGCCAAGCCTGCGAGCCTCGGCCTGCGTCTCACCCATTTCCAGTACGGGCTGGGTGTTGTCAGCATTAAACACGATGGCCAATCGGTGAAGCTCAGGCATAACCTCACGCAAGAGTTCTAGTCTCTTGCCAGCAAGCTCGTTCGCTTGGATCGATAGTCCAGTAACGTTGCCGCCCGGTTTCGCCAGACTTGCCACCAGACCGCTGCCGACCGGATCGATTGCTACTGCAAACACGATGGGGATAACCGTTGTCGCCTGTTTTACGATGGGGACGGCACTTCCGACGGTCAGAATGACATCGACCTTTAGACGAACAAACTCAGCCGCAATCTCGGCGTAGCGCTCTGGGCGGCCTTCCGACCAGCGATACTCAATAGCGATGGTACGGCCTTCGACCCAACCAAGTTCGCGCATGCGAGCCACGAAAGCAGCCGCCCAGGGAGCAAAGCCCGAAGCACTTGCACCCAGAAATCCAACAATTGGAAGCTTGCCCGTCTGTTGGGCGGGCGCCGTCAGGGGCCAAGTTGCCGCTGCGCCAACGACAAGCGTGATGAATTCGCGTCGTTTCATCGCTTCCCCCGAGGCCCAATGCCACACCATCGTAGCCATTCAAACTCGGCTCGTTAAGGGACCGCGGATGTCCGCTATGGGTCATCAGCGGACATTGAGCCGCATCCGCTCGATGTCCGCTTTGCCCCCAAAAGCGGACATTGATCAGCGCATTGTGCCCTCGACGATGAATGACCTCGACTTCGCTACTCTTGTACGCAGCGCGGTAGTATTTTTCATATTACCATTAAAGGTTTTTGCCTTCGTCATGTTATCGAAAGCAATGAAAGCGAAAAACTTCGGCGCGCTTCCATCAAGAGCGGTTACATTTTCTGTACGCGCGAAATAGCGACCGTCCTCAGATTGGACTTCCACAGCGGTAGCGTCGGCCGTTTGGCGGAGAGCCTCAAAGCCATTGGCATCGTTTATCTCGTCAATCTCAACCACAACATAAACTGGCGGCGTGGTGGTGCGAGCGTGTAGACCCCCAATTGCACCGGCGCCAAATCCTAATCCGACGGCAACTGCCAATGGTAGTGCGTAAGGAATTTTCACAGTTTCCTCCCATTTACCGCCGATGTGCCGACAGTACTCAGGCTACCACGCACATGAGGGACCAGTCTCAAAATCAGAACCACTGAAGCGCGAAAGCAGACACCAGGCATGGAGCATAGGGCCTAACTGGGTTTCACCAGCCGGATGTGCAGCTCGCGCAGCTGCATCGGCGAAACTTCTGACGGCGCGCCCATCATCAGATCTTCCGCGCGCTGATTCATCGGGAACAGCACCACTTCGCGCAAGTTCTCTTCGCTGCATAACAGCATGACGATGCGGTCGATGCCGGGCGCGATGCCGCCGTGCGGCGGCGCGCCGAGCGAAAGCGCGTGCAACATGCCGCCGAAGCGCTCCTCGAGCGATGATTCCTCGTATCCGGCAATGGCGAACGCCTTCTTCATCACCTCGGTGCGATGGTTGCGGATGGCACCGGAGGACAATTCCACACCGTTGCAGACGACGTCGTATTGAATCGCCTTGAGCGAGAGAATCTTGTCGCGGTCGGCCGGGTCGAGCGCCAAAAATTCGTCGACCGAGAGGTTCGGCATCGAGAATGGATTGTGCGAGAAGACGATCCGCTTCTCCTCCTCGTTCCATTCGTACATCGGGAAATCGACGATCCAGCAGAACTCGAAGCGGTCTTTCTGGATGAGCCCAAGCTCCTCGCCGATCTTGTTGCGCGCGGGACCGGCGAATTTGACGAAGCTTGCCGGCTCGCCGGCGACGAAGAACACCGCGTCGCCATCTTTCAACGACAGCTTTGCGCGGAGCGCCTCGCTCTTCTCGGCGCCGAGATTGTTGGCGATCGGCCCGCGGCCGACCACCGCGCCGCCGTCGAGCGCCCAAAAAATGTAGCCAAGCCCGGGCTGGCCCTCGCCTTGCGCCCAGGAATTCATCCGGTCGCAGAAGGCGCGCGAGCCGCCGCCCGGCGCCGGAATGGCCCAGACCGCGCCTTTCGGATTGGTCTCCAGAATGCGGGCGAAGATCTTGAACCCCGAGCCGCGGAAAATATCCGACACATCCCGCATCTCGATCGGGTTACGGAGGTCCGGCTTGTCGGAGCCGTATTTGGCGATCGCCTCGTTGTAGGGAATGCGCGGGAATTTTTGCGTCACCGGCTTGCCGTCGGCGAATTCCTCGAACACCCCGCGCAGCACCGGCTCGACTGCCGCAAAAACATCGTCTTGGGTGACAAAGCTCATCTCGATGTCGACCTGATAGAACTCGCCGGGCGAGCGGTCGGCGCGGGCGTCCTCGTCGCGAAAGCACGGCGCGATCTGGAAGTAGCGGTCGAAGCCCGCCACCATGATCAGCTGCTTGAACTGCTGCGGTGCCTGCGGCAGCGCGTAGAACTTGCCCGGATGCAACCGCGACGGGACGAGATAGTCGCGCGCGCCTTCCGGCGACGAGGCGGTGAGAATCGGCGTCTGGAATTCGAAAAAGCCCTGCGCCTTCATGCGCCGGCGAATAGAATCGATGACTTCGCCGCGTTTCATGATGTTGCGATGCAAGTGCTCGCGACGCAGATCGAGGAAACGGTATTTGAGCCTTATATCTTCAGGATATTCCTGGTCGCCGAATACCGGCATCGGCAGCTCGGCGGCCGGACCCAGCACCTCGATCTCGCGGATGTAAACCTCTACCGCGCCGGTCGGCAGGTCGGAATTTTCGGTGCCGTCCGGCCGGCGCCGCACCTTGCCGTCGACCCGCACCACCCATTCCGAGCGCAGCATCTCGGCGGTCTTGAACGCCGCGCTGTCGGGATCGGCGACCACTTGCGTGATGCCGTAATGGTCGCGCAGATCGATGAACAGCACGCCGCCATGGTCGCGGATGCGATGGCACCAGCCGGACAGGCGGACCTCGGCGCCGATATCGGCCTCGCGGAGCGCGCCGCAGGTATGGGTGCGATAGCGATGCATGCTCATTTGCGTTTACGCAAAGTGGATGAAAGGCCGCGCACAAGCGCATGGCCGTGCTCGTTTTGTCAAGCGTTGCCACGAACTGGGCGATTGCCGCCTCGACAGGACGGCCGCGATCTGCACACTCCGGCGCAGCCGATGAAAATGAAGCGGAAATCGACCAGCAAAACCAGTCGCGCTGCGACCGAAATGACGGCGGCCGACGCCGTGGTTGCGACGCTCGTGGCCCACGGCCTCGACACGATCTACGCCCTGCCCGGTCTGCAGAACGACCCGCTGTTCGACGCACTGTTCCGCTTTTCGGACCGGCTCCGCACCATCCACACCCGCCACGAACAGGCCGCCGCCTATATGGCGCTCGGCGCCGCGCTCGCGACCGGCAAGCCCGCCGCCTATGCGGTGGTGCCGGGCCCGGGCTTTCTCAATTCCGCGGCGGCGCTGCTCACGGCTTATTCCATGAACGCGCCGGTCCTGGCGCTGATCGGGCAGATCCCGCACGACGATATCGGCCGCGGGCTCGGCCATCTGCACGAGATCCGCGACCAGACCGGCATCATCAAGCGGCTGGTCGATCACGTCGGGCGCATCGCCGGACCGCGCGACGCCTCGCGCGCGACGGCTTTGGCCTTGCGCGCCATGCGCATGGGTAGGCCCGGTCCGGCGGCGATCGAATGCGCGATGGATGTCTGGAGCCGATCGGCGCAGGTGACGGTGCGAGAGCCGTTGCCGATCCCGCCGCCGAAAATCGATGCGGCGGCGATCCGCCGCGCCGCCAAGCGGCTCGGCGCCGCCAAGCGCGTCCTGATCGTGTGCGGCGGCGGCGCGCAAGGCGCAGCCGATGAGGTAACCGCCGTCTCAGGGATGCTACAGGCGCCGGTGCTCGGCTTTCGCCGCGGCCGCGGCGTGCTCGACAGCCGCGATCCGCTGAGCGTGACGCTGCCGCTCGGGCGCGACCTGTGGGGCGAGGCCGATGCTGTGCTCGCAGTCGGCACGCGGCTGCTCTGGCCCATAACGCATTGGGGCATTGACCGCGATCTCGCCATCATTCGGATTGACGCCGACCCGAAGGAACACAATCGGCTGTATAAACCGGCGGTGGCGCTGACCGGCGACGCCAAGCCGATCCTGGAGGCTCTCCTCGCCGAACTGCCGGCGCACAATCACAAGCGCGCCTCGCGCGCAGGGGAGATGCGCGAGCGTCAGGCCATTTGGCGCAATCGGATGGAAAAACTTCTCCCGCAAATCGAGTTTCTCGAGGCGATTCGCGCCGAGCTTCCCGAGGAGGGCATTTTTGTCGATGAGGTCACGCAGATCGGCTTTGCCGCGCGGCTATTGTTCCCGGTCTATAAACCGCGCACCTTTCTCTCGCCCGGATATCAGGATCCGCTGGGCTGGGGCTTCGCCACCGCGCTCGGCGCGCAGCACGCGCGGCCGGACGTGCCGGTCGTTGCAATCTCCGGCGATGGCGGCTTCTTGTTCACCGCGACCGAGCTTGCCACAGCGATGCGTCACAAAATTCCGCTGACAACGATCGTGTTTAACGATTTCGGCTACGGCAATGTGCGGCGGATCCAGAAGGAACGCTATGGCAATCGGCAGATCGGCACCGATCTTTGGAATCCGGATTTCATCACCTTCGCCAAAAGCTTCGACGCCGCGGCGGAACGCGCGACTACGCCGGAACAATTGCGCGCGGCGCTGGGCAGCGCATTGCGCCGGCGCGATGCGCCGACCGTCATCGAAGTTCCGGTCGGCGATATGCCGAGTCCCTGGGAGTTCATTTTCATGGACAAGATTCGGGGAAAGGTAAAATAACCGGTGACAGCTCGCTTTCCGCTCATTCCCGCGAAAGCGGGAATCCAGACTGGGTCCCCGCTTCCGCGGGGACGAGCGGTGCTAATGATCCACCGCTTTGAATCTGGCCCTTGCCCCCGCACCGCGCCTGAACGACATTAAGAATTGCCGATGATTCCTCATTCCGTTTCCACCGCCCCGCCTCCGCTCCGGCCGATCCGGCCGATCACGGCGACTTCCGAATTGGCCGACGCCTGCCGTCGGATGGCCAAACATCCCTTCGTCACCATCGACACCGAATTCCTGCGCGAGACCACCTATTATCCCCTGCTCTGCGTGACGCAGATGGCTTCGGCCGAGGAAGCCGTGGTGATCGACGCGCTGGCGCCCGGCATCGATCTGTCGCCGTTCTATGGCTTGATGGCCAATGAAAAGGTGATGAAGGTCTTTCACGCCGCGCGCCAGGACATCGAAATCGTCTGGCACGCCGCCAAGCTCATCCCGCATCCGATCTTCGACACCCAGGTCGCCGCCATGGTGCTCGGCTATGGCGATTCGATTTCCTACGACCAGCTGGTGCAGCGGATCACCGGCGATGCGCTCGACAAGTCGCATCGTTTCACCGACTGGACGCGGCGGCCGCTCTCCGAAGCGCAGCTGCGTTACGCGATCTCCGACGTCACACACCTGCGCGAAGTCTATCTGAAGCTCGTTGAGGACCTGCTCCAGCGCGGCCGCGCCGAATGGGTCGAAGATGAAATGCGCGTTCTGACCTCGCCCGAGACCTATCGGCTCGAACCGGAGAACGCCTGGCAGCGGCTGAAAACGCGGGTGCGCAAACCGAAAGAGCTTGCGGTATTGATCGAGGTCGCCGCTTGGCGCGAGCGCGAGGCGCAGGCGCGCGACGTGCCGCGTTCGCGGGTGCTCAAGGACGAAGTCATCGCCGACCTCGCGGTGCATGCGCCGACCAGTGCCGAGAACCTGACGCATCTGCGCTCGCTGCCGAAGGGTTTCGAGCGTTCGCGCTGGGGCGAGGCGATCATTGCGGCGGTTGCGCGCGGCTTGGCGCGCGATACCAAGACCCTACCCCGGCCAGTGCGCATCCAATCCGCCGCCAATGGCGCGGCGGTGGTCGAACTCCTCAAGGTGCTGCTGCGGATGGTGTCGGAACGCCATCACGTCGCCGCCAAGGTCATCGCCACGGTTGACGATCTCGAGCGCGTGGCCGCCGACGACACCGCCGACGTCCCGGCGCTCACCGGCTGGCGGCGCGAGCTGTTCGGCGAAAAAGCGCTGGCGCTCAAACACGGCAAGCTGGCGCTGACCATGGAAAACGGCCGCGTCGCAGTGGTGGAACGGCGAGACTAGCGACGGCGCTTTAAAGGCTACGTTTTCTCCAGACACTGTGCCGCTGCTCGTGCCTCCGATTCGGTCATGCCGGCGGCTTGAGCCATCGCTTTAGCCTGCGCCAAACCTACTTGCGCAACATAGGCACGCACCATTTCGCAGCTTATGCGGGAATGCGAGGAGGTTGCTCGCTGTCCGTGGTGAAAATGGTGCTTCGCGACAGCAGGATACGATACAGCTACAAACACAAATGTTAGCAAAGCAATCTTCTTCATCGTTATTGCTCCCCCAACAAAACGATTCACACGATGCCAGCAACGCGATTGAATGGCAGCAAAAAGAATCCGTTCTCCCCAGCTAATGAACAGAACTGGTGAGCGCGGCGGAAATTCACGCGCAAACGCTGAGGAATTCTTTCGGGCGATTTCTTGAACTCGTGATATCGCCGACGACCTGCCTCACCCCATCAGCAGCACCGGCTCGCGGCCGATCAGGCGCGCCAGCGAGCGGAGCCGATTGAGCACGCGCTCGCCGGCTAATGCGGCGAATTCATCCGGCAGCCGCAGCGCCAGACGATGGCGCTCGATCGCAAGCGGTGTCGCCTTGAGCACGCCGGGCATCGCCGCGGACACGACATAGGCGAGCCGCAACGCCGCGCCAAGCACGCGGGCGCGGTCAAGGAGCCGCGTGGAGACAAGCTCCCGCAGCCGCGGCGACAGCTCATCGTCCATCACCAGGCCGACATGGCGAAAGAACACGGCGAGCGCCAGATAGGCCCTGCCCTGATGGTCGATGCCGGAAAAGCCGCCGTGGGCGATGATGTTGAGCGATTGTTCGCCGCGGTAATCGGGATGCGCTCGCCAGCCGATATCGGCGAGAAGACACGCCGCGTGCCGCAGTCGACGCTCCTCGGCGGTTTCGTCCAACCGCGAGGTCGCCATGAATCTGTCGGTCCATGCGATCAGTTCCTCGCCATGGCGCGGCGAGCGCGAGCGCAACTGATTGAGATGCCGCGCCGCTTCGATTAGCGCGTCTTTTTCCTTTTCCTTGTTCTTGAGCAGCGAAAACAACAGCCCTTCGCGAATGCCGAGTGCCGAGAACACCACCTGCCGCGGTTTGCCGACGCGCAAAATGTATTCGAGCACCAGCGCCGCATAGGGCAGCAGCGGACGCCGCGCGCTGTTGACCACCTCGATGTTGGAAAGCGTATCGACATCGACGCGGTGCACGAGGCGGGCGAATTCCTCCGCCTCGTCGGCGCGGATCGCATAACCGTGCATGACGTGCAGCGGATAGCCGGTCTGCCACATGTGCAGCCGCGCCAGCGAACGCCAAGTGCCGCCGACCGCGTAGAAGTTCCGATCCTCGCAGGCCTTGAGCACCGGCAATCCACCGAGCGATTTCTTGACGAATTTCTCCGCTTTCTTCAGCGACTTTGCCGAGACGTCGGCGAGCGCCAGGCCGCCGAGCGGGCGCGTGAGGCCGTGGCGCGCGCGCGTGCCTCGCACATCGACGAGTTCGAGCGAGCCGCCGCCGAGATCACCGACAACGCCGTCGGCGCGATGCACGCCGGAAATCACGCCGAGCGCAGTGAGCTCGGCCTCGCGTCCGCCGGACAGGATCTCGATTTCGGCGTCGATGGTGCGTTCGGCGAGCTTGATGAACGCCGCACCGTTCTTGGCATCGCGAACCGCCGCGGTGGCGATGGCAAAAATTTCCTTGACCTTCATGGTCTCGCACAAAGCGCGAAAGCGCTTGAGCGTGGCGAGCGCGTGCTGAACCGCGTCGGCGGCGAGCAGTCGCGTCGATTGCACTTCCCGGCCGAGACCGCACAGCGCTTTTTCGTTGAACAATTCGGTCGGGCTGCGCGTCAGTCCTTCATAGACAACAAGCCGGACCGAATTCGATCCGATGTCGACGACGGCGATCGGCGGCCCGTGGTCGAGCCGTCCCTGCGCGTTCGAACTGGCATGGGAAGTGGCGCGCGGCATAAATTCAATGAATCGAAGCTATTGGCGGCTACCGCCTTACACGACAGGCGAGGCCATTTGAACAAATATCCCTGCCTGCCGATCGGTTCTGGCGGCCGCAACCTACGCGATTCGCCACACCTTCACATGCGTTCTGGGCGGTGCCGCAGGCGCGGGATCGAATCCTTGGGCGACTTGCCCCGGCCGGACAGGCTCGGATTGGTCATGAAATAAGTCGTGGAGTTGAAGCTTTCCTCGCCCGGCCCGGGAACAATGCGCGAGGATGACCCGTCGCCAAGCAACTGCCAGCTCTGCTGGTTGTCCTTGAAATTCGCGACCATGATTTGATCGAGCACTTGCTCGTGCACGGTCGGGTTGAGAATCGGACATAGCACTTCCACCCGGCGGTCGAGATTGCGCGGCATCATATCGGCTGACGAAATGTAAACGGCCGCTTTCGCATGCGGCAATCCATGTCCGGCTCCAAAGCAGTAGATGCGCCCGTGCTCGAGAAAGCGGCCGACGATCGATTTCACGCGGATATTGTCGGACAATCCGGCCACGCCCGGGCGGAGGCAGCAGATGCCGCGCACGACGAGGTCGATCGGCACCCCGGCGCTCGAGGCCTCATAGAGCGCGTCGATGATGTCGGGATCGACCAGCGAGTTCATCTTCATCCAGATCGCCGCCGGGCGGCCGGCCTTGGCATGCGCGATTTCCTCAGCGATGTGCTCATGGATGCGGTTGCGAAGGGACAACGGCGACACCGCCATGCGATCGAGCTCGGCCGGCTCGGCATAGCCGGTGACGAAATTGAAAACGCGGCTGACGTCGCGGGCGACGATCGGATCGCAGGTGAAGAATGACAGGTCGGTGTAGATGCGCGCGGTAACGGGGTGATAATTCCCGGTGCCGACATGCACGTAAGAAGCCAGCGAAGCGCCTTCGCGCCGGACCACCAGCGACAGCTTGGCGTGGGTTTTCAGTTCGATGAAGCCGAACACGACCTGCACGCCGGCGCGCTCGAGGTCGCGCGCCCAGCGGATGTTGGCTTCCTCGTCGAAGCGCGCCTTCAATTCCACGAGCGCGGTCACCGATTTGCCGGCTTCGGCGGCTTCCGCCAACGCCTTGATGATCGGCGAATCCGCCGAGGTCCGGTAAAGCGTCTGCTTGATCGCGACGACGTCGGGATCGCGCGCGGCCTGCTGCAGGAACTGCACCACCACGTCGAAGGATTCGAACGGATGGTGGATGACCATATCCTTCTGCCGGATGGCCGCGAAGCAATCGCCGCCGTGATCGCGAACCCGGCCGGGATAGCGCGGCGTGTACGGCTCGAATTCGAGATCGGGCCGGTTGAGGCTCGCGATCTGGCCCATCTCGTTGAGCGCCAGCACGCCGTCGACCGTGAACACGCTGTCGTCGGACACAGCGAGCGCGCGCTGCACGAAACGCCGCAATTCGACCGGCATGGTCGCCTCGATATCGAGCCGGATCACCGACCCGCGGCGGCGCCGCTTGAGCGCGGTTTCAAACAGCCGCACCAGGTCTTCGGCTTCTTCGAGAATTTCGACTTCGGAGTCGCGGGTGACACGGAACGCGCCAAGCCCTTTTACCGCGTAGCCCGGGAACAGCTTGGCGATGAACAGGCTGGTGACGCCTTCGATCGAGATCAGCCGCGCCGCGCCGCCCTCGCCGGCTTCCGGCAATCGCACAAAGCGTTCGATCCGGTTCGGCACGCGAATGAGCGCGTTCATCGCCTTGCCGTCTTTGCCGCGAGCAAGCTGGAGCGCGATGGTAAAGCCGAGATTGGGAATGAACGGGAATGGATGCGCCGGATCGATGGCAAGCGGCGTCAGCAACGGAAACACGTGGGCCAGAAAGTAGTCTTCGAGCCAGGCTTTCTCGCTGCGCGTCACATCCGGGCCATCGACCAGCACAATGCCGGCGGCGGCCAGCTCCGCCCGTAGCTCGCGCCACTGCGCCTGCTGATCTTGCACCAGGACCGCCACCGCTTCAGCAATCCGCACCAGTTGCTCGGCGGGAGTAAGCCCTTCCGGGCTCTTGGTGCTGATGCCTTCGCGCACCTGCGCGCCGAGGCCAGCCACGCGGACCATGAAAAATTCATCGAGGTTGTTGGCCGAGATCGCCAGGAATTTGAGCCGCTCAAGGAGTGGGTTCCGGCGGTTCGCCGATTCCTCGAGCACGCGGCGATTGAAATCGAGCCAAGACAACTCGCGGTTGATGAAACGATCGGGGCTCGCGGCGAGGTCGGAAACCGGCTGGCGCGGCTGCGTCTCCTGCGCGCGCGGCATTTCGAGCCGCCGGGCGGCGACCGATTCGCGAGGTGAAACAGCAGCTTGACCTGCTTCCGCCATTGCCGATCCGTGTTCGTCTAAAGCTAGATTGGCCACTTTCGTTACAATCCGATGAACGCCGCTGGAGAGCATAAGGCGGCCGCGCGGGCGGTTCCGTCAAGTCCGGCGCATTCGTCGTGTATCTATTCGAAATCGGGGCGGCGACAGGTTTGGGCAAGCCCCGCGCATCGCTTTGGTCAGCCGCCGTCGCGGAACAGTTCCGCCGCCAAAGCCCGGCTGGGCGGCCGCCCCCGCCGCAGCGCCTCTTCGTCCAGTGCGACAACCGCGGCACGGGCCGCCGCGAACGAACGCTCGATACGGCTGGCGAGGTAGCTGACAACGGCATCATCCAGAACAAGCTGGCGGTCCGCGGCAAGTTTCACCATGACGCCGCGCAGCATGGCGTCGTCGGGCGCTTGCAACTGCGCCGTTGGCATCGCCCGCAGCCGGGACGCAACGTCCGGCGTCGATATCTGCCAAGCCGCCGGTGCGCTGCGCGCCGCGAACAACAGGAAGGCCTGCTCCTCACGCGCGAGGTTCATCAGGTGGAACAGCGCGCGTTCGTCGGTGGCTGCGCCGGCGTCCTCGATCACGAGCGCGCCGGTCGCCAGCAGGCCCGGGACATCGAATGCGCCGATCTTGTCTGCCGAAACGACGCGGGCGCCCGCGGCCGTCGCCCAGATCGTCGCCAAATGCGTCTTGCCCGAACCCTCCGGTCCAATGAGCGCTACGGCGCGCGACGGCCAATCCGGCCACGAATCGATCAGCGCCAATGCCGCGGCATTGCCGGGTCCGGAAAAAAAGTCCTCGCGCGCGAAGCTTTCCGGATGATCAAGCGCGAGCGCAAGCTGGCGGGGACGAGACACGATCTTGCTCGAAGCCGGTGCCTGCGCAGACATTCCGCTATCGTCCCGAGGACATTATGGCGGCCGGTTGCCGGTATAGAGCGGACTAGCGAAGTAGCGGGCCAGCGCAAAGCGGATGAGCACGCCCGAGCCCGCCGCCAAAGGCACGGCCAGCAAGAGTCCAACGAAGCCGAAAAGATAACCGAACGCGAATAGCGCGAAAATCAGCCAGACCGGATGCAATCCGACGCTTTCGCCGACCAGCTTCGGCGCCACGACATAGCCTTCGAGAAACTGGCCGAACAGAACGATACCGGCGACGATCACGATGCGGGTCCAGTCCGGAGCAAATTGCGCCAAAGCGACGGCCAACGACAGGATAAGCGCGGTCAGCGAACCAACATAGGGAATGAAACTGATCAGACCCGATATCACGCCGATCAATAGCCCGAAACTCAAGCCCGCAAAGGTGAGCCCCGTCGCATAGTACGAGCCAAGGATCAGGCACACGCCACTCTGCCCGCGGACATAAGCGGCGATCGTCGCATCTATTTCACGGCCGAGATTGCGGACAGTTTCTCGCTGCGGTACCGGCACCAGCCGATCGAGCGCGGCTACCATGCGATCCCAGTCGCAGATCAGGTAAAAGGCCACCACCGGCGTAATGATAAGAAGCGAGAAAATCGAAATCAGCGCCTGGCCCTTGGCCCACAACGAGGCCAACAATCCAGTCAGATATCCGACGGTCTGGTTCATCAGGTCGCCGACGGATTTGTCGGCGCCGGTCAGATTGTCGCCGATGATGCGCTTGATCCAGGGATGGCTCGGGTCGCTGACGAAGGCCTGCAGGCGCAGCGCGTAGACCGGTACGTTATCGATGAAGGCGGACAGTTGTTTCGCCAGGACCGGCGCGATCAGCAGCACCAAAAGCGCGAGCGCGACGACAAAGCCGCCAAGTATAAGAACGGCGGCCAACAACCGGCTGACGCCGCGCTTGCTCAACTGATTGGCCAACGGATCGAGCACATAGGCGATCGCCATGCCCAACACGAACGGTAGCAATATGGGACTGAGCAGCCAGAGCAGCGCAACAAACGCGGCGAGCGCCGCCACCCAGAACACGACGTTGCGCTCAAACCGCATGGCGCCTCAATGCCCGGCGCCGAACGAGTTCATGTGCCGCACCCATTCGGCGAGATAGAAAGCAATCGAAAGCAGCGTCAGCAGTGCCACGGCTGCCATGGTCAGCCGCGACACGAAACCGAAGTCAAGACTGAAGGCATGTTCGGCCAGAATCAGAATGGCCAGCAGGATCTGGGCCACCGTATTGGCTTTCGACACCAATAACGGCCGCACCGGCATTGGCCGGCCGACGAGCCAAGCCAACATGAAGGCGCTGATGATCATGATGTCGCGCGAGACGACAAGGATGACCAGAAAAATCGGCACCATGCCGACAATTCCAAGCGACACATAAATGGAAACGATCAGCGCCTTATCGGCCAGCGGATCGAGATAAGCGCCAAGCTCGCTCTTCATGTGGAAGCGCTTGGCAAGGAAGCCGTCTACGGCATCACTGATGCCGGCGGCGAGAAACAAGGCAAACGCGATGCGCATCTCGTCCAGCGTGATCGCCCAGACCACGATCGGCACCAGTAAAATCCGTCCCAAGGTGATGAGATTTGGGATACTCAAACCGCCCCCAGCCTACAGTAACGCTGGCGCGACCCCCTCGCCGCGCCGCCGCCTTTTTGCAAACCCGCGCCGGACCAGCGAATCTGCGGTTCCCGGCGTTCGATCCGTGCTCCCCAATATAGCGGTGCCGGCGCGCTTGCACACCCGGCGATTCCGACGTAGGAGGCCCGCGACAGCCTCCAGTGCCGAGCAGATTCGGCGATCCGCATTGGTGATTTCGTGAAAGACGCTCGCTACGCGGCCGCCGGTGTCGACATCGATGCCGGTAATCGCATGGTGGACTTGATCAAGCCACTGGTGCGCGCAACCGCGCGAGCCGGCGCCGGAGCGGAAATCGGCGGCTTCGGCGGGTTGTTCGATTTGAAAGCTGCCGGTTTTGTCGACCCGATCCTGGTCGCGGCGACCGACGGCGTCGGCACCAAGGTCAAGATCGCGATCGAGACAGCGCGTCATGACACGATCGGCATCGATCTCGTCGCGATGTCGGTCAATGATCTTGTGGTGCAAGGCGCAGAGCCACTGTTCTTTCTCGATTATTTCGCCTGCGGAAAACTCGATCCCGCAACAGGCGCGGCGGTGGTCAAAGGCATTGCCGGCGCCTGTCACGAAGCCGGATGCGCGCTGATCGGCGGCGAGACCGCGGAAATGCCGGGAGTCTATCAGGCAAACGATTACGATCTCGCGGGATTTGCGGTCGGAGCGGTGGGGCGTAAAGAAATTTTGCCGCGCACCGACGTTTCCACAGGCGACGTCGTCGTGGGACTGGCGGCGAGCGGCGTGCATTCCAACGGTTTTTCGCTGGTTCGAAAGATCGTGCGTGACGCTGGATCAGGTTGGGATCGCCCCGCTCCGTTCGCGCCGCGGCAAAATCTTGGCGAGGCGCTTTTGACGCCGACGCGGCTTTATGTGCGCTCCTGTCTCGCTGCAATCCGCGACAGCAAAGCGGTGAAGGCGCTCGCGCATATTACCGGCGGCGGCTTTATCGAAAATATCCCGCGTGTGCTGCCGCCCGGGCTCGGGATTCGCGTAGCGCTCGAGCGCGTGCCGGTTTTGCCGGTGTTCAAATGGCTCGCCGCCGCCGGACAGATCGCCGAGCATGAAATGCTGCGCACCTTCAATTGCGGGATCGGCATGGTGGCGGTACTCGATAAGGGCAAGGCGGATGCCGCTATCGAATCTTTCGCCAAGCACGGCGAACAAGTCGTTCGCCTTGGGGAAGTTGCAGCGGCGGAAGCCGGCAGTGCGATCAGTTTCTCGGGACATCTTGATCTTTCCTGGCCGCCGCGATGACGGGGCCTAAAAAGCGGGTCGCGGTGCTGATCTCCGGGCGCGGCTCCAACATGACCGCGCTGATCGAGGCGGCTCAGGCCAAAGACTATCCGGCGGAAATCGTGCTCGTGGTATCGAACCAGCCGGACGCCGCCGGGCTTGCACGCGCCCGCGAAGCCGCAATCGCCACGGCGGTGGTCGATCACCGGCCGTTCGGCAAAGACCGCGAGGCTTTCGAACGCGCGCTCGACGATGAACTTCGCAAACACGGAATCGAAATCGTCTGCCTGGCCGGCTTCATGCGGCTTTTGACGTCCTGGTTCATCGGGCGCTGGCGCGGCCGCATTCTCAACATCCATCCGGCTTTGCTGCCGGAGTTTAAAGGCCTCGATACCCACCGCCGCGCACTCGAGGCAGGCGTGAAACGGCACGGCGCCACAGTCCATTTTGTCGTCGAGGAGACCGATGCCGGACCGATCGTCAGCCAGCAGTCGGTGCCGGTGCTGCAAGGCGATACCGAGGCGACGCTCGCCGCGCGGGTTTTAGAGATCGAGCACCGGATCTATCCCGAAGCCTTACGTCTGGTCGCCGAAGGCCGAGTGAGGTTTGCGGCGGCGCAACCGGAAATAAAAAACCCCCGGGGGTGAGACCGGGGGCTACGAGACGCCGGAATAGACCCGGCCTTGGTTCACGCAACTTTCAGATTTTCCGCCGAGGTTCGGCCGCGGTTGCTAACAAGTTCGTACTCGACCGTTTGGCCCTCGTTGAGCGTGCGCAAGCCAGCGCGCTCGACGGCCGAGATGTGAACGAACACATCCTTGTCGCCGGTCGCGGGCTTGATGAACCCGTAGCCCTTGGTCGGATTGAACCACTTGACGGTGCCCTTCTGCATCGTCTGTCTCCTAAGTCA
>Ga0207693_10001916_pt1 | contig 18202 bp, 16 predicted proteins | sample LARL81metaG_FD_184347 | JGI IMG/M metagenome (GOLD analysis project Ga0207693, IMG submission 184347) | Corn, switchgrass and miscanthus rhizosphere microbial communities from Kellogg Biological Station, Michigan, USA - LAR L8-1 metaG... | ecosystem: Host-associated > Plants > Roots >...
CTTGTGGTCGTTGACAACGTCTTCTCGATGGAGGGCGACGTCGCGCCGCTGCCCGAGATCGCCGAGCTCTGCCGCAAGTTCGGCGCCCGGCTGATGGTCGACGAGGCCCACGCCCTCGGCGTCCTGGGGCCGCGCGGCGCCGGGACGGCCGAGCTGTTCGGCCTCGAGGATCAGGTCGATCTGCGGATGGCCACGTTCTCGAAGTCGCTGGCCTCCTGCGGCGGCGTGATCGCCGGCCCGGCGGACGTGATCGAATTCCTGAGGATCCAATCGCGCCCGTTCATGTTCACGGCTTCGGCGGTGCCGGCGGCCATGGGCGCGGCGCTTGCTGCTGTGCGGATTTGCCGATCTGGCGAGGGCCGCGAGCTGTTCGCAAAGGTGCTCGACAACGCGCGCTACCTGCACCGCGGCCTCAGCGAGCTCGGCTTCCAGGTCGTCGAGCCAACCCGGCTGGCGGACGGCACCGAGGTCGTCACACCGGTCGTCCCGGTCGTCGTCGGGGACGACTGGAAGGCAGTATTCCTGTGGAAGGCGCTGTACGAGGCCGGGGTCTACGTCAACGTCGCGATCCATCCGGCCGTGCCGCCCGCCGGGGCGCTGCTGCGCACGAGCGTGATGGCCACTCACGATCGCGACACCCTCGACCTCGCGCTTGAGCGTTTCGCGGCGGTCCAGGCGGCCTTCGTGGCCGAGCACGGGCCGCTCCCCGGCCGGGCCTGATCGGCGCTCCGCGCCGGCGTCCCTTGTCCAGTTCGGCACAAGTCCCTGGCGCGAGAAAAAGTGCGCTCTAAGCGCATGCTCCGCCAGATGTGACGTTGCTGTTACCCGCCTGGTCCAATACCGTTTGTCCGGTCGAACGGTGGTCGGCCGGAGCGGTGTCAAGGTCTCCCAGGGGTGGGGGGAGGCAAGGCGCGGCAGGGGCGGACTCAGCCCGAGAGCGCAACGCTCGGCGACACCTGGAGGTACACACGGACGCGGCTGGCATCGCGTGGCACGACCGTGCGCAATAAGGGAAACCCAAAGTCCGCCGCAGGCGGACAGGACGCAGGGAGTGAGAACTGCACATGACGGAAACCGCCATGATGACCCCAGAGCCGCAGCGCATGCGCGCGTTGGAGCGAGCCAATGAGATCAGGCTCGCGCGGGCGGAGCTCAAGCGGCGCATCGCCGACGGTGAAGTAGCGGCCGCCGACGTCATCCTGGCCCCGCCGCGGGAGGCGGCCACATGGGCACTAGGAGAGCTGCTGACAAGTCAGCGGCGCTGGGGGGGCACACGCTGCAGGAAGTTCCTTTCGCAGTTCCAGATCACCGAGACCAAGGCAATCGGTGCCCTGACTGATCGGCAGCGCCGCCTGCTCGCCGCTCAGCTTGATCACTGCGCCTCTCGGGAACTGCAACTCGAGTCGCGCGAACTGCAACTCGTTTAGCGCGCCCAAGGCCGGCCCCGCACCACGATCTCGGACCCGTGGTGCGGGGCCGACTGCGCGTCTGAGTGCCGCTTTTGCGCGGCTAGATCTGGATTCCGATCGGCACCGGGCTGGCGCCGGCGAAGAACAGGAACCACACCGCGAACACCGCAATGGTGATCCCGGCGCTGACGACGAGCACGCCTTCGAGCACGAAGTGGCCCGGGTCAGGGTGCCCGCGAGACACACACTGGGCGCGGTACACGTTCGAGAGCTTCGACAGCACCGCAGCGAGCACGGCAATCGTCACCACGACGCCGATCATCATCGCCCCCAGCGCCGTCCCAAGCGAGGCCGTCGCACCCTGAATCTGCGATCCGACCCACAGCCACAGGAGCGGTGTGCCGATCCACAGGACCAGCGAACCGATGAACATGATCAGCACGATCAGGATCGCGCTACTACCAGCCCTGATCAACTCGCGCATCCGCTGCTGAGGATAGTGGCGGGTACTCACCGGTCAGCGGGGGCGATCAGCTGACGACGGGCCGTGGATCCGATCCACGGCCCCCGGCTAACGGACAGCCGGAGGAGAGCTTGACCTGCCACCAGCCCATCAGCATGCCGATCAGGCCAAGGCGCGGCCGGACCTCCCAGGCACCGCAACCCGGCTGGCCCAGGTCGCTGCATGACACCCGCTCGAAGCGGTGCTTGCCGGGCTCGAGCAGCATCTGCTCGAGTGCGAGGCGGCTGGCGGCCTGCTCGTCGGCACGCTTGGAGATCCATGAACGAGCGTCGCTCAGGCGCTCGACGAGGTCGTCGCGAACGTGCTCGAGCTCGCCCAGGTCCAGCAGACGCGCCTGCCGGCGCGGCTGGCCGGCCGCCTGATTGAGCCCGCCCATCGAAAACGCGGTCACGAAGGCGTCCGAGAGCTCGCGCTCGAGACGCTCGATCTGCGTCCGCAGGGCTCGCCGGGCCGCCCGCTCGCCACCGTCGACGACCGGAGAGGAAATCTCTGCTGGGACCGGCGTCCCGCCGGGAACCTGTTCAAGCAGCTCCATTAATTCCTCCTTAATCGGCAACGCCAGCTTAGCATCCGCCTTACCCCACGGGCGAGTCTTCTACCCACTTCGCAAGGCCTCGGCGCACACCCACAGTGCCTCCTCCACGTGGATCGCGGGCACTCCCTCGACACCGACGGAGAACGCCGCGATGCGTCGCGCCCGCGACCCGGCGCCGTGGCCCGCAGCCACTTCCCCGAACAGCATCGCGTGGATGCATTGGGTGTCGGCGACCACGAGGCGGCCGGGCGCAAGGCCGTGAGCCTGCTCGCCGCCGCCGAGCACGTCGCCCTTGACGGTGGTGCGGATTCCCAACCCGCCCGGATCGATGAGGTCGGCATCGAGCGCCCACACGGGCACGCCCGTCTCGATCAGCGCGAGCAGAAGCGCGTCCTCGAGCGCGCCGCGCGAGCGAAACCCGCCGTACACCAGCCGCGACACGGCGGCCTGCTCTGAGGGGATGCGGTCGACGTCGGGGTCGAGGCCGATCTGGCGAAAGAACGTGCGATATGCATGCGGGATCGGCTGGGTGCGCATCGCCACCACGCTCGCGCCGCGGTAGCGGTTGGAGAGGGATTCGAGCCGTCTGACCAGCGCGGTCGGACTTGCTCGCGGACCTCTCGGCAACGTCATCCAGTCCAGCCGCAGCCCCGGCAGCTCGGCGGCGAGCTCCTCGTCCACGAAGCCGGGGGCGGCCCGCAGGTCGAGCTCCTCGGTCATAGGACCGCGAGATCCCCGTTCAGCCGGTTCATGACTGATTGACGAGCGCTCGGACCCTCGCCGCCAGGGCGGCGGGGCTCAGCCAATGGCTTCCGATCAGCCGCTCGGACACGACGCCGCCGCGCTTGGCTAGCTCGATCAACGGGCAGACGCTGACGCCGTACAGGGCGCCCACGCGCCCGTCGGAGTCATACGCGACCGGGATCGTCCAGTGGTGGGAGCGCACCTCGCCGGCGATCTTCGCATGGCCGGCACCGACGGCCAGCGCGGCGAATTGCACCTGCCGCGGCGAGAACTGTCGCGAGACCGCCTGGAGCGCGTCGACCTGACGCTGGCACGTGCTCGACCCAGTCACGTAGAAGGCGAGCACGAGTGGCCCGCGTTTGGCCAGCAGGCAGATGTTGAGTGCCCGGGGGTCGTGCCTTGCGAGCGTGCACGGAGGGCTCAGGTTCGCGGCGCCGTTGAGCGTGGAGGCGGCGAGCGGCGCGGCGAAGAAATGCAGGCGCTGGCCGGGCGGCACGCCGGTGCTGCCGACGCCGCGCGAGACGAACTGCAGCACCGAGAACACGATCACGAGCCCCAACCCGATGATGCCGATGATCGACCGGTACCGCCTGGTGTAGGCCGACGCCTGCGTGGGCTGGGATGGTGCGTCCGTGGGCGCGGTTTCGACCGGCGCAACGGCCCCGTCGGGCTCCCCGCCGCGCCGGCGGACGTCCGCCTCGGCGGCAGCCCGATCCGGATCCAGACGGTGCTTGCGGACCTCGCGGGCGGGATCCTCGGGCGCGCTCACGCGACCCGGGCGCGGTGGCCCAGTCGCGGCACCGCCGCAATCGCCCGACGCACCGATCCGCGCGCCGCCTCGGGCAGATCGCCGCGCTCTGAAAGCGCGAGCACGGCTGGCAGCAGCAGCAGCACGCCGACGAGCGAGACCGACAGGTCGATCAACGTCACGAACCCGAAGTCGCGCAGCATCGAGATGTTGGAGAAGATCAGGACGCCGAAGCCGGCGATCGCCGTGATCCCGGAGGCGAGCACCGCGCGCCCGGTGGAGCGATACGTCCGCGCCAGCGCATCGAAGAGCTCATAACCGGCTTGACGCTCCTGCCGGAACCGCTCGGACAGCAGCACGCTGAATTCGGTCGAGATCGCGATCACGAGCGTTCCCAGGGTCGCGGACATGGGGTTGAGCGGGATCCCGATCAGGTACAGGATGAGCGCCGACCACCCGGTCGCCAGCGCGATCGGGATCAGCGGCACGACCACACGGCGGGGGCGCTTGAACACCACGAGCAGGACCAACCCAACGGCGACCAGCCCCGCCAGCAGGGTCAGCAGTCGCCGGGCCGAGGAAGACAGCGCCGCGTTGGCCTCGGCGGCGAGCACCGGGATCCCGGCGAGCTGGGCCGCGACGCCGGCCGGCGGATGCAGCTGCGAGCGCATGTAGTCGATCACCTTCTGCTGGCGCGCCAGCGGCATCAGGCGGATCCCGAAGGCGAGCGCCGCTTCGCGGTGGTCGGGAGTGATCACCGCCTGGGAGAAGTAGCCGGGAACGGCCTTCAGCAGGGTGTCGATGTCCGCTGTGCTGGGCGGCGCCTGGGTCGTGCCCTGGCTGCCGGTCGAGAACAGATCCGGAAGTGACAGCGCCGGGCACAGCGTCGCCTTGCCGCATCCCTTCGCCTCCAGGTAGCCGAAGTGGGTCAGCAGAGAGTTCTCGTAACGGATCATCCAGCCGATCACTGTCGGCGTGGCGACGTTGCGAGCGTGGACGGTCACATCGATCTCGCCCGAGACGCCGGTGACGTTCTCCAGCGTGTGCAGGTCCCGAAGCGCCGGCATGTTCGACGGGACGAGCTTGGTCACGTCAGTCTGGACCGACGTCTGAGTGTCGGCCACCCACCCGACGGCGGCGAGCACGAGCCCCGCGGCAAGGATCCGATGGGGGCGGCGGACCGAGCCCGCCAGGATCCGCCCGACGGCCGAGCGCCGGGAGCCCGGCGCGCGATCCACTCGCTGCGACGACGCCTTGCGGCGCGGCCGCAGCGACGCCAGCTTCGCGCCGGCACCGCGCAGGATCTCCGCCGCACCGCGCATCGAGGCGCCGACGAAGCCGCCGTTTCTGTCGGTGACGACGAGCGCCGCCGAGCCGGCGGTCAGCGCCACCACGAGCGCGATCGCGATCCCGACGACCAGCAGCACACCGAAGCCCCGGACCATAGGCACCGGCGACAGCAGCAGCACGAGGAACCCGGTGGCGGTGGCGAGCGCCGCCGTGGCGATCGTCGGCGCGCCCTCGCCGGCCGCGCGAGCGACGGCGTCGACGACCCCGGAGCGCGTCGCCGACCCCTCGCTGCGGTACTCCTGCACGCGCGACTGGAACTGGATCGCGTAGTCGACCGCCAGCCCGATCAGGATCGGCAGCACCGCGATCGAGGCCATCGTCAGCGTCGCGCCCAGCAGCGAGGTGACGCCGAATGTGATTCCGACCGCGGCGAGCGCGACGGCGAGCGGTAGCAGGCGCAAGCGGCTGCGGAACACGATCAGAAGCGTCGCCGCCATCACGAGCACCGCCGCCACGAGCAGACCGCCGATCGACCCGGTGATCTCCGATGCGAGGTCGTTGGTCACCACCGGCACGCCGCTGACCGTGTAGGTGCCGCCGTAACTCAGACCGAACATCGGCATCTGCACGGCTTGGCGGATCCACTTGATCGCGTCGCGCTGCTGCTGGTCGCTCAGCCCGGCCTTCAGCCGGACCTGGATCAGCGCGGAATTCGCGGTCGGGAACAGGTAAGAGAACCGGGCCTTGGGCTGATTGACCCCGCGCGTCTGGTCGAACACGATCTGGGGGATGAACTGCTTGTCGTCGATCGACGGGGTCCCGGAGATGCCCGAGTTGAGATACAGCTGCTCGAGGCTCTCGACCTCCTGCTGCTGCTTGAGCGTCCCCGCCGCGTTGGCGAGCTTCTGAGCCTGCGCCTTGCTCATGTGGCGGCCGATCGCAAGCTGGTAGGCGTTGGACTCGGCCTGCGCCACCGCCTGCTTGGCCTGGTTGAGCAGATCGATGATCTGCGTGTTGACCGCGGCGACGGCGCGGTTCAGGAAAGTGCCCGGCCCGTAGACGACCTGCACCGGGTGGGTCTTCGTGAGCTTGCCGCAGGGGCTGTCGTAGCCGCCGTAGGGCGGCTTTGACCCCGGCGTTGCCGGCGTGAACGAAGCCAGGTTCTGGTTGGCGTTGAGCACCTGGCCGCCGAGGCACGCCTCGAGCTCTGACAGCGTCGCGAGGTCCTTGGTCTCGACCAGGTCCGTGAGCTTCTCGCGCACGAGCACGACCACCGCGTCCGCGCCAAAGTGGTGGTGGTCGTCGTTGGTCGCCTGAAAGCTCGACGACGATGAGCTTACGAACGTCGAGCTCGAGGCATCCGGACGCAGACCGAGCGCGAGCAGGCCACCGCCGATCGCCAAGGTCAACACCACCCCGAGTGTCAAGAACGGCCGGCTCGCGGCAGCCCGCGCCAGCCGCTCGAACCTCTCCTTCGCTGTCATCTCCTGCTCAGGCTATCGGCGCACACCGGCGTTCGCGCCAGCCCCCGGTTAGTCCATCGTTAGTGGGCCCTGCGACTCGCCCGAGAGGAACTGCCGGATGAACGGGTTCTCGGAGTTGAGCATGTCTTCGGCGGGCCCGGCCTCGACGATCCGGCCCTTCCACAGGACGTTGATGTAGTCGGCGACGCGGCGCGCGGTAAGAATGTCGTGCGTGATCACGCAGAAGGTCGGAAGGTGCTCCTTCTCCTTCTTCTTCGCGTCTTCCATCATGTCGCGGTGGATCTCGAGGATCAGCTCGCCGAGCAACGCAGTTCGCACCGGATCGAGCCCCGAGTCCGGCTCGTCGAACAGCACGATGTCGGGCTCGAGCACGAGCGCCCGGGCAAACCCGGCGCGCTTTCGCATCCCGCCGGAGAGCTCGTTGGGGAGCCGGTCGCGCGCGTTGCCGAGCCCGACCTCCTCGAGGCGCCGCATGACGATGTCCTCGATCTCGTCCTCGCCCTTCTCGGTGTGCTGGCGCAGCGGGAAGGCGACGTTGTCGTAGACGTTCATCGAGCCGAACAGGGCACCGTCCTGGAACAGCAGCCCGAACTTCTTGCGCATGTCGAACAGCTGGTCGTCGGGCATGTTCGGGACCGACTCGCCGTGGACGATGATGTCGCCCTCGTCGGGGTACAGCAGGCCGACCATGTGCTTGATGCACACCGACTTGCCGGTACCGGACGGGCCGATGATCATCGAGACCATGCCCTCGGGAAGGCCCATGCTCAGGCCACGGAGGATCTTCGCGCGCCCGAACGACTTGTAGACGTCGATGAACTCGACCGAGTCCGGGCGGCCGGAGGGATACACCTTGTAGGTGTGGTACTTGTAGTCCTCCTCGTCGGCGCCCTGGGGCGGGGCCGGCCGCTCGGGTTGCTCGTCGACGACCGACACGCGCGAGCCCGGTTCGTCGTCGGACTCGCGCTCGCGGGCGCCGTCTCCGTCTGACTCGTCGCGCTCGCGATCGCTCGCGTCGGAGACGTGCTGGAGGGGCTCGCGGTCCTCGCCGGAGCCGTTCGATCCCTCGTGCTCGCGGTCGATCCTGTCGAGTGGGTTGTCGGCGCCACTGCCTTCCATTACTCAGCCTCCGATTGGTGCCCTCGGGTTCGCGCCCCAGAAGAGCTGCGTACCGAGCATTCCGATTAGGTGTACGGCCACGATGTTCAGCACCATCGACTTCGCTGTCGCGGTCCCGACCCCGACGGGCCCACCGCTGGCGTTATACCCGTAATAGCACCCTACGAGCACGATCACGGTCGCCATGGCCATGGCCTTTATCAAGCTATATAAGAGGTCCGGCGGGTTCTGGAACTGCCAGAAGATCAGGAAGAAGCCTCCCGAGGAAACGTCTCCGATCTGCTGGACGACGACCAGGTAGCTGGCGAAGAAGCCGGCACCGATCGAGCACAGGTACACGAACGGCAGCACCATCCACGCCGCCAGCAGGCGCGTGGCGCACAGGAACGTGACGCCGCTGATGCCCATGACCTCGAGCGCGTCGATCTCGTCGGAGATCCGCATCGATCCGAGCTCGGCCACGATCCCGGTGCCCACCTTGGCGGCCATCATGTAGCCGAACCCGTAGGGCACCAGTTCGCGCAGGTCACACCACGCCGAGAACACACCCGCGTAGGCCGGCGTGCCGTTGGCCCGGTCGAAGTAGGCGCCCTCGACGCCGCACTCCAGGCCGATGATGAACACAAGGCCCCAGATCACCAGCGTCGAGGAGACGATCAGGATCCCCGACTGGCGCAGGGCCTCGCCGAAGAACTTCAGGACCTTCAGGCGAAGTACTTCGCCGACGATCTTGGAGGTGAACTTGACGATCTCCCCGAACGACTCGATCCAGCCGCGGGGAGTGGCGAGCAGGCTTTCCACTTACTTAACGATGGTGGTGATCTCTGGGTGGGTGGCGAGCAGCGTCTGCGTGAACGCGTAGTTGAACGCGAAGATGCCCAGGAAGGCGATCACGACCGCCTGGTTGACGGCGCGCCCCACCCCCTCCGCCCCGCCGGACGCAGTCATCCCCTTGTAACAGCAGACAATCGCGATGATCGCGCCGAAGATCGTGGTCTTGACGACCGATCCCCACAGGTCGGTCGTCGACGCGTTGTTGAAGAACGTGGCCCAGAACGGCCCCAGCGGGGCGTTGTTGACGAGCGTGGCGATGATCCCGCCGAAGATGCCGAACAGCAGCGCGTAGATGTCGAACAGGCCGGTGACGAGCATCAGCGCCAAGAAGCGCGGCACGACCAGGTTCTTGATCGGGTCGACGCCCAGCACCTGCAAGGCGTCAAGCTCCTCGCGGATCTTGCGGGCGCCGAGGTCGGCGGTGATCGCGGTGCCGGCGACGCCGGCGAGCACGATTGCGTCGACGAACGGCGCGAACTCGCGGATCGACGCGAGCACAAAGAAGCCGCCAAGGCGGTCAAGCGCGCCGAACAGCACCAGGAAGTTCGCGGCCTGCAGGCCCGGCGCCCCGTATCCGAACGCCACCGTCGAGACGAGCAGCGGGAACCAGCACAGCTTCATCGCGAACAGGAACTGCCCGACGAATTCGCTTCCGTACGGATATGGAGGGCGCACCGCCGAGGTCAGCGTCTTGCCCGTCAGGATCATCATGTTGCCGACCTGATCCAAGACGTTCTTGGTCGGCAGGAAAGTGCGATCAGCGACTGCTCGAATCAAATCCTCTGACGTCCTCCCAGTGGCTCTGCGTCGCGGGGGGCTCGCGACCGAGGTAAGCCTACGCCACACCGTGCGCGATCACCAAGTTTGAACCGTCGTGCGCCGCTATCGCAGGTGGTATGTTCCGGCGGGCCTTGAGCAGGAGGAGTCTCAAAAGCGCCTACGGGGTCGGCGTCGCTGTCGCGGCGGCATTCGGCCTGAGCGCATGCGGCGGCGGCCAGTCCCAGGCCGCCAACGAGCCCAGTGGCAACTTCCCGGTGCAAGCGGCCGCGACGTTCCCGAACTCGCAGCGCCTCGCGCAGCACTCGCGCATGGTCGTGGTCGTCCACAACACCGGCAACAAGACGATTCCCAACGTCGCGGTCACGATCTGCAACGTCACCTGCGCGTATCCGGCTCCGCCCGGGCAGGGGTCCGCCGCCGGCGCGTTCGCCGCCAATATCAGCCAGGACGGCGTCGCCAACCCGTCGCGCCCGATCTGGATCGTCGACACGCCGCCCGACCCGTGCACATCGCCCACCTGCAGCCAGGGCAGCTCCGGCGGCGCCGTCACCGCCTATTCGAACACCTGGGCACTCGGCGCACTCGCCCCCGGCAAGACGGCAAGGTTCGTGTGGAACGTCACCGCCGTGCAGCCGGGCCTGCACATCGTCGCCTGGGAGGTCGCCGCCGGCCTCAACGGCAAGGCCAAGGCCGTCCAGAACGGTGCGACCCCACGCGGCAAGATCACGGTCCTGGTCCGCAAGGCGCCGGCCAAGACCTACGTGACGAACTCGGGCAAGGTCGTCAGCCAGAAGTAGGGATGGGAGGTTGGACTGACGGCCGGACGGGCGGTCCGCGAGAGCCTGGCCGCCGAAAAAGGCCCAATCGATCGGTTCGACGCGCCGCGTGGGTCTTTTGCTGCGCTGAGCGCCGAAAAAGACCCACGCAAGGCTCGGCACGCCGCGATTGGGTCCTTTTCCGTTCGCCGCGCTAGCTCTTGCTGGACTGCTCCCAGATGTTCAGCGCCCCGTCGATCGCATAGCGGTCGATCTCCTCGAGCTCGGCCGCATCGAAGTCGTCGGCGTCCAGCGCCGCGACGTTCTGCTCGAGCTGGCGAACGCTGCTGGCCCCCAGCAGGGCCGAGGTGACCCGCGGGTCGCGCAGCGCCCATGCGATCGCCATCTGGGCGAGCGACTGGCCGCGCCGCTGGGCGATCTCGTTGAGCGAGCGGACGCGCTGCAGGTTCTCGTCGGACAGCAGCTCGGACGAGAAGTAGTTGCCGCGGCGCACGCGCGAGTCCTCGGGGATCCCGTCGAGGTACTTGTCGGTGAGCATCCCCTGGGCCAGCGGCGAGAACACGATCGAGCCGACCCCCTCGCGGTCGAGCACGTCGAGCAGCTCGTCCTCGATCCAGCGGTTGAACATCGAGTACGAGGGCTGATGGATTAGCAGCGGCGTTCCGAGGTCCCGCAGGAGCTGTGCGGCTTCTTCGGTGCGCCGCGGACCGTATGACGAGATCCCGACGTAGCGGGCCTTGCCCGAGCGCACGGCCGTGTCGAGCGCCGTCATCGTCTCCTCGAGCGGCGTCTCGGGGTCGAAGCGGTGCGAGTAGAAGATGTCGACGTACTCCAGGCGCATTCGCTGGAGGCTCTGGTCGAGGCTGCCGAGCAGGTACTTGCGCGAGCCCCACTCCCCGTAGGGCCCGGGCCACATGTCGTACCCGGCCTTGGTCGAGATGATCAGCTCGTCGCGATAGGGCGCGAGGTCCTCCGCGAAGATCCGCCCGAAGTTGATCTCCGCGCTCCCGTACGGCGGGCCGTAGTTGTTGGCCAGGTCGAAATGCGTGATCCCCAGGTCGAACGCTCGGCGCAGGATCGCGCGGCTGTCAGCCAGCGGCCGGTCGTCGCCGAAGTTCTGCCATAGCCCGAGGGAGATCGGGGGGAGCTGCAGGCCGCTTCGCCCGCAGCGGCGATACTGCATGGACTCGTAGCGCTCGGGAGCGGCGAGATACCGGGTCGGGGCGAGCTTTGAGTTGAATGGCATCGCCCTCGAGTATTAGCAGCGAGCCGGGCCTTCAGGCAAGCCGGGCCGCGATGCCATACATTTGACGCGGGCGCATAGTTACACGCGCGCCCGTGGCCGCCGCCGAGTAGCACCCCTCCGACAGCAAGTCGCACATTAGGAAGGAAACGAACGCATGCCGCGCATCCGTCAGCACAACGTCCTCGCAGCGCAGTGGGCTCCCAACGGAGGCGTCCTCGGCGCCCCCGACCTGACCATCGCCGACAACCAGATCTTCGGCTACAACGTGTTCACGCCGACGGTCCAGCAGCAGCGCATGCCCAAGGACGTGTTCCGGCGGCTGCAGCAGACGCTGGCCAGCGGCGAGCCGCTGGACACCACGCTGGCCGACGCGGTTGCGCTGGCGATGAAGGAGTGGGCGCTGGAGCGCGGCGCGACCCACTACACGCACTGGTTCCAGCCGCTGACCGGGTCCACGGCCGAGAAGCACGACAGCTTCTACACGCCCACCGGCGAGGGCACGGCGCTCGCCGAGTTCTCGGGCAAGGAGCTGATCCAGGGCGAGCCGGACGCGTCGAGCTTCCCCACCGGCGGCATCCGCGCCACGTTTGAGGCGCGCGGATATACCGCCTGGGACCCGAGCTCCCCGGCCTTCATCCTCGAGAACCCCAACGGCGCCGTGCTCTGCATCCCGACCGCGTTTGCGTCGTGGACCGGTGAGGCGCTTGACCACAAGATCCCGTTGCTGCGCTCGATGGACGCGCTGTCGCGATCCGCGATCCGCGCGCTCAAGCTGTTCGGCGACGAGAGCTCACGGCGTGTATTTACGACGGTCGGTCCCGAGCAGGAGTACTTCCTGATCGACGAGCAGTACTACTTCCAGCGTCCCGACCTGATCACCACCGAGCGCACGCTGTTCGGGGCCAAGCCGCCCAAGGGCCACGAGCTCGACGACCACTACTTCGGGTCGATCCCGGAGCGGATCCTCGCCTACATGCTCGAAGTCGAGCGCGAGCTCGCCAAGCTCGGGGTGCCCGTCAAGACCCGTCACAACGAGGTGGCGCCCAACCAGTACGAGATCGCGCCGGTGTTCGAGAACTCCAACGTCGGCTCAGACCACCAGCACCTGACCATGCAGGTGATGCAGAACGTCGCGCGGCGCTACCGGCTGGTCTGCCTGCTGCACGAGAAGCCGTTCGCTGGCGTCAACGGCTCGGGCAAGCACAACAACTGGTCGATGGGCACCGACAGCGGCCAGAACCTGCTCGAGCCCGGCGACACGCCGAGCGAGAACCTGCAGTTCCTGTTCTTCTGCGCGGCCGTGATCCAGGCGGTCAACAAGCACCAGGGCCTGCTTCGTGCCTCGATCGCCTCCGAGCGCCAGGACCACCGCCTCGGCGCCAACGAAGCGCCGCCGGCGATCATCTCGATCTTCCTTGGTGCCGAGCTCGAGAGGGTGTTCGACGCGATCGAGCGCGGCGAGGTCTCGCAGTCAACCGCCGAGTCGTTCCTGGGCCTCGGAACGCCGGTGCTGCCGCCGCTGCCCAAGCACGGCGGCGACCGCAACCGCACGAGCCCGTTCGCGTTCACCGGCAACAAGTTCGAGTTCCGCGCGCTGGGATCGAGCATGTCGCTGTCGCTCCCGAACACCGTGCTGAACACGATCGTCGCCGAGGCGATCGACGACCTCGCCGAGGAGCTCGAGAACTCGCTTCGCGACGGACCGGTACTCGAAATCGCGCTGCCCCCGATCCTGCAGCGCAGCTACGCCGAGAACAAGCAGATCATCTTCGGCGGCGACAACTACTCCGAGGAGTGGCACTCAGAGGCCGAGCAGCGTGGGTTGCTGAACCTGCGGGCGACGCCGGATGCGCTGCCGTACCTGATCTCCGACGACACGACGTCGCTGTTCTCCAACTATGGGGTGCTGTCGGAGCGCGAGCTCGAGTCACGCCACGAGGTGTTCCTCGAGCAGTACGTCACGAAGCTCAACATCGAGGCCGAGACCGCCGCGTCGATCGCTCGCACGATGCTGCTGCCCGCCGCGGCGCGTCATCTGACGATGCTGCTCGAGGCACAGCTGACCGAGCTCGCCGGTGAGGCGTCGGATCTGATCGCCGAGTTCGCCGAGGCGATCAAGGCGCTGGAGTCAGCGAACCTGGCCGAGAATCAGCCGGAGGATCTGATCAAGCACGCCGAGTTCATGCGCGACACCGTGATCCCGGCGATGGCTTCGGTACGCGAGGCGGCCGACAAGCTCGAGAAGATCGTCGCCGACGACCTGTGGCCACTTCCGAAGTACTCGGAGATCCTGTTTATCAAGTAGCGCCGCGGACGGGCCACGGACGGCCCGAACCGCAACTTGCATACGGGCCCTGGGTTCTACGCTACGGTGAGTTGCCGTATGAGGGTCGACCGCGGAGTCCGCGGTTGTCGGGCACTTGAGTTTGGCCGGTTCCCGAAGCAGGGCCTGACGCTCGCGCTGGTCGTTGTGATCGCATTGGCGATCGCCGCCCCGGCGAGCGCCGGATCCGGCGGCGCATCGACGGGTCCAACCGGTACCGGCAGCACGCAATCCACCGCGCCCAAGGGCAACCCCTTCGCCACGCGCGGGATGTGGATCTGGGAGCTCGCGCGCTCGGACGGCGGCAGCCTGAGCAGCCTGGTTGCCGACGCCCGCCGCTACGGCATCAACACGCTCTTCATCAAAAGCGGCGACGGCACCAGCATCTGGTCGCAGTTCAACTCGTCACTGGTGTCGGCGCTGCACGCGCACGGCCTGCGGGTGTGCGCATGGCAGTACGTGTACGGCAACCATCCGATCACCGAGGCCTACGTCGGCGCCGCGGCCGTCAAGGCCGGCGCCAACTGCCTGGTGATCGACGCCGAGAGCGAGTACGAGGGCAAATACGTCTCCGCGCAGGCCTACCTCACGCGGCTTCGCAAGCTGATCGGCGCCAACTACCCCGTGTCGCTCGCGGGGTTCCCGTACGTCGACTTCCACCCCGGGTTTCCGTACTCGGTGTTCCTCGGTCCGGGCGGCGCCCAGTACAACACGCCGCAGATGTACTGGGCCGATATCGGCACGACGGTCGACGCCGTGTACTCGCATACCTACGAGTTCAACAGCATCTACGAGCGCACGATCGACCCCCTCGGGCAGACATTCAATCGCCCGCGCCTCGGTCAGATCATTCGCTTCCGTCAGATGTCGCGGTCCTACGGCGCCGCCGGAGTGAGCTGGTGGGACTGGCAGTCCTCGACCACCGGCGCGTGGCAGGCGCTGTCGCGGTCGGTCGGCCCGCTCACCGACGTGATCGCCGACACTTCGCTGGCGTCGCTCGGCCTCCACGCCGCCGGGGACCTCGTTGTGTGGGCCCAGGAGCATCTGGTCACGGCGGGTGAGCCGATCACGATCGACGGCGGCTTCGGCCCGCAGACGCTCGCGGCGGTCGAGAGCTTCCAGAGCGCCCACGGCCTCCCGGTGGACGGGGTGATCGGCACGCTGACCTGGCAGGCGCTGCTGCGCTACGCCCCCGCCGCGGTGAAATGGGTCCACCGCGGCAAGCGGATCGTCGCCACCGCGGCTTCCGCGAGGCGGGCGGGGATCGTCGAGCCCGTGCCGAAGTCAGCCTCGCTGCGCGCCAAGCGCAACGAGATCGCCGGCGCGGGCGGCGCCGGGCGTCCGCGGCGTTAGAGCACGTTGTGCTCGCGCGCGTAGGCCACGAGATCGGCGCGCGTGGTCCGTCGGGTCTTCTGCTGGATGTGCGCGCGGTGTGACTCGACGGTGCGCACGCTCAGGTACAGCTTCGACGCGATCTCCGTGTTGGTGTGCCCCAGCGCGATCAGCCGCAGGACCTCGATCTCGCGCGCGGACAGGTCGTCGGGCGGCCCGATCGGCATGGGCGGCTCGGTCGCCAGCCGGGCCCCGAGCTCGGGGTTGAGGTACGTCCGGCCGTCGGCGGCCAGCCGCACCGCCTGGACGAGCTCGGCGTCTGCCGCCTCCTTGAGCACGTAGCCGATCGCTCCGGCGCGCAGCGCCTCGCGCGCAAACGCCGGGTCGTTCTGCATCGTCAGCACCACGACCTGGGTGTTGGGGGCGCTCTCGCGGATCCGCGGGATCGCGGGCAGGCTCGACTCGCCGGGCATGTTGAGGTCGAGGATCAGCACGCGTGGGTGGTACGCGGTAATCCTGCGTTCGGTGGTCGCGACATCTCCGGCCTCGGCCACGACCTCGAAGCCGTCCTCCGCTTCGAGCAACAGCCGCAGGCCGGCGCGCACGACCTGGTGGTCGTCGGCGATCACGATCGTGATCGGGTCAGCAAGTGTTGACGGTTCGTCCATCTGTACGCACCTTAACGTTAGATCCAGCGATCGTGCGGCGGCTTCGCGCAGAGTCACGGTGCGCTTCGCGCAGAGTCAGGGCGATTGTTCGTGCAGAAACATCGCGTTCGGTCACGCGGCCGTTGCCCGAACCGACGGCACCGACGCCAGCACGGCCGTCCCGTGCCCCGAGCTGATGATCTCGAGCCGGCCTCCGGCGAGCGAGATTCGCTCGCGCATCCCGGTCAGGCCGAAGCCGCCGGTCGGTGCATCGACGTCAAAGCCGGTGCCGTCGTCGCGAACCGCGATCTCGACCTCTCCCCCGCGCTCGACGACCACCACGTCCACAGACCGGGCACCGGCGTGCTTGGTCGCGTTGGTCAGCGACTCCTGCACGGTGCGGTAAATCGCGATCTCGACGTCGGGCGCCAGCCGCATCTCGCGCGTCCCGGCGCCGTGCTCGAGCTCGACGGTCGTCACCACCTGGAGTCCCGGGCTGCCGCGCGCACGATTGAACAGCGCCTCGAGCGCCGGCCGCAGACCCAGTTCGTCCAGCGCTGCCGGACGCAGCTCTGTGATCAGAGCGCGCAGGCTCGAGATCTCATCGGCGAGCTGGCCGACGGCCGTCTCAAGCGTCGCATGCAGCGCCGCCACACATCGGTGCTTCGCCGCGCTGAGGACAGCAGCACGCGCAACGCGCCCAGCGCCTGCAGCGTCTCGTCGTGCAGCTCGCGCGCCCAGCGGCGGCGCTCCTCCTCGGCGGCCGCGAGGCTTCGGCGCAGGCGCTCGCGCTGCAGCGACTGCGCGGTGGCGACGGCGGTCGCCGCGCTCGCCGCAGCCGCCAGCAGCAGCCGCTCATCCTCGACACGGAACTCGGGACCGTCGACGCGATCGAACGCCTCGATCACGCCCACGTTGGACCCGCGGAACACCAGCGGCGAGGGCAACGCGGATCGCGGCTGCAGTCCAAGGTCGGCCAGCGTCGCGCGCATCTGCCCGGAGATGGGAGTGATCCGCTCGGGGTTTCCGGATGCCAGCACGCGCGCAGCCCGCGTGCCGCGCGCGGGAATCCTCTGCCCGGCGAGCTTCTGCGGGACGTCGCCCGCGGTCGCCGCAACCAGGAACCGGTCGGAGTCCTGCAGCAGGATCATCACGCCCCGCGCCTCGACGAGCGCACGAGAGCGAGTGGCCACCAGCTCCAGGACACGATCGAGCTGAGTCTCGCCACCGAGCACGCGGCCGATCTCCGACGTTGCCTCCAGCGCGCGCACGGATCGTTCGAGCTCCGCGCGGCGCTGATCGATCCGGCGGTACGCGCGCGCGTTGGACACGGCGATCGCTGCCCACCGAGCGAGCACGATCGCCGTCTCCTCGTCGGCGCGTTGAAACTGGCCGCCCTGCTTGTCGGCCAGGGAGAGGTAACCCCACGCCTCGTCATCGATCAGGATCGCGACGTCGATCGACTCGCCGCGCGCCCGACTTCCGTCCGCGGCCTTGCCGGTGACGTACGCCTCGACGTCGTTTGGGTCGTCGTCGAGCGCCTTGATCGCGGCGTGTCGCGCGCCGGTCAGCTCGCGCGCCGTCGCAAGCAGACGATCGAGCACGTCGTCGAGCTCGCCTTCGGCCGTCGCCGACTGGCCGGCTTCGATCAGTACGCGAAGCCGTCGGGGGTCCAAGTGAAGCCCCACTTGTTGGAACTGAGACATCGATCGCCTGGTTGCCTGTTGCATGCCCGCAGCGTGCGCGGACCGCCTACAAAGGTTCCCGTCGCGCGCAAATCGCATGCAACATGTACGACGAGTGCGACGCATGACGTCAAGATGCAATACGGTCACCGCTGCAATTCCGCGTGCGTGTCACTCCGTCGCGCCTGCGTCTGGCAGTTTCTTTGCGACGTGCGTCCACGCGTTGCGCAAAGCTTTGCCAACTCTCGTCACCATCAGCCCCCAGTAAGAGGAGACCGCTATGCCGCCAGCAGCCAAGAAGCCGGCCGCTCGCAAACCAGCAGCACGTAAGACGACCGCACGAAAGACGACCGCTCGCGCGACGCCTGCTCGCTCGACGTCGGCTCGCTCGTCGTCGGCGTCATCATCATCATCGGCCGCTCGCCGCAACCTGGAGCGCGCGCAGCACCGCCTCGAGAAGCTGCTCGACGACGCGCACGCCACGCTGCAGTCGGCGGGCAAGGGACTCGATCGCAACGCGCAGAACGCGTACAAGGACGTCATCAAGGCGCTGAAGAACCTGCAGCGCGAGGCCAAGCAGGCGAACAAGAGCGTCCTCAAGGACTTCGACAAGGTCAAGAGCGCGGTAGCCGACAAGGCGCCGACGCGGTCCACGAGCCGTTCCTCTTCCTCGCGCAAGCCGGCCGCGCGCAAGCCGGCCGCGCGCAAGACGACCGCGAGCAAGAGC
>Ga0207693_10001917_pt1 | contig 18197 bp, 11 predicted proteins | sample LARL81metaG_FD_184347 | JGI IMG/M metagenome (GOLD analysis project Ga0207693, IMG submission 184347) | Corn, switchgrass and miscanthus rhizosphere microbial communities from Kellogg Biological Station, Michigan, USA - LAR L8-1 metaG... | ecosystem: Host-associated > Plants > Roots >...
ATCAGAACAGTGACTCCGCTTGAGCCCCGGACGCCGCACCAACCGGAAAAACTTAAGAAGCTGTCAAAGAACGATCCTGTTGTACTCCTTCTATTTTTTTCGTCAACGAAAATTACGCGTTTGTAAGTACACGTGTTTTCAATCGAGTGCAGCCCGTCCACAAGCCGGTGACCGGATTTGGTGCAGAGTCGTTGCACACGCTCATGCGAAACCTGCGCTGGATACGGGTTTCCCCAAATTCATCGGCTGAAATGAACGTTGGAGCATGCCGCGATCGTTTGTTCCTCGACTGTGAAAATCGCGCACTTCGCGCGCCCAGCAAGGGATTTGGATTTTGATCGATGTGGGGACGGCCGCCTTCGCCCGTCCGCCGAGCGCAGCTCGACCATCGCCGAGTGACGGTGCCCAGCGTTCACATGTTGCGACTGCTCGGCTAGAGTTTGGCGGATTCCGGCTTGTAGATCGATCGGCGGTTGTCCCGCACAGGCTGGATGCCCAGCTTCGCTTGGCGGACAGCGAGGCGTCTGTCCACACAGACCCCATCCGACCTCAACCGACGTTTACGGTCTCATCCACCAGGCGCTTGTCCGACTCGTCTAATCCCGTCAGTTCGAACGAGTTCGTCAGTACGGCCTTTCCTTTTTCCACGCTCGTGATGACGTAGGAGCAGCCGAACCAGTGGGCTTCGGCTAGGTCGGTCTTTGACCACTGGGCGGGGTGGTCGGGGTGAGAGTGGTAGAAGCCGACGATGTCTTCTCCGCGCTCACGGCCTTCCCGCTGAATTCGAACCAATTCCTTGGGATCGATGTTGTAGCGATTGTGGGCAGAATCGGTGCGCGTGTTGCCGCAGCGGGCGGTTGAGCTCACGATGCGAGTGCCGTCGTCGTCCATGCGGCCGAGCAGAATGCCGCAGCACTCGTGCGGGTACGTTTCTTCGCCGTGTTGGCGGACGGCGTCGTAATCTGTGCGTTTCATTTTCAGCATAAAGTCAATTAACCATGGAGTCACAGAGACACCGAAAAACAAAATGGGGAAACCGGGGCGGGAGATGGGGATCCGCCTGTCGGGCTAACCAGTAACGCGTTTTCGATAGTTGTTCTGGTTTTCTCGGTGCCTCTGTGCCTTCGTGGCGAGAAAAGTTCAGCCTTCGGTCCAGAATCGTTCGCTGAGGTATTTATCGCCGGAGTCGCAGAGGATCGTCACCAGCACTGCTTCCTGACCTTTCTTCTTCTGCGGCAGATCGCGGGCTATTTTCAGACATCCGACGACAGCGGCTGCGGCGGAGATGCCAACCAGCAGTCCGGCATTGCGGGAAAGCTGGCGCGCCATGGCGTACGCATCTTCAGTCGCGATTTCGAGATTCCGGTCAGCCAGCTGGGGATCGTAAATCTTGGGAACGATCGCACTCTCCATATGCTTGGCGCCTTCGATGCCGTGGAACGAAGAATCGGGCTGGAGCGAGATGCACTGGACTGCCGGATTTAGTTCCTTCAGGCGACGCGTTGTGCCTACAAAAGTTCCGCTCGTACCGAGCATTGAGACGAAGTGCGTGATGCGTCCCTGCGTCTGCTGCCAGATTTCATTCGCGGTGCCGTGATAATGAGCCTTCCAGTTGGCCTCGTTCGAATATTGGTCCGCGTAGAAATATTGATCGGGATGCTTAGTCGCCAATTCGCGCGCCATGCGGATCGCACCATCGGAGCCGTCCCCGGGATCGGTATAAACGATGTTGGCGCCGTAGCCCTGGAGAATCTGCTTGCGCTCACGCGAAACGTTTTCCGGCATGCACAGAGTGACAGGAAATCCTTCAGCCGCGCCCAGCATGGCATAGGCGATGCCTGTATTGCCGCTCGTAGCGTCGAGAAGCATCTTGCCCGGGCCGAGTTGGCCGCGACGGCGCGCCTCGGCGACGATGTTGGCCGCGGCTCGATCTTTCACCGATCCGCCTGGGTTATACCATTCGGCCTTACCCAGAAGTGCTACACCTGGCAGGTCGGTGAGGGCGTCCAAACGCAACAGTGGAGTGTTGCCGATCCGCTCGATCAGGCTGTGGCCGAGCGTTTCGCCCAGTCCTGACGCTACTTCGCGTGACCCGTTGTGTGGTGCTGGAGCTGACATTGCCGCCATTCTTGAAGATCCCTGTGCCATCGATGAACCGAAACGCCGTGACCAACGTAATGTGCTATAGGGCCGAAAACGAGATATGTAGTAGCTTGATTAGATGAGTCAGTTTCGCCCGGCGATGCAGCTTGCGTAAAGTTACGGTCGGTCCTTATAAAGGATGCATCTAATAGACGAGCATACGGTGGCAAGGAAAGGTTGAAATTAAAACGAAATGCCTAAAACTATTGAAGCACGAACCTATGAAGAAGCGCTAGCCTGGTTGCGCGATCGTGGGTTCGACGTGACCGACGCTCCTGGAACGACGGTCCGCGTGTTCCTGCGGAAGTACAACGTGTCGGCGGCGATCCAGAAGGGGCCGGACGATACTGTGAAGATTTTCGCCTATCCCGGGTACCTGATTGGCAGTGAAATATCAAAGCTGGTCAACCGCGGATACCAGCAATTTCTGAAGACCTCCAAAACCGAAGTGCCGGCTACGGCCGATCACCTGAAGGCGCTGCAGACGTTCTCTGAAGAGTTGAAAGAAGCACTGAACCTGCCGAGCCTGTACAACGAGTCGCTCGGCACGGTAAGCGAGGCGTATCAGTATGACCGCCTCGAGAACCGCGACAAGGCAGTCGTAGATCGGCCGAAAAGGCCTTGGGAAGTCGCTGGTAAAGAGAAAGCGGTGGCGGCGAAAAAGGGCCGAGCGTAAACTACCCACCAAGGCTAAAGCGCATTCCAGTTTGTATGACGCGGCGCCGAAGCGCCGCTCTTCCACCGCTCTAATGCAATCTCCTCCACATTTCTAGTTCAAACTCCTCAATTCAAACTCTAAGCGCAGTTCGTCGGATCGCGTTATCTCACCCCTAGCAAAGTATCGACCGTCAGCTGATCCAATCTTTCGTAAGGCAAGCGTTTCCGCATGATCGCATCTTTGTCGAAAGTGTGCGACAGGAGCGCCGCTGAGCCTTTGGCGGAATAACCACCAGCTTTCGGAATTCCCGGAGTAGCCGCGGAAATTTCCTTCAGAATGGATTGAATCTCAACGTCGGCGTTCCAGCGCGCGGCTTTCTCTTTCAGGATCAGGTAGGTTTTCATGCAGCCGCGAGCGAAGTCCTTCACGCCCTCGTAGTCCTCTGTGCGGTACGCGTGCGCGTCGAAGTGGCGCGAACCGTTGTACTCGACATCTTCCAGGAATTTCACCAGCCAGAATGCCGACTTGGGATTGGCAGAACCAAAGCGGAGATCCTGATCGTAGCGCCCGGGGTATTGATCGTTGAGATCGATGTGGAACAACTTTCCAGCCTCCCATGCCTGGGCCACACCGTGCATGAAGTTCAGGCCGGCCATTTGTTCGTGGGCAACTTCAGGATTGACGCCTACCATTTCGGGATGATCGAGCGTGGGAATGAATCCAAGATAATGACCGGTGGTGGCCATGTAAATATCGCCCCGAGGCTCGTTGGGCTTGGCTTCCAGAGCAAAGCGATACTTATACCCGCGCGCAATGTTGTATTCGCAAAGATAGTTGACGGCCTCGCGCAAGCGCTTGACGGCTTCATCGGCTCGTCGGCAGGCATCGGTCTCGACGCCTTCGCGGCCTCCCCATAGAACAAAAATCTTCGCGCCGAGTTCGGCTCCCAGGTCCATGGCACGCATCGTCTTCTGCAGGGCATAGGCGCGTACTTCGGGATCGTTGGCTGTGAAAGCTCCATCGCGAAATACGGGATGGAAGAAAAGGGAAACAGTCGCCATGGGAACGACAATGCCGGCCTGCTGACAGGCTTTGCGGAACTCCCGCACGATGCGGTCGCGTTCAGCGGCGGTGGCATCGATGGGAACCAGGTCGTTGTCGTGGAGATTAACGCCCCAAGCGCCGATTTCGCCCAGCACCGAAGCGATATCGTTGGGAGGAAATGCGGGTCGCACGGCATCGCCGAAGGGATCGCGACCGCGGTTGCCCAGGGTCCACAATCCAAATGTGAATTTATGTTCGGGCTTGGGCTGATAAGGTTCGTTCATCTTGCCTTTCGATTTTGTCGCCACTCTATTTCGCCTCCGATGGATTCAAAGCCGGTGGTGAAGATGCGATCTTCCCGACCAGGCTGTCTTCTGCTTTTTTGTGTAACTCCTGAACTTTGTGCAGTTCTTTCTCTGCCTCCGCCGGTTTCCCGACGGCTTGATAAAGGCGCCCCAGTTGGTAGTGGGCGTCGGGCTGGGTAGGATCGAGCGTTACTGCCCGGAGAAGAGCCGACTCTGCATCTTTATAGTTTTTCTGTTGCATGTAGATTGCGCCCAGATCGGCGTAGACGATGCGCAGATCCTTTTGCACGGCCATGGATCGCTTCAGCAATTCAAGCGCAGCCTCCGGATGATTGGCCTTCCATTCGATGTCCCCGAGGTAGGCTAGAGCCTGGGCATGGGCGGAATCGAGAGCGAGTTCACGCTCGAATTCCTGACGTGCTTCTTCATAGCGCTGCGACTTCCAGAAGAGGTAGCCGAGGCCGAAATGAACGTTGGGCTCTGAGGGCGAAATCCTGGCAGCGGCCTGAAATTCGGCAATGGCTTCGGGCATTCTCCCTAAACCGTCAAGCGCTTCTCCGAAGAGGACATGCGCGGGAGCGGAATCAGGATTCTGCTCAAGAATCCGGCGAAATTCTTCTTGTGCGCAGGAAAACTTACGCGCCCACAGGCAGCTTTGGGCGAGCATCTGGTGAAGTTCTGCATTGGCCGGATCGGCCTTCGCCACCGGCTCGAGAAACTGCGTCGCAAGGTCAAATTTGCGTTCGCCGTAGTAGCTCAATCCGAGCAAGGTCTGGGCCTGAACGTTCGCGGGATCGGTGGCCAGCACCGCGCGAAGCGCGGCTGCCGCCGCGGGGAAGGCGCCCTGTTTGAACTCGGCCAGGCCTAGATTGAATTGAATGCCGGGTAGTTTTGGATTGAGCTTAAGAGCCTTCTTGTAGGCGGTGGTGGCTTCCGGATACTTTCCTTGCCGCGCCAGGACGACGCCTAAACTGGCGAACGCCGCAGCATCGGTCGGATTGTGGACGGTTACAGCCTTCCAAGCCTCGGCGGCCTCGGGCAAGCGCCCCTGCTGCTCCAGGGCGATTGCCTCGGCAGCCGTCGAGGCCTGCGCAGCTGCCCAGACCGTCGCTGTGGCCACCACTAAACTCACAAGAACGAATTCAAGTTTCCAGTTCTTCATACCTGCCTGCTGCGAGCGAGCAGGGGTGCAGACCACGGCGGAACAAAGCGGGACCTATCGGTCCAATGTGATGAGGGCATGCCTAAGACTAGCTCTCAGGGCCCGGCGAGAGGGGCGATTAGTTCGGTCCGGCAGTCAATGAATGCAAAACAAAGGCCCCGCTCACAGGATGTTAACCGCGAGCAGGGCCAATGGGATGGACATCGTTGATTTAGTAGTACAGCTTCAAGCCGAACTGGAGCGTCCTCGGGTCATGCGCGGATGTGACCTGGCCGAAGTCGCCGTTCGTGAAGGTGTTGCTGACATTGTTAAACTGCGTGTGGTTCCAAACGTTGAAGAACTCCGCCCGGAACTCCAGACGGCTGCCGCGCTCGTTGAAGGCGAAAGACTTGAAGAGCGACAGATTCCAGTTATCGCGGCCTGGACCACGCACACCGTTGAAGGGCATATTGCCCCACTCTCCGGCTAGCGTGGGCGAGAACGCTGACGTGCCGAACCAGCTGTTGACCGTGTGCGGCGTGCTAATGCTGCCGCTTACGTTAGGCCGGTTGTTGGCGTTTGGAATAATGCTGCTGATGTTGCCGGTTCCGTTGAGCGAGCCGGCGCACTTCACAGGATCGTTGTTGACGCCCTGAGCACAGTTCTGGATACCACCTTCGGAGATGTTGATCGGCGCACCCGATACTGCGCTTACGATTCCCGACACTTGCCATCCACCGAGAGTCGATTTCAGCACGCGGTTCGAGCTGTTCTTCAGCAAGGGAATGTCGTAAACCCAGTTGAGGTAGAAGATGCTGGTGCGATCCAGACCAGAAGGTCCGCTATCGTAGGTGTAGCTATACGGGTTAGAGACGTTGTTGAGATCGCTAACGCCGTTTCCGCTGGTTGCCGGATCAATGGCCCGCGACAGTGTATAACCTGCTTCGAACGTCAGATCACTCTTGAGTTGGCTGTGAATCGACGTCTGAAGCCCGTTGTAGTGTGAATTCTGGACATCTTCCGACAGACGGATCTGGTTGAAGCCCGGGAACTGCACAAAGTTGTTGTAGCCAGTTCCGTTGCTTGCAAAGAGACCCGGGATGAGGCTGGGATCCGGAGCATTCATCTCGCGATAATCGTTCTGATGACGGTTCTGGTTCCCAACGTACGTCACGTTAATTACCGTGCGGGGAGTAATCGCGTGCTGAACTCCGACGCTGTACTGGTAGCTGACCGGGAGCTTGTTCTGCGTATAGCTAAGCCCCGTGATGCTGGCCACAGTAATCGGAGCAGTCAACGTGGAAGCATCGGGAAGACTGGTCGACGGATTTACGAGGGTCACGTTGTTGAAGTTCACATTGGTGCTGAACGGAGGGTTGGGGCCGGCGTTGTACATGTCGTTGCCTTGAATGCGCTCGTACATGGTGCCGAAGCCGCCGCGGATTACGGTCCTGCCCGATCCGGTCAGATCATAGGCAAAGCCGATACGCGGTCCAAACGCTGCCCAGTGATTTTGCACCAAACCGTCGGGAACTCCTGGCGTTTTGCCAGGGATGCCGATGCCGTTCAGGTAAAACTGCGTGCCGGCCAGAATCGGGTTGGGGCTGGTCCCCAAACCGGGACTGGCGGCCGTGCAACCGGACCCGATTGGGTTATTCGGTCCCGCGCACAGTGAGTTGCCATTCGCGTCCGCGAAGAGCGGGGCGGCCAAGGGGTTGTACAGGTTCGGATAGAAGTTGCCCATCCGGTTATTGGCTTCGTAGGTGTGCGGAACGCCGTCCCAACGGAGGCCGAGGTTCAGGGTCAGGCGTTTCGTGGCGCGCCAGTTGTCCTGAATATAAGCCGCCCACGAAACGTTGTTCCAGTAGCCGTGGTCTTGCACACCAAGTTCACCGTAAGAGTGTGCGGCCCCGAGCAGGTAGTCGGCAAAGTCAACACCGGTGTTACTACCATCGAAGTTGAACGAACCTTGCGTATTGCCGAACAGGTCCTGGACCTTCTTGTAGATGGCCCAGCTGCCGCCCATCTTGAACTGGTGGGCACCCTTGGTCCACGAAACATCGTCGCGGATCTGGTAGTCGTCGGCCTTGTTGTTCCATGGCCAACTGGCGGTGGTGTAGTCCGATCCGGTGGTGCCACTCAGGTGGATTTCCGGGATACGGTCGTCGTTATTGGGTCCGCTGAAGATTCTCTGGGAAGTGAAGCCGCTCGGGCGGGCGACGACGCCAGTCGGCAGAATCGCAATACGGTTGCCGTTGTAGTTGAAGGCAACCTCGTTGAGCAGCGTCGGGCTGATCATGTACGTCGTATGGATCACAGCGCTGTACGAGGGGTTGCCGAAAGTGTTGCTCGCGGTCGGAACATTGTCACCGCTCCACATCGAGGTTCCGAAGTTCTGAGCAATCTGCTCCGAAACCCAGTGACCGTATACCGAGAACTTGCTGCTGAAGTTGTGATCGATGCGGGCAATCTCTTCCCGCACGTGAGTGGGAACGTTATTGCCTCCGATGAAGTGAGCGCTGGTTGCACCCGCGGCAGCAGCCTCGGTCGGAGTCGGGAAGATTCCCGCCGCCAGCAAGGAAGCCGCATTGGGATCTACCATGCAGGCAGGAATCGTGTTATTCGGGAAGGGCTGACCTTGGACGACACCAGCAGGAGCCGTACCGCCGCAACCAGCGAACAAGATCGAAGGATCCACGCCGGTAGGAACCGTAATCGCAGTCGGGAATACTGCGCCAGCAGCAGTCGGATACTCGCTCGCCAGAGGCACCAACTGGTTGAGCGTCTGCCCTTGAATCAGGCTGCGCCATTCCATGTTGTAGAAGAAGAATGTCTTGTGATCCTTCTTCCAGAAGTCCACGGGGCCGCCGGCGTTGAAGCCGTAGGTATTCATTCGCAACTCGGCGACCGGATTGGGAGCGCGGTTAAAGTAATTGCGAGCATCCAGCGCGTCGTTGCGCAGGAATTCCCACGCCGAAGCGTGGAACTGACGGGTTCCGGACTTGATGACCGCCGTAAACGTCGCGGCGGACGACAGGCCGAATTCGGCGCTGTAGTTCGAAGTCATGGTACGGAACTCAGCGATAGAGTCGAGGGAGGGCATGACGTCAGAACCGCCGGCGCCGCCGCGGTCACTGCTCTCGCTGCCGTCAAGCAGGTAGAGGTTATGGCTCTGGCGGAGACCGTTAAAACTTACATTGGCGTCGCCGCCCACCGGGGTGGGAATCTGAAAATCGGCTTGGCCGCTGGACGCTCCGGGCGTCAATGAGATCAGGGAGTACATGCTGCGGCCGTTGGTAGACAGCTGCGCAATCTGTTGTCCGGTAATCAGGTCGCTGACTTCGCCGTTATCCGACTGAACCGCAACCGCCGCGGCTTCTACCGTGACCTGCTCGGACGCTCCGCCCAAGGTCAACTTGAAGTCGACACGAGTACGGTCGCCGACGGTGAGGGCCAACCCCGTGTGCTCGACGACTTTGAAACCGGTGCCCTGAGCGCGCACCGAGTAGTGTCCAATATGAAGGTCAGGAGCCACATATTGGCCCTCTGAACTGGTGGTCAACGTACGAGCGATTCCGGTATCGGTGTTGGTGACCGTAATCGAGACGTTGGGAACTGCTGCGCCCGACGGGTCTGTCACGGTCCCGACGATGGTGGCTTCCTGGGCCAGGGCTTGTGCAGCAAACATAACAAAGAAAGCTGCGAGGAGAACTGCAAGGCGGCAAACACTGCGCTTCACAGCTGCGGCAAAACTCCCGGCAAACGTTGGCGAGAGGAATTTCATTTGGAGCCTCCGAATTATAGGTCGCGATCTACGAACTGCGAAAAGCCGTTGCGATATCTAGGGCTGGGACTTCCCCTGATTGGAATCGTTTACGGTGTTACATCCAGCCAATAAGCGTTGTCAAGAAGAAAATCGATATCCTTACGGTGGTTTTGATGGTTTGGCGCAAAAAATGAGCCTGAATCCGGCCTTAAACCGGGGTATACTCCGGCATTACGAAAGTTCGCCTATCGGGCAGTGCTAACGGTTTCAGCGGGGTCGCCCCGGTCAACGCGGCGAAGGGGGATACCTTGATGTTCACACGTATTCTGGCATTGCCAACCTTGGTGCTCTCCGTTTTTTATTCCGCCAGCCTCATTGGACAGCAAACGCCTGCCAGCGCGGCAGCGACCGGCGCCGAGGAGTTTCCCGTCATCCTGCAGCAGGGGATTACCGCTGGCAAGACGCCAGTTGGAACCAAGATTCAGGCAAAACTCGGAACGGCCACACTAGTCAACGGGACCGTGGTGCCAAGGAATGCCGTGTTTTCAGGAGAAGTAACCGTTTCGAGCGCTAAAACCAAGACCGATCCCTCCCGCCTGGCAGTTCGAATGGATAAAGTTCAGTGGAAGAGCGGATCTGCCCCCGTAAAGGTCTATTTGACCGCATGGTACTACCCCACTCACTACGAGACTGGACAAACCCCAGAGTATGGGCCGCAGAAACCAGCCACCCGCACCTGGAACGGCGCCGGCGCCTACCCGGATCCCAATTCGTCGGACACCTACAAGCCGTTCCCCACCGGCGACTCTGATCAAGGTTCCTCGGTACCAAACACTCCCGCGGCCACCACCTCGAATCACCGCGTCCTCATGAAGAATGTGGAAGTCGCGAGCAGCGCGGATGGAACCATTGCCCTGGTGTCGAGTCACTCCAATCTCAAACTCGATAAACTGACGATGTACGTTTTCGCCGGCATTGAGCCCGCGACGGCCAAGTAGCCCATCCCGCCCGCTCCCGCTCTGAACCGCCAGGAATTCACTTGCGCCAAGAATCCTTGACCGCGAGATTACGCTGTGCTACAAGCGACGGTCGACCGTAATCGTTAACGCAGTTTATATCTAGCTACTCAACCCGCGCTCTCGCGAGCCTCTGGACCGCGCTGGTTGCGAGGAGATCATTCATGCCTACGTATCTTCGAAACACCGTACCAGTACTCCTTTTTCTAAGCTTTATTCTCGTCCGTGCCACTGCACAAAACACGGGCAACGCTTTGTATCTGGACCCATCACAACCCATCAATGTCCGCGTGGACGATCTCATTAAGCGGATGACACTCGAGCAGAAGGCCACGCAACTGGTGAATCAGGCGCGCGCGATCCCCGACCTTCAAGTCCCGGCCTATGACTGGTGGAGCGAGGCCTTGCACGGCGTGGCCAATGCCGGAACGGCGACAGTCTTTCCCGAGCCGGTTGGGCTGGCGGCCACATTTGATGATCCTTTGATCCATGAAATGGCGATTGTCATCGGCACCGAAGCGCGCGCGAAACACAATCAAGCGATAAGAGCGGGACGCCGGGACATCATGGAAGGCTTGGATTTCTGGTCGCCGAATATCAACATCTTCCGTGATCCGCGCTGGGGGCGCGGCCAGGAAACTTACGGGGAGGATCCTTTCCTCACCGGACGCATGGGTGTGGCCTTCGTGACGGGCCTGCAGGGAGACGATCCGAAATATTTTCGGGTAATTTCGACGCCGAAACATTATGCCGTGCACAGCGGTCCCGAGCCGTCGCGGCACACCATTGATGTGCAGGTCTCCAAACACGACATGGAAGACACCTACCTGCCCGCATTCCGCGCGACTGTGACCGAAGGCAAGGCTGAGTCGATTATGTGCGCCTACAACCGTGTAAACGGCCAGCCCGCCTGCGCGAATACATTCCTGCTGCAGGATCAGTTGCGCGGCGCGTGGAAATTTAACGGTTACGTTGTCTCCGACTGCGATGCCATCGTCGACATTTTCCAGGGACACAAGTTTGTGAAGAGTCAGGCCGAAGCCGCGGCCGCCGCGATCAAGACGGGCATGGACAACGAGTGCGCCGACTTTTTCACCATCACGAAAGACGATCATGATTACAAGCCGTTCGTGGATGCGGTAAAGCAGGGACTGCTCACCGAAGCCGATCTCGATAATTCCTTGCGACGACTGTTTACCGCCCGCATGCGGCTTGGACTGTTCGATCCGCCGGATATGGTGCCGTACGCCAAGACGCCCGATTCTGAGATTGACAGCGCTCCTCACCGCCAGTTGGCTCTGAAGATTGCCCGCGAGTCGATGACGCTTCTCAAGAACGACGGCGTGCTGCCGCTCAGCCCCGATAAGAAAAAGATCCTGGTGGTGGGCCCGCTGGCGGAATCCACGCAAGTGCTGCATGGCAACTACAGCGGCACGGCATCCCACGCGGTGACGGCCTTGGAAGGCATTCGCAAACAGTTCGGCGCCCAGGTTTCCTACGAACCGGGAACATACTTCCTGCGCGAGCATCCCGTGATTCCAACTGCGATGTTATCGACCGACGATGGCAAGCCCGGACTCAAGGGTGAATACTTTTCCGGTGAAATATCAGGCACGCCACAAGTCACCCGAGTCGATCCGTACGTCGACCTTCAGCTCTCTCACCCGGATACTCACGCGTTGCCTGTGCCCGGGGGCATGACGGATTTTTCCGTCCGTTGGACCGGATCTCTAACGCCGGCGGCATCCGGCACCTATCAGGTAGGGCTTCTGGGATCAATGCAGCGCTTGTGGCTCGACGGAAAGCTCATCGTGGATGACAACATCGGTCACGATCCCAATCCTCAGCTGGCGACCGTGCAACTCACGAAGGGGCACCGTTACCCCATCAAGATTGAGTATCAAGCTGGCGGACGTACGACGAAGCTGATCTGGCTCTCTACGAGCGCTGATCCTCTCGTGGAAGCCGTATCTGCAGCGCGACAGGCCGACGCAGTCGTCGCGGTCGTAGGCATTACATCGAAGCTTGAAGGCGAGGAAATGAAGGTGGACCTGCCCGGATTCCGCGGCGGCGACCGCACCAGCCTCAATCTTCCGGCTGAAGAAGAGGCATTGCTGGGAGCGCTCAAGGGAACCGGCAAACCACTTGTCGTTGTACTCATGAACGGCAGCGCCCTGGCCGTGAATTGGGCCAACGATCATGCCAACGCCATCGTCGATGCCTGGTACTCCGGCGAAGAAGGCGGAACCGCGATCGCTGAGACGCTGGCCGGAGTCAACAATCCTGCTGGACGGCTGCCCGTCACCTTCTACAAAGGCATCGAGCAGCTGCCCGACTTCGAAGACTACGCCATGCAGAACCGTACGTATCGCTACTTCACTGGCGAACCGCTCTACGGATTCGGGCATGGACTGAGTTACACGACCTTCGAATACAGCGGCATGAAGCTGTCGAGCCCGCAATTGCAGGCTGGCAATCCGCTGGATGTTGAGGTCGACGTCAAGAACACCGGCAAACGGGATGGCGACGAGGTGGCCGAGCTCTACATCAGTTTCCCGAAATTGCCCGGCGCACCGCTGCACGCTCTGCGCGGCTTCACACGGTTCCACCTGAAAGCCGGCGAGCAGAAACATGTGAAGCTGACACTGAGCCCGCGCGACCTTAGTTATGTAAATGAAGCGGGAGATCGCATGCTCTCGACCGGCGATTACCTGATTACGGTCGGTGGAGGGCAACCGGGAACTAGCGCCGCGCATGCCGATTCTCACTTGATGATTCAGGGAGAACAGAAGCTGCCCGAATAGAATCGAATACAACTGGCCGGAGCCGCGAAGGACACGAAACTGCGATCTTGACTGGCGCATCTTCGTGTCCTTCGTGTCCTTTGTGGTTCAATAAAGATGTCGGTTCAATATGATCCCACGCAGGTTCCTGCCTACATTCCTGTTGCTCTTAAGCATTCCCGTAGCGACGCGCTTCGAGGCTCAGACGCCTGATGCGCCGAAAACGGCGCCCGACAGCCCGATTCGGTTCACGTTCCAGCCGATAGACTTCAAACTCGATAGCAACGAAACTCCAGAGCGCCACGCGCCAGAGACCATGGCGGGCGGTGTTGCTATCTTCGACTACAACAACGATGGCAAGCTCGACATTTTCTTTGCTAATGGGGCGGACATCAAGACCCTCAAGAAAAGCTCCGCGAAATATTCCAACCGGCTCTTTGAGAACGACGGACACGGACACTTCACCGACGTTACCGAGAAGGCTGGACTGGCTGGAACCGGCTACGATACCGGCGTGGCCATCGGAGACTACGACAACGATGGCTACGAAGATATTTTTATCGCGGGCGTCCACCGCAACGCGCTCTATCACAACAATGGCGACGGAACCTTTACCGATGTCACAGCGAAGGCTGGGCTTAACAAGCCTGATGCCGAGTACGGGCCGCTGTGGTCCGTGGCCGGGGCGTGGATCGACGTGAACAACGATGGACTGCTCGATCTGGTGGTCATCAACTATCTGAAATGGGACGTCGATCACGAACCGTTGTGCGAAGGCTACGGGCATCGCGAGTACTGCCATCCTAAGATGTACAAGCCGACACCCAACCAGTTGCTCATCAACAACGGCGATGGCACGTTTCGTGACGCTTCCGTCGAAGCCGGCTTTCGCGCACATCCGGGGAAAGGGATGGGAGTGGCGGCGGCCGACTCTGAACTCTCGGGAAAGATGGACCTCATCATTCCCAACGACAAGTTGATGAACTCCTTTTTCCGCAGCAAGGGAGGTGGCAAGTTTGAGGAGGTCGGCTTTGAGCAAAACGTCGCCCTGCGCGAAGACGGCGTCTACATTTCCGGCATGGGTGTGGACTTCCGCGATCTGGATAACGACGGCTATCCCGACATCTCCATCGTGGCGCTCGACGGCGAGACCTTCCCCTTGTATCGGAACACGGGGAAAGGCAGCTTTGTGGAAGTCACGCGCGAGAGCAACATGACCAAGCTGTCTCTGCCCATGGCGGGTTACTCTCCGACGATTGCCGACTTCGACAACGACGGATGGAAGGACATTTTCGTTACGCGAGGGCATGTTCAATCCTTGCTTGCGCAACCGAACCTCACGGTCGAGCAGCCCAACACCGTCTTCCGCAATCTGGGCGGAATGAAGTTCGCCGCCTTGACCGCGGAAGCGGGACTAACCGCCCAGCCGCCTTCGCGGCATCGCGGCTCGGCCATTGGCGACTTGAATGGAGACGGACGGCTGGATGTGGTGGTAAGCGCCATCAATGCGCCCGCGGAGATATGGATCAACGAGAGTCCGGGAAAATCTCATTGGATCGAATTCAAGCTTCAGGGCACCAAGAGTAATCGCGATGGCATCGGGGCGAGAATCAAGATCGTCACGAAATCCGGCGCGCAGTACAACCACATGACGACCAGTGCAGGGTACGCTTCGTCGAGCGCGGGCCCGGTTCATTTCGGGTTGGGAGCAGATGCGACAGTGGAGTTGGTTGAGATCCGGTGGCCTTCGGGTATCGTTCAGCAGATGCGCGATGTGGCGGGGGACCGTGTCGTGGCAGTGAAAGAAGGGGCCAAGTAAAAAATCAGACTGGTTACGGCTTGATCGCGAACACCGACCCGTCGCCGTAAGGACCGTCCTCCGCAGCCCCGAATAGTTTTCCGGTTTGATCAATCGCCAAGCCTGAAGCTGGGTGTTTGCCGTCGTCGTCGGCAAGACTCGAGTAAGGAAAAGAGTGAAGCAGAGTTTCTGTCCAGCCGGTGGCGGATGGCGAGAGCTCAAATACCGACCCAACGGAGAATGCCCCACCGTTCAACGTTGTCCCGAATAAATTGCCAGCCGCGTCGGAAATCAGCCCGCCGAGAGGAGTCGCGCCATCTGCTCCCTGAAATGTGTACAGCGTTTTCAGCTTCCAAATTCCTGCCTGCGGTTGCAGCTCAAAGACGGTGCCGCAGGTGGGCGCTGAACATGATCCAAAGATTTTGCCAGCCGTGGTGCCATACAAATTCCCCGCGCTGTCGAAGACTAAGCCACCCCATGGATGAGTACCGTCGGCGCGGCCTGTAAAGCTGTAGAGAACCGCTTCTTCCCATCCGCTCATTGCATGGCTCAACTTGAATATCGTCCCGCCCCCAAATTCGCCACCATTCAGGGTAACTCCATATAGGTTCCCCGAATTGTCGAACACCAGGCTTCGTGGCTGTTTCCCATCAGCTCCATCGAACGTATACAACAAGCTCTCTGACCAACCACTGGTAGTCTGTTCCATCTCAAATACGGTGCCACATCCGTGCCCGATGCAATTGGCGCTGCCTCCGAAAAAAGTCACGCCATACAGGTTGTCGGAGCGATCCAAAACTAAAGAGGAACTGGGCGAGTCTCCATCGTTACCACCGGCAAAGTCATGCATCACAGTTTCGGACCAGCCGCTGGAACTGGGGGTCAGCTTGAAGACAATACCGTGTCCAAATGCGCCGCCTGTGGACGTTACTCCGTAGAGGTTGCCGAAGCGATCGAGCACCAAGCCTTCGCGCGGTTTGGATCCATCACCCGGTCCGCAAGCAAAGCTATGAAGTATGGTCTGCTTCCAAAATATGCTGAAATTCAACTGATAAACCGTACCGCAATGAGAGGAACCCCCATCAATCGTGGTTCCATAAATCTTGCCACCTTGGCCAAGAATGACCCCACCGACCGGATGATGGCCGTCGGCGTTTCCTAAAAATTGGTAGAGCACTCGTTCGTCTGAACCCGGAACCGTTGTTCCAGCGGAAGCATCTTGCCCCAAGCCTGCGGGCACAAACAACGCCAAGAAAAGAAGTACTAGCAAGTCGGTGTATTTCTCGATGGGCATGCACGCACCTCGTCGCGGCAGTGGAGGGGACCGACTCTACCCGAACTCGGCGAAGTATACTCCAGCATAGGTATGTATCCCAGTGTCCAGAAATTTTGACTAGGATCCAGTCAGTAGAACAGAGCGAGGGCCGGGATGGCGGCGCTACTTTAGCACCCGACGCAGCGCCGGATAGATCTTCCGGTACTTGCGGTAACCGCGCTTCATGGTTTTCGCAGCGGCGCGATTCGGAGCGATGCGCGTGGCAACGCGAACCACGGTGTCGCACGCTTCGTCGACCGAACTCCACGCACCTGCCCCGGTGCCGGCCAGGATCGCAGCGCCGTAAGCAGCACCTTCCTCGGCCGCAACAATTTCTACTTCATGCGCGTAGACGTCGGCCTGAATCTGCCGCCACAACGGTGACCGCGCACCGCCACCGCCCAGGCGAATGGACGTTACCGGAATCTCCATCTCGTCGAAGATCGTCAATGTGTCTTTCAAGCTGTAGGCCACGCCTTCCATGACTGCGCGGATGATGTGGCCACGCGTGTGCGAGGCCGTCAGCCCGAGAAGAGCGGCGCGCGCGTTCGGATCCAGATGCGGCGTGCGCTCGCCCATCAAATAGGGCGCCCAGAACGCACCCTCAGAGCCAGGCGGCGCCGCGCTTGCTTCCTCGGCGAGAATGTCGTACGGATCGCGTCCGTCTTTCGGCAACACTCCGAAGCGATCACGAAAAAAACGCAGAGATAATCCCGCTGCCTGGGTCACACCCATCACGTGCCAGCGTCCGGGAATCGCATGGCAGAAGGTATGTAACCGTCCCTTAGGATCCAACGCCGGACGATCGGTCGCAGCAAAGACCACACCGGAAGTTCCTATGGTTGCGCTGACGGCGCCGGCGCGCGCGATGCCCATGCCCACGGCGCCCGCAGCCTGATCTCCCGCGCCGGCAACGACCGGAGTTCCAGCCTTCAGGCCCGTGTCCTCGGCACCTGCGTCCGAAACCTTTCCGCAGACCTGCGGCGATTCGTAGAGTGCCGGCAGCAATCCAACATCAATGCCGGATTTACCGAGCACCTCAGTCGACCAGCGGCGATGGGTCACGTCCAAGAGAAGTGTCCCGGAGGCATCCGCCATGTCGATGGCTCGTTCCCCGGTGAGACGGAAGCGCACATAATCTTTCGGCAGCATGACGTGCGCGACCCGCGCCCAGTTTTCCGGCTCGGTCTCCCGCACCCAAAGCAGTTTCGTCAAAGTGAAATTAGTTAGCGGAGGATTACAGGTGAGCTGAATCAGGGTTTCAAGGCCGAACAATTCTTCGAGCGTTTTGCTTTGGGCCTCGCTGCGCTGGTCGCACCAGATGATGGCGCTGCGCACGACTTCATCTTCCGCATCCAGCAGCACGGCCCCATGCATCTGTCCAGAGAAGCCGACGCACGCAATATCCTCCGCGCTTAGACCCGCAGACTGCAGCGCCTTCCGGACCGCAAGTCCGCAAGCTCGCCACCAGTCTCGCGGATCCTGCTCGGCCCAGCCCGGCTTGGGACTTTGAAACGCCTCGTGCTCTTCTGCTCCCGAGGCGATGACCTTGCCGCCTTCGTCCATGACGAGCGCGCGCGTGCCTCCTGTGCCTACGTCGATTCCGAGATAAGCGATGCTCCCTCCCCGATTCGGTGCCGCAGGATGCCGTTAAGCGAGATTTCGTGCCAGGTCCCGCACCGCCTCATGCGGTTCGCTGACCTTTTCTTTGGCGGATTCCTGAGATTGTCTCTGCAAGAAGAAATCGAGATTCCCTCGCATCACCAGATGCGGCGGCAGGGCAACCTGATTCGTACGGCCATTCCCCTCCACCAGAAACTCGTGCAACATGCGGAAGGCGATTTGGCCTTGCGCGCGCGGGCGTTGGTAAATCGTAGCCGCCACCGCCCCTGACCGAATCTGCGGTACCAGTTCGGAAAACAGGTCGGTCGTGATAATGGTCAGGCGATCCAGCAATTTTGCGTCACGCGCCGCGTTCAGCACGGGAATCGATGCCTCGGTCGTTACGTAAACGCCCGTCAGATTCGGGCAGCTTTCGAACAGCTTGCGGCACTTGTTGTAAGCTTCCGCTTCGACATCGTGATCTTCAATGGGACTCAACAATTGGAGATTCGGATAGAAGGATCGCAGGGTACCTTCGAATGCCGCGTACTTTTCGGCGTGCTCGGTGATCGCCATATCAAACAAGGTAATTGCGATCGAACCTTCCCGCCCGCCCACGAATCGTCC